>WNGI01001148.1_pt1 | contig 34723 bp, 40 predicted proteins | sample 5400621 | NCBI WGS metagenome assembly WNGI01 (sample SAMN13153374, study PRJNA577476) | soil metagenome | isolation source: 20 cm soil or saprolite under Garry oak tree replicate 1 | place: USA:California | collected 2016-06-15
TCGCGTACGTCGGCCAGCGATCGGTAGGTGACGCGCGCCGATGGCCCGGCGCCGACGGCGGCTCGTCCCGAGCCAACGATTCCGTAAACGACGAGTCCAACTCCGATGGCGGCGGCGGCGGCAACCAGGATGACGATCGTCGTCATCGGTCAGCCGGTGGTGAAGTGCCAGCGCTTGTCCACTTCTTTGGGTCCGACACCACCTGCCGACGAAAGCTTCGGACACGATGGGTCCGGCTGGTTGGGGGTGGCGGCGTAGTCGGTGAACGACTCAAGCGTGTACTTCAGCACGGCATTGTTGAGAAGCCAGAAAAGGTACTCGGCGTCGCACCCGGTCATGAGCAGCGTGAGGCTGCTGGTGACCTGGCCTGTGGACTGTGTCGAAGCCGGGCCGACCCTGATCACGTCGACATCGCGGAACACCGTCCTGACGACCGAGACAGGCGTCGCGCCGAAGATGGACGTGTTGATGGTCGCCAGCATGGTGATCCTGTCACCGATCTGCACGTAGCCTCCGACCCCAACCTGTTCGCCAGTCGGCACCGTGACCGCCACAAAACCCGAGGGGATGGGCAGGTAGGCGACGTCACTGGTGCTCAGCAGGTCGCCCGACGTGGTGATCAGGTTGGCGGTGACGGGCGAACCAGCCGGGATGTCGACTCGTGCTCCCTTCCCAAACACGTCTTTGATCTGGAAAAAAGCCTGCGGTGGGGCTGGGTTGACAGCGCTCAGCTCGAGGTCCGAAGCCTGGATCTTGGTGCGCGCGTTGATGTTGTTCTTAGCCACGACAACCTGTGTTCCTGTCGTATTTGTCTTGAGCAGCGGCAGGCTAGCGAGGCCGGCGGCTGTCGCAAACGCCAGGACGGCCAGGATCGCGCCGATCACGATGTACAGGCGACCCCGGCGAGGCCGGCCGATCTCAGCTGTGGCGGTGGACATCTAAGTGGTCCTGCAGCTTGGCATGATGCGCCGCTTGGTGCAACTTATTCGACGAGGTTGGCCTCCACGAGTGAGGTGCTGATCCCGTAGGTTCCGCCGATCGCGGTGCCCGCGCCGGCCGCGGCGGAGATCGAGAGGCTGCCGCAGAAGACGGTGCCTGCGATGGTGGAAGCTCCGTTCACGCTGTCGGTGCAGGCGCCCGGCCAGTAGACCGAACCGAGCAGCCAATGCGTGACGGTCGCGCCCTTGATGGCGAACTGACCGATGTTGCTGGCCGGCGCCCAGATCAACGTGTTCCAGCATGCCCGGTTGCCCACCGGGCACCACGCGGAACCGGGACAGGCCGCTGCGTCGCCCGAGGGCGCCTGGTTGCAGGGAGCGGCAAACCAGGTGTGGTTGGACGGCGAATCGGCCGGCGTGTTTGGCGGACAGGCCGAGACAGAGCAGGGCGTCGACCCAAACCTGCACGTGCCTGTGCACGCAGCGCCGCCCCCTGGGGTGCAGTCGCCCGACGAGAAACCGGCCTGGTTGACGAACTCGAGGGTCACGTCGCGAGCGAGCAGCGTTCCGCCGTTCAGGCAGATGCCGCCGCCGCCCGCAAACCCCGAGCCGTTGAAGTAGTAGAAACCGGGATCGAGCACGGCACCGGCGCCAGAGGCGGCCGGCTTGAACGCGGCGATCACCACGGCCCATGTGGTCGCCACCGAGCTGGTCACCGTCTCGCTTGCCACCGCGGCCGGAAGATCGAGCCTGTATTCCGACCGAAAACCGTTGGAGACGTCGTTGACCAGGGTCGTCCATCCAGCCCCTGGGAGCACGGTTTGGCCGGCTGAGTGGCTGAAGCCGTCGTCGGTGATGACGAGCTCGTTGGGGACGGTGGTGGCGGCGCTCGTCGAGATGGTTGCGGTGAGCTGGTTGGAGCTGACAGTGAGAGTTCCGCTCTGGTCGAGTGGAGACACCGTCGCCACGTTCTGCCACTCGCTCAGCTGGGCGACTCCAGCGATCGAGTTCGGGCTGAGGCCGAAGTCGACGCTCGAGATCCCGCCTGGGTTGTTCGGGTAGTACCAGATCTGCGTGTGAGCCGTGGGATCGAGGAAGGCGTTGTTCGCGGCGACCCACCCGGCCGGCGCGGTGAACGGCTTGTTCGACGGGCTGGTGTCGGACTTGAGGTCTGCCACCAGGAGTGTGCCAGCCAGGCTTGGGGCCGGCAGTGTGGCGGTGATCGTCGTGAGGCTGGCGGCGCTCTCGGGTCCGACCTGGACGTTGGTGATTCCGCCGCTCAACGCGGCTGGGTTCAAGTAGCCGTAGCAGCTGGGTTTGAAGTGGTAAAAGCCACTGGCATCCTTGACCGGCGCCGGGCCGAGCCCGGTGCCGACGGTCACCCCGCCCACGACGATGTTGGGGAGCACCGCTCCGGCTGAGCACGCCGCGCCGCCCGTGCCTTGAAGGGTCGCGATCGCCGCGGCGACGGTGTTCGGCTCCGGCGGCAGCAACGTGGCCACCGGCGGCACTGGTGGACGCGCGACGCCCGCCGCGCATGGGTTCGGGTTGATCACGGCGTCCCCGGCCAGCAGATATGAGGTGCTCGCCGCGGCGCAAGCCGGCGCGGTGTGGCCGCTGAGCTCGTAGCCGTCGGAGCAGATGGCACTTGACGAGCCGCTGTTCGAACCGGCGACGCATGTCCCCGGCGCGGTCCAGCTCTGGCCGTCGGTGTAGACGCTCACATTGCCGAGGTCGGAGTACGTGCCGGACGCGGCGTCGAACTGGGCATGTGCGTAGGCGGCGCAGGCGCCGCTGCGAACGATCAGGTTCTGGGTGACGACGCTGCCGCCGATGTTCACCTGGCCGCTGCTGCAGGTGAGTGTGGTGGCTGAAACCGCCGCCACCGATCCCGGCCTGGCCTGGGCCACCGCCCGCCTGACCAGTGTGGTGCTGGTCTTGCCCAGCTCGGCGCCGAGCGAGATCGGGAGCGTCAGGGTCAGAACTACCTCGACCTGCTGCTGTTGGGCGCGGTACGGGTAGTTCACAGTTGAGCTCAACCCTCCGGCAAATGTGTCTGTGCCGGTGTACGGCGCGGCGCAGGCGCCGGCGGAAATGCTGAGCGAACCGGTCCGCGTCCGCTGCGTGGCCAGGAACGTGTCGGCCGCGGTGATGATGGTGGTCGCCTTGCCGGCGTCACAGCCGACTCCGATCTTCAAAGCAGAATCGAGCGCGGCCTGGTCGGCGAGCTGCTGCAGCTGGTTCTTCTGCCACTCGGCCGATCCCGCCAGAAGGACGAGGGCGGCGGAGCCGATGAGCGCGAGCAGCGACACCGCGACCAGCACCATGACCTGCCCGGATTGCCGCTTCCGCACTAGAACTCCATCCGGATGACCGTCTGCGAGTCGAATGTGATCGCTGTTGGGATGCCGAGGAATTTTGCCATCACCGGCTGCCACCGGACTTTGAGGTCGACGACCGCGCGCTGGTGGCCAGCCGTCCGCACCGCGGCCCCGTTCGCGGCCGCGCATGTGGGGCAGCTCCAGCGCGGGCTAGGGTTGCCTGGCGCGGAGTCGAGCTCGTAGATGAACACGTAGACGGTGTTGGGGTTGATGCTCCCGGTCAATGTGATCGTGCCAGGCTGCGTAGGGTCTGCGTTCGCGGCGTAGGTGCCGTAGGTCGGTGGGGCGGAGATCGCGGTCGAGTCCTGGTAAACGACCGTGGCGCCGAGCGGGTCGAGCAGGTGGGCGCCGTTCAGGAGGTTGTTCAGCCCACACGGCGTGGCGAGCGCGGTGCAGTCGGGCGCCAACGTGTTGGAGCCGCTGTAGTAGACCAGCGCGGCCTGGCGCGCGGTGTCGCGAGACGCGCCCTGCAGCAGGCCGTACATGAGAAGGCCGCGGCCCATGTCAACCGTGGCGCCGATCATCAAGAGGACGACGGGCGCCACCAGAGCAAACTCGACGAGCGCCTGGCCTCGCCACCTTGTGAGAAGGCGCCCGGAGGAGCCGGGCGTAGGAGCGGTGTACCTGGTTCTCACCAGGAAGTTGTCGCGCGACTCGACCCGGAAATCGTGATCCCGCCTCCGAGAAGATTGAGGTCGCTGAATCCGTAGTACACGTAAACGTCAACCTCGGACTCATATAAAGAGGTCACCGAGCCGGTGCAGTTGACGCTTGTTCCGCAGTAGACGACGACCACCGCCTGTCCCGCGACCGGTGCCGTGTAATCCACCCCGGCGACAAAAGGCGGCGCGTGGTTGACCTGCGTCGGGCACGTGATGTTTGTGGTCACTGCGGCCAGGTCGGCGGTCACCAGGCTGCACATGTTGGCCAGGCCTGGTCCGTTTGTCGTCGACGTCTTGCCGGCCACGTATCGCGCACCATCGCGCGCCGCATCCGAGGTCGCCATCGCAAATGCGTAGCCCCGCCCGAGCTCCAGCACTCCGGCCACCAGCAGAACCAGGATCGGCACCGAGATCGCGAACTCGACCAGTGCTTGCCCGCTTCTGCGGCCCCTTCTTTCAGCCATCCATCTTCAGGCTGGCGAGGATCACCTTTGCCAGGTCCGTCGCCCCGCGTGAAACCAACGAGTTGGGATCGCGCGTGATGACAAGGCCTCCAGCCAGCGTCGCGTCCTCTGGACGCGAGTCGTCGAAGCCCACACTCACCGACATCTTCCGGCCGAGGATCGACTCCACCGCGGCTCGATCCAGCGGCGGGTGCGGCACGCGCTGGTTGAGGACGAGCTCGATGCGGTTGTCGGTCACGTTGAGGATGTCGCGAAACACTGCGAGCGCTCGACGCGCATCGGTCATTGCGGCAATCTCAGGTGGCACAACAATGACCACGCACTCGGCCCGCTCAAGTACGGCGAGGGCAGCCTCTCCGAGCGAGGTGCCCAGGTCGACGAGGATCACCCGCTGCCAGCTGACCACGACATCGAGCACGCGTCCCGCGAGATCGCCCGTCATGAGGTCGACCTCCTCCGGTCGCAGGGTGCCCGGGAGGACACCCATTCCGGAGCGATGGTTGACGATGTTGGTGCGGACCACTCCTTCGAAGTCGCCGGGCGAAGACCTCGAAGCGCTGGCAATCGACCCCGTGGCGATGAGGTCGGCGAAGAGGGCCGCGTGCCCGAAAGGTGCTGAGAGGTCGATCAACAACACCTGACGCTGGTACTTGCGCGCGATCGCCGCGGTCGTGTTGACCGCCAGGGTGGTAACGCCCGAACCTCCCTTGGCCGAGAAAAAGGCAACGACCGGGGCCGCCGTGCGGGATGAGCGCTGGACCTCGACGGCGTCGACCGCCGAAAGCTCTTGCTCCCAGAGCCGGTCAAGCGCGGTCGCCACACCTTCTGAGGCGCCGCCCAGGCCCTCGAGGAGCCCGTCTCGGTCGAGGGTCAGAAGCACGGCATCCGTCACGCCGTAGATGTTGGTCACGTAGCGGTCCTTGGTCCGCGGAGCGGGCAGGATCACCATGTCGCCTGGCGCCGGCCGGCGAGACAGGAGGACCTTGCCGGTGCCGTCCGTGATCGATTCTTCGACCTGGCCGGAGGCGACGAACACCACCACGTCTCCGCCCTGAGCGTTGAGTCGCAGCGTGTCTCGGGCCGTGAGGTTGACCGCGCGCATGCGTCGAGCGACAGCCCGAAGCACGCCGTCCCCCAGCTCCGCGAACACCGGGGACATCTCGAGGATGCGGGCCCGTGTCTGGACGCCGGACGGCGTTTGGTCGGCGGCGGGCCCGCTGCTAGCACCCACCTGGTGTGGCTTTTCCTCCTGGGCCCGTTGGGTTTCTTGAACCTCACGGGCGGTCAAAACGCCGATAATGTACCAACGTCCCCCCGGATCGACCCCCCATCCCTGTAATAGCTTTGAACACGAGGCCCACTGCCGAGATCGATCTGCAGCGCCTGACCAAGCGGTCGGGGGCCTCCTCCCGCGCCCCTCGCTCTCGTCTCGCCGCGCGCCTTGAGCGCGTCCTTAACGCGGCACTGAACGCCGAACCGGGCGTCATGCTTAACACCACTGCGGCGGAAATCCTGAACGAACCCTCCCAGGTGGGGGCCGTGGTCGCTGCCGTGCTCGACCGCGCCGGGCCAGGCTTGACCGGTCAGCGGCGGGTCACGGACGCGTTCCGCCGCGCCGGCGTCAGCGACGAGCTGGTCAACGCGCTGGTCAGCCCAGATCCTGTAACCAGGGCATCGGCGGCCCGCCTGTGCGGATCGCTGCGGCTCGGCGAGGCGGTGATCTGGATCGAAGACCTGCTCCAGGACAGCGACGCGAAGGTCCGCGACGCCGCCGTCCGCGCCCTGGCCGAGCTTGGCGGACGACGCGCCATCGAGGCGCTGATGGGCTCGGTGAACAGACTCGCGCTGCACCGATTGGCGATTTCGATCGCGCGAGGCGCGACCGACCTTGACATCGAAGCCCTCATGCGGCAGCCGGGGAGCGAAAAGGCGGCAACGGTCACGGTGCTCGCATGCGGGCTGAGGCGTGACGCGCTGCGGGTGACGCCGCTCCTGGGTATCGCGCACGACCGGCGCTGGCCGGTGCAGGTTCGGATCGCGGCGTGCCGGTCGCTTGGAATGATCGGAGACCCGACCGCCGTCGGAGGGCTCGATGTCCTGGCCGAAAAGGACCCGGACCCCAGCGTCCAGAAGGCCGCGGCCCAGGCGTGGCGGCGGCTGCAGGTGCCCAAGAGGCTCCGGCCGGCATGAAGCTGTCAGAGCGTTTCGACCGCCGGTACCAGCAGACGCCGATCGCCGTTCCGGCCACACCGCCGGCGAATGGTGGTGACGCCGGCGTCACGGTCGCGCCGGTAGAGAGGCGAGTCGTGCCACGCGAGGGTGCAGCGCCTATGGCGCCGCCCACCGAACAGCTTCGAAGCGCCGAGCAAACAGCGGTCTTGAGTCCCGCCCTCGCCGTTGCGAAGGGAGAGATTCACGCGCAGCTGCTCAGCCGGCACGCCGCTGCGATCGACATCAACAACCGGGCCGGCATCAGGCGCCTGCTCATGCAGCTGACCGAGGACCACTTCCGGTCCAAGCCTCCGGCGGCGCTGGTCACCGCGAACGACAAGGAGCGCCTGGTCGAGATCCTCTTCGACGAGGTCATCGGCCTTGGGCCACTCGAGACCTTGCTGAGAGACCCTGAGGTCAGCGAGATCATGGTCAACCGGCCGGAGCAGATCTTCGTCGAGCGCAGCGGAAAGATCGAGCTCACGAGCCTCGCGTTCGAGGATGAGGACAGCCTCCGCCGCGTGATCGACCGCATCGTCTCGACCATTGGCCGGCGTGTCGACGAGTCAGAGCCCATGTGTGACGCGAGGCTCAAAGACGGATCGCGTGTGAATGTCGTCATCCCACCGGTGGCGATCTATGGCCCCTGTCTCACGATTCGTAAATTCGGCCGCGAGGTGCTGACCCCCGAGCGCATTGTCACGAACGGCGGGGCGACCGAGGCGATCCTCGAGTACCTGGACGCCGCGGTAAAGACGCGGCTCAACATCATCGTGTCGGGTGGCACAGGGTCAGGCAAGACAACGCTGCTCAACGTGCTCTCCGGATTCATCCCGCCGACCGAGCGCATCGTCACGTGCGAGGACGCAGCCGAGCTCCGGTTGCGCCAGGTCCACGTGATCAGCCTCGAGTCCAAGCCACAGAACGTGGAAGGCCGCGGAGCGATCTCCATCCGCGACCTGGTCCGCAACTCACTGCGGATGCGACCCGACCGGATCATCGTCGGCGAGTGTCGTGGACCCGAAGCGCTCGACATGCTTCAGGCTATGAACACCGGTCACGACGGTTCGATGAGCACGCTGCACGCCAACAATCCGCGCGATGCCGTCAACCGTCTCGAGACACTGGTGCTGCTCGCCGGAACCGAGCTTCCGTCGCGCGCCATCCGCAGCCAGATCACGTCCGCCGTCAACGTCATCGTTCAGACCGAGCGGCTGCGCGGAGGGTCGCGCAAGGTGGTCAGCGTGGCCGAGGTGCTCGGCATGGTCGAAGGCGAGATAGCGCTGCAGGAGATCTTCGCGTTCCGCCAGGTGGGAGTCACGCCGGACGGTCGCGCGGTCGGCTTCCACACAGCGACCGGGATCCGATCAAGCTTGCTCGCACACTTCCTCTCCAACGGAGTCCAGCTGCCGGACTCCATGTTTGCGCCCGTAGAACAGCCCCCGGCTGACAGGCTGTACTGACATGAGTGGATTCGAGAAAGAGACGAAAGCAATGGATGACGCTCCCGTTCCCGACGGCTCTTCGCATCCCGGAATGCTTGATGCCGAGCTGCTCGCCGACTTCGGACACCAGGTGCGCAACCAGCTGAACGCCGTGGTGGGCGCTGCGGGCCTCCTGTCCACGAGCGCCATGTCGAGCGAAGAGCGCGAGCTCGCATCGATCGTCGAGATAGGCGCCGTGCAGATTGCTCGATTGGTCGACGACGTGCTCGACGCATCGACCATCCAGAGCGGCGACTTCGAGCTTGCGCTTCATCCATTTGATGTGCGGGCCAGCGTCGAGAGCTGCATCGGACTGGTGGCCGATGCCGCAGGAGCAAAGGGACTCGACCTCTCATTTCAAGCCGCTCCGGATGTGCCGAGCGTTATCGTGGGCGATTCTCGCCGGCTGGAGCAGATCGTCCTATCACTGCTCAATGGGGGCATCGAGCGCACATATCGCGGCGGCGTCGGCGTCGAGCTGGGTGTCGAGGACAGAGGTGGGCTGGTGGCCCTGCGGTTCACGATTCGCGACACCGGCCGCGGGATTCCGGCGCGAATCCTGCGCGGTGGGCTTGACGGCGTGTCGAATCCCCGCGATCGGCTGGAGCCTGGTGACCGGCTCGCTGTGCTCAGCCTCGCGACGACCAAGCAGCTCGTCGCGATGATGGAGGGCGAGCTGCGCGTCGAGCAGGCAGGCATTGAGGCCGGGCCTGACGCGGGCACGTCATTCGAGTTCACCATCCTCGCCGAGGTTCTGCCCGCGTCGGTGACAACGGCTCAGCTGACGCTCGATGCGATGCGCGTGCTGGTTGTCACTGCTGATCCCACCGAGCGGCGGGTGCTCGCGCTTCAATCAGAGCAGTGGGGTGCGACGGCGACCGCCGCGACGCCGCAGGAAGCGTTGGCCGTAGTCCAGGCGGGTCAGCCTTTCGACATCGCGGTCGTCGAACACCGCCCGCCCGAGATCGACGGCCTAGCGCTTGCGACTTCGCTGCGCGCGCTGAAGCGTCCGGACCAGCTGCCGATCGTCCTCATCGCAGTCGCGACGCCTGGGCCAGAGGTGACAGATGCTGCGGACAGCGGCGTGATCCAGGCCACGCTCACCAAGCCTGTGGCTGCGCGAACTCTTCACGACGTCATGGTCCAGGTGGGCGTCCACGAGGCTGGGGCGGCGAAGCCCGAAGAGACCGTGCCACCTGGAGCGCTTCACGTGCTGATCGCCGACGACAACGCGTTGAACCAGAACCTGCTGAAGCGCCTGGTCGTCAAGCTCGGGCACAGCGCCGACGTGGTGTCGAATGGCCGGGAAGCTGTTGCCGCGGTGGCCCAGCAGCCCTACGACGCACTTTTGATGGACGTCTTGATGCCGGAGATGGATGGTCTGGCCGCTGCAGAGGCGATCTGCCGCCGCTGGCCGCGCGGCAGCCGGCCGCGATTGATTGCGCTCACCGCGATGGCGGGCCCTGGAGACCAGGAACGCTGCTTGAAAGCGGGCTTCGACGACTACATCAGCAAACCGGTGCACCTGGACGACCTGGTCGAAGCTTTCAAAGCCGCGGCGGGTTACCGCACCACCAGAGAACGAGCAGGCCTTTAAGGTTTCCCGGCATCTCGGTGGAGAGCGTCATTAACAAGTCTCCTCCCCGCTCGCGGGGAGGTGGCGCGCAGCGCCGGAGGGGAGATACGACTGCTCTTAACGCGTTAACCCTTCAACCTCGAATCAAGCTGATCCGAGCGCCCTTCACGCCTGGAGGCCCGCGCCTCCAGGTAGACGACCAGGATCACGATCGCCCCGCCCAGGACCATCAAACCACCAAGGGCCTCAGCCTCGACGCCCGCAGGCTGCGTGATGATCTGGATCATCGCCGCGCCGAAAACCAGGATGTAGCTGACGCCCAGAAGCCTGACCCTCGGAGCAACCCCGACGTCCTGTCCTCCGCGCCACGGCCGCTTGCCGATGATGAGCAAATACGCACCCATGATCAGCGCGAGTCCGGCCAGGGCCAGCGAGATGAGCTGGATGAGGGAGGTAGTCACCGGCGACTGATAGTAACCGTAGGTTCTTACAATCGTCACTCTTATGCCTCGCACCGAACCGATCAAAGGTGTCCGCGGAATACGAGACATCCTGCCTCGCGATCGCCCAATCTGGCGTACCGCCGAGCATGCCGCAGAGGACGTGGCGCGCCAGTTCGGGTACGAGGAGATCGTGACGCCGTTGATCGAGCACGCCGAGCTGATCGAACGCGTGGGCGAGGACACCGATGCGGTCGCCAAAGAGCTCTACCGTTTTGAAGACCGCGGAGGGCGGAAGCTTGCCCTGCGTCCCGAGGCCACCGCGGGAGTCGTCCGGGCGTACTTCGAAGGCCATCTGAACCAGCAGCCACAGCCTGTTCGGCTGTATCTCATCGGGCCGATGTTTCGCTACAACCGCCCTCAAAAAGGTCGGTACCGGCAGTTCTTCCAGCTGGACGTGGAGGCGATCGGCAGCGCAAGTCCCGCTCTCGATGCGGAGGTCATTGAGCTCGCCATCACATGGCTGCACGAGCTCGGCCTCGGCGACGTGAGGATGGACCTCAACACCATCGGCGACGCGAAGTGCCGCCCTGCTTACCTCGATCTGCTGCGCGCCTACTACCGCCCGCTGAAAGACAAGCTGCACGGCGATTGCCAGAATCGCCTCGAGACCAATCCGCTCCTGCTGCTCGATTGCAAGGTCCCGCAGTGCCAGCCCTTCAAAGCGGACGCGCCGCGGATCACCGACCACCTCTGCGAAGAGTGCGCAGCGGCGTGGGGGGCTGTGCGCAGGCTGCTCGATGCCGCCGGTATCGAGTACCACCTCGATCCTTATCTTGTGCGCGGTCTCGATTACTACACGCGCACCGTGTTCGAGATTTTTCCAGCGCACGCGGGTGGTTCCCAGGATGCGCTCGCGGGTGGCGGCCGCTACGACGGGCTGGCGGAGGCGGAAGGATGGCCTTCGACTCCCGGCGTCGGCTTCGCCAGTGGCCTGGACCGAGTGACAGAGATGGTGAAAGCCGGCGGGGTGGAGGTGATTGCGGCTCCGGCTGCGGAGGTCCTGGTGCTGCCTGACCCCGAGCTCGAGGTCGCGGCGGCGGAAGTGGCCCGGATCTGTCGCACCGCGCGATCGGTCGCCGTCGACTACGAGCCCAAGAGCCTGAAAGCGAAGATGCGATCGGCCAACAAGCTAGGTGCCCGGTGGGTTGTGCTGCTCAGCGATGAGGACGTCAAAAGGCGCGCTGCACAGCTGAAAGAGATGGCAAGCGGGCAGCAGGTCGAGGTCGGGTGGACTGACCTTCCGGCTCGACTCGCATGAGCGGCTTCACCGCCCCGCATTGCGGCTCGCTGCGCGCGGCCAACGTAGGCAACCAGGTTGAGCTTTACGGCTGGGTGGGGCGGCGCCGTGACCATGGCGGGTTGATCTTCATCGACCTGCGCGATCGGTGGGGCGCGGTGCAGGTGGTGTTCAAGTCACCCGAAACACGTGAGCTCGCTTCGACTCTGCGCCTCGAATTCGTCGTGCACGTGACGGGTGTCGTCGCGCGACGACCAGACGGTTCCGAGAATCCCGCGATGCCGACCGGCGAGGTCGAGGTCGAGGCGTCGGAGCTCGTGGTCATCACCCGCGCCAAGACGCCTCCGTTCCCAATCGAAGACGAGGCGAACGCTGACGAATCCATCCGGCTCAAGTACCGCTACCTCGACCTGCGCCGACCTCGGATGCAGCGCATCGTCGAGCTGCGGCACCGGGTGAACAAGATCATCCACGCCTACATGGACGAGAACGAGTTCATCGAGGTCGAAACGCCGCTGCTTGTGAAGGGCACACCGGAGGGCGCGCGGGACTTCATCGTTCCATCTCGGCTGCATCCAGGCGAGTTCTTCGCCTTGCCGCAGTCACCACAACAGCTGAAACAGCTTTTGATGGTGAGCGGCCTTGGACGTTACTACCAGATCGCCCGATGCCTGCGGGATGAGGATCTGCGCGCGGACCGCGCGCTGGAGTTCACTCAGCTAGACCTCGAGATGTCGTTCTGCGACGAAGAGGACGTCTTCGCGCTCATCGAAGGGCTGTGGGCTCGGATCTGGAAGCAGATGCTCGATGTCGATCTGGTCACGCCGTTCCCGCGCCTGGACATGAAGGACACGCTGCTTCGATATGGCACCGACAAGCCCGACCTTCGTTACGAGCTCGTCATCGCCGATCTGGGTGACGTCCTTGGGCAAACTCAGGCTCAAGTCTTCAAGACAGTGCTGGCGGAGGCCGGCGTTGTGCGCGGCTTTGCGGTTCCCGGAGGAAAGGACATGACCCGCCGGGCGCTGGATGAGCTCTCCACCATCGCCAAGGGGGCTGGGGCCAAAGGCCTCGCGTGGCTGCCCGGTCCGCTGGACAAGTTCGTTTCCGAATCTGAGATGGACGGCATCAAACGCGCGACCGGCGCCGGACCCGATGACCTTGTTCTCATCGTCGCCGACAAGCGGCGCCGCGCTGAGAAGGTGCTCGGCTTGATTCGGCAGCAGGTCGCGCGGAATCGAAAATTGATCCGCGAAGACGAGTGGCGGTTTCTGTGGGTTTATCCGATGTACCTGTTCGAGGAGGACGACGAGGGCAAGCTGACGTACGGGCACCACCCATTCACGTCACCGATCGAAGAGGATCTGGCGTTCATCGACGAGCGGCCGTACGACGTTCGCGCCCACGCCTACGACATCGTCTGCAACGGCTACGAGCTGGGTGGCGGAAGCATCCGCATTCACGACCGCGCGCTGCAAGAGAGGGTCTTCGAGATCCTCGGCCACTCAACGGAATCGATCCGGGAGCGCTTCGGTCATCTTCTCGACGCCTTCGAGTACGGGGTTCCGCCACATGGCGGTATTGCGCCGGGGATCGACCGCATAGTGATGATGCTCGCGGGCACTGAGAACATCCGCGACGTGATCGCGTTTCCCAAAACTCAGAGCCACCAGGACCTGATGCTGGGCGCTCCGAGCCCGGTCGACCAGTCGCAGCTCGAAGAACTTCACATCCGTGTTGTTCCTCCGAAGAAGCCCACGTAGTATTGGCTGGCTCCCGAAGGGCTGCGGGCGATGTGCGCGTTGCCCAACTAGACAGCATTAGGGACCCCGGAGTCCGGATAGCCGACCAAATGCCCGCTACTGAGACGGGACTTGGAGAGCCAAGGCAGGGGACCCACCTGAGCTCGCTCAGGACAACCCACCCCCGTGGTCCGGAGGGAGCACCCTGTCGCTGGTGAAGCTCATCCCGCCTGGGCTGATCGTGGCCGCGTTGGCGGTGCTCATCGTGTCCCAGCTCTTCTTTGCTTTCCTGCCTTACCGGCGCCGCTCCTATCTCCCGGTCCTGCTCATGACCGTGGTCGGGTTCGGATTGGGAGCGCTCTGGGACTTCATCGGCCTGCCTTCATTCCGCCTCGGCCAGGCCAATCTCCTGCCGGCGGCCCTGTTCGCGCTGCTCCTCCAGCCGCTGGCGCGCTTTGTGCCGCGGCCGAACCGTGAACCCAAGGAGCCTGAGCCGAGCAAGTCCAGTCCTCGCACTTAAGATTGCGTTTGTGTTTGCTGGCAGAGGCCGGGGGGTATTCACTGAATGAGCAGCCAGAGCTTCATGTGGCTGGCCTTTGGGGTTGCCGCCCTGATCGTGGCGCTGGCCCTGGCCGCGGTGTTGATCCGGCTGCGCGGAACCCTTGGAGCCGTGGAGGAGCTGTTGGATACGACCAATGAGGAGATGAAGGAGACGCTGCCCGAGGTTCGGCAGACGATCGGGAACGTCAACGACATCACGGCCGGCGTCAACGTCGGGCTCAGGACCGCCGGCGGCGGGGTGGCCGCGGTTGGCCGAGGCATCAAGTCCGGCGCTCATGGCGTGAAGGTGGCGGGTGAAAGCCTAGTTCGCACGGTATTAGGAGGTTAGAGATGGCTGACGAGAGTAACGGTGGTGGTGGCGGCGGATTCGGTTGGTTCATCCTCGGCGGGCTGATCGGCCTCGCGGCCGGCGCCTACATCGCATCGGGTCCGGGCCGGACTCAGGTCGACAGCCTTCGCAGCAAGACCATCGAGCTCAGTGGAAGCGAGCCGGTGCAGCGGGCGAAGGATGCCGCCCAGCGCGCCCGTCAGATGGTCAGCGACCCTGACCACCCAGTCGGCAAGGCGATTCAGGACGGCGTCGCCGCCGCCAAGCGCAAGCGTGAAGAGCTGGAAGCGTCGGCGACACGCAAGATGCATCAGTCGACGGACGGCAAGGAATAGGGGAAGAGGGTTAGTTGGCGAAGCGAAACCTGGCTGAGCTCAAGATCCCCGCGTCGGCGGACTTCATTCCCGTCGCCAAGCGCGTCGCGACCACACTTGGCGGACAGCTCGGCTTCAGCCTCGTCGACCTCGACGAGCTGACCATCGCGCTGACCCAAGCGTGTGACAGCGCGATCGCGGCGGCGAGCGACCTCGACTCGCCGGCGGACCTCAAGCTCACGTACTTCGCCACCAACCGCGCCCTGGTCGTCGACGTCGACCTCATGCCGAGCGGGAACGCGCTTCCCATGCACAAGCACGACGCCGTTGTCGATCCAGAGCTGCAGCGACTTGCCTACGAGATGATCCGGTGCTTCGTCGACGACTTCCGGCCGCAGGTCGAGCCCACGACCGGCCACGTCAGCTTCCGGATGGTCAAGTACCTGGCAGGCTGATCCCCGCAAGCGGAAACTAAGCGTTAGTGGCTGCACAACAGCGGATTCCCCGCGAAGAGCTGCGTGCCCTCCATCGCCGCTATCGGGAGACGACCGACCCGGCTGAGAAGGAGCGGATCCGCGAGCAGCTCGTCAATGCCTACCACGACTTCGTCTACTTCCTCGCGCGCAAGTTTCAAAACCGCGGCGAGCCCCTGGACGACATCGTGCAGGTCGGCTATCTCGGTCTGATCAAGGCCATTGAGCGGTTTGACCCCGACCTCGGGTTTGAGTTCACGACCTTCGCCACCCTGACTGTCGCCGGCGAGATCAAGCGCCACTTCCGGGACAAGGGCACGGCGATCCGCTTCCCGCGCCGCCTGCAGGAGCTGCACCAGTCGGTGGTGCGCGTCAACGAGCAGATGAAGAACGAGCTTGGCCGCGAGCCGACCGTCGCCGAGCTTGCGGACCGCCTGGCTGTGACGCCGGACGACGTCACGGAGGCGATGGAAATCGGGCCCGCCTACGTGCCCCTCTCGCTCGACCAGCCCATCGCATCTGGCGACGGCGAGAGCAGCCGGTCGGTTTCAGAGCAGATTGGCGGGGCGGATCCCGAGCTCGACCGGGTCGAGATGCGTGACGTGCTCGATCGCGCGATGGAGCATCTGACTCCCCGCGAGCGGGCGATCATGGCCATGCGGTTCTACGAGCAGATGTCGCAGTCGGAGATTGCGCGCCGGCTCGGCATCAGCCAGATGCACGTCTCACGCCTGCAGCGCGCTGCGCTCGAGCAGCTCAGGAAATACGTGCCGCAAGAATCCGCCTCCTAGACGTCGCGCATGCCTCTGCTCGAGTCGAAAGCGCCGGTCGATCCGCTGACGCTTTTTCGGCGCTGGTATCGGCAGGCGGAGGCCGCCGGCCATCCGCAACCTGACGCGATGGCGCTTGCGACGGTGGGAGAGGAAGGGCCCTCGGTGCGCATGGTGCTCTTCAAGGGACTGCGCGACGGATCGTTTCTCTTTTACACGAACTACGAGAGCCGTAAAGGACGCGACCTGGCTCACGACGCGCGCGCCGCAAGCGTCTTTTACTGGTTTCCCACCCACCATCAGGTCCGCGTCTCGGGCAGCGTGCGCCGCCTCAGCCGCCAGCAGTCGCTCGTTTACTTCCGCAGCCGGCCGCGTGGCGCGCAGCTTTCCGCGCTGGCGTCGAGGCAGAGCCGCATTGTGCCATCGCGAGATGTGCTGGAGCACGCGGTTGAAGAGTTAGCCGCGAAGTATCCGGGAGATGTGCCGCTGCCGGCGGACTGGGGCGGCTACGCGCTGCGGCCACGCTGGATCGAGTTCTGGGAGAGCCGCGAGGATCGGTTGCACGACCGCCTGCGCTATGTGAGGGCTCGGGAAGGCCGATGGCGGATCGAACGGCTAGCGCCGTAAGCTAACAGCGCCCCGTGACCGGGAACGAGATCCGCAAGCGTTTTCTAGAGCATTTCGCGAGTCGGGAGCATCTGGTCCTGCCCAGTGCGTCGTTGGTGCCGCAAGGGGACCCGAGCACGCTCTTCATCTCGGCCGGAATGCAGCCGCTCAAACCGTACTACCTGGGTTTGAGCCAGCCACCCGCGCCCAGGATCGCCACCTGTCAGAAGTGCCTGCGCACCGGCGACATCGACGAGGTGGGGAAGACCGACCGGCACAACACGTTCTTCGAGATGCTCGGCAACTTTGCCCCGACGGGCGACTATTTCAAGGAAACCGCGATACCGGTCGCGTGGGAGCTGGTGACGGAACGTTTCGAGATGCCGGTCGACCGGCTTCGCGTCACCATCCACCCGACCGACGACGAAGCGCACAACATCTGGGTCGAGCAGCCGGGCTTGACTGCAGAGCACGTCACGCGGCTCGAAGACAACTGGTGGGGGCTTGGCGCGGGACCGTGTGGCCCCGACTCTGAGATCTGGTGGGATCGAGGCCGCGAATTTGGATGCGGTCAGGAGGACTGCGTCCCAGACCACTGCGATCGCTTCACCGAGTTCTGGAACCTGGTGTTTCCTCAGTACGACCAGCGCGGTCCCATCGCGGGCACGTCCGGCGAAGCGGTCCGTCGAGGTGTGGCTGACGGCAGCCTGATTCCGCTGAAGCGTCCGGCCATCGACACCGGCATGGGGCTCGAGCGGATCAGTTACATCCTGCAGGGCAAGACCAACATCTTCGAAGCCGACGTTCTCGAACCGCTCGTCGCCTTTGTGCGCCAGTCGAGCCCGAAGCCGACGACGCTGTCGGAACGCATCGTCGCGGACCATCTGCGCGCGGCGACCTTCGTCATCGCTGACGGTGTGACTCCGTCAAATGAAGGCAGGGGATACGTCTTGCGACGTCTCATCCGGCGCGCGGCGATTCACGGCCGGAAGGTCGGAATGACAGCTGAGCTCAGTGCCGGAGTCGGCGTCGCGGTGTCGATGTTCAATGATTACTACCCCGAGCTGAAAGAGCGCGAGCAGCTAATCACCGAAGTGGTGCGCGCGGAGTCCGACAAGTTCAACCGGACTCTCGAGCAGGGCATGGAGCAGTTCGAAAAAATCGCCGCCCAGCATCCGAAGACGATTCCGGGCGTCGATGCATTTCGCCTCCACGACACGTTCGGCTTTCCGCTGGAGCTCACACGCGAGCTCGCTTCCGAGCGCGGCAACGAGGTCGACGAAGAAGGCTTCCGCGCGGCGATGGAGCAGCAGCGCGCGAGGTCACGTCGCGGGACGCCCCAGGGCTGGGCTCTCGCCAAGGACCTGCCGAAATCGGAGTTCACCGGCTATCACGAGCTCACCACGCAAACCTTGATCTCAGGCATTCGCAAGGACGGCCAGCCGGTCGATCTCGCCGTTGAGGGCGATGACGTCGAGGTCTTCCTCAGCCGCACACCTTTCTATGCGGAGTCGGGCGGCCAGATCGGCGACACGGGCACGATCACGACCGAGAGCGGCCGCTTACGCGTCGAAGACACTCAGAAACCGTCCGACGGCGTGATCGCTCACCTGGGTGCAGTCGTGACAGGCGAGATCCATGTAGGCGATGAAGCCATCGCATCTGTTGACGCGGGCCGGCGCCGCCAGATCGCGCGCCATCATTCCGCGACGCACCTGCTCCACAAGGCGCTGCGGGAGACGCTTGGCGAAACCGTCCAGCAGAAAGGCTCGTGGGTCGGGCCGGATCACACGACGTTTGACATCCCGCTCAGCAAGCCGATCGCCGACGACGAGCTCAAGCGCATCAACCGGCGCGTGATGGAGAAGGTGCGCGAGGCGCTGCCCTTTCACGAAAGCCAGAAGCCGTACAGGGACGCTGTGGCGCAGGGCGCCATGCACCTGTTCGACGAGAAGTACGGCGATGTCGTCAGAGTGGTGTGCTTCGGCGATTGGACGTGCGAGCTGTGCGGTGGCACACATGTCGCGAGCACCTCCGACATCGGGCCAGTTGTGATCCTGTCCGAGTCAAGCATCGGGTCCGGCCTGCGCCGAATCGACATGGTCGTGGGTGAGGCCGCCGACGAGCTGATCTGGAGCGAGCGCAAGCTTGTCGTCGAGCTCGCGCGCTCGTTCAACAGCGCTTCCAAGCAGCTGCCCGAGCGCGTCCAGGCGTTGCGCACTCAGCTCAAAGAAGCGGAGCAGCGGCTGAAGGCTCTATCCGACGAGCTGCGCACTGCCAGGGTCTCGGGTGGCGACGGCGTCCAGGTCAAACAAGGCAAAGTACCGTTTGTGACGGAGACCGTTAAAGCATCGAGCCCCACTGAGCTGGCCGCCTACGCGGACCGCTACCTCGATCTCGTGAAGTCCGGCGTCGTAACCGTTGTGGCCGGCGACATGTTTGTCATCAAGGTGTCCAAGGACCTCACGAGCGAATACGATGCCGCGCGCCTGGCCTCGCTGCTGGGCACGGGCGGCGGGCAGAAGCACCTCGCGCGAGGGAAGCTGAACGGCAGCGCCAGCGAGGCTTTCCAGCGCCTCGAGGAGGCGCTTCGATGACCAAGTTCAAGTTCCTGCGCAAGCGCAGCGAGTACTACCGGCACTTCACCGTGCTCGACATCGGGACCGATCTGATCAAGGTCCTGGTCGTCCGTCGCGAAGGACCAGACGGCGAGGTGCTGGGGGTGGGGCGCGAACCGCAGGCTCCCGCGGCCATGTCCGGCGGCGCGATCGCCGACCTCGAGTCTGTGATCCAGTCCTGCAACCGCGCCCTCGAGGCTGCCGAGGACATGGCCAAGACCGTGCCCGGCCAGGTCGTCGTCGGCATCGCCGGCGAGCTGATCAAAGGTTTCTCGTCGACCATCGCCTACCCGAGAGAAAACTCCAAGGCGCGCGTGCGTTCGAGCGAGATCTCGACGATGCTGCAGATGGTCCAGCGGCGGGCGCTGCGGGAGGCGCAGCACCTCCTGGAGATGGAGCGCAGCTATGGTCAGCTCGAGGCGCGGCTCGTGCACTCGGCGATCACAAACGTGCGCGTCGACGGCTATCCGGTGACGAACCCGGTTGGATTCACAGGCAAGAACCTCGAGGTCACCGTCTTCAACACGTTCGCGCCGATGACCCACATCGACGCGATCGAGACTGTCGTCCGCGAGCTCGACCTCGAGCTGGCCGCCGCGGTCGCGCAGCCTTACGCTCTCGCCCGAGCCTGCGCGAGCGAGGAGACCTGGGCGGAAGGCGCGATCTTCGTCGACGTCGGCGGCGGTACGACCGACGTGGCCCTGATCCGCGATGGCGGGGTGGAGGGCACGCGGATGTTCAACCTCGGCGGGCGAGCGTTCACGCGCCGCCTCGCGCTCGCTTTCGGCCTGAGCTACGAGGAAGCCGAAGCGCGGAAGCTTCGTCACTCAGAAGGCCTGCTCTCCGCTGATCAGCACCGGCAGGTGTCGGAGCTTTTGAGCGCGGACGCCGAAGTCCTGCTTCAGGGCCTGGCGCTCAGCATCAAGGAGCTCTCGCGTGGCGAGCGGCTGCCCACGGGCATCTTCCTGTGCGGAGGTGGCAGCCTGCTGCCGGAGCTCACGCTCGAGATGGTTAAGAACAACTGGGCCGCCGGCCTACCATTCCCGCGGGAGCCGCGGATCCGGCACCTCGTGCCGCCCGATGTGCGCAACCTCACCGACTCAACCGGACAGCTTTCGAGCCCTCAAGACATCGCGCCGATGGGCCTTGCGAACCACGCTCTTCGAACTGAAGCCGAAGAGCGGGACACGGTAAACACCGTCATGCGCAGGGTCCTAGGCGGTATAAAGGTCTGAGAAGACCCCCAGGAGACTTGTAAACGCTATGGCAACGAACCCGATTTACGTCGAAACGGAAGAGGAGATCCCCGAGCTCGTCGAACGCCTCCGCCGTTTCAGCGGCGAGGACACGATGCTGGTCCTGCCGATGCGCTCACGCATCGGACAGAGCCGATTCAACTTCCAGCTTCTGCGCAACTACGCGGCCCGATTGGGCAAGCGCGTGACTGTCGTCTGCGATGATCCGGCGGTCCAGAAGATGGCGTCGGAAAGCGGCTTTGCGGTCTTCGGCGCCGTGGGCCTCGACGGCGAAGGCATCGCCTCGGAGGCAGAGGCCGCACCGCCGGTCCAGCGCTGGTGGAAGAAGGTCGGCAACGCGCCGACGACGCATGTGGGCATTGCCCAGCCGAAAAAGCTACTGACCAGGAGCGCGACCGAGCTGAAGCCGGGCCGGTTCCTGCTGTACGTGACGGCCACCACCCTGCTCCTGGTCGGGCTGTTCGGGGCGGCGATCTACGTGCCCTCAGCTTCGGTGACCCTGGTCGCGCAGGCGGCCCCATTCACGCAGAAAGACGTCGAGATCCCGGCTTCGCCCGGCAAGGGTTCGATCCACGTGCGATCGGTGTCGATCACACGCTCAAACTCGCAAGGCTTCAAAACGACGGGATCAATCGTCGTTCCTCTAGCGCCAGCGACCGGACAGGTCATCTATAGCAATACTTGTTCCGCGAGCGGTCACGGCTCGCCAGGGATCTGGCTATATCGTGGCCAGCGGCTCGACAACACCAATGGCCTGACATTCGCGCAGACGTCGCCCGACAGCATGGTTGCCTGGGGCCAGAAGAGTCCTCCACTCAACATCGTTGCTGTCCAGCCAGGTTCGCCCGGCAACGTAGGTTCCGGCACTATAACCACCGTCGAGGCGAACCGCTTCTCGTGCCTCACTGTCACCAATCCGGCGGCGACCGGAGGAGGCACCGATCCTTCGACGACTCCACAGATGACGGAAGCTGACTTTGACGCCGGCCGCGCTCAGCTCGAGCAGGAATTGCGCCAGAGCATCGCCCAGACTCTCGTCGGCTCCGGACAGCAGGGCGAGAAGCTGAGCGAGACGATCATCTTCGGCCCGCCCCAGTACACGACCGACCACCAGCCCAACGACAAGGTGCCGACCTTCAGCGGGACCATGACCATCTCGGGGGAGGGCGACTTCTACAACGACTCCGATGTGCAGAAGGCTTTTCAGGACTACCTGGCCAAGCGCGTGCCCAATGACCAGCAGCTGCTGACTGAGAGCCCGATCCAGGTCCAGTACCGCATACTCGTCGCGACCTCGGGCGGCAACCTCACGTTCCTCGGCAGCGCCGCCGCATACGTCGCACCGAAGCTGGACGAGGCGAAGATCCGGTCCCAGATCGTCGGCCGGCCGCTGGCGCACCGATCCGCTCGGTTGCCATCAAGGAGCAGCCATTGAGCTTGCCGCTGATGCCGTTGCTGGTCGGGCGCATCTCGCTGCACTACGTGGTCGAACAGAACGCGCCGCCAAGCACAGCGCCGGCGCCGACGCCGAGCGCGTCGCCTAAAGCCTCTCCATAACCTTGAGGATCCTGGCGGTGGACCCGGGGTCCAAGCGCGTCGGTCTCGCTGTCAGCGACCCGACCGGGACCATCGCCACCGGCCTGTCCACGATCCCGGCGGAGCCGGCCTCCACCCTGGCCTACAGGCTCGCCAAGGTCGCCAAAGAGCAAGACGCGAGCCGGATCATCGTCGGTCTGCCAATTCAGATGGATGGCAAACGAGGTCCAGCCGCGGCGGCGGCGACGGAACTCTCGCATCGGCTGCGGCAAGCCTCAGGTCTACCTGTCGAGCTGGTCGACGAGCGCTTGACGACGGTGGCCGCGGAGCGTTCTTTGATCGCGGCGGGAGTCCGGCGCGAGAAGCGCAGTACTGGACCTGGATCGCGGTAAGCGTGACCGCTGACGACTCCACCGAACCGATCACGTTGATCGACGAGTCCGGCGCCGAGCGCCAGTACCGGCTTCACGACGCTTTTGACGTCGAGGACGTGCACTACTACCTGGTCGAGGCGGCAGACGATCCGACGCAGGTGCTCCTGCTTCGCGAATCGACCGGCGGCCTGGAGACCGTCGACGGCGACGAGTTCAAGCGCGTGATCACAGCACTCGAGAAGGACGAGGTCGAATGAAGCGACTGCTGATCGTCCTGCTGGGCCTCGCGATCCTTGGGTTCGGCACCTCACGTGGCATCGACTGGTGGAACTTCAACGTCAACACCCCGGTCAGCTCATCGAGCAAGTCAGTTCCGTTCCACGTCGACCCGGGCGAGACGCCGACGCAGATCGGGCAAGATCTGTATACCCTGGGCCTGATCCGCAGCACAATCGCATTCGACATGTACACCCGGCTCACGAACAGCGGACCCAAGTTCCAGGCCGGCTCTTTCGTGCTCAACCCCAACATGTCGATGGTGCAGATCATCGACGCGCTCCAGCACGGCAAGACAGATCAAAAGGTGATCACGTTCCCCGAGGGGTTCCCGCTTCGCGAGCAAGCCAAGGTCGTCGAGGCGAAAAAGATTGCGACGGCGGACGAATACCTCGCGGCGGCCAAGGACCCGGCTTGGGCGACGACGTACAAGTTCCTGCCGCCGATCACTGCCGGCGCGGAAGCCCCGTTCGAGGGCTACCTGTTCCCTGACACCTATTTGATCGACCCCGCCGCCGGCGTGCGCGGCTTGATCCGCGCGCAGCTCGACCAGTTCGGCGTGGTCTTCTCGTCCGACGTCAGCGCGCAGATCGCTCAAGCGACTCCTGCCCGGCCCGCTCAAACCGTTCAGTCGATCGTGATCCTCGCGTCGATGGTCGATCGCGAAGCCAACGCGAAGACGTCGACCGATCGCGGGAACGTTTGCAGCGTTTACTACAACCGGTTGAAGGTCAACATGACGCTCGGTGTGGACGCGACGCTCCTGTATGCGCTGAAGAGACTATCGCCCGAGCCGACCGCCGCCGAGCTGCAGTTGAACACTCCTTACAACACAAGGACGCATGCCGGTCTTCCGCCTGGGCCGATCAGCAACCCGGGCAAGGCCGCGATCATGGCCTGCGTGAATCCACCGCAGACCCAGTACCTCTTCTACTTCACCGACCGCGCGGGCGTGACGCACTTCGAGACCAACCAGGCAGACTTCGACCGCGACATCGCGAAGTACGGCACGAGCGGAAGCTGAAAATATTTCTGATCGGCCAGGAAATCTCCTACTCGCGCAGCCCGGACATGCACAATGCCGCGTTTCGCGCGCTGGGGCTGGACTGGACTTACGAGCTGCTCGACGTCTCGCCGGATGACCTGCCCGCCGCACTCAACTCGTTGCGGGAGCCGGGTGTCGCCGGCGCCAACGTGACCATCCCGTACAAGCAGGCCGTGATGCAGCAGATGGACGCGGTGGACCCGGAGGCGGTGAGGGCCCGGGCTGTCAACACCATCGTTCGCGCCGGCGACCGGCTGATCGGATCGAATACCGACATCGAGGCGATTCGTTCGGCGCTCGCAAGCGTCCACGTCGAACCCAAAGGCGCGAATGCCGTCATCCTCGGCGCCGGCGGCGCGGCTCGCGCGGCCGCGGTGGCTCTCGACGGGGCGCACCTGACATTTGTTTCCAGGCACGCTGACGACGCCGATGTACCTGGCCGCGCCGTCCCCTGGGACGACCCTTCCGTGCACTCGCTCACCAGGTCCGCGGACCTGGTCGTCAACGCCACTCCTCTGGGCCGTCGCGAGGAGATGCCGATTCGTCCGGCGGCGCTGCCGCGTGATGGTGCTGTCATCGACCTCGTCTACGTCGGCGGGGGCACGCCGCTCGTGCGAAAGGCGCGCTCGCTCGGGCTGCGAACAGCGGACGGTTGGGAGGTTCTCCTGCTGCAGGGCGCCTTGGCTTTCGAAAAATGGACAGGCCGGGCCGCGCCTGTCGATGCGATGCGCGACACTCTGCAGCCGTGAACTTCCAGGGGTCTCTGCTGCTCGCCATCGCATGGGTGGTCGTGGGGGCCGGTGCGGGGTGGTTCGTGCGGTGGGGCTCCGTGCGCCTCGCCAGGCTCGAGGAGTTCGAGGACGGCGAAAGGCTCGAGCCCGGTAACAAGTGGTGGCAGGTGTACGGCCCGCCAGTGCTCTCTGCGATTCTTTTCGGCCTGTTCGCACTCGAGATCGGCTCATTTCCGGTTCTCGTGCTGCGCAGCGTTTTCGTCCTGGTCCTGGTGCAGGTGATCTTCTTTGACCTCGAGCATCGCTTGATCCTCGATCGCGTCATGTTTCCATCGATGGCACTGGCTCTCGTGGTCAGCGTCTTCGGCAATCCATGGTGGGCAGGCATCGCGACCGGGCTTGCGGCCGGCGGCATGTTCCTGCTGCTCGCCCTGGCGGGCTCGGCTATCTTCAGGCAGGACGCACTGGGCTTTGGCGACGTCAAGCTCGCGGCCTTCATGGGCCTCATGCTGGGCCCGCTGCCGACCATCCGGGCTCTCTTCTATGGCGTGTTCCTGGCCGGCCTCGTCTCTATCGGCATCATCATCTGGCGCCGATCGATGAAGGGAAGCATTGCGTACGGTCCATACCTCGCGGCCGGGGCGCTGATCGTGCTCTTCCAACTGCCACAATAGGCGGCCATGAGCAACCTGCTTCCCGGTGAGAACCTTGTCATCAAGGCGCACCCACACTGGATCGTCCTGATCAAGTCGGTCTGGATTCCAATCGTCGCTGTGGTTCTAGTCGTGATCGCGGACTTCACGATCCTTCTCGACAACTACAACTCGTGGGGCCTGCCGCCTCGTTTCCGCACCTTCTTCACGCTAGGCGTCGTGGCGATCGCCGGGCTCTGGCTCATCGTGGTGTGGATTCGCTGGCAGTCCACCGCTTACACGCTCACGGACCAGCGCATCAAAATCGAGACCGGCGTATTCGGCCGTCAGGAGAAGATCATCCCGATCGATCGCGTCCAGGATTGCACCACCAAGATGTCGTTGCTTGGACGCATGCTGGGCTACGGCCGGGTCGAGGTCGACGCCGCGGGCGCGCAAGGCGCCGAGGTGCTCGACCACCTGCCCGACCCGGGTGGGTTCCGCGACCAGGTCTTCATGCTGTCGGAGAAGAGGCGAGGTGTGGCGGGGGCAGGAGCACCTGCGGTGCCGGCCAATCCCAGCGGCGTCTAGGACCCCACGAATTCAGAGGATTCGCGCTGAGCTCGCGGCGACCCCGATCGCAAGACCCGACGAAGAAGCCCCTGGCCCTCGTCGGCTTCATGGGTTCGGGCAAGAGCATCGTCGGCGCCCTTGTGGCCCGACGGACCGGAGCCCCTCTTTTCGACCTGGACCAGATGATCCAGGTCGAGGCCGGCAGTTCAATCGCCGACATCTTCGCGGCCCTTGGAGAGCCTGCGTTTCGTGAGCTCGAGGCGCGTCTCGTACCTGCCGCCCTCCAACCAGGAGCGGTGGCGGCGCTGGGCGGCGGCGCCCTGATCGACGACGCGAGCTGGAAACTCGTAACCGCCAGAGCCATCACGATCTATCTCGAGGTGCCTTTCGACACGATCTGGGAGCGGATCAGGAAGCTGAGCGGACGGCCGCTGGCTTCGGGCCGCTCTCGTGACGAGGTCGAATCGCTTTTCGAGCGGCGCCGGCCGCGGTACGAGCAGGCGCAGCACCGGGTTGACGGTGACAGGCCGCCTCCTCAGGTCGCGGAGGAGGTGATCAAGCTTTGGTCCGCCTGATCCTCGATTCCCCGTCTGGAAGCTACCCGGTGATCATCGGCAGCAATATCAATCGCGAGCTGCGGGGGGCTGTCGCGCGGCTGGATCCCACCGGCGTGGCGATCGTCACGGACTCGAACGTCCGGCCGTGGGCGGCCAAGGTTGCCAAGTCGGTCAAGCGCGCAGGACTCAAGACGTCGATCCACGTGATACCGGCCGGTGAGCGGTCGAAGTCGATTCATCAGCTGCACGAGGTGCTGGCCTTCCTCGAGCGCCAGCGCATCGATCGGGGCGGGCTTGTAATCGCCGTTGGGGGCGGGACGGTCGGGGATCTCGCCGGTTTTGCCGCGGCCGTCTGGCAACGCGGCATCCGCCTGGTCGGCGTGCCGACGACGCTTCTCGCGATGGTCGACTCGAGCATCGGGGGGAAGACCGGCATCAACGGAACTCGCACCAAGAACGCGATCGGGGCTTTCTGGCAGCCTTCCGCGGTCATCGCCGACCTCAACTGCCTCCAGACCTTGCCGGCGACGAGCTACCGGGATGCGTTTGCCGAGGTTGTAAAGTACGCCGTTGCGATGGACCGGGGCCTGGCCGAACTCCTTCAAAAGGAACGCCCCCGCCTGCTCGATGCCGACAGGGCGATGCTCGAGCGGGTTGTGTTCCGCTGCGTCGCGGCAAAGGCGCTGATCGTCGCGAAGGACGAACGCGAGAAGGGTCCGCGCGCAATCCTCAACTATGGCCACACCGCGGGTCACGCGCTCGAATCGGCCACCGGCTTTCGCATCTCGCACGGCCGCGCGGTCGCGTTCGGAATGCGAGTCGCGGCCCGCATGGCGCTCTCCATGGACCTGTGCAGCAAACGCCTCGTCGAGACGCAGGACGAGCTGCTCACCGCGTATGGACTGCCCGATCGGGCTCCACATGTCGACCCGGCGCGCGTGCTGGCCGCCATCCCGCGAGACAAGAAGGCGCGCCGCGGCAAGGTCGCATGGGTCATGCCGCGCCGCATGGGCCACGCCGAGCCTGGTCACACCGTTCCATCTCCGTTGGTGCGGCGCGTCGTTACGCGAGCCCTCGCATGAAGCGGATCGTGATCGTCAACGGTCCGAACCTGAACCTGCTTGGAAAGCGTGAACCAAAGGTCTACGGCACGCGGTCGCACGCCGACCTCATCAAGATCGTGAGGGCGAAGGCCAAAGAGCTCGGTGTGACGGTCAGCGTTTTGCAGAGCAATCACGAGGGCGAGATCATCGACTTCCTACAAAAGGAAGGGCCGGGTGCGCTCGGGATCGTGATCAACCCCGGGGCCCTGTCTCACTACTCGCTCGCCATCTACGATTGTTTGCAGGCGCTGGAAGTTCCCACCGTCGAAGTCCACCTCTCGAACATCCACGCGCGCGAAGAGTTCCGCTCGAAGAGCGTGACCGCCCGCGCGGCGAAGGGCGTCATCACCGGGCTGGGATTCGCAGGCTATGGACTGGCGATGGAATACCTGGCAGAGCTGTGATTTCGACGAGCGACTTTCGCAACGGGACGATGTTCGAGATGGACGGCCAGCTGCTGCAGGTCGTCAACGTCGAGCACATCAAGCTCGCGCGCGCCGGTGCAGTCATCAAGACCAGGCTGCGCAACGTTCTGACTGGATCGATCTTCGACCACAGCTTTCGCAGCGCTGACAAGTACAGGACGGTGCGCATCGACAAGAACGAGGCGACCTATCTCTACTCCGACGGAACTCATCACCACTTTATGGACACACAAAGCTACGACCAGGTCGCTGTCGATGAAGAGCTTCTGGAGGCGGTGCTGCCGCTATTGAAGGAAGGCAGCGTCGCCTATCTGCTGCGGTACCAGGACCGCTTGATCGGGGTCGAGCTGCCGATCAACGTGGAGCTGAAAGTCGTCTCCACCGATCCCGGATTCAAGGGAGACACAGTGTCTGGGGCCACCAAGCCCGCGAAGCTCGAGACCGGGGCCACGATCCAGGTGCCGCTTTTCATCCAGCCAGGCGATGTGATCCGCGTCGACACACGAACACAGACGTATATGGAGCGAGCCTGAGGGCTCAGGGCGTAGCATCAAGCGGCTATGGGTGAGAACGGATCGTTGGGGGCAGTGCGTGTCGCCAACGAGGTGATTGCCAGCATCGCGGCGCTCGCTGCGTGCGAGATCGAAGGCGTCAAGGGTATGGATGAGGCTGCCGCGCGTCATTTTGGTGACTGGGTGCGGCGCCAATCGGCCCATCGCGGCGTTCGAGTGCACATCGAGTCCGATCGGTCGATTCACCTCGAAGTCTTCATCACGGTCGACTCGGATGCGAAGCTGGCCGACGTCGCGGCGTCAGCTCAGGCCAACGTGGTCGAAGCCACGGAGCGGATGCTCGGCCTGGAGGTCGGGGAGGTCAACGTCTTCGTCTCCAGCGTCGCCTTCGCCAACTAGCGAGCCTGGTTGGGAAAACGACACCAGGCCAGGGAGCTGGCGCTCAAGACGCTGTTTCAGCTCGAGGCCGCGGACGATGACCCCGAAGAGGTCTTGCGCTACCACGCGGCTGAAGGCGCGGCGACTCCTGACGTCGCAACCTTTGCGCTGCAGCTCGTCCGCGGAGTGATCGCCAACCGCGAAAAGCTGGACGCCATCCTCAGCGAGGCGTCAGAGCACTGGAAGCTCGGGCAGATGGCCAAGGTCGACCGCATCATCCTGCGCATCGCCGTTTACGAGATCGCGATCGACCGCCACGTGCCGACGAAGGCCGCCATCAACGAGTCGATCGAGCTTGCCAAGACATTCTCCGGAGAGGAAGCAGGTCGCTTCGTCAACGGCATCCTCGGTAAGGTCGCGGCCACCACCGCACCTTGAGCCAGGACACGCCGGTCGCGACGGCGCGGCTCGAGGAGCTGCTTTCCAGCCTTGAGAAGACGATCGATGAGCTCGCCGGGGGCACCGCCCCGCTCGAGGAGCTGGTCGCCGCCCACCAGCGGGCCCTGCGCCTGCTCGCTGAGGCGCAGGCGAACCTGGAGCAGCTCAAGACTCGAGCCGACGAGATCGCCCAGAAGTTGAAAGACCCCACGGTCGGCGGGTGAAATTCCTCCTCGCCCCTTTGGTGGCGTGGGCGATCGCCCAGGCGGCCAAGGTGATCCTCACTTCGATGCGCCAGCGCAGGCTGAACCTGCGCGTGCTGGCCGAGACCGGTGGTATGCCCAGCAGCCACGCCGCGATCGTGATGGGGATGACCACGGCGGTCGGTAAATATGCCGGCGTCTCTTCCGCTGCGTTCGCGATCGCGCTTATCTTCTCGTTCGTGGTCATGTACGACGCCGCCGGGCTCCGCCGCGCGGCAGGCCGGCAGGCCGCCATCCTGAACCGCCTCGTCGAGGACCTGGTTCACATGCGCGGCATGCAGGAGCAGAGGCTCCGCGAGCTGCTGGGACATACGCCGGTGGAGGTGCTTGTCGGCGCGCTGCTCGGCATCGTCGTCGGGCTGATCCTCTGAACGCGGTGCCTCGCCTTGACGTTGCCCTCACCAAGAGCGGCCTGATCGAGTCGCGACAGCGCGCCCAGGCCCTCATCCTCGCGGGCAAGGTGCAGGTGTCCGGTGAGACAGAGCGCCGACCCGACCGCACGGTCCGCGACGACGAGGTCATCACCGTCGACGAGACCCCGAGCTACGCGAGCCGCGGCGCGCTGAAGCTCGGCCCGGCGCTGGAAAAATTCGGGGTCGGTCCGAGCGGCCGCGTGTGCGCCGATATCGGCGCGTCTACCGGTGGGTTCACTGACGTGCTGCTCCGTCGCGGTGCGTCGAGGGTTTACGCGATAGACGTTGGCCGCGGCCTGATCCACTGGCGCTTGCGACAGGACCCACGCGTCGTTGTCATCGAACGCACCAACGCACGAGAGCTTGACTCCTTTCCAGAGCCTGTCAGCCTCATGGTGATCGACGTGTCTTTTATCAGCCTCGAGAAGGTGCTGCCGGCATTGCGCAAAGCCGGTCCATCCGCAGAGGTCGTTGCGCTTTTCAAGCCCCAGTTCGAAGTTGGCCGGACCGAGGTGGGGAAGGGCGGCATCGTCCGCGATGCAGACGTGATCCGGGCCGCAGTGGCGAGGTTCCGGACCTGGTGTGATGCAAATGGCTACACGGTCGTCGCAGAAGCGGCGTCAGAGATTGCCGGAGCGGAAGGCAACCGCGAGATCTTCTTCCACCTGCTGCCGAAATGAACGTTTGCATCCTTCGCGGACCGAGGGCTGAGCAATCGGTGATCGACACCGCGATCGCGGCATTGAAAGCCCGCGGCGTCGAGGGATGGGAGGCGCGGCGTGACGGGCCTGAGGACAGGATCAGTTCCGGGCTCAAGGGCACCGCTCTGATCGTTACGCTCGGGGGAGACGGCACCTTCCTCGCCGGCGGAAGGCTGGCGGCGCCCAAGGGCATTCCGGTGCTGGGTGTGAACCTCGGCCGGCTCGGCTTCCTCACAGAGGTCGAAGCAGACCAGCTCGAAGACGGCTTGACGCGGTTTCTCGACGGCAAGTACCGGATCGAGGAGCGGACCATCCTGCAGGTGTCACTCAATCGGGGGCCGCGCACCGTGACGAAAGCAATTGGGCTCAACGAGGTCGTGCTCGACCACTCGGGCGAGGCTCGCATGCTGCGGGTCGAGATCGACGTCGGCGGGCAGGCCGTTGGCGTCATCGACGCGGACGGAGTCATGGTCTCCACGGCGACCGGTTCTACCGCCTACGCGCTTGCGAGTGGAGGACCGATCCTCGAGCCGACGCTCCGCGACCTCGTCCTCGTGCCGATGAACCCCTTTGCCCTCACCGTCCGTCCCATCGTCTTTCCGCCGGGACAGAACATCAGCCTCTCGGTCGTGCGGGGACCTGGTGAGATGCGCATCGACGGCGGGAGCGGGCAAGAGGTACAGACCGGTGACACGGTTCGCTGTGGCTCCCATCCTCGACGCTTGAAGGTGGTCCGGTTCAGCCCTCCGGAGGAGTTCTACCGGCGGCTGGGAAACAAGCTCGGTTGGGGCCGGCCCCTCGTCCCCAACAAGTAGTGCTCAAGGAACTCAGAGTTCGCGACCTGGCCCTGGTCGCGGAGTCCCGGGTGCGCTTTGGACCCGGCCTCAACCTCCTGACCGGCGAGACCGGCAGCGGCAAGTCGCTCATCGTCGATGCGCTGAGCCTGACCCTTGGCTCGAGGGGCGGTATCGACCAGGTTCGTCACGGCGCGGAGCGGGCGACCGTGGAGGGCGTTTTCGAATCCGGCGGTGCGGCCCTCATCTTGCGGCGAGAGCTTGGTAAGCGCAGCGCGGCGCGCATCGACGGCCGGCAGGCGAATCCAGGGCAGCTCCGCGAGCTGGGTCGCAACCTGGTCGCCCTGCATGGGCAGCATGAGCACCACGCGCTGCTGGACAGCGACACGCAGACCGAGCTGCTCGACGGATACTCCGGCGCGCTCGAGCTTCGCGCCGCGGTGGCGGCTTCTCACACGACCTGGGTGGGCGCGGGAAACAAGGTGCGAGACCTCGAGCAGCTGCGGTCGCGCGGCCAGCGCGAGCAGGAGTTCATGCGGTGGCAGCTCGAGGAGCTTCGAGCCGCCTCCATCCGCTCGGGCGAAGACGAGCAGCTTTCCGCCGACCGTCAGGCGGCAAGGCACGCGGCTCGCCTCGCACAGCTGGGACAGGAGGCGATCGATGCACTTCGCGAGGACGGTGTCGCGCGCGCGGCAGTCGCAGTGCGAACGGCGGCCGAGCTCGACCCGCGACTGGGTGACCAGGCCGCGAGGCTGGAGGCGCTTCAAGAAGAGTCATCAGACGTGGCTGCAGAGCTTCGTCGCTATGGAGAGCTGCTCGACTCTGATCCTGGCCGTCTCGAGGTCATCGAATCGCGGCTGGCCGAGCTAGAAGGGATCAAGCACAAGTACGGTGGCTCCCTCGAATCGGCGCTGGAGGAGCTTCGCCGGCTCGAGCTGCAGCTGGGGGCGACCGAAGACCTCGAAGGCGCGGTCGCCGCGGCGCAGGCCGAGCGCGACACAGCACGGACTGACCTCGAGGCGGCCGCGGCACGCCTGACCGAGGCGCGCCGTGGCGGTGCCAAACGAATGCAAAAGGCCGTGGCAACCGAGCTCGAGGGGCTGCGACTGGAGGGCGCGCGACTCGAAATCGCCCTCAGGCCGGCGGCCGAGATCGGTCCGAGTGGCGCCGAAGGCGCGGAGATGATGTTCTCGGCGAACCCGGGAGAGCCGCTGCAGCCTCTGGCTCGCGTCGCGTCCGGCGGAGAGCTGGCCCGCGTGATGCTCGCCATCAAGACAGTCGGCGCTGACGCCGATCGCATGCCGACGCTCGTTTTCGACGAGGTCGATGCGGGCATCGGCGGCGAAGCGGCGATACAGGTCGGACTACGGCTGAAGGCCCTCGGCGCGCGCCACCAGGTGCTGGTGGTGACGCATCTCGCCCAGATCGCGGCATTCGCCGACCATCACCTGCTCGTCGAGAAAGCCCCCGGCCCGGATGGACGCAACGTGGTTTCGGTTCGCGAGCTCACCTCAACCGACGACCGTGCGCGAGAGCTCGCACGCATGATGAGCGGAGGTGTGACTGCGAAAGCGATCGCCCGCGCCCACGAGCTCCTGGACGAAACACGACGGTGAAGCTTCTCAGCGGACCCGAGGATCCGCGCATCAAGCGGGCGCTTTGCATCGTCGCTCATCCGGACGACATCGAGTTCTACTGCGCGGGGGCGATCCTGCTGATGACCCGCCACGGCGCCGTCATCGATTGCGTGCTCGCGACCTCCGGTGACAAGGGCGCGCGCGACACCACCAAATCAAGCGCGAAGGTTGCGCGCATTCGCGAACGTGAGCAGGAAATGGCCGCTGAGGTGTTGGGCGTCAAGCGCGTCAAGTTTCTCCGCCATCCCGATGCCGAGCTGGTTGAGAGCCTGGAGCTGCGCGAGGAGTTCGTGCGCGAGATTCGCACGTCGAAGCCTGATGTTCTCCTCACATTCGACCCCAACGTTCCGTACCGCTTTCATCCGGATCACCGTGTCGTCGGTCGCGTCGCACTCGACGCCGCGTGGCCCAGCGCTCGCGATCCGCTCACATTTCCGAAGGCCGGTCCTCCTCATGAGACCGCGGAGGCCTGGTGCTTCGGCGGCGTCCAACCCACGCTCGAGATCGACGTGGGAGATGTGCTGGCCAAGAAAATCGAGGCCCGGCTCGCGCATGTAAGCCAGACGCGCAGCCCGGCCTCCCTGATGCGTCGCTGGCGGGCCACAGGCCGGGTCGAGAAGTTCCACCAGGTCAACCTGAGATAGGAGTTGCCCGGCTGGCTTTCGCCAACCGGGCTGCTCATCTTCCCGTTGAGGGGATTTTCGAAATGGTTTCGCCTTGCCACCCACGATGGAATCTGCACGCTTGGGGACGGCCGGAATAAATCCGGCCTTCTCGCGGCATTGGCATGGCCCGTGCGCTGACCCTATCCTTACGACTCGTGGAACCGCCGGTTGCTGGCCCGCGCCTTGACGTGAGGACAGCAGTCTTCGAAGGTCCGCTCGAGCTCCTTCTCGCCCTGGTCGAGAAGGAAGAGGTCGATATCTTCCAGGTGTCGCTGGCGAAGGTGACCGACGCCTACCTGATCGAGATCGCATCGCGCGACATCGCTGACCCCGCCGAGATGGCGGAGTTCTTGTGGATGGCGGCGCGACTACTTTTGCTCAAGTCGATCCGCCTGCTGCCCGGAGAGCCGCCGACCGACGAGGAGACTGACCTTCTCGGTTGGGAGGAAGAAGTCCGCCAGCGGCTCGAGGAGTACCGCGCCTACAAGGAGATGGCGGGCGAGCTGATGGAGCGAACCAAGAACGATTCGTTCGCATTCTCGCCGCCAGCGCGACCGGTGGAAGCCGCGGGACAGGAAGAGCCGCTCGAGGTTGACCTGCTCGTCGTCGCGTTCAACAGCGTTCTCGCTCGGATCCCGCCGCGCCCGCTTGTGGTCACCGGCCGTACGTGGACGCTGCAGGAGAAGCTCGACTTCGTGACCGACCGCCTGCGCAAGGGCTCGATCGAGCTCGTCGAGCTGATTCTCGAATGTGAAGACCGGCTCGAAGCTGTGATCACGTTCGTCGCGGTGCTCGAGCTCCTCCGACGCTCCCTGGTCCGGGTGCGCCAGAAGGAACGATTCGGCCCGATCGAGGTCGAATGGAAGGATCCGACGGGTGAGTGAGGCCTCGGCCGCCCTCGAGGCGATCCTCTTCAGCTCCAACCGTCCGCTCAAGCTGCGCGAGCTTCAACAAGCGACCGACACTGACAAAATCGGGGTCGAGCATGCGCTCGATGAGCTGCGCGAGGCGCTGGACGGGCGTGGCGTGATGGTGATGCGCCATCACGACGAGATTCATCTCGCCACCCGGCCTCAATACGCGACCGCGGTTCGCCGCGCGCTCCGGCCCGAGGTATCGGGGAAGCTCTCTGCCGCCGCTTACGAAACTCTCGCCATCGTCGCCTACCAGCAGCCGGTGGCGCGTGCGCGAATCGAAGATGTGCGCGGGGTCAACTGCGAGAGCGTGCTGACGAACCTCGAGCTGCGCGACCTGATCGCTGAGGTGGGGCGCGGCACGGGACCAGGCCAGCCAAAGCTGTACGGCACGACGATGCGATTTCTCCAGGTCATGGGTCTCGAATCTCTCGATCGGCTGCCGACGCCGCGAATCGAACGTGAGACCGATGCGAGCACACCATCGAGCGGACGAACAGCAACCAAGAACGCCTGAACCGCTTCCTCGCCCGCGCCGGCGTCGCCAGCCGCCGCGCGGCCGACGAGCTGATCGCATCGGGAGCGGTGCGAGTGAACGGCGAACGTCCGCCTCCGACGGGACTTCTGATCGA
>WNGI01001862.1_pt1 | contig 34718 bp, 35 predicted proteins | sample 5400621 | NCBI WGS metagenome assembly WNGI01 (sample SAMN13153374, study PRJNA577476) | soil metagenome | isolation source: 20 cm soil or saprolite under Garry oak tree replicate 1 | place: USA:California | collected 2016-06-15
GACTCCCGGCACCAAGGCGACTCCGACTCGGTTCCTGCGCGCGCTGTTCGAGGCGACGTCGGGGTACGAAGGCGACCCCAAGCTGCTCACTGCCTTCCCGACCGAGTGTCATGGCGGGCCCGACTGCAACATCAGCCAGGTCATCGAAGGCCCGATCGAGTTCTTCTCGCTTTGCGAGCACCACGCGCTTCCGTTTCACGGCCACGCGTACATCGCCTACATCGCGCACGAGGAGATCATCGGCATCTCCAAGTTGACCCGGCTGGTTCGCGTGTTCGCCCGGCGATTCACAGTCCAGGAACGCGTCGGCGTTGAGATCGCCGACGAGCTGGTTCGCGTGCTCGAGCCCCACGGAGTCGCGGTGCACCTCAACGCGATGCACCTGTGCACGCAGATGCGCGGCGTCCGCGAGGGCCACTCGCGCACCCTGACGTCGTTCTGGCGAGGCAACTACGAGACCGACCCGCAGCTCAGGACCGAATTCCTTCAGGCGGTCAACCACACGTCCCACTGATGGCGCTCGAGCCCTTCGAGATCCTCTACGAGGCCAACCTGCCGGCCTACAAGCTGCCAGCCGACCTGCACCACGTGTACGGCCGCCTTGGCTTTGGGACACCGGCGCTGTATTCGAACTTCGTCTCGTCACTGGATGGCGTTGTCTCGCTCGGGACCAAACCGTCCGCCGGCTCGATCATCAGCGGCAAGTATCCGGCCGACCGCTTCCTCATGGGTCTCCTGCGCGCGTGTGCGGACGCGGTCGTGATCGGGGCCGGCACGCTGCGCGCGACACCCGGCCATCTCTGGACCCCTGCCCATGTCTATCCCGACCTGGCCACTGAGTTCATCTCACTCCGCAGCACTCTCGGCCGAGCCACCGAGCCACAGCTCGTGGTCATCACCTCGAGCGGCGACATCGAAACGTCCCATAAAGCCCTCGTCAAAGGAGCACTCGTCCTGACCACCGACGATGGCGCAAGAGCAATCGGTCGCGGCCTCCCCGAGAGTTGCGAGGTGATCGCGATGGGGAGGGGTGAGAACGTGGACTTACGAGAAGCAGTGGCCGCCCTGCGGGCGCGAGGTCTCGAGGTTCTCCTCACCGAAGGTGGCCCGCACCTGATGGGTCAGCTGATCGAGGCCGGATTGCTGGAGGAGGCCTTCCTCACGATCTCACCCGTTGTCGCGGGCCGCGACGCCGAGGACCGGCTGGGAATGGTCGCGGGGGTCGAGCTGCTGCCGAAACTCGGAGTCTGGAGCGCGCTCCTGAGCGCAAGACGTCATGGTGACTACCTGTTCCTGCGCTATCAAACCCCACGCCGCAACGGGCATGATGTTCGAAGATGAGCAAGAAACGGCTGTCCGTAGAACCGTCAGTCGCTCAGGAGCTGGCTCACCCACCGGTTGAAAGTCTCAAAGAGATCTACACCCGACGGTTCACGGAGAAGGATGCGGCGGATAAGGACCTGATCTGGCGGGAGGTTGCCTCTTTCCTACAGAACTACATCCCAATCCCAACGGATGGCGAGGTTCTGGACATCGCGTGCGACCGAGGAGATTTCATCCGAAATGTTTCGGCGCGGGGGCGGTGGGCGACTGACCTACGAGATGTTTCCGTGCACCTTCCCGCTGACGTTCACTTCGTCCAGGCGAACGGGATCGAGCTCAATAAGGTTCTTCCCGGCTCGCACTTTGACGTGGTGTTTATGAGCAATTACCTCGAGCACCTGCCTACAAGCGAGCATGTGATCGCACAGCTCAAGGTCGCGCGGGAGCTGGTCAAGCCGGGCGGCAAGGTCGCGGTGCTGCAGCCAAATATCCGCCTGATCGGTGGAAGCTATTGGGACTTCATCGACCACCAGGTCGGCCTCACAGATCGAAGCCTGGTCGAAGCAGGGGAGCTGGCAGGCCTCAGCATATATCGGGTAATTCGCCGATTCCTGCCGTTTACGACGAAGAGCCGGCTACCCCGCCATCCGCTTCTGGTTCGATCGTACCTGCGGTTTCCGCTTATCTGGTCTGTGATGGGGAAGCAGTCCCTCTACGTCGGAACGCGACTGTTGGACTAGACGCCACTGACTGTCTGTGCCTCGTGATCGATCGCCTGCGCGCGTAGCGCGCGTCTGATCGCGTCCTGCGATTCGAGCAGGGCGCGCCGCACCGGTTCGGGCAGGTCCCGCGCCAGCGCCGCGTCGGTGGCGTCGACGACCTCCCGAGTGATGACCGCGCGTGGATACATCCACCCGACGATCCGGATCGCGGCTTCTGAGTCGTATCGCCCCCAGATCGCGTCCAGGCTCTCGAAGTAGGGCGTGACGAAGGCGTTCAGCAGGTCGAGTTGATCCACCCGGTGGAATCCTCCGGCGATCGCCGCCTTCATCGGCACCGACAGCGATTCGTCTGAGATCACGGCCTCCCACGCCGCCGCCTTGGCCATGGCGTTCGGCCGCGCCGCCCGAACCGACGCTGCGGCCTTCTGCCCCTCGTCAGTCGGCTCCCGCTCGAGCTCGGCGCGGATCAGCTCTTCGCCGGCTGCGCCGATGGCGACGAGCGTGTCGACGACTCTCCAGCGCAGCTCAAAATCCACCACGAGGCCCGCGACTGTTGTCGTGCCGTCGAGCAGGTCGTGCAGCCAATTGAGGTCGCCCGCGGAACGGGCGGCCGCGATGAAGGCATTTGCCCACAGGAGCTGCACGTCGCTGCCCGGATCGGCGTGGTCCATGCGCTCCCGCGCTGCGCGGGCGAACTGCTCCCGGACCTGAGCTCGGTTGTTTGGCTCGCTGAAGTTTGCTATGCAGCTTTCGGCCTGCCTGATCAGCGACCAGAGATTTGGCGCGTCCACCTCCGTGTCCAGGTTCTTGATCGAGATCGCGACGTAGTCGCGGGCGCGCAGCTCGGCGTCGCGGGTCATGTCCCAGATCGCTCCCCAAGCGATCGACCGCGCGAGCAGGTCGTCGATGTCGCGCAGGTGGTGCGTGAGAGAGTCCAGCGAGCGCTGGTCGAACTTCACCTTCGCGTAGGTGAGATCGCCGTCATTGAGCAGCAGAAGGTCGGGCACGGCTTCTCCGTTCAGCTGGGGCACCTCGGTCGCGGGGCCGTCCACGTCGAGCTCGATCGCCTTGCGGCGCGTCAGCTTCGTTCCAACGAGGTCGAACAACCCGATGCGCAGCCGATGCGGACGCAGCGTTGGGTGGTCTGGCGGCGCCGTCTGCACCAACCTCGCCGAGACGATGCGCCCGTCCCTCACTTCGAGTGAACCCTCGAGTGTGTTCACGCCCGCGGCCTCGAGCCATAGGCGCGACCAGGACCTCAGGTCGCGACCGGATGCCTTCTCGAGTGCTTCGAGGAAGTCACCGAGGTCGGTGTTGGCGAATGCGTGCTCCTTGAAATAGCCCGCTATTCCTTTGAAGAAAGGCTCCTCGCCCACCCACGCCACCAGCTGTTTGAGCGCCGCCGCGCCCTTGTTGTAGGTGATGCTGTCGAGGTTCAAGGTGACCGACTCGACGTCCGGGATGTCCGCCACGATCGGGTGGGTGGTGGGGAGCTGGTCCTGCCTGCGCGCACCCGCCTTGGATGCGGTCGCGAAATCAACCCAGGCGGTCTTGAACCTGGTTGCCTCGGCGCATGCCAGGTAGCCCATGTACTCGGCGAATGTCTCGTTGAGCCACAGGTCGTCCCACCACCTCATCGTCACGAGGTCGCCGAACCACATGTGGGCCATCTCGTGCAGCACGGTCTCGGCCCGATCCATGCGCTCGGCTTCCGTCACCTTGGACCGGAAAAGCCTCTTCTCGTGGAACGTGACGCAGCCGGCGTTTTCCATCGCCCCCGCCGTGAAGTCCGGCACGAAGAGCTGGTCGTACTTGCCGAACGGGTACGCATATGCGAATCGCCGTTCGAAGAAATCGAGTCCTTGCTTGGTGATCGCGAACATCTCGGCAGGTTCGAGGTACTCCGCGAGGGACTGGCGGCAGTACAGCCCCAGCGGAATGTTGCGGTTCTGATCGCGCACCGCGTGGTACTGGCCGGCAACGACCGCAGTGATGTACGTGGGTATGACTTTTGTTGTCGGGAACGTCCACGTGCCGGCCTCGGCCCGGCCTTCGGTGTTCGAGACGACCACCCAGTCCTCGGGCGCTTTCACCGTAAACGCAAAAGTTGCTTTGAGGTCGGGCTGGTCGAAGCAGGCGTAGCCGCGGTAGGTGTGGTGCTCCGCGAACTGGCTGTGCAGGTATGTGCGGCCATCCACCGGGTCTCGGAACCACACGACCCCGGCGCCATCGTGCGAATAGGCGCCCGTGGCCCTGATCGTCAGTGAGTTCTCGGCTGCCAGTCCATCCAGCTGCAGCCTGCAGCCTTCGACTCGTGTCGTGAGCGGACGACCGTTGAGCGCAGCGACGTGAACAGCCGGCCCGTCGAACTCGATGAAGGTGCTCCCGCCTGGCCGGCGGCATCGAAACGTGACGGTGGTCTCCGATTCGAAGGTCTCGTCGCCGGTCGTGAAGTCCAGGCGCACGTCGTAGTTCAGGACGGAGATTAGACCGGACCGTTCGTGCGCCTCGCGGCGCGTCAGGTTGTTGTGTATGCGGCTAGGTTAGGCGCAGCTGGTTGATGAGCCGAGCAGCAGTGGAGCTGATTGAGCCACGGCCGGCGTTGTCGTCACAGCGACGAGAGCGCCCGACTTGACCCCCGAAGGCAGCGCCACATTCTTCTCGAGGATGACCAGAACGTAGCCGGGCGGCGAGAAGGGGTTGGGCCCTGGCAGGTCAGTCGTGGTGCCGGTGCACCGATCGAAGAACTTGAGGCTGAAACCGACAGGGCCCCTCTGAGCGGTGGAGAATGCCATGGCCACTTCGACATGGCATGCACCGCCCAGCTCGCAGCTGGTGGCCGATTCAGGCGGGGAACCGGAGATGTTGCACGGGCTCGACGGCGAGCAGTACTGAACGCTCTTGACCGGGTCGGCCGCAACCGGAGCGTAGGTCGGCACGGCGCGCGGGCCACCCGTAGTGCTCGGCGTCGCGGTCGGGCTCGCCTTCGGGCTGGTCTTGGGTGAGGTTCCCGGGCTCGGCGACCTCTGAGCCACCGGGCCGCCGCTGTTCGAGCCGCCACGGCTGGCGAGGATGATCCCGCCGGCGGTCCCGAGCAGCAGGATCAGGACTACGGCGACGATGGCCGGGATCAGCCAGGACGGCCGGTCCGAGGTTCCCCCACCGGCCGGCCGGCGCGCCACGGTCGGCTTGCGGGCGGGGGCGCTCTCGGGAGCCCACAAGGTTGGTGGCATTACCAGCGGAGGTGACGCCGGCGCAGCTCTGTTGGTGGTCTCGGCGGCCGCGGCCGCTCCTCCCGGCTTCCAGACGGGAGGGTCGACGGGAGTCCACGTCTGCTGCGCAGGTTCTGGAGCAGGCGGCGCAGGCGGCGCAGGCGGCGCAGTGGGAGGAGTTTCAATCGGTGCAGGTGCAGGCGGCGGATTGGCGTTGCTCGAGGCGGGCGCCGCAGTCTCGAACGAGGAACTGGTGAGCGGAATAAACGGAGGTGGAGCGGCCTCCTCCTGCGCCGGGGCCGGAGGATTCGTCGTCGTGGCCGGGGCGGCCGGCGCCTCGTAAGTGGGAGTCCTGGGCGGGGCCTCCGACCAGGTCGGCACCGGGCTCGGGTTAGGTTCCTGTGTCGGCGGGGCAGTGGCCGGTGCAGCCGGCTGCGGCGGCGCGGTGAAGGTCGGGGGCGGAATCGCCGGATAGGTCTGCATCGGCCGCGGTGGGGCGTCGTACGAGACTGGCGCCCGGACCGGTGTCTCGTCACGTGGCACCGGTGCCACGTACGGACTCGGGATGGGAGCGGGGGGTGGGGCGGGTGCGGGAGGATTAAGAGGACGCGCTTCTTGCGCTGCGGCCGGGTCGTTCGGCAAGAACGGTGTGACGCTCGGCATCTCGCGGCCGCCCGCTCGCAGCGCCAGCTCGGACTGCGCGGCGACCATGCGATCCGGCGCGAGCATCGCCGACGCCATCTCTCGCAGCGCGCCCTGCGCTCGGTCCGCCGCGGGGCCCATCGCGCCGCTCGCCATCGACCGCATCGTCACGACCAGACCGGGAGGGATGTTGGGCGGCGCGGGCGCGCCGGCCGGGTCGACGCCAAAGGCGGCGCACACGGCCATGCCGCACGAGCGCACGTCGGCGCGCAGATCGCTCTGGGCCGGTGCCCCGCGCACGGCCGCGGCCGGATGTCCCGCCAACCTCACGTCGCCGTTCCCGGTGACGCGAATGGCGGTGGCGCCGAAGCCTCCCATTGCGACGCCCGCCTCATGCAGCGCCGCAACGCCTGAGAGCACGGCCGTTCCGAGCGCAGCTGCGGCCGGCGGCGTCAGCGGACCGCGCGAAAGGATGGTGCTGAGCGGCGTCCCTTCGTTGGGCTCGACGGCGACCCAGATCCCGTTCGGGTCGGTGCCCCACGCGAGAACTGGAGAGAGCGCGGGGTGCCTGTGCTCGGCAAGTCTTTGAATGCGCGGGATTGCCGCCGCGGCCTCAGCGGCGGGCACTGGAATCTCGTGGACGACCGCCGGCTTTCCATTCTTGAGCACGGCCTTCCATCCCTGGCCCGCGCCAGGCGCCACGAGCTCGATCAGCCTCGGCTTCGGTTCGCTCTCCGGCATTACGGGTGCATGGTACCGTTACGGACCGTGGCATACGTCATCGTCCAGCCGTGCGTCGGGGTCAAGGACGCCTCATGCGTAGAGGTGTGTCCGGTGGACTGCATCCACACTGACGACAAGGCGGACATGTACTACATCGACCCAGACGAGTGCATCGATTGCGGCGCTTGCGTCGACCCATGCCCCGTGGACGCGATCTTTCCCGAAGACGAGGTTCCGGAGCAGTGGCGCAATTTCATCACGATCAACGCCGACTACTTCAAAAACCGGCAGTAGAGGGCCGGCCCGGCTAATTGTCGCGGCACTCGGTAACCCTGGTTCCAGGGGACGGCGTAGGACCTGAGATCTGCGACGCCGCGGTCAGAGTCCTCGAAGCCACTGGCGTCGAGTTCGATTGGGACGTCCAGAAAGCCGGTGAAGGCGCGATCGCGGAGTTCGGTACGCCCCTCCCGGAACACGTGCTCGCCTCGATTCGCAAGAACAAGGTCGCTCTCAAAGGTCCTATAACGACGCCGGTCGGCAGCGGGTTTCGAAGTGTCAACGTGGCGCTTCGACAGGAGCTGGACCTCTACGCGCTCGTTCGCCCGGTCAAGGCGTACAAGGGCGCGCGAAACCTGCGCGACGACCTCGACTTCGTCATCGTGCGCGAGAACACCGAGGACATCTACGCGGGTCTCGAGTTTGAGAAAGGCACGCCCGACGCCGAGCGGTTGATTGCCGAGATTTCAGGTTTGCTTAAGAAAAAGATCCGCCCCGACAGCGGGCTGTCGATCAAGCCCATTTCGGTCAGCGGCTCGGAGCGCATCGTCCAGTTCGCCTTCGACTACGCGCGCAAGAACAAGCGGCGCAAGGTCACCGCCGTGCACAAGGCGAACATCATGAAACATACCGACGGGCTCTTTTTGGCGGTCGCGCGGCAGGTGGCGGAGCGAAATTCCGACATCGAGTTCGAAGACCGCATCGTCGACAACATGTGCATGCAGCTTGTCCTCCGGCCGAAGGAGTACGACATCCTCTGCTGCCCGAACCTCTACGGCGACATCATCTCGGACCTTGGCGCGGGGATGATCGGCGGGCTTGGGCTCGCGCCCGGCGCCAACATCGGGACCAACGGCGCCGTGTTCGAGGCGACGCACGGCAGCGCCCCGAAGTACGCCGGCCAGAACAAGGTCAACCCGATGGCGGTGATGCTCTCAGGCGTCCTGATGCTCCGCCATCTGGAAGAGGAAGCCGCCGCCGACGCGATGGAAGGCGCGATCTCGCGCGTCATCGCCCTGGGCGAGAACGTGACCTACGACCTGAAGGAGAAGCGCGGCGACCCGACCGCGGTGGGTACGAGCCAGGTGGCTGACGCGGTCATCGCGCAGCTGAAAGCGGGGGCTTGAAGAAGAAAGCCTCCGAGGACGTTGTACATCTCCGCCGCCTGTGGGAGGAGCACGTTCATAAGCCCTTCCCGGACGGAAACAGCGACCCCAGGCTGCAGGAGGTGGCCCTCTACGCGTCCTGGCTGGGCAGCATCGTCGAGGTGGCGCTGCCAAAGGGCGCGCTCGAGCCCAAGCACGCCGAGATGCTCAAGACCCGCCGGGCAGAGGGCAACCAGGTCCTGTTCCAGGCGGGCGGGGAGCTAGGCGAGCCGGTGAGATCTTATGTAGCGAGATTGATCGCAATCGAGGGCCTGCTGGCACAATTGCCGGTCAAGTGACCATTCGATCAAGTGACCTCCCCGCCCGCGGGGGAGGTGGCCCGAAGGGCCGGAGGGGAGATGTACTCCCTCTCTACGTCGGACTACTAATCCTTCTGACGGCATGCAGCAGCACCTCCGTCCCGTTGACCGGCAGCACCGCCGGCGTCAGAGCACTGACCTCCGTCCCCGACTACTCCGACCAGCCCAACTTCGCCCTGCGTACCGGCCGCCCGCCCGCTCTCAGCCTGCAAGGCCTGTTCCACTCGACTTACAACGTCCCCCTCGATCCAAGTAAGATCCGCACCCTGCTCGTGACCGGCGACATCATCCCCGCGCGCGGCGTGAACTACTTCGCCACGCAGAAGAAGGATTTCCTCTGGCCTTTCCGGCCGACCGCCGACTACACGAAGAACGCCGACATCACCTACGTCAGCCTCGAGTCCCCACTGTTTGCCGGCTGTCCGGTCAGCGCAGCGTCGAGCTTCACGTTCTGCGGTGATGCCCGCTTCGTCAACGGGTTGACCCTCATGGGCGCGGACGTTGCGAACCTCGCGAACAATCACCTCACCAACTACGGCGCGGAGGGAGTCACCGCGACGGACAAGCTGCTCAAGGACCACGGCATCCTCTCGTCCGGCCTCGGCCCGGTCGCGGTGATCGACGTGCGCGGCATCAGGTTCGGGTTCATCGGCTTCAACGGCGTCGGCCGTGCGATCGACCAGGTCGCGTTGAAGGCCGGCATCGCCCGGGCGCGGCAGCTCGCCGACATCGTGGTCGTGCAGTTTCACTGGGGCAAGGAGTACGAGCGGCAGCCCAAGGCCGACAAGGGCGTTCCGACTCCCGACGACCCAGTGGTCATCGGCCACGAGTCCATCGACTGGGGCGCGGACATCGTCATCGGCAACCATCCGCACTGGTACCAGGGCGTCGAGGTCTACCACGGCAAGCTCATCACCTACGCGCACGGCAACTTCGTCTTCGACCAGATGTGGTCTGAGGAGACGCGCGAAGGGATCATCGGCACGTACACGTTCTATGGGACCCAGCTCGTGGCCGCGTCGTGGAAACCGGTCCGGAGCTACGACTATGGCCAGCCAATTTTCATGAATCCGAAAGACTCGGCGCAGGTCATCCAGACCATGGAGGCGGCCAGCGACGAGCTTGCGACTCGGCTGAAGGAGGCGACAACGACGCCCGTGCCTTCATATCCGCCCGCACTTCCTTACGCGCCTGAACACGCCCCGGCGGGTTCCTCGGGTTAGAATCCAAACCTAAATTCACTAGGGGGTTCCCGCCGTCGCAGCTTACGTTCCAGATTCAGGGACCTCGCGCACGCGTGGGCGCGAGCGCCAGCGTCGACAGCGCGCCAAGTTTTCAATCGCCGTCGGTCTTGTCGTTGGACTGACCCTGGCCGGCGTGCTGACCACCGGAGTGATCGCCAAAGGCCGCACGCCCGTCCACTTCGCGCTCCAGGGCGCCAAAGCCCAGGCGCCTGCGAAAGTCGATGCCTTCACGTTCTCCAACTACTGGCTCGCCACGCACCCGCAGCCCGACCTTCCGATTCACGGACAGGCCGCGTACCTCGTCGACCTCGACACGCGGATGGTCATGTGGTCGCGCGACCCCGAGTCGATGCGCGCTCCGGCGAGCCTGACCAAGCTGATGACGGCGATGGTCGCCGTCGATTTCGCCGGCTCGCTCGACCGCGTCGTCACCGTCACGGATGCGGCGACGCAGATCGTGCCGAGCGTGATGGGACTGTCACCTGGCGAAAAGCTCACGCTGCGAGAGCTGATCGACGGCCTGTTCCTGGACTCTGGCAACGACGCCGCCGAGGCGATCGCGCAGGGCATCGTGCCGCGCGGCCAGTTCATCCGGCAGATGAACCAGAAGGCCGGCGCCATCGGATTGACCGCGACCCACTTCGCGAATCCCAGCGGGCTCGACGCGCCCGGGCACGTCATGTCGGCGCACGACATCGCTCACGTCGCCGCGTACGTCGACAAGTACTACCCGCAGCTCGCATCGATCGCGGCTGCGAAGGACATCGCGATTCCCGCCACCGCCACGCACAAGGCCTTCTATCCTCACAACCTGAACCGGCTGATCGGGACCTACCCCGGCGCGACGGGCTTGAAGACGGGCCTCACCGACAGCGCGGGCGGATGCATGCTGGCGACCGCGACCCGTGACGGCCGCCACCTGGTCGCCGTGGTGCTCAACGCGACGCTTCACTCGACCGACGACGCCACGATCCTCCTGAACTACGGGTTCAGCGTCCGCACCGACGGCGCGTTCGGCTCGCTTTCGAGGCAGCCCGCGGCCTGATCCGCAGACCCGGTAGACCCTAGACTTCGGGGTCGTGGTTCGGCTCACCGGACTGACCGCCCTCGAGGTGCTGGACTCGCGCGGCAATCCCACCATCGCGGTCACCGCACACACTGACAGGGGAAGCGGGCGCGCCATCGTGCCGTCCGGCGCTTCGACCGGCGTGCACGAAGCCGTCGAGCTGCGCGACGGCGACCCCAAACGCTACGGCGGAAAGGGCGTGCTGAAGGCGGTCGGCCACGTTACCGGTGAGATCGGCGAGCGCCTGGCCGGTTTTGACGTGTTGGACCAGAAGGGGCTCGACCAAGCGCTCATCGACCTCGATGGCACGCCGAACAAGGGCCGGCTCGGCGCCAATGCCATCCTCGGCACCTCGCTCGCTGTCGCACACGCAGCCGCGCAGGCGAAGGGCGTTCCGCTGTATCGATACCTCGGCGGGGAAGGGGCGGCGACGCTGCCGCTCCCGATGGCCAACATCCTCAACGGCGGCGCCCATGCCGACACGTCGGTCGACCTGCAGGAGTTCATGGTCTGCCCGGTTGGCGCCCCGACTTTCGCCGAGGCGATCCGCGCTGTGGCCGAGGTTTACCAGGCGCTCAAGAAAGTTCTGAAGGGCCAGGGCCTGGCCACAGCGGTGGGCGACGAGGGCGGGTTCGCCCCGAACCTCGGCTCCAACGAGGACGCGCTCAAGCTCATCGTGGAGGGCATCAAGCAGTCCGGCTACCAGCCCGGCCGCGACGTCGCGATCGCCCTCGACCCCGCCGCCAGCGAGTTCTACTCCGACGGCAAGTACACGTTGAAAGGAGAGGGCCGCTCGCTGGACGCCGCCGCTCTCGTCCACCTCTATTCGGATTGGGCGGCTCGCTATCCGATCGTCTCGATCGAGGACGGCATGGCGGAGGACGACTGGGAGGGCTGGCGCCTTTTGACCGAGAGCATCGGCAAGAAGGTGCAGCTGGTTGGCGACGATCTGTTCGTCACGAACGTGAAGCGATTGAAGGAAGGCATCGAGAAGGGTGTCGCCAACTCGCTGCTGGTGAAGGTGAACCAGATCGGTACGCTGACCGAAACGCTCGACGCGATCGAGCTCGCGCGCGAGGCGGGCTACAGCTCTGTCATCTCGCACCGCTCGGGCGAGACGGAAGACACGACCATCGCCGACCTCGCGGTCGCCACCGGCGCGGGGATGATCAAGACCGGCGCGCCCGCGCGCTCCGAGCGCGTCGCGAAGTACAACCGCCTGCTCTTCATCGAAGCGGAGCTGGGCGAGGCCGCCGTCTACGCCGCTCGCAGCAAGCTACGGTGACCCGGTGAAGCGGGCTTCGCGCGCGGTCCACGCCGGGCGTGACATCGCAGCGAGGAGCCCGCTTGCGCCTGACCTGAGCCCGTCCGCCGTCCATGTCTATACGGACCTCGATGACTACGACGCGGTGGCCAGAGGCGAGCGCCCCGGCCACTACTACGGGCGCAACTCGAACACCAACCGCGACATGCTGGAGCGCGCGGTCGCGGACCTCGAGCGCGGTGAGATGGGGCTTGCGACCGCCTCCGGGATGGCCGCGCTGCACGCCACGATGCTCGCCCTCGCGCCGCGTCCTGTGACGATCGTCGCCACTCGCGAGCTCTATGGCGGAACGATGGCCTTGCTGCGCCAGGATTTCGAGCCCGCCGGCTACGAGGTCAATTTCCTCGACCTCGGCGACCTCGACGCGGTGCGACGGTCGCTCGAGGGCGCGGGGCTGGTTTTGGCGGAGACGATCACGAACCCGCTTTGCACGGTGCCCGACCTGGAAGCCATCGCGGCGATGGCGAAGGAGCATGGCGTTCCGTTCCTGGTCGACAACACCTTCGCGTCACCGATCCTGTGCCGGCCGCTGGAGTTCGGCGCGACTGCCGTGATGCACAGCGCGACCAAGTACATCGGCGGACACTCGGACCTTGTCGCGGGCGTGGCGGTGGGAACCGCCGCGGTGATGGGAGCGGCGCGGGCTCGATCCGTCCGCACCGGCACGCCGCTGGCTCCCTTCGACGCGTGGCTTGCGCTGCGCGGTTTGCGCACGCTCGACGTGCGGATGAGAAGGCACAGCGACAACTCGCTCGCGCTGGCGCGCGCTATGCAGCAGCTGCCCGCAGTGGCTCGGGTCTTTCACCCGCTGCTCGAAGACTCGCCCTCCTTCCCGGTCGCGAGCCGGCTGCTGCCGGAGGGGGCGGGGGGGATGATGGCGTTCGAGCTCAAGGGTGGGAGGGAAGCGGTGCAGCGGATGTTGTCTCGCTTTCGCCTCGCGTCGTTCGCCGCGAGCCTGGGCGGCGTCGAGACCACCATCTCTTACCCCGAGATCACGTCGCACCGCTCGCTCACGGCGGAGGAGAGGGCCGAGCTCGGCGTCACCGCGGGGACCGTGCGCGTCTCGGTCGGGATCGAGGACCCGGACGACATCATCGAAGACTTCACGCAAGCGCTCGCCTCCTAGTGGCCGTCTACACGGCGCTGCAGATCTTCGAGGCGCTGGTCGCGAGCGCCATCCTTCTTTATGGCGTACTGACCGGCTCGCCGACCGTCGCGCTCCTTGGCGGAGGCTTTCTGCTCGGAAAGGCGATCCTCAACATCCTCGCTCCCGAGGGGGGCAGCGTCTACAGGCGCTCGCTCATCGGCTATGGCTATGCGGCCCTGTACGTGCTGTTCGGCATCGTCCTCGTCCATTTCTCTCCGCACTGACGGCTCGTGCGAGGTCGCGGGCCATCGTGTCTGTCCACCAAGACCAGTCGGGGTCTCAGTATTCTGAAACCGGAATTTTGGAATGAAGCGAGATAAACGAGCACCGGAAAAGCCAGTCGACCCGAGTCAGGCCTGGTTTTGGACGCCAGCTTGGAGAAAGGCCGAGCAAGAGGCTTCGAAGGACCTCCGCCAGGGACGCATGCGAACTTATGAGACGGAGCGGGACTTCTTGCGCACATTCGCGAAGTAGCGTGCGCCGTGCCGGCGCGGTCGAGGCCGCCACGAACTTTCGGAACCCATGAGGCAGCGCCCGGGTTTCTATCCTTTCCCTTCATGACACAAGGCGTTGTTCCGGCGGGGATCACGCGCCTCATCGGCAACACGCCGCTGTTGCGCGTGCGTCTCTTCGAAAAAGAGTTCCCGCGGGTCGAGGTTTACGCGAAGGCCGAATGGTTCAATCCGGGCGGCTCGGTCAAGGACCGAGCGGCCCTCTCGATGATCGAGGACGGCGAGCGGCGCGGCGCGCTCACCCGCGACAAGACGATCATCGACTCGACCTCCGGCAACACGGGCATCGCGTATGCGATGGTCGGTGCGGCGAAGGGCTACCGCGTGAAGCTGGTCATGCCCAGCAACGTGAGCGCCGAGCGCAAGGCGCTGGTCACCGCCTACGGCGCGGAGATCGTCTACAGCGATCCCGGGGAGGGCTCGGACGGCGCCATCCGTCGCGTGCGTGAGCTGGTGGCCGCTGAGCCCGACGCGTACTTCTATCCGGACCAATACTCGAACCCCGCCAACGCCCGCGCGCACTACGAAGGCACCGCGGTGGAGATCCTTCAGCAAACCAATGGCCGCGTGACGCATTTCCTTGCCGGCCTCGGCACGACCGGCACGTTCGTCGGCACGTCGCGCCGCCTGAAAGAGCACGACGCGTCCATCCGCACCATCGCGATCCAGCCGGAGGATTCGTTTCACGGCCTCGAGGGCCTGAAGCACATCCCGACCGCGATCGTGCCCAAGATCTGGGATCCAACGCTCGCTGATGACATCTGGGGCTGCCCTACCGAGCCCGCCTATGACCTCGCGCGCACGATCGCGCGGACCGAAGGATTGCTGGTCGGACATTCGAGCGGCGCGGCCTTGTGGGCGGTGCGGCGTCTGGCCGGGACGATCAAGGAAGGCGTGGTCGTCACGGTGTTCCCGGATTCGGGCGACCGCTACCTCTCGACAGGTCTTTACGGCCGCAAGTGAAGATCGCGCAGCCCGCTCTCGAATCAATCAAAGCACATGGCGCCGAGGGCTACCCGCACGAGATCTGCGGCATCATGCTCGGCCCGCGGGGGGACGGGCGAGTGACCGAGGTGCGGCGCGCGCGCAACATCATCGTCGAGCGCGCTCGCGACCGCTATGAGATCGATCCGCGCGACCACATCCGGATCCAGAAGGAAGCTGACGCAATAGGTTTCGACATCGTCGGCTACTACCACAGCCATCCCGATCACCCGGCGCAGGCGTCGCGCTTCGACACCGAGCGTGCGTGGGCCGGCTACGTCTACCTCATCGTCTCGATCGAGGAAGGCACGCCGGTCGATGCCAACTGCTTTGTCGCCGACAAGGACGGAGGACCGTTCCATCCCGAGCCGCTGGTGGTGGCCTAGAACCCTCGACGCAGGGGAGCGCGCGCTCCGTATTCAGGGATGCAGCCGGGGCAGAGGCCGTGGGCGCCGCCCATAGGGTCAATCTGCCAGTGGGTCGACGCGTGCCCGAGGCCGCATATGGCGCAGGGGGGCGGCGCGGTAAAGGAGGCGAAGCGCCGGCCCGCCGCTCGATATAGACGAGTCCACACTGCGAGAGGCTTCGTTGCCATCAGACGGTCCCAGTATCGGCCTTCGGGACGCCGCCGTCCAGATCCTTTTGGGACGTATTCGTCGCCGGCACCGACCACGGCGTGTGTGGCCGCTCCATGCGCTCTCCATCCACATCCAGATCGACGCGCTCATCGAAGAACGCGATCAAGTTCTCGATCTTCGGGCACTCAGGAATGGGCGACTTGTAGGACCACGCGAGGTCGGGGAGCACAGTTTCCTCAGCCCGCACCGACCAGTACGAGGCGATCCCCTTGTACGGACAGCGCGAAATGGTCTGGCTTGGCTGGAGCAGCTCCATCCTGACGTCCAGCTTGGGGATGTAGTACCTCACGGGCAGGCTGGTCTCGAACAGCAGACGTGGCCTGCGGGTATCCGCCAAGAGCACGCCGCCGACGGACACCTGGACATGCCGCGACGAGTTCAGCACGTCGACGCGGTGGTATGGGTCACGTGGATGGACGAACACCTCGTCATCTTCCTCAAACCAGGCGTCCACGAGGTTCCAGCGGAACATGACCAGCTCCGCCAGCGGTTCGAGCCCCTCCGGCGGATGCGGGAAGGTCCACACGGAATCTTCCTTGACGGTTCCACCCACCGTGACGGACCAGCGCTTGACCTCGCCGACGCCGGGCATCGACACCGCTGCGCCGGACTCGCTGACCAGGTCCCACCGCACGTCGGTCCGGGGGAAGGTGTATGCGTTTAACGGGGGCGGCAGATACAAGAGTTGAGCCCGCCTGCTGTCGGCGATCGTGGTTCCCCCGACCACGGCTCTGACGCGCCGCGCCGTCGGCTCCAGGCGCACCCGGCCCCCGAGCGCGACCCACATCTGGTACCTGGCCTCAAGCTTCGCGTCCCGTTTCGTTTCTTGCACGGTTCACCTCCACGCATGCATAGACACGCGGTGCGCAAAAGTTACTCCACGCTCGGGGCAAACGCACGACCAGGCAAACCGGTCTAATTGACCACGTGCCTCGCCCCATCGTCGCCATCGTCGGCCGCCCCAACGTCGGGAAATCGACGCTGTTCAACCGCATCCTGGGCTGGCGCAAGGCCATCGTCGATCCCCAGTCCGGCCTGACGCGGGACCGGCTCTACGGCGTCGCTGAGTGGAGCGGGCGGGAGTTCACGATCGTCGACACCGCCGGCTTGGACCTGGACAGCGCAAAAGACTCATCTCAAGAGGCCATCGAGGCGCAGACCAGGGTCGCGATCGACCAGGCGGATGTCATCGTCCTGCTGCTCGACGTGCGGCAGGGCCTTACCCCGGTCGACCGCGAGATCGCCCAGCTGCTGCGCCGCTCGCGCCGGAGCGTGATCGTCGCCGCGAACAAGGCCGACTCCCCGAGCGAGCGCCATTTCGCCCACGAGATCCTCGAGCTCGGCTTCGAGGAGCCGTCGCTGCTGTCGGCGCAGCACGGGTTGGGAGTGGGGGACTTCCTCGACCGCGTGCTCGCCGCGCTGCCTCCACCCGACCTTGAATCGCCGGCCGAGGAGAAGGCCGACCGGCTGGCGATCATGGGCCGTCCCAACGTCGGCAAGTCATCGCTGCTCAACGCGCTGCTGGGTGACGAGCGCGCGCTGGTCAGCCCTGTGCCGGGCACGACGCGCGATCCCATCGACACCGAGCTGATCTTCGACGGCATTCCGGTCGTGCTCATCGACACCGCCGGCATCCGGCGCAAGTCCTCCAACCGCGACCAGATCGAGCGCTACAGCCTGATGCGCGGAATCCACGCCATGGAACGCGCGGACGCCGTCCTGCTCGTGATCGACGCCTCGGCCGGCGTGCTCGCTCAGGACCAGCACGTCGCCGGCTACGCGCTGGAGGCGGGGAAGGGGCTTGTCATCGTGGTCAACAAGATCGACCTGGTCGAGCCCGAGATGCGGAAGGTGGCTTACTGGCGCAAAGAGCTGCTCAAGGACTTCAAGTTCGCACCCTTTGCTCCGATCGTCGCGATCTCGGCCAAGACCAGAGAGGGGATCGGCTCGCTGATCCCCTCCGCGTTGGAGGTCGTCGGGCAGCGCCGGATCAAGATGCCGCCCAACGAGCTGAACAAGGTGCTGCGCGACGCTTTCCTCGAACATCCACCTCCGAGCTACAAGGGCCGGCGCTTGAAGCTGGGCTACGGCACACAGGCCGGCACCGAGACCCCGACGGTGGTGATCTTCGTCAACGACATCGGCCTCCTTCACTTCTCATACCGCCGCTACCTCGAGAAGAAGATTCGAGACCGCTTCGGCCTGTTCGGCAACCCGCTGAAGCTGGTGCTGCGAGCCGGTGGGGACAAGCGCTCGGGCCCAACCCGGGTCGAGAGGCGCACAGACGCGAAGCGGGGGCGGTAGGGCGCGCTAAGCCAGTCGGGCCCGCCCCCACCCGAACCCTCCCCCCTGCGGGGGAGGGGGTTGGCATTTACATTTCCCTCATGTCCTTGGGACAACGGTCTGACGTGCGCGTGATCTATTGATGTTATGGCTGCGGCGTTGAGCTCCAAGGTCCTGGTCGTGGACGATGAGGTGCACATCGTCGAGCTGGCGCGCCTCTATCTCACGCGCGAGGGATATGAGGTCGAGGGCGTCGGTGACGGCGACCAGGCGATGGCTCGTTTCAACCAGCTGAAGCCCGACCTTGTGATCCTGGACATCATGCTGCCGGGCACCGACGGTCTGACCATCTGCAAGGAGATCCGCAAGCAGAGCCAGGTGCCGATCATCATGCTGACCGCCGTCGAACCGGATCAGCCCCGGCTCATCCGCGCCGGCAAGCTCGAGGTCGACCTCGAACGCCATGAGATCCGTCACGGCACGTCGAAGGTCCAGCTCCGCCCCAAGGAGTTCGACCTCCTCGCGCTGCTCGCGCGGCACCCGGGCCGCGTCTTCCAGCGCAGCGAGCTGCTAGACCTCGTGTGGGGCTACGACTTCCCCGGCTACACGCGCACCGTTGACGTCCATGTGCAGCAGGTACGCGAGAAGCTCGCCGCCGCGAGCATCACCGATCCGAGCATCCAGACTGTATGGGGCGTGGGCTACCGGCTGGAGCTGATCGCAAGCTGACTCTCCGCATTCGCCTCCTGGCGGCCGCCGCCGGCATCGTCGCCGTGAGCCTCCTCCTTGGCGGCGCGCTGACCTGGGTGCTGGTCCGCGACCTCGAGTTCCAGAGCATGCAGGACCAACTGGACCGCGACGTGGTGGTCAAGGCAGTCCAGGTCAAGCACCAGGAATGCTTCACCCGCCCCGCGGTAGTCTCGCAGCCGGGAGCGGCGACCTGCCGCCTCGACTCGCCGGTCGAGTTCCAGGATCGCCTGACCTCAGTGGTTGTGCCGACACTCAACGGCAAGCGTCCTCCCGCTCACGAGCTCCAAACGCGTGGCCAACGTGGCCGAGGCGCGGACCACACTCGGCAACCAGGCCTACTTTCTGGCCGCGACCCAGATCGCGGCGGCCCGCTCTCCGATCCATGCCGGATTTGTCGTCCTCGCGCAGCCTCAGTCAACGGTCGCCACCTCGGTCGCGAGCGACCTCGCTGGACGCCTGCTCGAGGCCGGCGGTGCGGCACTCGTCGTCGCCATGCTGCTGATCCTGCTGATCAGCCGCTCCCTGACGGAGCCGCTCACCAAGCTCGCCGGCGCGGCAGAGGACATTGCCGGCGGCAACTACTCCCGCCGCGTCGGCATCCGCGGGCACGACGAGATCGGCACGCTCGGGACCGCGTTCGACCGCATGGCGGAGGCCGTCGAGCGTGCACGCAAGACGCAGCGCGATTTCCTCGCCAACGTGTCTCACGAGCTGAAGACGCCGCTGACCAGCCTCATCGGCTTCAGCCAGGCCCTTGTGGATGGCAGCCTGGTGACCAAGGCTGAGCGCACGCGGGCGGCGACCATCGTTCACGAGGAATCGGAGCGCGTTCTGCGCATGGCGCAAGAGCTGCTCGACCTCGCGCGCGTCGAGGCCGGCTCGATCTCGATGCATATAACCGCGGTTGACCTTGGAGCCCAGCTCGAGCAGGAGCTCGAGATCGTCCGGCCACGGGCTGTGCTGCGCAAGCTAGAGCTGGACCTGAGCGTGCCGCCGGACCTCGCTCCGGTGGCCGCGGACGCGGAACGCCTGCACCAGATCATCGACAACCTTCTCGACAACGCGGTCAAGTACGCAGCCGAAGGCACCACGATCAAGATCCTGGTGCTGTCGAACATCTCGGGCCTGGAGGTGATCGTGGCCAACCAGACCGGCGCTCACAAGCCAGATCCACAGAAGGTGTTCGACCGCTTCTATCGCGCCGACCCATCGCGTTCCGCCGCAGCCGGCGGCGTGGGTCTCGGCCTATCGATCTCGCGCGAGCTTGCGCTGGCGATGAAAGGAAAGATGTGGGCGGACTACGACGCCGAGGGCTCCTTGCGCCTGCATCTGCTGCTGCCCGCGGCGCCGAGACCGGCGGTCGAGCCCATTCCTCTCCTCACGAGGTGAAGCGGATCGCGTATGCCGCGGCCGGTTTCATTGCGACCGGTGTGGCGATCGCGATCGTCGTCACACAGCACGCCTCGTGGTGGCCACTGGTGGTCTTCGCCATCGCCCCGGATGTTTCATTCCTGGCGGGCATTTCGGCCGGCCTCCAGCGCGGGCAGCTGGCTCCGCGTGCGGTGCCGATCTACAACGCCGTCCATCGCTACTGGGCGCCGGCCGCGCTGGTGGTCATCAGTTCTCTCCTGAGCTCGCCGGCTTGGCTGGCGGCCGGTCTGGCCTGGATCGCGCACATCTCGTTCGACCGCGGCCTCGGTTTCGGACTGAGGACTCCCGAAGGATTCCAGCGAACGTAGCCGTTCACAGCGGTTTCTCAGCCCGGTCGCAGCAAAGTCCCATCGATGAACTTCAGGTTTTGCGGGTATGTTGCGGCGGCAGGTTTCGTACAAGCTGCTGCCGGCGATCGCCATCGCGGCGGTCCTCGCTCTCGGCGCCGTCGACGTGCAGGCCAGGGAGGGGGCGGGCGGTGGCACGACCCAGGTCGGCAGCATCTTCTCGACGTTCACCTCCTTCGTCGTGCCACGCGGAGTCGGCGGGCTGGCGATCTCGATCCAGCAGCTGATCGCCGCGAGCGGCGCCTCCGCCGGCGTGACGGTGGTCGAGCTCGGCGGAACGAACCCAGTCGTGTGGTCGGTGAACGCTGACTCCGTCTTCACGGCCGCGAGCACCTACAAGCTGGCCGCGCTGATGCTCGAGGCGCAGAGAATCGCCGCCGGCAAGGTCGATCCGAACGGCTACGTCTGCTATCAGGAAGACGACTACGAGAGTGGTTGGTTCGACGACTACGAGGACGGGGCCTGTTTCACGCGCAACGAGCTCGCGATTCGCGCGGGCAAGTATTCGGACAACACGGCGGGCCACATGCTCGTGCGCGATGTCGGTGGCGCCGAGGTGCTCAACGCGTGGGCGGCATCGATCGGTGCGACAGGCACAGACTTCTTTACCGGCAACACCACCACGTCCGCCGACCTCGCCTTCTTGTGGGCCGCCGAAGCGAAGGGCGAGCTCGGAGGCGCGGCGGCCCAGGCCTGGCTCTACCCGCTGCTGACAAAGACCCGCACCGAAAGCGGAGTCCCGGCCGGCGTGAGCGGGGTGACCGTGGTCCACAAAACTGGCACGATCGACCTGGTCGACAACGATGCGGCCCTGGTCACCTCGAGCCCCAGCGGTCCCTACGTGCTGGTCGTCATGACCGACGGCCTCGGAGGAACGGACGGCTGGCAGCTCATCGCGACCATCTCTACCGTCGTCTGGCGGTTCGAAGGTGCGCGCTAGCCCCTTGAGAAGTTCCGAGCGTTGCCCATGCGCGACCACACGTAAGCCTGAACGTTGGCCAGGGCCTGTCGCAGGTGGTTGTCGTCGTGGTGGACCCACTCATGCAGGATCTCGCCCACGGTCAGATGGCCGACTTTCGCATGCGAGCCCGGTCGCTCGAGCTGCTCGGCCTTTATCGATCGCACCAGCTCGACGCTCTCGCGCCGAAGAGGCTCGAACTCGGCGAGCAGCTCATCGGGCTTGCGTTCGCAGTCGCCGCGCGCACTGGCCACGCCGGCCTGGTCCCAGCTCTCCAGGTCGGGGTTCTCGGCGCCGAGCATGATCCGGATCCTGCCGGCGAAGCCGCGCTTCTCAGCCTCGATCACGTGACCGACGCATTCGCTCACGCACCACTCCCCCTCTGCCGGACGCCAGGCCGCCCCGTCCGGCGGCAGCGCCTGGAGCATGCCCACGTACGCACGACCTGAGAACTCGAGCAGGTCGGCGATCTCGTCCGGCTTCACCGCGTGGGCGGGACGACCAGGGTGACGGGGTTCTCGATCAAGCGCTTGACCTCGGCCATGAACTGAGCCGCGGTGGCGCCGTAGAAAACGCGGTGGTCGACGGAAAGGGTCATGCGCATCACCTTGCCGGGCACGATCCGGCCCTCCTCGACCACTGGCACATCCTTGATCGCGCCGACGGCGAGGATCGCAGCCTCGGGCGGATTGATGATCGCTACGAACTCGTCGACTCCGTACATCCCGAGGTTGGAGATCGAGAAGGTCGCTCCGCTCAGGTCACCTTCGCTGGGACGGCCGGAACGCGCGCGCTCGATCACCTGCCGCGACTCGATCGAGATCTGGACCAGATCCTTCAGGTCCGCGTCGTGCACGACCGGGACGAGCAGGCCCATGCCCTGGCTGGGTGCGACGGCCAGCCCGACGTTGACCGAGCGCTTGCGCTGGAAGCGACCGTCCACCCACGAGGTGTTGACCTCCGGAAACTTCCTTAGCGCGAGCGCTGAGGCTCGCACGAGGAAGTCGGTCATCGTCACCTTCTCAGCGCCGGGGACGGAGTCCTTCAGCTGCTGGCGCATCTTGACCGCCTCGTCGACGCGAGCTTCAACCGTGACGGTGAACTCCGGCACGGTGGTCTTCGACTCGGCCATGCGCCGCGCGATGGTCGCCTGCATGCGGGTGGGGTCGATGACCTCGACATCAGGCCCGGGCGCCCGTGGCGCCGCCACCGGCTTCCGACGCTCGCCGGTGGGAGTCTTACCGCCCGCCGCGGCAAGCACGTCTTCTTTGACGATCCGGCCGTCAGGTCCGCTCCCCTTCAGCGAGCCGATGTCGACACCCATCTCGGCCGCCAGCCGCTTGGCGAGAGGCGAAGCCTTGACGTGCTCGCCATCCTGGGGTTGATTCACCTCCCCACCCTGTGGGGAGGACGCCGGCGCAGCCGGCAGGTGGGGAGGTGGAGCGGCTGATTCAGCGGCCGCCTGCCTTTCCTCGGCTACCTGGGGTGGCGCTTCGGGTTCCTTTGGCTTGGCAGGAGCCGGCGAGGCTTTCTTTGGGGCCGGGGCGGCCGAAGCTTCGCCGATCGTGGCGATCGGCGCCCCGATCTTCGCCGGGACGCCCTGCTCGACCAGGATCGACAGCACACCGTCGGATTCGGCCTCGAGGTCGAAGGTCGCCTTGTCGGACTCGACCTCGGCCAGCACTTCGCCGGACTTCACCTCATCGCCGGTTTTCTTCTTCCACTCGACGATGGTGCCCTCCTCCATCGTGTCGGAGAGCTTCGGCATATTTACATCAGTCATTTCCTTTCCTCGGAAAGAGAGCAGCGGCGCTTGCCCGGCCGCAGGCCGGGTCGGCTTTGCCGACGCCGCGATGAGAGGAAACCTCTGGGTTTCCTCTCATTTCTTTGACGTCAGGCATTGCTTACTTCCCGACGACGCTGCGCACGAGCTTCTTGATGTCTTCGCTGGTGGGGATGGAGGCTTTCTCCAGCGGCAGGCTGTAAGGCATCGGCACCTGTGCGCCGCCCAGGCGCCGCACCGGCGCGTCCAGGTAGTCGAAGCAGCGCTCCGACACGCCGGCGGCAATCTCCGCCGTCACGCCGTACGTCGACCAACCCTCCTCGACCACCACGCAGTGGCCGGTGCGCTTGACCGATTCCACGATCGGCTCCCAGTCGATGGGGCGGATGGAGCGAAGGTCGATGACCTCGGCGTCAATGTCCTCTTCCTCCAGCTGCTTGGCCGCCTCGTTCGCGAGCACCGCCATTCTCGACACGCCGACGATGGTCACGTCCGAGCCGCTGCGCCGCACAGCGGCCTTGCCGAGCGGCGTCGTGTAGTCGCCCGCGGGCACGATGCCGCGCACGTTGTAAAGGCTCATCGACTCGAGGAACATCACCGGGTTGTCGCTGCGGATCGCGGACTTCAGCATTCCCTTCGCGTCCTCGGGAGTGGTCGGAGCCACCACGAGCAGGCCGGGAATCAATCCATAGAGGACTTCGAGGCTGTGCGAGTGCTGAGCGGAAAGCTGGTGTCCCGCGCCGCCGGGCATGCGGATCACCATCGGCACCTTCGACTCGCCGCCGAACATGTATCGGATCTTCGCCGCGTTGTTGACGATCTGGTCGTACGCGACGAGCGAGAAGTTGATCGTCATCAGCTCGACGACCGGCCTCAACCCGAGCATCGCGGAGCCGATGGCGCAGCCGACGATCACCTCTTCGGCAATCGGCGCGTCGACGACGCGCTGCGGGCCGAAGCGGTCAAGCAACCCTTCGGTGACGCGATAGGCGCCGCCGAACTTGCCAATGTCCTCTCCGATCGCGTAGACGCTGTCGTCTCGCTCCATCTCCTCGTTGAGGGCTTCGCGCAGGGCGACGCGATAGAGCTTCTCGTCGGTCGCGACCGGTGCTTTGACCGCCATTACAGCGGGTCCCCGCGCAGCTCGGGGCGGTTCTCCCACTCGCCGGCGTACGTGTACCTGTACAGATCGTCCGGATTCGGATCGGGGCTTTCCTCGGCGAAACGGATGATCTCCTGGACCTCGGCGTCGATCTCCTGCCGCACCTTCTTGAAGTACTCCTCGTCGGCCAGCCCGCTCTTCTCGAGCTCGTGCTCGAAGGCGACGATCGGGTCGGCCTTGCGGAACTTCTCCTTGTCCTCGGCGGAGCGGTACTTGTCCGGGTCGACCACCGAGTGGCCTTTGAAGCGGTAGCACAGGGCCTCGATGAATCGTGGCTGTGAGTCCGCGCGCGTCTTCTCGACGATCTCGCTCGTCTTGAGCATCACCTCGCGCAGGTCCATGCCATCGATCTGGATCGACTCCATGTCGTAGGCGCACGCCTTCTTGTAGATGTCCGCGACAGCGGAGGCGGCCTCGACCGGCGTACCCATTCCGTAGCGGTTGTTGATGCAGAACCACACGACCGGCAGCTTGAAGACCTTCGCGAAGTTCAGCGACTCGTGGAACGCGCCGATGTTCGTGGCGCCGTCGCCGAACATGCAGAAGACGACGTCCTTTTCCTTGCGGTACTTCACCGCCCAGCCACCGCCCACGGCGAGGGGGAGGTGGCCGCCGACGATGCCGTACCCGCCCATGAATCGCAGGTTGGCGTCGAACATGTGCATCGAGCCGCCGCGGCCGTGTGAGGTCCCGGTCTCCTTGCCGAACAGCTCCGCCATCACGGCCTTCGGCTCGATGCCACGCGCGATGGCATGCCCGTGCTCGCGATAGCTGGTGAAGATGTAGTCGTTCGCCTGGAGCGCCTTGACACCGCCCACGACCGTCGCTTCCTCACCGATGTTGAGGTGGCAGTAGCCGCCGATGCGTGCCTTCGTGTACTGCTCCTGCGCGCGCTCCTCGAAGCGGCGGATGAGCTGCATCTCGCGATGCAGACCGAGCAGAAAGCCGCGATTCTCCTTCTTCAGGTCCAGCGACTTGGGCGTGATGGCGGTAGGGGGTGGGGGGGTCTTCGTTACAGCGTGCACCTCCCCATTCTCCCCGCTGGCCTCCCCACCCTGTGGGGACGTGGCCCTGGCCTCCCCACCTTGTAGGGAGGTGGCCCTGGCCTCCCCACCTTGTGGGGCGCCGGAGGGGAGGTGGAGCTGGCAGGGCGCCGGTTAGGAATATGAATCGCCCGGCCCTGCGCGGCGAGGGCCGCTTCCATCAACGATTCGGGCAGCGTCGGATGCGCGTGGATCGTCAGGTCGACCTGCTCGAGCGTGAGACCGTTCTGGATCGCGAGCGTCGCCTCAGCGATGAGGTCCGTCGCGCGTGGCCCGACGATGTGCGCCCCCAGCAGCTTTCCAGAGCTCGCATCGGAGATCACCTTTACGAACCCTTCCGACTGTCCGAGCGTGAGCGCGCGCCCCGAGGCGACGAACGGAAACTTCCCGATCTTCACATCGAGCCCTTTCTCTTTAGCCTCCTTCTCGCCGACTCCCACGTGCGCGATCTCGGGCTCGGTGTAAACGCAGTTCGGGGCGGCGTGATAGTCGGGCGTGCGATTCGCGTGTCCGACGATGTTGTCGATCGCGCAGAGACCTTCGTAGGACGCGACGTGCGCGAGCATGATGCCGCCGATCACGTCACCGATCGCCCACACGCCATCGCCGCTCGTATGCAGGTGCTCATCCACGACCACGCGTCCGCGCTCGAGCTTGACCCCGGCCTTCTCGGCCTCCAGTCCTTGCGTGTAAGGCACCCTGCCGACCGCGAGCAGAACCTGGTCGGCATCGAACGAGCCGCCCTCGCCTCCGGATGAGAAGCGGACCTGCAGCCCGCCCTTGCCCTTGACCACCTCTTCGACCTTCGCGTTGGTGTGAATCTCGCCACCGATGCCGGCCAGGTGCTTGGAGTAGACGGCGACCAGGTCGGCGTCGACCATCGGCAGGATCTGGGGCAGCATCTCGAAGACCGTGACCTTGCTGCCCAGCGCGGCAAACATCGCCGCGAACTCCATCCCGACCACTCCGCCGCCGATTACGGCGAGGCGGGCAGGCATCTCTTTCAGCTCCAGGATCTGGTCGGAGTCGATCGTGTGCTCAGCGCCCTTGAGCGGGATGCGCGCGATCGCGGAGCCGGTGGCGATGATGATGTCCTTGGCCTGGAGGCGGTCGCCCGAAACGTCCACGACGCCGTTGCCGCCGAGGCTCGCGCTTCCGCGCACCAGGGTCACGCCGCCCGCCTTGAAGAGGCCCTCAACGCCCTTGACGAGCTGGTCGACCACGCCCGACTTGCGCTTCTGCGCCGCGGGCCAGTCAAAGCCGATCTTGTCCGCGACCAGGCCAAACGGGGCGCCGGTCTTGGCCAGCGAATAGAGCTCAGATGACTGAAGGAGCGCCTTCGTCGGGATGCATCCGCGGACCAGGCAGGTGCCTCCAACGCGGTCCTTTTCGACGACTGCCGTCTTGGCGCCGAGCTGTGCGGCTCTGAGGGCGGCCACGTACCCCCCGGGCCCCCCTCCGATCACGACGACGTCAAAAGAACCGGCCATATGTCTCTTGTCTATACCCTCGATCGAAAATGATTATGCCGAGTGGAATTTTACGGTGCCGGTCTGGCGCCGTTTGGCCGGTAGCGGTTGACGATCGGCATGCGACGGTCGCGCCCGAAGGCGCGCGGCGTGATCTTTACACCCGGGGGGGCCTGCCGGCGCTTGTACTCGCTGCGGTCGACGAGCTGGACCACCCGAGCCACCGTCTCAGGGTTGTGGCCGGCCGCGACCAGCTCCTCGGGGCTGCTGTCCTCCTCTACGTAGCCGCGCAGGATCGGGTCGAGCTCCGCATAGGGGGGCAGGCTGTCGGTGTCCTTCTGGTCCGGCCGGAGCTCCGCGGACGGCGGCTTGGTCAGCACCCGCTCCGGGATCACGGGGCTCAGCGAGTTGCGATACCGGCAGAGTTCATAGACCGTGGTCTTGGTGATGTCCTTCAGCACCGCGTAGCCGCCGGCCATGTCTCCGTACAGCGTGCCGTAGCCGGTCGCGAGCTCCGACTTGTTGCCGGTGCTGAGCACGATGTAGCCGAACTTATTGGAGAGGGCGTAGAGGATCGTGGCGCGGATGCGCGGCTGGAGGTTCTCTTCGGCCACGCCCGGCTTGGTGCCTTTGAAGACGGGAGCCAGCACCTCTTCGAACCCGCGATGCGGTGGCTCGATGGAGAAGTCCATGAGCTGCATGCCGAGGGCCTCGGCGACCGCGCCGGCGTCTTCGAGGCTTTCGTTGGACGTATGTCGCGACGACAGGCGGACGCCGATCACGTTTTGCGGGCCGAGCGCATCGCATGCGATCGCGGCGGTCAACCCAGAGTCGACGCCGCCCGACATGCCGATGACAACCTTCTGGAAGTCCTGTTTGCGGATGTAGTCGCGCGTCCCGAGCACGACCGCGGCGTAAATCTCCTCCGCTCCATCGAGTGGTTTAGCGATTTGCGGCTTGATGGGTGGTTTCGATTCAGTCGAAGCTGTCGTCAGGGGTACCTCACTGACCACCAGCTCGAGGCGCTCGGCGCCCTCAGCCTCGCGGCGGATCTTCTCGATCGGCCTACGTCCGCGACCAGCCTCGAGGTCGATGTCGCAGATGAGAAGCTCCTCAACAAAAGAAGACGCGTGCGCGAGCACCTCACCACGCGGTCCGAAGACGACGCTGTTGCCGTCGAACACGAGCTCGTCCTGGCCGCCCACCGTGTTGACCCAGGCGACAAAGGCGCCATAGTCCACGGCGCGACCGGCGATCATCGCCTCGCGCGGCGCACGCTTGCCGGCGTGATACGGCGAGCCGTTGATGTTGATCAGCAGCTCCGCGCCGTGGTGCGCCTGCCAGGCCATCGGCCCGGACGGGTACCACGCGTCCTCGCAGACAGAAACGCCCAGCCGCGACGCACCCAGCTCGAACACCGGGCTGCGATGGCCCGGCTCGAAGTACCGCTGTTCGTCGAAGACGCCGTAGTTAGGAAGGAAGACCTTGTGGTAGACCGCCTTCAGCTCGCCGTCTTGCATGAACGCGGCGGCGTTGAACGTCGCGCCGTCGTCGTCGACAAACCCGACCACGACTGAGATTCCCTTCGTCGCCTTCGTCACCAGGTCGAGCTGCTTCAAGTTGTCGCGCACGAACGCGCGCTTGAGGACGAGATCCTCGGGTGGGTAGCCCGTCAGCACCAGCTCGGGAAAGCAGACGATGTCGGCGCCCTGCTCGCGTGCGCGGCCGATCCAGTCGATGACCAGGCGCGCGTTGCCCTCGAGGTCGCCGACGATCGGGTTGACCTGCGCGAGCGCGACTCTCAGCGGTGACCCCACGTATTCAATTTTGACCTCGGGGCATAGCTAGCATTGGGGACGGCTTGAGCTACTTCGATCGACTGCGCGCGCTCTCGGCCGAACGCAACACGCTGCTTTGCGTCGGACTCGACCCCGATCCCGAGCGAATCGAGGGCGGCGCGGCCGGCGCGCTGCGCCACTGCCGGGACGTGATTCGCCAGACCGAGGAGCACGTCTGCTGCTACAAGCCGAACAGCGCTTTCTGGGAGCAGTACGGCCCGGACGGCTGGACGGCGTTGATGGAGCTGCGCGACGAAGCCCCCGAGACCCCCTTTCTCTTCGACGCCAAGCGAGGTGACATGGGCAACACGATGGCCGCGTACGCGCGGACTGTTTTCGAGACCCTTGCCATGGACGCGGCGACCGTCAACCCCTACCAGGGCACGGACTCGCTCGAAGAGTTCACGCGCTACAAGGATCGCGGCGTGTACATCCTTTGCCGGTCGTCCAACCCGGGCGCCGCCGACCTGCAGCACCTGGAGGCCGCGGGCAAACCCATCTACATGCACGTCGCGGAGCTTGGGGAGCGGCTCAATGCCGCAGGCAATGTTGGTCTTGTGGTCGGAGCGACCGCGCCCGCACAGGTCACCGAGGTCCGGGGGGCGACGGCGCTGCCGTTCTTGATCCCAGGCGTTGGCGCGCAAGGCGGCGATGTCAAAGGCTCGGTGCAGGCGGCGTGGAACGGCGATCGCGCGTCCTGCCTCGTCTCCGCGAGCCGAAGCGTGATCTTTGCGAAGCGTCCGGCCCGCGAGGCGGAAGCGCTGAGGCGGCAGATCAACGCGGCGGCGGGCGTACACGCGTGAGCGAGCGCAAACACACCGCACGTCTCGTGCTTACCGGCCACATCATCGACTCGATGATCCTGCCGCAGGTCATGGACATGGTCATGGACCTGGGCGGGAACTTCACCATCGAGGAGCTGAAGGTCGGCCAGCACAAGACTGACACCTCGTTCTGCCGGATGGAGGTGGTCGCGAGCTCTGCTGAAGAGCTCGACCGTATCGTCCGCCAGGCGCGAGCGCTCGGCGCGACCGCGGAGTCAGAGCATCCGGCTCGACTCGAACCGGTCACGAAAGAGGGCGTCTTTCCCGAGGGTTTCTACTCGACGAGCAACCTGCCGACCGACGTCCTCGTCGACGGCCAGTGGATCCACGTCGACAACATCGAGATGGACTGCGCGATCGCCGTCGATCGCAAAGCGGTCAAGGCGTGGTGCATCGTCTTCCAGGGCGCCAAGCCGGGCATGGAGGTCGTGGTCGGACACGAGGGTGTGCGCGTCACGCCGCTGGAGCGATCGCGCCACACCGAGATCTTCAGCTTCATGGGCAGCGAGGTTTCCGCCGAGAAGCCGAAGAAAGTGCTCATCGCCGCCATCGCCGAAGAGATGCGACAGGTCCGCGCCGCGGGCGGCCGCATCCTCGTCGTCGCCGGCCCAGGTGTGGTGCACACCGGCGCGGGCGTCTATCTGTCGCGGCTGATCGAGCTGGGTTTCGTTCAGGTGCTCTTCGCCGGCAACGCGCTCGCCGTCCATGACGTCGAGGTCGCGCTGTTCGGGACCGCGCTCGGTGTGAACATCGAGAGCGGGATCCCGATCGAGCACGGACACGAGCACCACATGCGGGCGATCAATCGCGTGCGCGCCGCGGGCGGCCTGAAGCAGATGGTCGAGAGCGGGCAGCTGAAGAGCGGCGTGATGAAGTCGGCCATCGATCACGGGGTCGAGATCGTGCTTGCGGGTTCGGTGCGCGACGACGGGCCGCTGCCCGACGTCATCACGGAGATGGTCGAGGCCCAGCGACGGATGCGCGCCGCGCTTCCCGGCGTGCGCATCGCGCTGATGCTGTCCACGATGCTCCACTCGATCGCCACCGGCAACATGCTGCCCGCCGGCGTGCGCACGGTCTGCGTCGACATCAACCCGGCGGTGGTGACCAAGCTGGCGGACCGGGGCAGCTGGCAGTCCATCGGCCTGGTGACCGACGTCGAATCGTTCTTGCGCGAACTGGCCCAAGTCGTGGAAACTGGGGCGCATGGGTAAAGGACGCGACAAGCAGGGCCGCGAGGCAAAGAAGAAAAAGAAGGTCAAGGGCGCTGGCGCGCCTGCTCCTGATGTCCAGTTCCGCCACCACTCGGTGGTGACGAGCCAGCCACCGGAACCGCAGCCCAAGGCCTCGGAATAGGACCCCGCCCGGTCTTCGCGACGATCGGGCTGGTGGGCGGCCTTCTGGGAGGCCTTCTCGGCGTTGGCGGCGGCTTCGTCATGGTCCCGCTCCAGGTCCTGTGGGCGAGGATGCCACAGAAGCAGGCCAACGCCACGTCACTCGTCGCGATCATCCCGATCGCCCTGGTCGCCGTGCCGATCTATTACTTCCGCAAGGGCACCCCGCAGGTCGACCTCCACTTCGCCCTGTTCCTGGTCGTCGGCAGCGTGATCGGCGCCTACTTCGGCGCCCGGCTGCTCAATCGCATCCCGGAGCGCGAGCTGAAGTACTCGGTCGCCGCGCTGCTGCTCATCGCGGGTGCCAAGGAGCTGATTTTCCCGTGAGCTGGGGTGATCTGGTCGCAATCGGCGGTGGCCTGGTGGCTGGATTCCTGAGTGGCACGATCGGCATCGGCGGTGGCCTGGTGTTCGTGCCGTTCATGACCATCGGGTTCCGGATGGCACAGCCCCTGGCTCAGGGCACGTCACTGGCAGCGGTGATTCCGACCGCAGTCGTCGGAGGGGTCACGCACCTGCGTCGCGGGAACGTGCGCCGCGACGCCGCCATCTGGATGGGGGCCGGGGGAGTGGTGGGCGCCGCCATTGGCGCCTTGATCGCGGTGGAGGTCCCCGGCTCGATCCTGGCCCGGATCTTCGGCGCGTTCCTGCTCTTCAGCGCTTACCGGATCGCATTCGCCCGGCCGCCCGCCGAGTCCGAACCGAAGGTTCCTGCCTAGCCTTATTGACACGTTGACGCGCCGCGGCGTAGGCTCGTAACTCGGAAACAGTACGGTCGAGTACTGAAACGTTATAAACGTTATAGAGGTGTGAGTTCAGTGGTTTCTTTCGAGCTGAGCGACGAGCAGCGTGAGATCCGGGACTGGGTGCACAGCTTCGCGGAGAAAGAGATGCGCCCCTACGCGCATCAATACGACGAGTCGGAGGAGTTCCCCTGGCCGATCGTGAAGAAGGCGGCCGAGGTGGGGCTCTACGGCGTGGACTTCCTGCAGCAGCAGTACGGCGACAGCACCGGCATCATGCCCGCCCTGGTTGCCGAGGAGCTGACGTGGGGCTGCGCCGGCATCGCGCTGGCGATTCAGGGCACCGGCCTCCCGATCGCCGCGATCTTCTCCCAGGGCACCCCGGAGCAGATCGCCCAGTGGATCCCGGCGTGCTTCGGCACCGTGGAGAAGCCGGCCCTTGGCGCCTTCGCGGTCACCGAGCCCGACGCCGGCTCGGACGTCTCCTCGATGAAGACGCGCGCCGTGCGCAAGAACGGCGAGTGGGTGATCAACGGCCAGAAGATCTTCATCACCAACGGCGGCATCGCCGACGTCCACGTGGTGGTGGCGGCGGTCGAGCCTGAGCTCGGCACCCGCGGCCAGGCGAGCTTCGTGGTCGGGCCAGGCACGAAGGGCCTGCGCATGGGCAAGAAGGAAAAGAAGATGGGCATCCGCGCCTCGCACACCGCCGAGGTGCTGCTCGAGGACGTCACGATTCCAGCCGAGAACGTGCTCGGCGGCGTGGAGAAGCTGGAGGCCAAGCTGGCCCGGGCGCGTGAGGGCACGCACTCGCGCTCGTCGGTCGCGCTGAAGACGTTCGAGCTGTCGCGCCCGATCGTCGGCGCGCAGGCGCTGGGCATTGCTCGGGCCGCCTTCGAGTTCGCGCTCCAGTACGCGAAGGAGCGCAAGCAGTTCGGCAAGGCGCTGATCGAGAACGAAGCGATCGCCTTCATGCTCGCGGACATGGCGACTGAGATCGAAGCCACCCGCGCGCTGATCTGGCGCGCGCTGTGGGAAGGCCGCAACGGCGGCGAATTCAAGAAGGCAGAGGGCTCGATGGCCAAGCTGAAGGCGGGCGAGGTCGCGGTCAAGGTCACCGAGCAGGCGATCCAGATCTGCGGCGGCTACGGCTACATCCGCGACTTCCCGGTCGAGAAATGGCACCGCGACGCCAAGATCTACACGCTGTTCGAAGGCACGAGCGAGATCCAGCGAATCGTCATCTCGCGGGCGCTGGCCAAGGACTGATCGCATGGCCTTGGCGGCGTCAAGCCTTCAGCAGCGACGGGACGCAAGGCTGGAGAGACGCCGCCGGCGGATCGCCGGCGCGGCGCTGGCGCTCTTCGCGACCCGGGGCTACAACGCGACCTCGGTTGAAGAGGTCGTCGCGGCGGCCAAGGTTTCGAAGTCGGCGTTCTACGAGTTCTTCACTTCCAAGGAAGACTGCTTTCGCGAGCTGCTCGAGCAAGAAGGCGGCGCGCTGATCCGTGACGTGCTGTCGGCGGCTGCGACGGGCCACAACCACCATGAGCGACTGAGGCTGGGCATCACGACCTTCGTGAGCTCGTGCTTCGAACGTTCGTCGGTGGCGCGGCTGCTGATCGTCGAGTCCGTCGGGTTGAGCAAAAGCGTCGACAAGGTCCGGTCCGAGCTGCAGAGCCGGTTCGCTGATGCCGTCGCGGAAGAGGTTCGCCACGCCATTCCTCACGATCGTTTCTATTCGGACAAGGACCCGCAGGTGTTCGGTCGGGCTGTGGTCGGTGCCGTGAGCGACGCGGTGGGCTACTTCCTGACACACCCCGGGCCGGACTCGGAGTCCCTGGCAGGCAGCCTCTGCAAGATCTTCGCTCCTTAGATCTTCGCCAGTCTGAGCACGAGCAGCGCGAGCGCGACGAGGATCAGGGCGACTCCCGCCACCCACTCGGCCCGTTCTCGAAATTCGTCACCGATGCGAGCGCCGACCCGGAATCCGATCTGGGTCGCGACAAATGCCTGAATCCCGATCCAGATCACGGTCAGGAGGAGCGACAGGCCGAGCAGGCCGGCGCTGAATCCGACCGTCAGCTCGTCGACGCTGATGCTGATGCCGAGGTCGATGATGGCGAAGCCCCGGGCGTGAGCGAGGAGCTTCAGCCGTGCGGACTCGTCGCTCTCTTTCTGTCCGGGTCTCAGGAGCAGCGCGCCCGCCAGGAAGAGAAAGGCGATGCCGCCGTAGCCCGCCCAGTCGCCAAGCACCGAACCAACACCCCGACCGATCAGCATCCCGGCGATCGGCATCCCGGCTTCGAAGGCGGTGAAGACCAGCGCCACGCGCAGGCGGTCGCGACCCTGGAGACCGGCCATGCCCAGCGCTGCCGCCAGCGCGAAGGTGTCCAGGGCCAAAGGCAGCAGCAGACCCGCGGTGATCAGGAGTTGGCGCAACCTACGCGGAGTGTCGCAGCTAGATCGCGTGCGCCGGTTTTACGACCGAGATCCCGCGGCGTATCACCGCGGAATGTCGTTTGTGACGGAGCGCCTGCTGGCTGGGCGGCGGCAGAAGGTGGGGGAGAGTGTGCGCGGCCGGCTGCTCGACATTGGATTCGGCACGGGCCTCAGCCTGCCCCACTACCCGCCTTCAGTGGACGTGATCGGGATCGACGCGAGCCTCGGCATGCTGCGGTTCGCCAATGGCCAGGGCAAGACCGTCCGGCTGGCCCAGATGGACGCGGAGCACCTGGCGTTTCCAGACCAGAGCTTCGACTCGGTGGCGTTCAACCTCTGCCTGTGCACCATCCCCGACGCGGAACGAGCTGTCCGCGAGGCGATCCGGGTGGCCCGGCCCGGCGCGCCGATGGTGTTCCTGGAGCACGTCCGAAGCCATGTGCTGCCGATCGCGCTCATTCAGGAAGCCCTCAACCCGGTCCTGGTCGCGCTGCAGCAGGATCACTTCAACCGCCGGACAGCAGACACGGTGCGGCGGGCCGGAGTGGAGGTGACCTCGGTTGATCGCTGGGGCCTCGGCTTCTTCAACCTGATCGTCGGCCACGCCCCTGGAGACGCTTCTCTTTCGTAGCCAGGCGAGTGCCAATCGCTTGCAGGGCGTTAACAGGCAAATGCCCTTGGGGCCCTTGCATTCCGAACACCTGTTCGCTATGCTGTGATGGCGAACATGCGTACCCTCAGCACCCAGGTCCGGCTTCGGCGTCTGATCCGCTCGTACGGCGAGGCGGCCGATCGCCTCATGTCAGAGCCCCAGACCCGCCAGATGGCGGCTGCAGTGGTCGCCAGGCTCCTGGAGCTGAACGGCGAGGTCCGAGAGGCCTGGCGCCGCGAGAGCCTGGCCGGCCGGCCGTCCAAAGCCCTGGAGCGCTACGTCCGGGACGCCCTGCGGACCATGGAGCTGGCGATAGCGGGC
>WNGI01000301.1_pt1 | contig 34678 bp, 29 predicted proteins | sample 5400621 | NCBI WGS metagenome assembly WNGI01 (sample SAMN13153374, study PRJNA577476) | soil metagenome | isolation source: 20 cm soil or saprolite under Garry oak tree replicate 1 | place: USA:California | collected 2016-06-15
GACACTCCTCGTGCCGCTCGGTGAGGCCGACGTCGGTGTGGCTCGAGGCGATCCAATAGAGCGTCCAGCGCCGCGGCGGAGCCAGCCGGACGCGCCGACTCCCGACGCGCTGCTTCCCCACCTCGACGTCGATCTGGAAGTCGGCTCCGACCGCCCGCGACAGGGGTACCCAGAGCTCGCCCGCGAGGGCCGCGCCGGTCGGCAATAGTCCCGCGGTCCCGACGAGCGTACCGCGGCGGTCGGTCACGCGAGCGCGCGCCGCGGGGGCGTCGAGGCCCGTCACGGCGACCCGCACGAGGTTGTTACGGCCATCGGGCTGCTGGTAGAGCGCCGTCGGGGTCGCCTCGATGACAATCGGGGGGGAGCCCAACGGGCGGTGCCTGCCGCCGAGCGGCAGGGTGCCGAGCCACGCGACGAAGCTGCGGCGGTCGGTCATATCGGGCTGATACACCAGGCACCGCGCCGCGGCCTTGACTCCGGGAGGCCCGCCGCTAGGTTTTCCCCGGCCGAACCCCGCACCGCTACTCTTTTCTCTAGAGGAGCCCGCATGAAGCGTCTCGCAATGGTCCTCGCCCTGGTGGCGATGGGCGCGTGTCAGAAAGCCGAGCAGCAGACGACGCAGACTCCGGCGGCCGACACGTCCAAGATGATGATGTCCGACACGTCCCACATGATGATGGCCGACACGTCGCACAAGATGATGGCCGATACGGCGAAGAAGATGGCCCCGGCCGCCAAACCGGCCGCCAAGCCCACCGCCAAGAAAAAGCGCCGGGCGTAGCCAGGAGCCAGACAGGACAGAGACGATGCCCGGGACTAGCGCCCGGGCTTTTCGTTTGCGAGAAACCAGGCGACCGTGCGCCCGATCGCCTCTCGGGCCTGGGTCGGCGGCCGCCAGCCGAGCTCGGCGCGGATCCGATCGTCGATGTAGGGGTTCTCGCCCGAGACGAAGGACACCGCCGCGCGCGCCAGCCGGCGAACCGTGAACAGGCCGATCGCGAGACCGGCGAACGCCGGAGGAATCGGAATCGGCCGGTAGCGCCGGCCGAGCGCGGCCGCAAACGCGGTGAAGAACTCGCGCTGTGACAGCGCGGGCGGCCCGTCGCTCGTGACGTTGTACGCGTGGAAGCCCTGCAGCGGTGCGTCGAGGGCGGCGACGGCGGCGGCCGCCACGTTGCCCGCGTACACGCACGACAACCGGTTCGTGCCGGGGCCGATCTGAGGCACGAGCGGGAGCCGCACTGCGCCGATGACGCGTGGCGTGAACAGACGGTCCCGCTCCCCGTAGATGACGGTCGGGCGCACCGCCGCCACGTCGAGGTCGTGCTCGGTCGCCGCGTCCCGCACCACGTCCTCGGCCATACGCTTGCTGCGGGCGTAGAAGTCGGGCGCCGCGATCGGTTGGAAGGGGAAGTCCTCATCCCGCCGCTCGGGTGTCGCGGGATAGGCCGCCGAGCCGGCATAGACGGCCACGGACGAGATGTGGACCAACCGCGCCCGCTCCGCCCGGGCCGCGGCGACGGCGAGTCGGGTCGCCTCGACGTTGACTGCCACGTATTGCTCCCAGGAAGCCCGTCGCTGCACGATGGCGGCGGCATGCACGATGGCGCGGACGCCGCGCGCCGCGGCCCGCCACGCCGCCGGCTCCGTCACGTCGCCCACTACCGCGTCCGCCCCGAGCCGCAGGACGGCGGCGCGACTCGCCGGCCGCACCAGCGCGCGCACCGGGTCGCCCCGGGCGACGAGGGCCTCGACCACGTGACTGCCGACGAGGCCGCTCGCGCCCGTGACGAGCACGCTCACGCCGGCGCGGCGATCGGGAACGCGAAGGGGAGGTCGACCACGCGTGCATCGCGGCCGGCCGCGCGCACCACCGAGCCCGGCGCCACTTCCCGCCGGATCAGCGCGAGGCCGATCCAGCGCCCGGCGCCGGCGACGCCGGTCTCGGGCACAAACGCGAGGCTCGTCACCCGGCCGACGTCGCGGTCCATGTAGGTGACCACGCTCCAGCCGTCGGCGGGTGCGGCGGGCGGCTCCGGATCGAACAGCAGGCCGCGGACCTGGCGATTCACGTGGCCGCGGAAGTGCAGCCGCGCGACTGTCTCCTGGCCCGTGTAGCAGCCCTTCGTATACGACACGCCGCCGATCTCGTCGAAGCGCGCTTCCTGGGGGATGGTTTTCTCGTCCACCTCGGCGCCGAGCCGCGGCCACCCGGCGAGGATCCGGCTCAGCTCCAGTATGGCGGGGTCGGCCGCGACCGCGCCGCTGGCCTCCAAGCGCGCGGCGAGCAGCGGGCCCGCCGCCCCGGGGGCCGTCACCTGGACGACGAACGGCGCTCCTTCGCTGGCCCGAGCGGTCTCCACGCCGTCGGGCCGCGCGAGCACGCGGCCGGCGGCGGGCGGCACCTCGAGGCCCGCCGCGACGGCCACCGCGAGCGCACCCGGCCCTGCCAGGCGATAGACCACCACCTCGGCGGTGCGGTCGCTCACGCGGGCCAGGCGCGGCGGCACCGAGCGCGTGAAGATCGCGAGCGCGCGCTCGCGTCCCTCCGCGTCCCCCGGCACGGTGTAGCTCACCGTGGTGCCCAGCCGGGCGGCCCAGCCGTCCACGACAATCATCCCTTTGGGTGTGAGCAGCGCGCCGTACACGAACGACCCGTCGCCGGGGAGGTCGACGTCGTTCGTCAGCAGGCCCTGAAGGGAGGGGACGGCCCCGGGGCCCGTGAGCGCCACCACCCCCGCCGCGACGGGCGACACGACCGCGCCGGTGTAGAGCGCGGTGACGAGCGCCGGGGTGACTTCACCAGGCTCCACCCGCGCAACCTGGGGCAGCCCTTCCGTCATCCCTCAAGCATAATAGCCCGCGGCCCGGTACGACTCATCGAGCAGCTCGACGGGGTGACGCACCGCGGCAGGGACGCCCGCGGCGGCGAGCCCGGCTCCGAGTTGCATGAGACACCCCGGGTTGCCCGTCGCCACGACCTGCGGCCGGGCGGCGGCGAGGGAGGCGAGCTTGGGCGCGAGCACCGCGCGCGACATCGCGGGCTCCACCAGCGTGAACAGGCCCGCGCTGCCACAGCACTGGGCGGCGTCGGGCAGGGTGATCACGCGCAGCACCGGGATCGCGCCGAGCATCCGCTCCGGCGGCCCGGCGATCCGCTGCGCGTGCATCAGGTGGCAGGGAGGATCGTACGCGACGGTCAGATCGAGCGGCGCGCCGGGCCGCGGGCCCCGCTCCGCCAGCAGCTCGCTCACGTCCCGCACCCGCGCGGCGAACGTGTCTCCCCGGCCCGGGACGGCGACGAGGTGGCCGTATTCCTTCAGCATCGCCCCGCACCCCGCACTGTTGACCACGATGGGCGTATCGTCGTCCCCGAAGGCGGCGATGTTCGTGCCGGCCAGCCGTCGGGCCTCGTCCCGCAGACCGGCGTGTGCGTGGAGCGCACCACAGCACACCTGCGTTGGGACTTCGCGCACCGCGTACCCGTTCACCTGGAGCGTGCGGATGGTGGCGTCATGCACGTGGGAGAAGAGGCCGTCCATGACGCAGCCGCGAAACAACAGGACGGGGGTTAATGCGGAATGCGGAGTGCGGAATGCGGAATTGACGCTCGAATTTCGATTCCGCATTCCGAATTCCGCATTCCGCACTGGCTTGGTCGCCGCGAGCATCCCCATCGCAAACCGGATCCGCCCCCAGCCGACGAGCCGACGCGGGATTCCGGTCGCGCGGACGAGCCGCGTCAGGGCGAACAGGATGCGCGACCCGTCCCCCGTGCCCGTGAGCGCTCCGAGCGCCGCGCGCACCAGCGGCGGCACGCCGCGGCGCTCCGTGAGCAGCGCGCGGGCCGCCTCGAGGCCAAGGCCGTAGCGGACGCCCGACGGACAGACGGGCTCACAGCCGCGGCAGCCGAGACAGCGGTCGAGGTGCAAGGCGACGCCCGGATCGGCGGGTGCGAGCTCGCCCGCCTCGAGCGCGCGCATCAGCTCGATGCGGCCGCGCGGGCTGTCGGATTCGTCGCCGGTCGCGAGGAAGGTCGGGCACGCCTGGAGACAGAAGCCGCAATGCACACAGGAGTCCAGCCCTTCGAAGCCGCCCCGCTCCGTCATTCCGTGCCTTCGACGGCCACCACGAACGCCTCGCCCGGGTCGAACGTGCGCCGCAGCCCGGCGACGAGCGGGCCTACGCCTTCGCGGTAGGCGCCGAAATGGCCGACCGCTGCCCGCGTCGGCCAGGGGGCGCGCTCGAGCGTGAGCGGCACTTCGAGCCCCGCCAGCGTGCGGCGCAGCCGCCGCAGGCGGTCCACGGTAGTCTCGCCGCCCCAGCGGATCGCCCCGATGCCGGGGCTCGCCGAGATCCACTCGTCCCCCACCTGATGCTGCAGCAGGTCCATGAGCTCGTCGCTCGAGTCGGGCAGTCCGCCCACGCGGAACGTCACCGGCCGCGTGGCGAAGCTCTCGGCCGCACGCATCCACAGGGCGTGCGCCTCGTCCGCGCGGAGCGCGGTGAAGCGTCCCCCGGTGGTGGCGCGCAGCGCTGCTTCTTCGGCGGACACGAGGGCCGCCGAGCCGGCGAAGCGGACCGCCAGCATCCAACGTTCGCGCCGCGCGAGCGCCGGCGACATGAGCTCGTGCGCGGCGGGCTGCACGACCGCCGCGACGATGTCCTCGGCCACCTGGGCCAGGTCCTCGCGCGACCCTTCCAGCACGAGCGTCTGGTCGGCGCGCGGGAGGGCACGGAGCCGCAGGTGCACCAGCACGATCACGCCGAACGCGCCGAACCCCCCCGCCGCGAGCCTGGTGAGGTCGTAGCCCGCGACGTTTTTCATCACGCGCCCGCCGCTCTGCACCAGGCGGCCGTCGCCGGTGACGAAGGTGACGCCGAGCAGGTGGTCGCGCACGGGCCCGAACCCCTGCCGTAACGGCCCCGCCGTCGCCGTCGCGACGACCGAGCCGAGGGTGCGGCCGGCGAGCCCGGGCGGGTCGAGGGCGAGCCAGGTGCCGCGGTCGGCGAGCTGCTGGCGCAGCAGGTCGCAGCCGATGCCCGCCTCGGCGGTCGCGGAGAGATCCTGCGGCTCGATCGCCGGGACCTTATCGAGCCGGCGGGTGGTGAGCGCCAGGTCGGCGGGGGCGTCGGCCGGCAGCCACGTACCCGCACCCTCGACCCGGACGCGCCACCCCTCCTCGCGCGCCGTGCCGAGCAGCAGCGCGACGGCGTCGGGCGATCCGGGAGCGACGCGCGGCACGCCGTCGCGAGTCGCGGCGACGTCCACGGCGTCGTCACCGAGCAGGGCGCGGACGCGATCGGCGAGGCTCATGTTTCCAACGCGGAAGTCGGAACGCGGAAGTCGGAACGAACGTCGGCCCTCCCGTTCCGCGTTCCGCGTTCCACGTTCCGACTTCCTGCCCACTCCCGGCACGCGTGCACCGGCACCACCTTTCCCGGGTTCACCCGCTCGTCGGGATCGAATACGCGCCGCACGGCTCGCATGGCGGCCAGCGCGTCGCCGTCGAAGATCAGGGGCATGTAGCGCAGCTTGTCGAGCCCAATGCCGTGCTCTCCCGTGATGGTGCCGCCGGCGGCGATGCACACCGCCATGATCTCCCCGCTCGCCTGGTCCACCCGCGCCTTGAGGCCCGGCACGCGGCCGTCGAACGAGATATTGGGGTGCAGGTTGCCGTCTCCCGCGTGGAACACGTTGCTCACGGTGAGCCCGTAGGCCGCGGCGATCCGGCCGATGGCCTCCAAGACGTCGGGTAGGGCGGAGCGGGGGACTACGGCGTCCTGCACGACGAGGTCACGGGACAGGCGGCCCATGGCGCCGAACGCCTTCTTGCGGCCCTGCCACAGCCGCTCTCGCTGTTTCGCGTCGGCGGCGCCGAGCACATTGCGCGCGCCGTGCGCCCGCAAGATGCCGGCGATCGTCTCCGCTTCCGCCGCCACCGCCTCCTCCCGGCCGCCGTCGAGCTCGAGCAGCAGCACGGCCGCGGCATCGCGCGGATAGCCCGCCGCGTACACCGAATCTTCGACGGCATTGATGCACGACTGATCCATCATCTCGAGCGCGGCGGGCACGATGCCGCTGGCGATCACGGCGGACACCGCTTCGCCCGCCGTGCGCAGCGCGCTGAAATCCGCGAGCAGTGTGCGGATGGCGCGTGGCACCGGCAGCAGGCGCACGCTGATCCGCGTCGCGATTCCGAAGTTGCCCTCCGAGCCGACGAACAGGCCCACGAGATCGGGCCCCCACGGCTCTCCTCCCGGGCTGCCGAGCTGGACGATTTGCCCGTCGGCGAGCACGACCTCGAGGCAGAGCACGTGGTTCGCGGTCACGCCGTACTTGAGACAGTGCGGCCCGCCCGAGTTTTCGGCCACGTTGCCGCCGATGGTGCACGCGGTCTGGCTCGACGGATCGGGGCTATACAGCAGGCCGTGCGGAGCCGCCGCGGCCGAGAGCCGTACGTTCACGACGCCAGGCTCCACCACGGCGAGCCGGTTCTTGGGGTCGATCGCCAGGATGCGGTTCAGTCGCGTGAGCACCATCAGCACCGCGTCGTCGTCCGCGAGCGCGCCGCCCGATAGGCCGGTGCCGGCGCCCCGGGGCACGAAGGGCACGCCGAGCGCGGCGAGCAGCCGCACGACCGCGACGACCTCGTCCCGGCTCCCGGGCAGCACGACCACGCCCGGCACGTGTCGGTGCGTCGGCAACCCGTCGCGAGCATACGTGACCCGCTCGGGAAGCGCCGTGCGGACGTGGCGCGCTCCGACGATCTCGCTGAGCGCCGCAGCGAGGGATCCGCCGGTCATGTGGTGCGCTCGATCTCGGGGTGACGGCCGCCACGCCCGTTGCCCCGCGCCTGTTGGCGCACCGCGGCCCGGCGCTCCGCGTCGGCCGCGACGGGTCCCAGCACGGTCGCGAGCTGTCGCAGCCGGGCGCTGGTGCTCCGGATCGCCTGCAACACCTGCTTCGCCGGCGCGTCGAGCTCCAGCGACGCCGCGACCTGGAATGAGAGGAGCTGGGGATCGCTTGGCATCTCGATGGCCTCGTCCTCACGCTCGGTGAGCACGCCGAGCGCCCGCGCCAGGCGCCCGAATCCTTCGCGCACATCCGCCGCGAGGGTGGTCACCTCGGAAGCATCGGTCGGGTCGTCGTCGAATTCCTCGATCTCGGCGACGCGGTACGGGTGCGTGCTCGAGATCCAGCACCGCAGTACGAACCGGCGCTCGCCAACCGTCAGGATATTGGAACGCCCGTCGGGGAGCGGTTGGTTCGACCGGATGAGGGCCACGCAGCCCACGTCGCCGGGGCTCGGCACGGGATCGGCGCCGGGCGCGGGGTCGGGCGCCACATAGGCGATGCCGAAGCGCCCGTCGCCCGCAAGACAGTCCTGCAGCAATTGGCGGTAGCGGGGCTCGAAGATGTGCAATGGCTGCGGGGCCCCGGGGAACAGGACAATCGGAAGGGGAAAAATTGGAAGCTCCCGGCTCATGTAAATAGTATACAGGCTAGACCACGGCTAGACGCACAGACGCACGGGGGAGAACAGCCAAGAGGGGCCAGGAAAGCGGATTTCCTGACCCCTCATACTGTTCACCCCTGTTGCGTCTGTGCGTCTAGTAGTTGCAGTTCCTCAGGCGGCTCTCCAGAAGCCCTTCAGCGCTCTCCCATCCGGCGATTCCCGCAGCTTCTCGAACGCCCGTTCCCGTATTTGTCTGATTCGCTCCCGCGTCACTCCCATGAGCGCCCCGATCTTCTCGAGCGTCATGGCCTCGCTGCCCTCCTCGAGGCCGTAGTAGAGGTAGAGGATCTTGCGCTCACGCGGCGTCAGGTACTTCTGGAAGATGCGGTCGATGAACTCGCGCATCAGCTTGCCGTCGGTCTTCTCCTCGATCTCCCCGCCCTCCTGGCCCGCGAAGCGCTCGCCCAGCGTCGCCGCGTCCTTGTCGCTTCGGTCCACCGGCGCGTCGAGCGACAGCTCGGCCGCCGTCATGCGGCGCGCAGTGCGCACGTTCTCGACGGTGTCCTCGAGCGCCATCGCGATCTCATCGTCCGTCGGCTCCCGGCCGAGCTCCTGCGACAGGTACGTCTCGGTCCGGCTCATGCGAATGAGTTGCGAGTTCTGATTCAGCGGGATGCGGACGCTGCGGGTCTGCTCGGCGAGCGCCTTCAACACCGCCTGACGCACCCACCACACCGCGTACGAGATGAACTTCACGCCCTGATCGGGATCGAACTTCTTCACCGCCTTGAGCAGCCCTTCGTTCCCGATGGCGACCAGCTCGGAAAGATCGAGGCCGTGACCCTGATACTTCTTGACGTAGGAGATGACGAATCGGAGGTTGGCTGTGACGAGGCGCTCGGCGGCTTTTTCATCGCCCCGCTGCACGCGACGGGCCAAGCGGCGTTCTTCAGCGGGATCCTTGATGAGCGGGAGTTTTTGGATGTCCTGCAGGTACTGGTCGAAGGCTCCGGAAGGATTGGCTCGAAAGAACGCCTTCGCCTTGCCTCCATTCGACCGCGCCATAGCTAGGGCTCCAACATGGACGGGTGAGGGCTCGGGGAAATCCCCCGAATGGCGCTCAATATAGGAACCGCTCGTCAATGGTGCAAATCTATACATTTTTCCACATCACAAATTGTGACGCTGCCGCATGGATGCGCAGTTTATCCACTATCCACATTGGGTGTGGAGAAATTGATGTTGATGCGAGGTTGATACTTTCCGCCTCCCCATGTGGAGACGTGCACACCCGTGTGGGAAGTTGTTGACGGGTATGTGATTATGTCAGGAAGTGATGGACGGCGGCCGGGCGGCGCCCCGGAGCACGTCCCGCACCACGTCCTCCGGCGCGGCGACGGTCCAGCTCGTTCCGTCCGCGAACATGCGCCCGATCGCCTGCGGCAGCGCGAACCGGACCGTGCCCTCGCGGGCCTTCTTGTCGAGCTGCATCGCGGCGACGAGCGCGTCCTCGGTCGCCGACGCCGGCAGCTCGAGCGGCAGGTTGTAGCGTTCCAGCAGCCGCTGCACCCGGTCCGCGGTGCCCGGTTCCGCGATCCCGAGAGCTTCGGCGAGACGGGCTTCGTACGCCATGCCGATCGCGACTGCCTCGCCGTGCAGCGTGGCGAACTTGGCGGTCGCTTCGATCGCATGCCCGACAGTGTGGCCGAAGTTCAGGATCGCCCGGCGCCCCGCCTCGCGTTCATCCGCCGCCACGACCGCCGCCTTGATCTCGACCGAGCGCCGCACCACGCGCTCGAGCGCTCCCGCTTCCCGGGCGGCCACCGCTCCATGCTCCTGCTCGAGGGCATCGAAGTACTGCCGGTCGGCGATCACGCCATGTTTCACCGCCTCGGCCATGCCCGCGGCGAGCTGCGGCGCAGCCAGGGAGCCGAGCACGTCCAGGTCCGCCACGACGAGTCGCGGCTGGTGGAAGGCGCCGAGCAGGTTCTTGCCGGCGGGGACGTCCACTCCCGCCTTGCCGCCGATCGAGGAGTCGATCATGGCCAGCAGTGTCGTGGGGATCTGGACGTAGGGGATGCCGCGCAGGTAGGTCGCCGCGACGAACCCGGCGACGTCGCCCGCGACACCGCCGCCCAGGGCGATGACTGCGGAGTCGCGACCGAAGTGGCGCGCCAGCATCCGATCCGACAGGGACGCCCACGTTTCCCGCGTCTTGTTCCATTCTCCCGCGGGAAACGCGAACAACTCCATGTGCAACTTGGCGTCGTGGCAACGTGCAACGAGCTTCTCGCCGTACAGCTTCGCCACGTGCGAGTCGGTGATCACGGCGTAGCCGCTGGCGGGGCACGCCGCCTTCACCAGGGCCGGCAGATCCGCGAGCAGCCCGCGACCGATCAGGATGTCGTACGACGCGTCGCGCTGCTCCGAGATGGCAACCCGGATCTTCACCATACGCTTTCGGCAGCCCCCGCCGCGTGATTGGCCACTCGGGCGAGCACGAACAGCAGATCGGAGAGTCGGTTCAAATAGGGGACGACCGAGGAAAGGCCGCCCGTTTGGTGCTTCCGCTCGAAGCGCACCACGGCGCGCTCCGCCCGACGACAGACGGTGCGGGCGACGTGCAGCGCGGCCGCCTTCGGGACGCCGCCGGGGAGGACGAACTGTTTGAGCGGGGGGACCTCCCTCTCGTACCGATCGATCGCCCCTTCGAGGGCCGTCACCTGGTCGATGCCGATCGGCGGACCCTGCAGGGCTTTGGCGAGCTGTGCGGCGTCCGGCGTGGCGAGCTCCGCTCCAATCGTGAAGAGGTCCCCCTGCACCGTCTCGAGCAGCTCGCGGCAGAAGGTCCTCGGATCGAGCGCGATCGCAAGTCCGATCGCCGCATTCAACTCGTCGACCTGTCCGTACGCATCGACCCGGAGGTGATCCTTGGACACGCGACCGGCGCCGAACAGACCGGTGTCGCCGTCGTCGCCCGTCCTGGTGTAGATCTTCAACCGCTCCCCTCTCCCTTCTCCCGGGGGGTTCCGTTACGATTGAAGCCCATGCAGGACGTCAAAGATATCACGATTATCGGCGCCGGCCCGACGGGGTTGTTCGGCGCTTTTTACGCTGGGATGCGCGGGGCCTCCTGCCGGTTGATCGACAACCTCGACCAGGTGGGCGGCCAGCTCACGGCGCTCTACCCCGAGAAGTACATCTTCGATGTGGCGGGCTTCCCGAAGGTGCTCGCCAAGGACCTCGTGAAGGGGATGGCCGAGCAGGCCTTCCAGTTCAAGCAGCCGATCCATTTGGGAGAGCAGGTGATGGGCCTGAAGCACGACTCAGAAGACGGGAAGCCGGCCTTCGTAGTCGCGACCGACAAGGACGAATACCCGTCGCGTACCGTGCTCATCGCCGGCGGGATCGGCGCCTTCACGCCCCGGAAGCTGCCGCTCAAGGACGCGGATCGCTGGTACGGGAAGGGCCTCCACGATCGCATCCTGGACCCGAAAGTGTTCGCCGGGAAGCGCGTGCTGCTGGTGGGCGGGGGGGATTCGGCATTCGACTGGGCCGTGAACCTCCAGGGGGTCGCCCGGTTCATCCTCATGATCCATCGGCGCGATGGCTTCCGCGCTCACGCGGCAACGGTGCGGCAGGTCCACGAGCTGTGCGCGGCGGGAAAAATGGAGCTCCGCACCTTCTGGGAGCTGAAGGCGATCCACGGTGCCGAGGCGATCGAGGCCGTCACGATCTTCAACAACAAGACAAAGGAAGAGGAGCGTATCGCCGTCGACTGCGTGATTCCGCAGCTCGGCTTCATCTCCTCGCTCGGGGCAATCGCCCACTGGGGCCTCGACATCGAGAAGGGCGAGATCAAGGTGTCGCAGACGATGGAGACGAACATCCCCGGGGTATTCGCGGCGGGTGACATCACGACCTACCCGGGGAAGCTCAAGCTGATCGCCACCGGCGCCGCCGAGGCGGCGGTCGCCGTGAACCATGCAGTGCACTTCATCAACCCGGCGGCCAAGGTCGAGCCCGGGCACTCGAGCAACATGGCGCTGTTCGGGCAGACGGAAGACTAAGGCTATTTCCGCCCGATTTGTACCACGACCGAATCGATCTGGTTGAGCATCTGCTGATACGGCACCGCATGCCCATTCGCCTGGACGCTGAAGGTGATCGTCCGACCCCCCCCGTTCGCCCGCTCGATGTAGCCTGACAGGCTGTTCACGCGGTCGATGCTCCCTGTCTTGGCGATCACGCGGCCCTCGAGCGGTGTGCCGACGAACCGCTTGAGGAGCGATCCGGGCTGGCCGGCGTGGGGCAGGCCCGCCACGAACGGTCCACCGTTGGGGTGGCGATGCATATACGCGAGCAGCTTCGCGAAGGCTTGCGGCGTGACGAGGTTGCCCGCCGCGAGCCCCGAGCCGTCTTCGAGCGCGAACGCGGTCGAGTCGATCTTCACGGAGTCGGTCAGGAACCCGCGCTCGACGTCGAGCCCCGCCTTCCACGAGCCTTCCCCCTTCAGCTCCCGGCCGAGGATCTTGAGCAGCATCTCCGCGAACCAGTTCTGACTCGAGTTGAGAATCGGAAAAATGACGTCCGGGAGCGGCCGGCCCCGGAAGTCGACGAGCGGCGAGGCGCAGCAGCGCACGGTGCGGTAGGCGAGCGAATCGGTCGTGCCGGCCGCCCCCCCCTCCACGGCCACGCCGCTGCGGGCCAGCGACGCCGCCAGCGCCCGCGCGGCGTACAGATTCGGGTCGGGGAGCGCCACGCTCTCCACCCGGGTCTTCCTTCCCAGCGCCACCGTCCCCTCCGCCCGGATGCTCCAGCCGCCCGCCGTCCGGAAGAAGTTGTCGCCGATCGTGGAGGTCGAGTCGGCCGGGACCGTGCGGGCGCGGTTCTCGAACGTGATCAGGCCGAGGTCCGGGGCCCAGGTGATCACCGGCGGCGCGTCGACGGCGGGACCGGGGTCGATTCGGAAGTCCACGCTGTTGTCGTGGAAGCCGAGCCCCGACACGGGCGCCGCATACCACCAGGTGAGGTCCCACGCGTTCCACCCATAATGAATCAACGTGGGCTCGAAGTAGGAGCCGTCGCCCACGAGCTTCCCGGTGATCCGTCGGATCCCCCTGGCCCGGACCGAGTCGGCGATCGCGTCGATGGCGGTGAACGTGGAATCGCACACGCCAGGGGCGAGGCTGTCCACGCCGTAGCAGCGCGCGGACCACGTGGGATCGCCCCGCCCGTACAAGATCAGGTCTCCCTGCAGCACCCCGGCGTCCACGCGGCCGTTCACGTACAGGCTGGTGGTCACGCGATAGTCCGCCGGGAGCAGCACGGCCGCCGCCGCCGTGACGACCAGCTTGGTGTTGCTGGCGGGCACCGAGAAGCGATCCGCGTTGCGCTGATACAGAACCCGGCCGCGGTCGTCCACGACGTAGATCCCCCAGGTGGCGCGGTTGAAGGGGGGCGCATCGATCAGCTGGGCGAGCCGCTGCTCGAGCGATCCCCGGAGCGGCGCGGTGCGGGGTCGCGTGGCGGTCGTCTGGGCCGCGACCGAGGAGCTAATCGTAAGCGATGCGAGGATCAGCTTTCGCATAAACCAAGTCCGTCACGAGGTTGACGAGCAGAAACACCAGGGACATGAAGAGGATGCTGCCCTGGATCGCGGGGAGGTCCCGCTTCTCGATCGCGCTCAGCACGTAGCGGCCGAGGCCCGGCCAGCCGAAGATCGTCTCGGTGAGGATGCTGCCGGTGAGATAGCTCCCGGTGTCGAGTCCGATCACGGTGATCACCGGGATCAGGGCGTTGCGGAAGCCGTGACGCAGGATCACCGCCGCTTCGCTCAACCCTTTGGCCCGCGCGGTGCGCACGAAGTCGCTGGACAGCACGTCCAGCATGGCGGCGCGCGTCATCCGCGCGAGGAACGCGATCGAGCGCATGCCGAGGGTGAGCGCCGGCAGCACGAGATACGCCAGCCCGCCCGAGCCCGACGGCGGGAGCCAGCGGAGCCCGACCGCAAACAGGAGAATGAGGAGCAGCCCCACCCAGTAGACCGGGAACGATACCCCAAGATACGACACCAGCATCGCGACCCGGTCGACGGCTCCCCCCGGCCGGACTGCCGAAACGACGCCCAGCGTGATCCCGCTCAGCGCGGCCAGCACCATGGCGGCGAGGGCGAGCTGGACGGTCTTGGGGAAGCGTGCGGCCAGGTCCTGCGCGATCGGCCGCTGGGTAATGTAGGAGCGCCCCAGATCGCCGTGCAGCACGGCCCAGAGATAGCGTCCGAACTGGGCGGGGAGCGGGTCATCGAGATGCAGATCCGCCCGGAGCCGGGCGATGGTCGCGGCGTCGGCCCGCTCTCCCACCATGGCCGCCACCGGATCGCCGGGCGCGACGTTCAGCAGGAGGAAGGCGACCACCAGCACGCCGAACAGGGTGGGCAGCGTCATCAGCAGGCGGCGCCCGACGAGACGCATCACCGCGGCGAGACCCGGGCGCGCGTCCAGCGCTGTCCGTTGAAAATCACCGGCAGGTCCCAGCCCTCGAGCTCCGGCCGCCGGGCCCACAGGTCCGTCGGGAACCACAGGTACAGCCAGGGCGCGGCACGGTACACGCGCTCGTCGATGCGGGCGTAGAGCGCGGTCCGCGCCGTGTCGTCGGTGGTGCGGCGGGCGCGGAGGATCAGCGAGTCCGTGCCCCGGTCCGCGTAAAACGCGTAGTTGCCTCCCGGGCCGAAGCTCCCGGAGTGGAACAGCGGGTAGAGAAAGTTGTCGGCGTCGGGGTAGTCGGCCCACCAGTCGAGGATGACCATGTCGGCCTCACCCTTGCGGGCCGCCTCGCGCTGGCTCGACGCGTCCCGCTCGACCAGCTCGACGCGCACGCCCACACCCGCCAGCTGCGCCTGGATCGCCTGTGCCACCCGCGACAGCTCCACGTTCGTCCCGGTGCGCCACAGCCGCACGTCGATCCCGCCCGAATACCCGGCACTGGCGATGAGCGCTCGCGCCGCCGCCGGGTCGTAGCCGTACCCCCGCCGCATGGTATCGCTCCCGGCGAGCCCCGGCGGGATGGCGCCGCGGGCGAGGACGCCGCGACCGCCGTACACCGTCGCGAGGATCTCCGGCACGTTCACGGCATGGTTGATCGCCTGCCGCACGCGGGGGTCGCGCAGCGGCCCGCGCCGGTTGTTCAGAGCCACGTACACCACGCGCAGCGCGGGCTTTTCGACCAGCTGGTCGGGCCGCTCCCCGCGCCAGCGCGCAGTCTCCCCGAAGGGAACTTCGATCACGCTCAGCCGGCCCGCCTCGAACTCCGCGGCGCGTGTGAGCGGCTCCGGGATGACCCGCACCAGGAGCGTGTCGCTGGCCGGGGCGCCGCCCCAGTAGCTCGGATTCCGCGCGAACACCAGGTAGTCGTCGTGCTGCCACGTCACGAAGCGCCACGGTCCGGTCCCCACCGGGCGCTGCGCCAGGTCGTTGGGGGGCGGCACCGGCACGACACTCGCCACCGGCATCGCGAGGAACTTGGGAAAGATCGCGAGCGGCTCCGCGAGGGTGAACGCGATGCTAGAGTCCCCTTGGACGGTAATGCCGCTCACGTCGCCCGCGCGCCCAGCGGCGTACGCTTCGGCTCCGGCGATGGGGTATAGCGGCCAGGGCCGGCCGCCCTTGGTCGCGGGGGACAACACGCGGAGCAAGCTGGCGCGGACCGCAGCGGCCGTGAGCGGCGTCCCGTCGTGGAACCGGACGCCCGGTCGCAGGTGGAACACGTACCGCCGGCCATCCCCGTCGTGCCCCGTCGTCCAGCGATCGGCGAGCCCCGGAAGCAGTCGGCCGTCCGCGTCGAACCGGGTGAGTCCGTCGAACGCGAGGGTCACCATCTCACCGGTCGGCACGTCAGTCGAGAGGGCGGGATCGAGGGAGCGTGGATCGTAGGATTCGTAGTAGGTGAGGCCTCGTTCGCCCGCGCGCGTAGGCTTTCCCCCGCAGGCCGTGACGGCGGTGAGAGCGCCGGCGGCGGCGAGGGCGGCGAGGGCGGCGAGGGCGGCGAGGGCGGCGAGGGCAAGACCGAGGAGCGCACGCATGGGGTCAGGTGTCGAAAAGGTTGACAGTGCGGGGGGAGGTTGCCAACATAGGGATGCAGCCCGACTGCGTCAATTGCGCGCGTTCCGTTTGACCCTGCTCGTCGCCGTGTTCGCGGCGGCTCCCCTCGCCGCGCAGCAGGAGCAGCAGCGGGTGGTCCGCGGGCTTTCCTTCGAGGGCAATCACGCCATCGACGACTACACCTTGAGCACCGCGATCGGGACGTCCAACTCGAGCTGGTTCGCGCGTGCGTTCCCGATCCGCCTGCTCGGCCTGGGCGCGAAGCGCTTGTTCAACGAGCTCGAGTTCCGCCGCGACGTGGTGCGGCTGTTGCTGTTGTACCGCCAGAGCGGGTACATGAACGCCGTGGTGGACACCCTGGTACGCCGAGAGGGCCGGGACGTGTATGTCAAGTTTCGCATCTACGAGGGCGATCCGGTGCGGCTCGCCGCGCTCGAGGTGCCGAGCCTCGACTCGATCCTCGACGTGCGGCGCTTGAAGCGCGACCTGCCGCTCCAGGTCGGCGACCCGTTCAACCGGGCCCTGCTCCAGGCGTCCGCCGACACCGTCGTGAGCCGCCTCAAGAACCTCGGGTATCCGTATGCCGACATCCTCCGCAACTACGACGTGGACGTCGCGGCGCTCCGCGCGGTGGCGACCCTCGAGGCGCTTCCCGGCCCGCGCATGCGGGTGGGGCAGGTGCTGATCACCGGCACGGAGAAGGTGGACACCGCCACAGTGCGGCGCATGCTCTCGGTCCGGGCCGGGGACTGGTTCCGCCAGGATCGGCTGTACCTGACGCAGCGCGACCTGTACGGGCTGGGGATGTTCCGCTCGGTCAACGTGGCGCTGGCGGATACGACCCCGCCTGCCGGCGATTCGACGGTGCGGGTGCTGGTGCGCGTGGCGGAGGCGCCGCGCCACCGCATCCGGTTCGGAGCGGGATACGGCTCACTCGACTGCTTCCGGGTGCAGAGCGGGTGGACCGCGTACGACTTCCTGGGAGGCGCGCGCTCGCTCGACGTCACGGGACAGCTCTCGAAGATCGGCGTAGGGGTTCCGACCGACGCGAACTTCAAGCAGAACGTGTGCCGCTTCCTGCAGGCCGACTCCACCTCGGACACGGTCAACTACAACGCCACGGTGACGTTGCGCCAGCCCGCGTTCCTTTCGCCCCGCCACACGGCGAGCTTCGCCGTGTTCGCCGAACGGCGCTCCGAGTTCAAGGCGTATACGCGTCAGGCGGTGGGCGCGAATGTGGCGGTGACCTTCAACGCGCGGCGCGATGTTCCCGTTACGGTGGGGTACGGCTACTCGGTGGGCCGCACGACCGCCGACGCGGCGGTGTACTGTCAACGGTTCCTGTTGTGTAACGCGTCCGATCAGGCGTTCCTGGCGAACCGACGGCCGTTCGGGGCGGTCTCGATCTCCGGCGTGCGGAATCGGACGAACTCGGTACTCGACCCCACGGCGGGGGGTGTCATCACCGCGTCGCTGACTCACTCCTCGCGGCTCGTCGGCTCGGATACGTTGTACGAGTTCAACCGGGGGCAGCTCGAGGTGTCGCGCTATTATCCGGTCGGTCGCCGCGGGGCGTTCGCGTGGCGCTTGCTGGGTGGGACGATCCTCCCGGCGCGCCGGATCAGCTTCGCCGGCCAGAGCGTCCGGTTCGTGCCTCCGGATCAGCGATTCTACGGCGGGGGTCCCAACTCGGTGCGCGGGTACGCCCGCAACGAGCTTGGTCCGCGCGTGTACTTCAGGACCATACAGGTCGACGTCAGCGGCGACACGACGTACGGCGACCTTCAGGCGTCGGCCACCGGGGGCAACGCGATCTTCGTGGCGAACGTCGAGTTCCGATTCCCGACGCCGCTCTTTCCCGACCGCATGCGGGTGGCGGTGTTCGGGGATGTGGGGCAGGTGTGGGAGCGGGACGATCCGACCGTGCGGGGGGTGCGGTTCACGCCTGGCGTGGGCGTGCGGTTCGTTACGCCGCTCGGACCGGTGCGCCTCGACGCGGCCTACGCCGGTTATCCCGGGGAGCCCGGAGCGCTGTACCTGCTGAACACGGCGAACAACAGCCTGACGGCCGTGACCGATTCGGCCGGGCGCCAGGTGACGGTGCATCCCGTCTTGCCGCACGGCTTCCGGCGGCGGGTGGTGGTGCAGTTCGCCGTGGGGCAGGCGTTCTAGATGATCCGCCGCTCGCTCGGGGCCGCGCTCTGGACGCTGGTGGGGCTGCTCGCCGGTTTTCTCGGAGCCCTCTCGTCACTGGTCGGCACGGGCGCCGGGCGCACGCTCCTGGCGCGGGTCAGCGAGGGAGCACTGCGCCAGGTCTTCACCGGGACCGCCGAGATCGGAGACGTGCGCGGATCGCTCCTCACCGGGCTGACCCTCTCCGAGGTCCGGCTGTTCGACGCGGACACCACGCTCGTCGCCTGGCTGCCGGAAGCGAACCTCAGCTACAACCCCTTCGACTTCGCGGCCGGCCGGGTCGTGCTCTTCGAGCTCCACCTGCACCGACCGGTGATCAACATCGTACAGCACCCGAGCGGCCGGCTCAATATCGAAGAGCTATTGCGACTTGGGGGTCCCGATAAGGGCCCGCACGGGCCGGCCACCCTCATCCTGTTCCGCAACGTCCGGATCACCGACGGGACGGTGATCCTGCGACTGCAGGCGAAGCGACCCGCGCCGGGCGACTCGAGCGTCGAGATCGCGAACGACGACCCCAACGGACGGCTCCGCGTCCGCCGCTTCGAGCACCTCGACGCCCGCCTCTCCGCCCTGCAAGTGTCGTCCCCGCGCGAACGGGGAATCCGCATCGACGTCTCCCGGCTGGCCGTGACCAGCTCCGACCCCGGTGTGCGACTCGTGGACGTGGCGGGTCGGCTTCGGGTGGTCGGTGACTCGATGGACGTGCAGCTCGCGCGCGTGCGGCTGCCTGCGTCGGCGCTGCGCGACGCGCGCGGTACTGTCCGCTGGCCGCACGGCACGCTGCTCTTCGATCTGCGGCTGCGCGCCGACTCGGCGACGCTGGGGGACTTCCACTTCATCGACCGGCGCTTCGCCGGCGTTCCCGGTGCCGGCGTGGTGTCTGGTGACGTGCGCCTGCGCTCGCACGGCGAGCGGGTGCTCGAAGTCGGGCTCGACCCGCTGCGCCTGGCGTACGGTGGCGGGACGGTTGCGGGCCATCTCAACGCATTCAGTGCCTCGGACTCCGGGCTCGTCGCGCTGCGCGACGCCGACCTGGACGCCCGCGAGTTCGACCTCGAGTTCGCCCGGCCCTTCCTCGATACGCTGCCGTTCGCGGGACGGCTCAGCGGACACACCATCGCCACCGGGCCGGTGACGGCCCTCGCCCTGGAGACCGACTGGTCATTCCGCGACTCGCTCGTCCCGGGGTGGCCCGAAACCCGTATCCGTGGGAAAGGCGAAGTGAACCTCAAGGCCGCCGCCGGCCTGCGATTTCAGCCGTTCGCCGTGGAGGCGTCGAGCATCGATCTGGGCACGGTCGCGCAACTCGCCCCGGCGGTTCGACTCAACGGAACGCTGTCTGCCGCCGGGACGCTCACCGGGCCGTTGCGCGACGCGCAATTCGTGGGCACGCTCGAGCACCGCGATGGGGAGCGCCCCCCGAGCGCGCTGACGGGGAGTGTGCGGCTCGACACGCGGGGTGAGGTGCTCGGCATCTACGCCGACGTCACGGCGGACTCGCTCTCGTTCGACGACCTCCGGGGCAGCTTCCCGACGCTGCCGCTGCTTGGCGCCGTGGCCGGGTCCGTAAAGCTCGCCGGCCCGCTGGGCGCGCTCGAGACGCACGTTGATCTGCACTCCGGCGGCGGCGCGGTGCGCGGCGACGGCACCCTCATGCTCGACCTCCCGCACTACGGCGCGCGCGGCCTGACAGTCACGGCCCGCGACCTGGACCTCGCGCACTGGCTCGGGCGCGGGGCTCCGCCTTCCCGCCTGAGCTTCTCGCTCCGCGGCGATTTCGTGGGCGACAGCGCGGTGCCGCCGATCGGGACCCTGCAGGCGATCCTCGAGCCATCGCAGCTCGCCGGCGCCGGCCTGGACTCGGGTGCCGTGGGCGTGCGGTTCGCCGACCGCCGCCTGTATGTGGACTCGTTGCGCATCACGCAGTCGGGTCTCATTACCACGGGGTCGGGCTCCCTGGGGTGGACCCGGGGGACCGGGGGGCAGCTGGCGCTCGACCTCGGTGCCGACAGCCTCGCCGCGCTCGACCCGCTCGTCGGTTGGTTTGCCGGCGGCGGCCCCGACGCCCTCGACGACCCCGGCGGGAGGGGCCGGGGGGGCGGGGGGCGAGGGGACGCTCTGGCCGGTGCGGCGCGCGTGCTGCTCACGCTCGAGGGCTCGCTCGACTCACTCGGCCTCGACGCGCGAGCCAGCGTCGAGCGGCTCGCGTGGCGAGCCTGGCGAGTGCCCGCCGGCAGGGGCCACCTCACCTGGCAACCGGGTTCCGCCCCCACGTTCGCGCTCGAGGCGAGCCTGGACTCGATCGCCCACGGCACGTTCGGATTCTCCGCCGCGTTCGCCACGGCGCGCGGGACACGGGACTCGCTCACGTGGCTGGCGCGCTCGCGCATCGGGGAGGGCGGCGCGTTCCTCGCCGGGGGCCGGTTCGCCCGCCGAGCAGCCCAAACCGGCGGCGCGGCGCTCGCGGTCGGGGTGGACTCGCTGGCGGTCCAGCTTCCGGGCGATGTGTGGGTGCTCGAGCGGCCCACCGAACTGTCGGTGACGGACTCCGCGGCGACGGTGACCGGCCTCGTCCTCCAGAGCGCGTACCGATCGGGCAAGCTGGTGCTCGAGGGGGCCCTGCCGACGCGGGGGCGGGCGGACGCCCACCTCCAGCTGGAGGGTTTCCCGCTGGTCGGGCTGTACGCGCTGCTCGAGCGGGACACGGCGGGCGTGGGCGGGACGGTCACGGTCACCGCCGGGCTGTCGGGCACCCGAGCCAGCCCCGTATCGAGCGGGTCGTTCTCGCTCTCGAACGGGGCGTTCGGCGAGTTCCGCGCGCCGTTCGTGGATGGGACGTTCGACTATCACGACCGGCGCCTTCGCGGGGCGCTCCACCTGTGGCGCTCGGGCCAACAGATCCTCGACGTCCAGGCGTATCTGCCGCTGGACCTCGCCCTCGAGCCCGTGCCGCGCCGCCAGCTCCCCGACACCCTGTCGGTGGGGGCGAGGGCGGACAGCGTGGACCTGTCCGTCCTCGAGGCGCTCACGCCGGCGCTGCAGCGCGTGACGGGGGTGTTCTCGGCGAATCTGGGCATCGCGGGGACGTGGGAGGCGCCGCGCCTGCGGGGGGAGCTCCAGATCGCCAGTGCGGCCGCGACCATCCCTACGCTGAGCGTGCGCTACGAGGACGTGAACGGGCGCCTGGCGCTTTCGGGCGACACGATCGCCATCCAGTCTCTGTCTGCCCGCAGCGAGCGGGGCCGGGCCGACTTCACCGGCATCGTGCGGCTCGAGCAGCTGACGCATCCTGTGCTCGACCTGGGGATTGCCGCGGACCAGTTCAAGGCGCTGGACTTGCGGAACAACGTGGCCATCACCGCCAGCGGCCGGCTGTCGCTCAAGGGGCCGGTCTTCGGCGCCACGCTCACCGGTCACGCCAAGGTGACGTCGGGCGTCCTGTACTTCGCCGATCTGGTCCAGAAGCGGATCGTGAACCTCGACGAGCTCGCCGACACCTCGCTCGCGGCGCTCATCCAGCAGCAGCGCCTCGGGCCCGAGTTCGAGAACGTGTTTCTCGACAGCCTGCGGATCGACGACCTCGAGTTGGAAATGGGGAGCGACGTGTGGCTCCGCTCCGACGAGGCGAACATCCAGCTCGCCGGCTCCGTACGGCTCACCAAGCAGCGCGACCAGTACCTCGTGAGCGGCACGCTGCAGGCGGTGCGGGGGACGTACCGGCTCAAGGTAGGGTCGCTCTTGTCGCGCGAGTTCGTCGTCACCGAGGGAACGGTGCGGTATTTCGGTACCCCCGACCAGGACGCGGCGCTCGACATCAGGGCGAAGCACGTCGTGCACCCCGTTCCGACACCGGCCCTGCACAACCCCGAGGACATCACGGTGGTCGCGCACATTGGCGGTACCTTGCTCGTGCCGAAGATCACCCTCGAGGCGGAGAAGCGTGAGCTGTCGCAGACCGAGATCATCTCCTACTTGCTGTTCGGCAAGGGCAGTGTGGATCTCGCGGGCGACCAGGGCGGGATCGCCGACCAGCGGGCCGTGTTGCAGAGCGCCCTCGGGATCCTGTCGGGGGAGATCGAGCAGACCATCGTGTCGGGCGGCGTGCCGGTGGACTACGTCGAGATCCGCCCCGGCGGTGGGGGGCAGGGGACCGCGCTCGCCCCCTGGAATGTCGCCGTGGGGCGCCAGCTCGGCCCCAAGACGTTCGTTGTGGTGAACGCGGGGTTCTGCTCGGGAGGCCAGGTGGGGGTGCAGAACATGCTCGGCCTGTCGCTGCAGTTCCGGATCAGCCCCGAGTGGCGCACGGAAGCGAGCTTCGCGCCGGTGCAGACGTGCAGCATCGATCCGACCGGGACGCAGGGCAATACCGTGCCGCGGCAGGTCGGTCTCGACCTCTTCTGGGAGCGGCGCTACTGACCGTGACGCGGGCCCTCCTGATCGCCAACCCGGCGGCCGCGCGCACCGACGCGCGCGCGGTCACCACGGTCCGGGACACCCTCCGGCGCGGCGGGTGGACGGTCGAAGTGCTCGCCACGGCTCGGGCGGGCGACGCGCGTCGCTTCGCCGGCGAAGCGTGCACCCAGGGATTCGACGTGCTCGTCTGCTACGGAGGAGATGGTACGGCGATGGAGATCGCCGCCGGCGCGGTGAGGAGTGGCGTGCCGCTCGGGCTGGTACCGGGTGGCACGGGGAACCTGCTCGCCGGGAACCTGCGGCTGCCGCGCGACCCGGCAGGGGCGGCGCGCGTGATCCTGGCCCGCCGCACCGCCACCCTCGACCTGGGCAGTGTGGAGCGCCCCGACGGCACGCACTATTTCGCCGTCTGCGGCGGGACGGGCTTCGATGCCCAGCTGATGGCGGGCACGGCGGCAGCGGAGAAGCACCGCTGGAAGATGGCGGCGTACGTGATGAAGGCGTTCGCCGCGCTCCCCACCGTCACGAGTCCGCTCCACCGGGTGACCGTGGACGGGGCCGCGCGCGAGCTGCCGGCGGCCATGGTGCTGGTTGCGAACTGCGGCGAGCTCGTGCCGCCCTTCCTGCGGCTGCGGCACGACATCGCGCCGGACGACGGCTGGCTGGACGTGGTCGTGCTCCGGGCCGAAGGCGTGTGGCAGAGCCTGAGCGCGTTCCTGGAGCTGGTGCGCCGACCGGTGAACGGCGCCCGGCGATTGTGGTTCGGGCGCGGCCGCACCGTGCGTGTCGAAGTGCTCGAGGGCTCCCCGCGGCCGATGCAGCTCGACGGCGAGCCGTGTGGGGACGCGCCGTTCGAAGCACGCCTCCTCCCGGCCGCCCTGTCGGTGATCGTCGACCCCGACACCGCGCCGCTCGCTGCGTCGGGCCGTGGCTGACAGCGTCCTCCTGATCGACGACGACGCCGACCTGCGGCGCGCGCTCGGTGAGTACTTCGACCGCATCGGGTACGAGGTCGCGGACGCGGCCACCGGCGAGGCCGGCTTCGAGGCGTTCGATCGCCTGCGCCCCGACGTCGTCATCCTCGACCTGCACCTCCCCGACGTCGGAGGACTGGACGTGCTCGAGCAGCTCAAGTCACGGGGCGGCTCGGTGATTCTCCTCACCGGCCAGGGCGACATCGAGACGGCGGTGCGGGCTATGCAGCTCGGTGCCGAGCACTTCCTCACGAAGCCCGTGGACTTGAACCACCTGGCCGCCGCCACGGCGCGCGTGGGCGACAAGGTGCGCCTGGCGCGCCAGAACGTGCTGCTGCGGGCGCGCGAGCACGAGCACGCGGGGCTCGAATCACTCGGTGTCTCGCCCGCGATTCGCGAGCTGGGGCGCCAGATCGAGCTGTTGGCGGCGAGCGAGCGCTCGACCGTGCTGCTCACCGGCGAGAGCGGGACCGGGAAGGGCTGGGTGGCCCGGGTGATCCATCATCTCTCCCCACGCGCGAGCGGTCCCTTCGTCGAAGTGAACTGCGGCGGGCTCTCGGCCACATTCCTCGAGTCGGAGCTGTTCGGCCACGAAAAGGGTGCCTTTACCGACGCGAAGGAGCGTCGCCAGGGCCTGTTCGAGCTGGCGGACCGGGGAACGATCTTTCTCGACGAAATCGGGGACCTGGCGCCGGAGCTGCAGCCCAAGCTACTGAAGGTGCTCGAGACGAAGACGTTTCGCCGGCTGGGCGGCACCCGCGAGCTCACGGTCGACGTGCGGCTGGTCGCCGCCACCAACCGGGACCTGATGGCCGAGGTGCGTGCCGGTCGCTTTCGGGAGGACCTCTACTATCGCCTCAGCGTGATGCCGCTCCGGCTGCCGGCGGTGCGCGAGCGGTCGCGCGACGACCGTCTGGCGCTGCTCACCCGCATCCTGTCGGACCTGGTGCCCCAGATGCCGGGCTGTCCCAGCGTCACGAGCGCCGAGGCCTTGGACCGGCTCCTGTCCGCGCCGTGGCCGGGGAACGTGCGCGAGATGCGCAACGTGGTCGAGCGGGCCATGATCCTGGCGCGCGGGGCGGGCCAGATCGGCCTCGAGCACCTCCCGAGCGACCTACGCAGGAGCGGGGGGAGCGGAGGCGGCGACCGGCGCCACCAGCCGCAGGCGCTCGCCGAGGTGGAGCGGGTGCATATTGAAAAGACCCTCAAGTTTCACGGCGGGAACCGCACGCGGGCGGCCCTCGAGCTCGGCATTTCGCGCGCGACGCTGATCAACAAGATTAAGGTGTACGGGCTCGACGTCTGAGGCGGATTATGACCGACAAACCGAAACTGATGGAGCACGACGGGATGGTGTGCCGCTCCTGCGGCAACGAGGAGCGCGCCTCGGAAGGCTATCCCTGCGCCGACTGCGGAACCTTCATCTGCTTGATCTGCTCCTTCCGGGGCGTCACGCGCTGCAAGGCGTGTGAAGAGAAGGCCAAGGCTTCGCAGAGAGCCTAGCCCGTCCCCCGCCGCTTCCGGATCTCGCGCGTCACGTCCTCTGGCGACGTGCCGAGCTCCTTCGCCAGCTTCTCGACGGCGGCGCTCGCCCCCGGCCAGTCGCCCGCGGCCGCGAGCGCCGCGAGCGCGACGTCCTCGACCACGGTGGTGCGCTCCTCCAGATCGCGGGTGCGCACGGCCACCTCGCGCGCGAGCCACTGCTCGAGCTCCCGGCGGTCGATCTCGAGCTGCCGCTGCCGCAGCCCGCTCTGCAGCGACATCTCCAGCTCGTCCAAATCGACCGGCTTGATGAGGTAGTCGTACGCCCCGAGCTTGAGACACTCGATGGCCGTACGCGGCTCGTCGATCGCCGTGAGCATGATGATGGCGAGGTCCGAGTCGGCCGCGAGCGCCTTGGGCACGAGCTCCACGCCGCTCATGTTCGGCATGCGGATATCCGACAGCATCACCTGCGGCTGCTCCGCGGCCTGGCGGTCGAGCGCCTCGGCGCCGCTCGCGGCCTGCAACACCCGGTAGCCGAGCCGCGTGAGAAACCGATCGAGTGCCTGGCGGATGCCGTCTTCGTCGTCGACCACCAGCACCGTGGTCGGAGGGCTCTGCGGGCCGGGGGGGGAGTTGGGCATGGCGCTAACGTATGTGGCCTCCACAAGCCGAGCAAGCCAAGCTATCTTCGCGCTCCGATGACGTCTTCCGCTCCCTCCAGCCTCGCTGCCGTGCAAGGTATCACCGTGGGACACTGGACCGACCTGCAGCGGGCCACCGGGTGCAGCGTGGTGCTCGGGCCGGAGGGCGGCATGCGCGCCGCCTGCGCCGTGCGAGGCCGCGCCACGGGGACCCGCGAGATCGACGCGCTGAACCCTCGTCACCTCGTCGACCGCATCGACGCGATCCTGCTCACCGGCGGATCGGCCTACGGTCTCGGCGCGGCGGACGGCGTGATGCGCTGGCTGCGGGAGCGCGGGCGCGGCCTGCCGGTGGGGCCCGCCGGCATCGTGCCCATCGTACCGACCGCGGTGATCTTCGACTTCGACCTGGCCCCTGGGGGCAAGGCGGACCGCTGGCCGACGGCGGACGACGCCTACCGCGCATGCACCGCCGCGTCAGCGGACGTCGCGGAAGGGTCGGTCGGCGCGGGCACGGGCGCCACCGTCGGCAAGGCGCTGGGGCCGCGCGCCGCCACGAAGGGCGGCGTGGGAAGCTGGGCCGCGACCGGCGGCGACATCGTCGTCGGCGCGCTGGTGGTGCTGAACGCGGTCGGGAACATTCTCGACGGCTCGGGCGCCATCCTCGCGGGGGCGCGCGGCGCGGACGGCACGTACGTGGACGCGTTGGCTCATTTCGCCCGGGGGGCCGCCCCGTTCGGCGCCGTGGCGGCGCGCAATACTACTCTCGCCGTGGTCGCGACCAATGCCACGCTCGACCGCACCGGCCTTGAGAGCCTGGCACACGCGGCGGGCGATGCGCTGGCGCGGCGCATCGTGCCCTACGGCACCCTGTTCGACGGCGACGTCGTGTTCGCCGTCAGCACCGCCGCGGCCACGCCCGCGACCCCCCTGCAAGCCGAGGCTCTCGCGGGGCTGGTCGTGCCCATCGCGGTCGAGCGCGCCGTGCGGCTCGCGCGGGGACTCGGGGACATCCCGGGCCTGGCGGACGGTGGTTGATCGTCTCGAGCGCGACGTCGCGGACGTCGCGCGCAAGTGGGTGCCCGATGCGCGGCTCGGCGTCCTCGAGGTGACGGTCGAGCCCGAGCGTCTGGTCGGCTGCACCACCAGCCGCGACGCCTTGGCCGCGCTGCGCCGCATTGCGGCCGCCTCCGGCCGCGCGGCGGACATCCGGCTGCTGCCGGACGCCTCCGTCCGGGACGAGCCGGCGGCGGTGGTCACGGCCGCGCTCGCCCCGCTGCTGCGCGAGCCGCGGATCACGGCCGACCGGGTGAGCGAAGCGTTGCATGGCGAGCCGCTCGCGCTGCTCGAGCGGCGCGCCGGGGGGGGTGTGTGGCTGCGCGTGCGCGCCGGCGACGGCTACCATGCATGGACCCACGCTGGTTATCTGGCCGTGGGACCGAACGAATGGGCCGAGGACTGGAGCACGCGGGCCACCGGACGTTCGCTCGGTGCCGAGCTCAAGTTCGAGGATCGGCGCCTGCGGCTGGCGGTGGGGGCGCGGGTCGCCCTGCGTCGCAACGGGCAGGTCGAGACCGCCGATGGATGCGCCTGGAGCGTGACCGCGGGGGTACTCCGGCCGGAATCGGAGGTCCGAGCCGAAGCGCGCCTCCTCGCGCCGCCGGAGTGGGCCCTGCGCTGGTTTTCAGGTGCGCCGTATCTGTGGGGCGGGCGCACCGAGTGGGGGATCGATTGCTCCGGCCTGGTCCAGGGAACCTACGCGGCCCGGGGCGTCGCGCTTCCCCGCGACTCGGACCTGCAGTCGCTCGCGGGAGCGGAGGTGACGATCGACCCGACGGGTTCGGGCTACGAGGCCGGCGACCTGCTGTGCTTCGCGGACGGGCAGCGGATTTCCCATGTCGCTCTCTGGGCGGGGGCGGGTCGGATCGTGCACGCCGCACTGTCGCGCGGCGGCGTCGCGTCGGACGACCTGTTCGGCGAGACGCCGGCGGCCAAGCGATTGCGGGATTTTCTGGTCGCAGTACGGCGCATAAATGTCCGACGGTAGGTCGATTAGTGTAGGGGCGCAGCATGCTGCGCCCCTACCACACCGGTCAACGCTCCACAGGTGGAAGCCTCGGTTCATTATGTTTGCGCCATGAAGCTCGTCCTGTTCGACATCGATGGCACGCTCCTGTGGACCGACGGCGCCGGCCGCCGCGCCATTCAGCGCGCACTCCTCGACGAAGCCGGTACGGCGGGGCCCATCGAGACCTACCGGTTCGACGGGAAGACCGATCCGCAGATCGTGCGGGATCTCCTGTCGCTCGCGGGACACGCGGACGCGGACAACGCGAGCGTGATCCAGGCGGTCTGTCGCCGCTATGTGGATCACCTTCGCACCGAGCTGGAGCAACCGACTCGAACGACGCGGCTGATGGTGGGGATCGCCGACCTGCTCGCGGCGCTCGAGCCACACGAGACCGGTCGCCGGGCGCTGGTCGGACTGCTCACGGGCAACGTCGCCCCGGGTGCGGCCCTGAAGCTTCGATCGGCCGGACTCGACGTCGCACGCTTCCGCGTGGGCGCGTACGGCTCGGACTCCGCCCGGCGCGCCGATCTCCCGGCGGTCGCCGCGGCGCGCGCGACGGTCCTCACCGGTGCGCGCTTTGCCGGATCGGACGTGATCATCGTGGGTGACACGCCGGACGACGTGGCCTGCGGCCGGCCGATCGGCGCGCGCAGCGTCGCGGTCGCCACCGGGTCCTACGATGTCGCCGCCCTGCGCGCGGCCGGCGCGGCGTACGTATTCGAGACCCTGGCCGACACGGCGGCCGTGCTCGACGCCATCTTCGCGTGAGCCGCCTCTCGGCGTCTCCGGCGGACGAGCTCGAAGTCAAGGCGCGCGTGGACGATCCCGACGGGCTGCGGGCCGCGCTGCTCCGGGCCGGGGCGTCCCTCGACTTTCGCGGTGACATGACCGACCGACGGTTCGATCGAGACCGCACGCTCGCGGAGCGCGGCGAAGTGCTGCGGCTGCGAGAGTTTCGCCCGGCCGACGGCGCGCCGGCCTACGGCGTGGTGGGGTGGAAGGGTCCCCCGTCGCAGCGCGGGATGTACCGACACCGCGCCGAAGCGGAGGCGCGCGTGGCGGCCCCCGACTCGGTGGTGACGATCCTCGAGCAGCTGGGGTTCGCGGTGTCGCTGCGCATCGACCGTCACGTGGAAGTGTACCGGCTCGGCCGGGCCGTGCTGCGCCTCGAGTGGTATCCGGCGATGGACGTGCTGCTCGAGGTCGAAGGCGAGCCGCCCGACATCGAGCTGGCGATCGCGGCCACGGGCCTCGCCCGCGAGCGGTTTCTTCCCGAGTCGTTGCCGTACTTCGTGGCTCAGTACGAGGCCCGTACGGGCCGGGCCGCCCTCCTCGCCCGGTGAAGGCACCGGTGAAGATCCCGATGCCGCTGCGCGTTCCCGAGCTCGCGCCGTCGCTCGGCCGCGTGCTCGTGCCCCGCCGCCTGGAGGAGCCGTGGGTTCCCCTCGACGACATCCGCGAGGAGCTTGCCACGCGCGTGATGGAGCTGGGCGGTGAGGCGCGCGCTGCCGCCGCGGGCGACGATCGCGACCGTGTGCTCGATGCGGTGAGCCGGCGCGCTTGGCTCGCGGCGTGGGAAGCTGCGGTGCGCCGCACGGGCGAGCGCGTGACGGCCGCGCTCGACCGGGAGATCGAGCGGGCCGCCCGCCGGGTACGGATGCCGCGGCGGCCGCGCCGCCGCCGTCTCCTCACGGGCCCCGAGAAGCGAGCCATCGCCGCCCGGCTGGCCGCGGGCGGCGAGACGCTGGTAGCAGCCCTCGACGCACTCGATGCGGTTGCCGCGCGCGTCCGCGAGGCGAGCGTTCTCGACAAGGGCGCGCATGCCGACTGGCAGGAGGCGCTCCGCACGGCCGCGCGCCGGCTCGAGGCCGCGTGGCTCGCGCTCGAGACGCAGGTCGCCGACGAGCAGCGCCGCTGGACCGACGAGATCGACGCGGTGGCCCGGTGGCGGCCGTCGCTCTGGCCCCTGGTCGCGCTGTGGACGCCGCTCGCCGCAGCGCTGGTATGGCTCGGACTGGTGCTCGGCGGCTATCTCCCCGCCCCCGCGTGGCTCGCGGCGCGCCTCGGTTTTTGAGCGGCGGGCCGTGACCGCAATCGGCGTCGGTGTCGACCTGGTCGAAGTCTCCCGCGTGGCCGCGATAATCGCCGACAAGGGATCGCGAGTCTTCGAGCGCCTGCTCACGCCGACGGAGCGCGCCTATTGTGAGAGTCGGCCGGACCCCGCGACCCACGTGGCCGTACGGCTCGCCGCCAAGGAAGCGGTCTACAAGGCACTCCAAGGAAGCGAGGCCGCCCGGGGGATCGGCTGGCGAGAAGTCGAGGTCATCCGCGCGCCCGATGGCCGGCCGGACGTCCGGCTCAGCGGGTTCGCGGCGGCCCGGGCCGAACAGTTGGGGGTGCAGCGGGTGCTCCTGTCCCTCTCGCATACGCATCAGGCGGCCGTCGCCGTGGTCGTGCTCGAGCGGGGGTGATCGGCTCGCTTGAATTCCCGACTATTTTACTCTAGTATTGGACGACCCCCAATTGAGAATCATTCCCATCCATTGTAAACCACTGCTAGGCTTGCTGTTGAGCGCCGCCGTGGCAGTCCGCGCGGCCGGCCAGGCGATGGATTCGCTGTCCGTGTCCCGGCGGATCGTGGCGGCGGCCTCGCTCGCCGCCAAAGAGTATGCGATCGGGGTCGCGCCGCGGGGCGGTCGTGTGACCGTGCCCGAGGAGGTCTCCGAGGCGAGACAGTTCCTGGAGCAGGCGCGGCTGGACGTCGGGTCCCTGCCCGCCGCCGTCCGGGTCGTGGCAGACGCGGACCTCGCGGCCCTCGAGGCAATGATCGATCGCGTGGCCCCGCCCGACTCCGTGTCCCAGCGGGCGGGAACGCTGGTGCAGCGGATCGCCGCCGCGGCGGGAGGCGCGCTCGATCCCTATCCGCGGCGGCCGCCGTCGATCGCCCGCGGCGCGGCGGTGTTTCGGGAGCAGTGCGTGCAGTGTCACGGTCCCACGGGCAAGGGCGACGGCCCGAAGGCCCGCCAGCTCGAGGGACCGGCGCCCGCGAGCCTCGCCGACCGTGAAGGAATGAGCACCGTGTCCCCGGTGGACGTGTACCGGAAGCTCACGATCGGTGTCGCGGGCACGGCGATGCCGCAGTTCGAGGAGACGCTGCTCCCCGAAGACCGGTGGGCGGTGGCCAGCTACGTGGCGACGCTCCGTTCCGACGAGGTGATGGTGCGCCAAGGCGAGGGGCTGTACGCCGCGCAGTGCGCCTCGTGCCACGGTGCGAGCGGGGGAGGTGATGGTCCGCTCGCGAAGTCTCTGTCGGTGCGGCCGCCGGCGCTGAGCGACCTCGCGGCACTCGGGCGCTTCACCGACCAGGAGCTCACGCGGCTCATCTTGCAGGGCCGGCCGGGTACGCCGATGCCGGGCGTTGGCCGCTCGCTCGACTCCGGGCAGACGGCGAGCCTCGTCGCGTTCCTCCGCGTCGTTCCGACGGCCGAGCGGCAGCGGTACGAAGCATCACCTGCGGCCGCGACGTTCTCGGTCGTGCGGCGTCAGCTCGACTCGGCGGTGGCGCTGCGCTCCGACAAGATTGCATTCGACGCGTACCTCACCTTCGAGCAGGTCGAGACGGACGTGCGCGCCAGGAACGCCGCACTCGCGAGCGAACTCGAGGACGCGTTCGCCAGCCTGCGCGCGCGGGCGGGAGCGCGTGCGGAACGCGACGAGCTCGACGCGATTCACGCCCGGTTGCTGGCGGGCCTCGAGCGTGCCGAGCGGCTGGTTGCCGACCGCAGCTCGGGCGCGAACCTCCTCATGCAATCGTTCGTGCTGCTCGTGCGCGAGGGGTTCGAGGCCATCCTGATCGTCGCGGCCCTGATGGCGTTCCTCGCGAAGGCCGGCGCGGTCGAGCGCCGGCGCCACGTGGCGCAGGGCGCCTGGGCCGCCGTGGGCGCGAGTGTCGTCACCGCCGCCGTGGTCGAGCTGCTGTTCGAGATCACACCCGGCCAGCGCGAAGCGCTCGAGGGCGTGACCATGCTGCTCGCCACCGCGGTGCTGTTCTACGTCAGCTACTGGCTGCTCTCGAAGATCGAAGTGGCGAAGTGGAACGCCTTCGTGAAGGGTCGGATGGAAGAGGCCTTGTCGAGCGGCTCGGGGTTCGCGCTCGCCTCGGTGGCGTTCCTCGCGGTGTATCGCGAGGGCTTCGAGACGATCCTGTTCTATAAGGCCCTGCTGACCTCGGCGGGATCGGCCGGCGGTGGCTCGGCCGCCGGGCCGGTGGTGGCGGGCATCCTCCTCGGGGCGGTGGCACTCGTGATCGTCTACGTCGCGGTCAGCCGCTTCGGGATGAAGGTGCCGCTCAAGCCGTTTTTCGCCGTGACGAGCACCATGCTCTACTACATGGCCTTCGTGTTCGCCGGGAAGGGGATCGCCGACCTCCAGGAATCGGGGATCCTGGCGACGAGCGTCGTCGAGTGGGCGCCACGCATCCCGCTGCTCGGCATCTACCCCACCGTCCAGTCTCTGTCGCTCCAGTTGCTCTTGATCGTCCTGCTGCTCGTGGCGGTCGTGTGGCTGCAGCGCAATCGGCTCAGTGGCGCCGAGCCAGATCGTCGGCGGCCGTCTTTCCCGTGAGCGCGGTCGGCACTGCCGGCGCGGCCTCGGGCTCGCGCAGCCGCGCGATCACCCACACGCCCGCGACCATCACGAGGACGCTCGTCACCTGCGCCAGCGTGAACGGCCCCAGCAGGCGGTCGTCTTTCGCGCGCACGAACTCCACCAGAAACCGCTCGGCGCCCGCCAGCACGAGGTAGACGCCGAACCGCCAGCCCACGGCATGCGGGCGGTCGCGCAGGCGCCACAGCCACACGAACACCAGCAGCATGAGCGCCGTCTCGTAGATCTGCGTGGGGTGGACGGCGACTACCTCCGCGGGATCCGCCCCTGGGGGGAAGCGGACGTGCATTTGTGTCAGGTTCGCCACCGTGGTGGGCGGCAGCCCGTCCGGGAACTTCATGGCCCATGGGAGTGTGCTCGGGATACCGTAGTCGTCGTTCACGAGGAAGCAGCCGACGCGGCCGAGCCCGTAGCCCAAGGCGAGCGGGGCCGCCGTCAGCTCCATCGCCCAGCGCCCGGGCACGCGCCGCCACCAGCCGAGCCCCAGGACCGCGGCCACGCCCCCGAGAAACCCGCCGTACCACACGAACCCGCCGCGCCGAAACAGCGCGTCCCACTCGCCCGTGAGCAGCACGTACCAGATCTTCGCCCCGACGATCCCGCCGACCACTGCGGCGAATACGATATCGGCGGCGTAGTCCTCGTTCAACCCGCGGCGCCGCAGATCCACCTGAATCGCCCAGCCGGCCATGAGGAATGCCACCATCATCATGAGGCCATAGCCGGTGATGGTGAGCGGGCCGAGCTGGAAGGTCAATGGATAGATGGTCATCGGGATTGCGGATTGCGGATTGTGGATTGCGGATTGTCCGCGGGCTCGAGCCCCGGGAGGGGAAGGTCGGCCTGTGCATCCAGCGTCCAGTCGCTGCGCTCGCCCAGCGCCAGCCGATGCCAGCCGGCGCGGGCGATCATGGCGGCGTTGTCGGCGTTCAGGCGCGGGCTCGCGACCGCGACGCGCGCCAGCCCCGAAAGCCGCTGTGCCGCGAGCTCCACGAGCGTGCGGTTGCACGCCACCCCGCCGCCCAGCACCGCCGTGCGATGGCCGGTGGCTCGCACCGCGCGCTCCAGTTTGGTGATGAGCACGTCGAGCACCGCGTCCTGGAAGCCGCGGGCGAGATCCGGCCGGTCACGGTCCAGATCGTCGCTCGCCCGCACGGCGCGCAGCACCGCGGTCTTCAGGCCGGAGAACGAGAACTCGTAGCCCTCGTCCCGCATCGGGCGGGGAAACAAAAATCGCCGCGGATCGCCCTGGGCCGCGAGCCGCTCGATCGCGGGGCCGCCCGGATAGCCCAAGCCGAGCAGCGCGGCCACCTTGTCGAATGCCTCACCGGCGGCATCGTCGCGGGTCGCGCCGAAGAGGCGGTACCGGCCCCAGGCGGGGACATCGAGCAACAGGGTGTGGCCCCCTGAGACGAGCAACGCGACGAAGGGCGGCGCGAGCTCCGGATCCTCGAGGGCGGGCGCGAACAGGTGGCCCTCCATGTGATGCACGCCGATCAGCTCGCGATCCCCCGCGTAGGCCAGCGCCTTGGCGTACACCACGCCCACGAGCAGGGCACCCACGAGGCCCGGCCCCTGCGTCACCGCCACCGCGTCCACCGCGCTCCAGGCGAGTCCTGCCTCGGCGAGCGCGCGGTCCACGACCGCGGGCAGGGCGGACAGGTGCGCCCGGCTCGCGAGCTCCGGCACCACCCCGCCGAACACCTGGTGCACGTCCTGCGACAGGATGACGAGGCCAGCGAGCTCGGGGCGCCGGCGCTCGCCGACGAGCACGGCGGCCGACGTCTCGTCGCAGGATGTCTCGATGCCCAGAACGACGTCAGCCACGTCCCGCCTTCCGCCTGAGAGACACGGAATCGGGGACGGCGCGGGCAACGAGGCCCGGCGGCCCGCTCACGGTGAGCCTGGCGTAGCCGCCCGGCCCCGCCTTCCCGACCAGGTGCGCCACGACGCGCACGCTGTCCCGCGTGAGCGTGTTAACCCGGGACGCCGGCCCGCGCACCGTCACCGACACGCGTTCGGGCGATAGCAGGAAGCCGGTGAAGCCCGACGCCGCCGTCGTTACCGGTACGCCGTCGATCGAGCGCTCGATGATCGCCGTCACTTCGCCCGCCATCCGCACCGCCTTGGGCGAGATCCGCACGACGCCCAAGGGCGCCGTGTCGATCGGGACGGTCTGGAAGAAAGGACCGCTGACACTGGAAATCACCGTCGGCAGGGTGGTCACCGATTCGACCTTGGCGAGGCTCTTCTCCGGTCCCACCAGGCGGGCCAGGCTGGGCGTGATCGACAGCCCGCGGAGTACGTAGCCCGACTCGGCTTCGACTTTCACGCGCGGCACGATCCGGACGTCCTTGTGCGACACGGAGTCGAGCAGGATCTCGACATCGCGCGGCCGGATATCGACGACCTGCACGTCGATCCCCTTGGGCAGCTCCACGTCGGCGGCTTGGAGCGGGATCCGCCACAGCGAGGCGGAGAACGTGTCCGGAATGACCTTGCGAATCACGCGGGGGAAGGAGCGCAGCTTGAGGATTTCGCTCCCTTTCCCGGCGATCACCACGGTCACGCCGGCGGTCTGCTGGCGGACTGTCCGGCCGGGCGGGATGCCGATCGCGAGTCGCATGGCGAAGCTCTGCGACAGGGGCTGCTGCGCCGCGACCGCCACGTACAA
>WNGI01003927.1_pt1 | contig 34675 bp, 30 predicted proteins | sample 5400621 | NCBI WGS metagenome assembly WNGI01 (sample SAMN13153374, study PRJNA577476) | soil metagenome | isolation source: 20 cm soil or saprolite under Garry oak tree replicate 1 | place: USA:California | collected 2016-06-15
GACAGTGGCGCCGGGCTGCTACCAAAGGCCTCATGACACGGCTATCTTGGGCGGTGGGATTCACTGCCCCTTGGTGTAACTGGCAACACGCCTGACTCTGGATCAGGAGAGTCCTGGTTCGAGCCCAGGAGGGGCAATCTTGAACGGCGGGCTATACGCCCGCCGTTCTTCGTTTGCCCCTTCGGGCTTGCGCTCGCTGCGCTTCCGCGTCGAGCCCAGGAGGGGCAATTATCCGCACGAACCTGTCTGTTGCGTGCAAACCGGCCCTGTCACATCTTGCCGATTGGGGCTCCAAGGAATTCGGTTTGCCGAAGCCCGTTCGGTTCTACCGAACCCTCTCAGGAAACGGGTTGACGGTCAGTCGATCCCGGACGCAGGACCAGTCGGGTCGTCGCTCGCCGATCTCGCCGTCCCGACGTGGGCCCTTTCCTTGTCCGAAGGGGCTGTCACACCGGCCGACTAGGGTGTGTCAGTGCGGCTGCCGCAAATCCGCCCTTGCGTGCCGCAAAAACGCCCTATTCGGAGAGCCTCAACAACCCCATTCTAGCTCTTGTTCGCGATGTCAGTTGAGTCGGACGATGAGAGCCGATTTCCAGGGAGAACGCGATGCCGACAGGCGGGCAGTTCCAAATGGTAGCCGTTGATCAAATCGAGCTGGACACCTCGAATCCTCGAATCGCGCATCTGTTGGAGCACCAAGAGCCGCCGTACACGGCGGACATGATCCACTTGGCACTGCAAACGGGGGGCGATGAGGAGGAAAGAGCAGGGCCCACGTTTACAAAGCTTAAGCAATCGATCCTAACCAACGGTGGCATCGTACAGCCTGTGATTCTGGTTAAGGGCGCGGGTGGAAAATACCGCTGCATCGAGGGAAATACTCGAGTCTTTCTCTATCGCGATTTTCGCGACAAGAAGATCAAGGGAAGCTGGAGTTCAATCCCCGCGCTTGTTCATTCGGAGCTGCCAAGCAATGATGTGCACGCGATTAGGCTCCAGGTCCATCTCGTAGGTCCACGACAATGGGATCCCTACTCAAAAGCCAAGTACCTCCACTATCTCCGAAACGAGGAGCATTTACCCCTTGCACAGATCGTGGATCTCTGCGGAGGTAACGAACGGAGTATAGTCGAGAGCCTTTATGCGTACGAAGACATCGAGAAGTACTACCGGCCATTGGTTGGAGACGAAAACTTCGATGTACGAAAGTTTAGCGGCTTCGTGGAGCTTCAGAAGCCGGGCGTCAAGCAAGCTATTCTCGAAGCTCGTTGTGACCTTACCAACTTCTCTGAGTGGATTCGTGACGAAAGGATCGAACGATTGCAGTATGTCCGGCGCCTTCAGGCAGTCCTGAGGGATGAGAAGGCAAAGAAGGTGTTTCTTGCTGAAGGTATGGAAGAGGCCCTAAAGCTACTAGACCGGCCGCATTTAAACGAAGCACTTGAGGAAGCTGATCTCAGTCAACTGGCGCGAGCGCTCCGACAAGCGATCGACACTATTCCGTATGGCCAGTTCAGTCGGCTGAAGCACGATCCAGGAGAAACCACCATTACATATTTGCAGGAAGTCAGGGACTCAATCAACGGCTTGTTCAAGGATCTCGACTTAGAGAACGAATAGCATCGTGCCTGAGTCGACGCATCATACCGCTCTAGTTGAGACGATCGGCGAATGGGTGAGGAGAGAATTCTCACTGCACGCTGATGGTCTCTACCTCCTGTCAGATTGTCCGACCTCCCACAAAGACCGCAAGCCATGGAGGATCTCGGGCTTTGTTCCCGACGTGTTTGTCGGTACTTGCCCAGCATCATTTACACTTCTAGGGGAAGCCAAGTGGTTTGGTGACCTGGAGACGAAACACAGTGGTCAACAGATGCGGGCATTTCTGGCGTACCTAAAGGGCGAATCTGACCCACACTTTGTTCTTGCAACGCCATTCTGGCTTGTTGCGACCGCGAGGGGTCTACTACGTCGGGCGGCCCAAGATGTTGGGGCAGGGAATGTCAGACTACATGTGATTGGCTGGTCGTCTAGCAACGGTGGTCTGGCCAACAATGCGCGTTAAGTACGAAGCGAGTAAGGCCGCCAAGCACGCAGCCTTCCCTTACCAGCTAGAGGCTGTGAGATCCATCCGCGACCTGGAGTTCGCCGCCGTTTTTCACGAACAAGGGCTCGGCAAGACAAAGATTGCCTTGGATCTCGGCCTCACATGGTTGAAGGAAGGAACGATCGATTCAGTACTAATTCTAACAAAGAAGAGTTTGGTTCAGAACTGGCGAGACGAAATTGCCTTTCACACACATTTTGAGGCTCGCATTCTTGACCAGGATCGACGTTCAAACTATTACGCCCTCAACAGTCCAGCTCGTTTCTATGTCGCGCACTATGAGGTTTGTCTTTCGGAACAGAAGAGGCTTGAAGTATTCCTGAGGACTCGGCGGGTCGCTGTTGTGTGCGATGAGGCGCAGAAGTTCAAGAACCCTCACGGCAGAATCGCCAAAGCACTGTATCAACTCGCTCCTTGTTTCACCAAGCGATTAGTCATGACGGGAACGCCAGTTGCAAACCGCCCCTACGATATTTGGTCGCTGATTCGATTCCTAGATGGAGGCGCGTCACTTGGTGCTGACTTTGAGGAGTTCAAAGCGGAGTTTGACTTAGATCCACGCCTGGCACACGACAGGAGCTATCGCCTCCGCTTTGAGCAGAACCTGGCCTCGATGTTCGATCGAATCAAACACTTTGCGGTGCGTGAAACCAAACGTACGGCGGGAATTGTCCTGCCTAACAAGGAGGTTATCGATGTCAACGTGGAGCTGGAGGGTCGTCAGGAAGAACTTTACCGGCTCTATCGAGACGAGTTGCGGTCCGTAATCATCAAAGACGGAGTTCCTGTTTTCGATGATGTTGAGAACGTTGTGAAGCGACTACTCCGGCTCGTTCAGATTGCCTCCAACCCGGCACTCGTTGATGAGTCCTATTCAGGCACACCAGCCAAACTACCAGCCCTTGAAGAAATACTCCAAAGCGCCTTTGCCGATCCCACCGCGAAGGCCATAGTGTGGACAAATTTCACTGAGAATGCGGATTGGCTCGCGAAGCAATTGAAGCGGCACGGAACTGTGCGCGTACACGGGCAACTCAGCATCGACGAGAGGAACAGGGGCCTAGATCACTTCAAAAAGGATCCTCATTACAGAGTGCTCGTCGCTACACCCGGGGCGGCGAAGGAGGGGCTGACGCTAACCGTGGCGAATCACGCCGTCTTTTACGATCGAAGCCTGAGCCTCGATGACTATCTGCAGGCTCAGGATCGAATTCATCGACTCTCTCAGAAACGAACATGTTTCATTTACAACCTCGTGGCGCAAGGCACCGTCGATGACTGGGTTGAGGAACTTCTGCTTGCAAAACATCTCGCAGCCCAGTTAGCGCTAGGAGACGTCGATATCACGAAGTATCAGAATCAAGCCACTTACTCCTTTGTCGAGGCACTCAAGCAGGTATTGGAGGCCTGAATGACGCGCAGAAAGGCTGGGGCCAAAGATCAGCGAAGTCGCCGAGGTGGCACGGTGATCGAAGGCTTTGTCGAAGGCGACCTACCGATCCGTGGCGAGACGATTAAGACTCGAACAGGGTACTTGCCGGTCTTCGATTTGCAATTCTATCCTGACAACCCGCGCGTCTACTCCCTGGTTCACAGCAACGAACATGAACCCTCGCAAGAAACGATTGAACGCAAGCTCCTCGAGCTCGAGCACGTGAAACAGCTCGTTCAAGACATCAAGAATCACGGTGGGCTTATAGAGCCGTTGCTAGTTCGAGACGGAACACTCGACGTGTTGGAGGGAAATAGTCGTTTGGCGGCTTACCGATACCTGGCAACAAAAGACGCGACAAAGTGGGGAAGGGTCAAATGTACGCTGCTGCCCCGAACGATAAGTAGTTCACAGATCTCGGCTCTTCTGAGCCAGCTGCACCTAAAAGGAAAGCGCGAATGGCCTCCTTATGAACAGGCAGGCCACATCTATCGCCGCCACTCTCGGGACAAAGTTTCGGTCGACGAGCTGCACACGGAGACAGGCCTTGGGAAGGGTGTGCTTACGAAGACGATCGAGGCGTACGAACTGATGGTGAAGCACAATGATGACACTCGGGAGCGGTGGAGCTACTACCTAGAGTTCAGTAAACCGCGGATCATTGCGAAAGTGCGCGAATCCAATCCCGGATTTGAGAAGCTCGTCGTCAAGAAGATCCGGTCAGGGGAGATCAGAACTGCTCAGGACCTTCGGGACAAACTGCCGGTCATTTGTAAGAGCAGAAGGACTATCAGTCGCTTTATAGACGGGCGGGCGGAGTTCGAGTCTGCCTACGAGGAGGCCAAAGAAGGTGGCGCAGAGCATCGGAGCCTGAACCGTCTGCAGGCCTTCCGATTGTGGCTAGCTAAGCATGAAGTCAAGCGGAGCCTGCTTCGGACCGAAGGCGGTATTCGGGAGAAAATCGCGTTCGAGGTGCGCCGTATTAGAAAGTTCGCTTCGGAACTCGACAAGAAACTATCGGGCTGATTGAGTCCTCGTGTCGGTCTGTCTGCACCGAGGCTCATTTCCACCTTCCCAACCAGTTTTTGCTATTGACACCGGATCAAAGTTGCATCAGTTTAGTGCAACTTTACATGCTTTCGGAACTGCGCTCTGCGAAATTCCACGTCCTGCGAGGCGTGGAGGGCTTGTCTGGACATCGGCGAGCCGTCGTCGGGTTTGCGCAGGCGTCTCGGCTGGCGGAGTTGAGTTTCGCTGATGTCTTGGACGAGAGCGCCGGCCGAGGATACCAGCGGCGTTTTTCGAATGAGCACAGCCTCGATTTTAGACGGTACATCCAGACGCAGGGCAGCACGACTCCTCCGCTGACATTCAACCTTCGGCCGCGCATCGATGGTGCCTGGAGAATACGAAAGCACGGCACGTGCGTTGAGATTCTGATTGCCCGCGACGTGGGTGCAGTTCTGTCACAAGTTGATTGCCAGCACCGCCTTGGTCACCTTCGAGATCTGTACGTTGTACTTCCATTTATGATCTTTTTGGGTCTCACGGAGCATGAAGAGCTCGAAATCTTTAACACCATCAACAGCAAAGCGAAGGGGCTCAGCAGCAGCCTGCTCGACTACCACGAATCGAAGCTCTTGACAGACCTGGCTGGCCAGAAGCCTGAACTCTTTATTGCGCTTCATTTGAATAACTCGTCCGATTCTCCCTGGCATAAGCAACTCGACTTGGGTGGTAATGGCACGACTGGGATGACAAGACGCGCTTCACTTCGAACGATGCAGAAGGCCATAAAGCGTTTCATTGCCGCTTGTGATCCACTTAGACTTGAGAGCGCTCCTGATGTAGCCGTCCTTGTCCAAGAGTACTGGAACGCTGTATCGACGGTGCTGGCTTCTTCGTGGGCCAAACCGCGAAATCACTTCCTGACGAAGGGAATTGGTGTGTACGCGTTGATGGGAATTCTCGCGGATCTTTGGACCGATCTGCGCAATTCCGGTCTTGCCCCTCACAGGAAGAACTTTGCAGCGTTGCTTAGCGATTTTGCGCCCGACTTCGATTGGTCCAAGCACGGTCCATTACGTGGCCTAGGAGGCGAATCGGGTGCAAAAGAAGCTCTCGCGGTTCTCCGCCGTGCTCGGCAAGCTGCTCGCGCTCGTCTAGTGGGGGTACGGAATGGCCAATAGGAACATCCTGCTAATCGAACCGTCCTACAACAACAAATATCCGCCCCTGGGCTTGATGAAAATCGCTCAGTACCACGGTCCGCGTGGGAAGGGCGACCACGTCAGGTTCATCAAAGGTGAGGACTACTCAGTCCTGGACACAGCTTGGGACCGGGTCTACGTAACGACACTCTTTTCCTTCGAGTACAAGCGCATCTCTCGGTCGATCGACTTCGCCATCCAAGTCGTAAACGGGGCTGCTGACCGCGTTTTCGTGGGGGGAATTGCAGCCTCTCTCATGCACGGGAGGTTCTTGCAAGAGCCACGTTGGCGTGGAGTGAGGTTCATTCGTGGCCTCCTCGACAAGAGTCCTGCGGAGTCTCTCCAACTGGACGACTTCGTCGGCGAACTCTACTCAGATGACCGCTCTTGCAAGCCAATCGAGGACCATATTCCCGACTACAGCATTCTCTCCCAGATCGACTATCGATACCCGGTCCACGACGCCTATTTCACCTACGCTTCCCGGGGGTGCATCCGGAAGTGCTCGTTCTGCGGCGTCCCGAAGCTTGAGGGGGAACAGAGAGACACGGAGTCATTTAGTGCCGTCGTGAGGGGCATTGAGGACCTTTACGGTCCGAAGAAGGACCTGATTCTGATGGACAACAACGTCGTAGCTTCTCCGAGATTCAAGGAGATCATCGCGGAGATCCGTGATCTCGGATTCACCCCTGGTGCTAAGCTTGCTCGCGGAAGAGCCCCAGTTCTTCGCCGCGTCGATTTCAATCAGGGTGTCGATGCTCGCATTCTCTGTAAGGATCCATTCTATCTGCGTGAGCTGAGCACGATCTGCATTCATCCTCTGCGGATCGCGTTTGACCACCTAGGTGTGGCGAAACCGTACACGCAGGCCATCCGGTACGCGTGCGACCACGGCCTTATCGAACTGTCGAACTACATGCTATACAACTTTCACGACTCCCCTGCCGATCTCTTTGAGAGGATGAGGCTGAACGTCGCGCTGAACGAGGAGCTCGGCATCCGAATTTTCTCATTCCCGATGCGCTATCAACCGACCGATCTCCCTGATCGAAGCTTCGTGGGAGAGAAATGGAATCGCTACTACTTAAGATCGATGCAGATCGTCCTGCAGGCGACCCATGGCATCGTCAGTGGATCCCCGGACTTCTTCAAACGCGCGTTCGGCGACACTTACGAGGAATTCGAGCAGATTCTACTCCGCCCGCACCCCTTCATCTTCAATCGTGAGTGGTACGAAAAGCTTGGCGGGCAAGCTCAGTTTGAAGCCTACAAGAGCGAGCTAGCAGGGTTGTCGCCGTCTCAGCGAGAGGCGCTGCTGGAGTTTCTGGGCACCCGAAGCCCGCACGAATACCGTCATGCCGCTCGCGGCCTATCAGATTCGAAACTACGCCGTGTCCTTCGCCACTACTTCCATCCTCGTAAGGAGCAAGAGATCAAGATCTGGCGCAAGGTGAGTAAGATTCGCGCAGCTCAGGAGCGTCAAGAAGCGCTGGTGGCTGAAGACGAACTGGTGGAGGATGCAGGACTGTACGACGAACCAGAAGGAAGTCTGGACCGTGGTGCAGCGATGGAGGTGGTCTAATGGCGGCACCGTACGTGCAGCTGCGTCGCGCGCCCCTAAAGGGTGAGCCCCTGACGAGCCCGGTAGTCGTCGGCAAGGACGTTCTAGAGCTTCTCAGCACCGCAATGTATGTGGACCCCCTCTCGATCGTGCGCGAATACGTTCAGAACGCTGCCGACGCAATCGATTCGGCTCACACTCGAGGTCTCTTTGAGGAAGGGGAAGCTGGGAGAATTGATGTAGAGATCAATCCAGACAAGCGAGAACTCCTGGTAAAGGACAATGGCGTGGGGGTTCCGAGGGCGGACGTGGAACGAGTGCTTGCTTCTTTTGGAGCCAGCGAAAAGCGCGGAAAGGGCTTTCGGGGGTTTAGAGGTGTCGGGCGGCTCGGCGGGCTCGGGTACGCTCGCGCCCTCACGTTTCGGACCCGGGCGGTAGGTGACCCGGAGATCACCGAGATTCACTGGGACTGCAGAGAACTTCGGGAGCAGCTGCGGACATCGGGCGACAAGGTCCACTTGGAGGACGTTGTCCGAAGCGTCGTAACGGTGCGGCGAACGAAGGACGTCAAACAGGCGGAGCCGCACTTCTTCGTGGTTCGTTTGGAAGGTGTCGTCAGACTTTGGAATGACAGACTACTGAATCTGGAAGGTGTCTCCGACTACCTCTCACAGGTCTGCCCGCTGCCGTTCACAGAGGATCTGCCATTCACGGGGCAAATCGAAGACCACCTTAGTAGCAAGTTGCCAAGGCGCGTGTTTCGGATCCACCTCAATGACGCCTCCGAACCCCTCCGTCGCCCTTACGTGGCCGACTTCAACGTCTCAGCGACTAAACGCGATCGCTTCTTGGCATGCCAGCTCATCGAACTCCCGGGGCTGGATGGTCAACCGGCGGCTGCCGGGTGGATTTTGCATCACAATTACCTTGGCGCGATTCAGGCAACACCGCAGATTCGGGGACTCAGAGCTCGTGTTGGAGACATCCAGGTCGGTGATTCGGACATTTTTGTCAATTCTTTTCCTGAGAGCAGGTTCAACTCGTGGGTCGTTGGGGAGCTTCATGTACTAGACCCCCGAATAGTACCAAACGGAAGGCGCGACAACTTTGAGCAAAACGCCGCGTACGGAGCATTGATCAATCAACTCGTCCCCTTGTGTAGAGATCTGGCACGCCGCTGTCGGGCTAGCTCGATGAGTCGTAGCCGCTTCTTGCGGTTTGAGAAGAGCGAACGGCGGGTCAAGGAACTCCTGAGGGGGATTCGGCTGGGGCTCACAGATGGCAGATCTTTGCGGGCGTTGCTCAGAGAGGTCGACCACCAACTGCAGCAGATGGGCGGGACGGCACAGAGCGCTTTATTTGCTGACGCGGTCACTACTGGGCTGCAGCGTCGATTGAAACGGTTAATGGCTCTCAGAAAGCGAGTCAGCGAAGGCGACGATCGAGCCAAGCATGTGCTCCCCGTGCCCGCTGGTAAGAGGCGCGTGTACCAGGAGATCGTTCGTTTGATTAACCTTTCCGCGCCAACGAAGCGGGTTGCGGAGGCCATGGTGAGGAGAATCGGAAGGCTTATGAGTCGGAAGGCACGCAGATGATCGACTGCTCCACCGCGACTGCGTCGAGAAGGGGGTGACGGCCGTCCGCCTGGTTCTGGTCCGCCTCCCTACTTTCTGGACGCGGTGGAGCGGTCGAAAGAGAAATTCGTGAACTTCAATGAGCGAACTATGCTGTGTAGAGCTTGTTGCCGTTCCTCAGAACGAACACGCCTTGACCCAGCATCAGTCGAAGCTGCCCCTCTATGACGTCCTGTAGTTCGCCTCCCGTCCGCTCGAACCCGAACATCCGTGCTGCCTCGACGACGGCGGCCCGTGGCTCCACGCCGATGTGTTCCGCGACGATGTGACCCAACGCCGTTCGGATCTCGACGGGTGGTAGCATCTCGGGCTTGCGCAAAGTGGAGGAGCGCGTCCTGGAGCGATCTCTAGGCAAGCACTCGTCCATGGGATTCAACGTGTAGAAAGGTCCATCGGCGAAGAGCTTTCCCTGCCGCGCGGCCTGAGCGAGTCCATCCTTCACGGCCTCTTGGATACGAGCGCCGGCGCGTTCCCGGCGGCAGACCGTCGCGTAGCGACGACCGATCTCGTCTTCGTGGACCGGACCCTCCACCGCGACGATGTGAGTTAGGATATCTACTCGCCTCTGGAGACTTAGCTCGTGGGGCTCGACTGTGATCCGAACGGAGAAGTCTGCTTCCACATAGGGAGACAAAGCCGCTAGGGCAGGTGACTCCCTCGGGCTCACCTTTCCGAGGGAGCCAGCCTTGCCGCGTCTCGGCGACTCCTCGGCCCCTCTCTGGTTGCTCGCCGGGGAAGTCGGTGGCCCCGAAGACCGGGCCGCTTCGACTGCCGCAATGACGCGTTTCAGTTCCTCCTGACGCCGCCTATACCAGTCGGTGCTCCAGATGCGGTGTATGCGCCAGCCGCGATCCCGCAACACCTGTTCACGCAGCCTATCCCGATCCCTGGCTGATCGTGAGCTGTGGTATGTTGCGCCATCGCACTCAATGCCTAGTAGAAAGCGCCCTGGCTTCAGTGGATCTTTGATCCCCAAATCCACGAAGAATCCTGCTACGCCAATCTGATGCTCAACCTGGTAGCCGAGCCCGGCCAAGGCGCCCCCGACGTCCTCTTCGAAGTCGGAATCGACGGCCCGCTGACCGACCTCAGAACGGTCGAGTCGCCCTGTCTCGGCGTACTGCAAGAACGTCTTCAGCACACGGACGCCAATGCTCTGGGTACGTGAGAGATCGATATCCGCCGCGGAAATGGATGTGAAGACCTCGCACTGACGCCGTGCACGACTAATCAAGACGTTCAACCTTCGCTCCCCGCCTTGAGCCGACAGCGGACCGAATCCCATCGCAACGTAACCATCAGCATCTGGGCCATACCCAACGGAAATGAACACGACGTCACGCTCGTCCCCTTGAATAGACTCCAGGTTCTTGACAAAGAATGGCTCCGGTGCATTCGCGTCGAAGAACGCGCCCAGCTCAGGATGTTGGCGCCACAATACCTCCAGCTCGTCGAGGACCGCGTCGCGCTGAGCGACCGAGAACGTGCCTACACCCAGCGACATTCCATTGGGAAAGCGACCTGACAGGCCGTGGCGGCGAGCGTGCTCAATCGCGGCGTGAGCAACCTCTCGGGCTTCAATCAAGTTCGTGGCAGAGCGTCCGCGGTCGTAGACACCGGCAACCTTCCTGAACCGCAGCCCGAGGTCCTCGGCGTGGGCGCTGGGGACAATGAAGAGTTTCTTGTAGAACTCGAGGTTGGAAACGGCGATCAAGGACTCGTGCTGGCTTCGGTAGTGCCACCGCAACATCCGGTCGGGAATGCCCTGTGCGGCACACAGTCCGAGGATGCTTTCCACGTCCGCGGCTTGAAAATCCTCAGCGTCGGCAGGTTCCATATCCTCACTAGCAACTCGGTCGAAGAAGGAGGTTGGCGGGAGCTGCTTGTCATCGCCTACCACCACCACCTGCTTACCGCGAGCGATGGCACCCAGCGCCTCAACGGGGCGCACCTGACTAGCCTCGTCCATCAAGACGAGGTCGAACTCGAGCGCGCCGGGTTCGACAAACTGCGCCAAGGACATTGGTGACATCATCCAGACGGGTTTGATCAGCTGCATAGCCCGGCCTGCTGCCTTGATGAGTTGCCGGAGGGGAAGGTGGCGCCGCTGCTTCTCCCACTCACGGGCAAGGATGCCGACCTCCCCCACCTGGCGACCGCCTCTCGGCATCATGTCAACATGCTGGGCAGCCACCTCGCTCCTCGCGAGCGTCATGCACTCGTAATCGAGCTTCTGAAACTCGGCCACAAGTGCCTCGTGCGACCGCCCGTCGAATAGGGGCAGCTCACGGTGGTCCATAAATGCCTGTCGGGCGAGCGTCTCGTAGCACGCGTACCGGAAGACGTGTGCCGCGCTCCCCGTCTCCAGACGACCGTCCGACAGGCGGTCTACGACGTCGCCAAGACTTGCCTCTCGCGCCTCCCGACTCCAGATCCGCCAGGTACACCACTGCAGAAGTCCCGCAGGGCCTGCCGCCATGGCTGCCAGCCGATCGCGCAACTCAAAAAGAGCGATCGACTCTAGATCGGTAACACCGAACGCCTCGCGACAATCAACACCAAGGGCGAGCAGCAGGGACTGAAGCTCCTCCGTGACCGGTTCGAGACCCTTGCCGAACGCTGCTGTCTCCCCGGCAAATGCGGACAGACTCCCGAGCGACCCCAGTCGGCTCTGCCATCCCACGGGCAAGTCCATGCTGTGTGCCTCGCGCTCCCAGGCATCGATTGCCTCGATCAGGCGCCAGTCTGAGCTCTCACCTAGCCAGCCTCGTCCGAACGCGGAATTTCCCACGGACTGGAGAGCGCGAACCCTGTCTCGAGCGCGCTGACCCGTGGCCAGAGTGTGCAGGATCTCGAGCCGTCGCACGAGCAGTTTCGGCGGCGGACCAACATGGACGTGGCGAAAGTGGGCTACAGCGGCTCGGTACTCGGCCTTGAGCCAGCGGAGCCAGGAGCGACCATGGGCGTTGAACGCGCGGCGGATCTCGCCGAGATCCTGTTCCCAGGATTCGGCGATCAGGACGCCATCGAGCCGGTGATGCGCGCCTGCAAGCGCCACACCCCGCGCTACAAGCTCGGCGACCTGCGCCCGATTGCTGGTCCAAACGTCGTCGGCCATCGCCCTAGCATCTAGGTTGGGTGCCCGAGCAAGGACGTCACCGACCCTTACTACTTTTCTCGCCTGTGCTATCGTCTCGCAGGAGCCTCCGAGGCGAGCCGCCAGGGCTGCACCCCGTGCGATTGCGTTGACCATGCTGTCGTGAAGGGTGCGTGCGCGCCAGGGGTAGCTGAAAGTCGGGTGAACGCAGGCCGGCACCCGCGAGCCGTGCGAGCTTAGTGAACACCTCGAACGGAGTCAGGCTCGATGGCTCGAGAGGGGTGTGGACTCGCTTGACGTGCGCATTCAGCGTGTCGCGCACGGCGCGGAGACGATCGCCGACGCGCTGCCCAGTTCGATGCCGCTCGGGTGCAAGCTGGTAGGTCTGATTGAGATCCTCGAGCACGATCTTCTTTTTGGCCTTGTGACTGTGGAGCTCAAGGCACATATGGCCAAGCCCGATCCGATCTAGGTTTGCGCGGACGACGTTCAGAGCCGCCATCTTCTCCGCGACAAACAGGACGCGTTTGCCCTCGCGTACCGCCGAGGCGACCAGATTGGTGATCGTCTGCGACTTCCCGGTCCCCGGCGGGCCCTGAATGATCAGATTGCGCCCGGCACAGACGTCTCCAATTGCAAGTGTCTGAGAGCTGTCCGCATCGACAACGTGACCAGCAGAGCTGATGTCGATCAGTGCATCAACGGGGGCATCATCCGGGGCGAGCGGTTCATGATGGTCCCGGAAGCCGTCGCCCAATAAGCCCCTGATGATGGGATGGTCCCGGAGCCCACCCTTGAGCGGCCAACGGTCGGGCTCCAGGTCCCGATACATCATCAGCTTCGCGAAGGAGAAGAACCCGAGTACGATCGTGTCGCGCTGAACCTCCCAGTTCGTCATGCCCGCCACAACGCCAGCGACATCGTCGAAATAGGCGTTTGGAGAGAGATCATCGACGCCAGGCAAGTCTGGCAACGTGACGCCCTCGTCATCCTTCAACCGCTGCTGCAGTGACAGATTTGTCCCCAGCTCTTCTCCAGAGTAGGCGACCTTAAACCGCTCGGTTGCGCTCGCACGGGTGAGCGTGACTGGTACGAGGATGAGTGGTGCGTAGCGGGGCTTTTCGGTATCGCGTGGTTCGTGCCATTTCAAGAATCCCAGCGCGATGTAGAGAATATTGACACCCTGCTCGGTTTCGAATGTTTGGGCGTCGTAGGCGATAGCGCGTAGCCGCGCCTGAAGTCTGGGTGAAGGCAAAGCGGTCTGAAGTCTCGTGTCCCGGTGGCGGCGCGCGACTCCGTGCTGATCAACGTCATCATCGTCTGGCTGGGGCAGCTCAACGGTACCGTCCGCCTTCTCTTCGCCTTCGCCCGGGGCGGCGAGGAAGGACATCGACTTCCCCTCTTCCACAAGCGCCCTGAACACTTCCTCGGCAAGCTCGTCCCGGACTTCAATGATCTTCGCCCGAGAGCTACCAAGGGGGGTATGTAGTAGCCTGGTTCGAGTCGTCGTCTCCAAGAGCTCCTTGCGTGCAGCCACAAGCCTCTGCTCGAGGCGTCGGAGCTCCGCGTCGTCCTGCGGGTTTGGCGCGACGGGGGGTTGGGTCATTGGTCTAATATGGGAAAGCGGTGGCCGGAACAGCCCCGGTCCTCGGGGCTCGGCTCCCCGGAAGCTCACTCGACATTCACATATGCCACAGGATTCTGCGCCCCCTTGGGGAATAAGTGGCCAACGTAGCGGTTAGCGTACCGCTTCCGCACGGGGTCCTCGGCGAGCGTCCCGACGAATTCCCATCGGTCGTTCCGCCGGCGATGCCGGCCCCCGTAACGCGCATTGAACGTGGAGCCACCCGGCAGCCATTGCGTGATCCGGTAAACCTCTCGAATGACACCTTCGAAGACGCTGAACGCATACAGAACCTCCTGGCGCCGGTCCCCCACAACCCACGCACTCCGCGTCGCATCGTACAGGTCGACCTCGTTCATTCCGTAATGGAACAGGTCATTGATCCGGATCAGGATCGCCGGCTCGCGGATCTCCGCCTTGCGACGGGTGTAGCGCGCCACCGCGTCCGTTAGCGGTAAGCGCCCGAACTGGGTTCCCCTCCAGCCACGGACTTGGTTGGTCAGGTTGTTGAGACCGAGCAGATCTATCGCAGCCGCCTCTATTCGGAACGCCGACTCCGCATCGGGTAGGCCGTGGGCTAGAACGTCGATGCGAGGTTCCCTTCCCGCTGCTCGTATTCCCCGGATGGTCTTGGCAACCGCCCTCTTCTCCTTGGCATCGAGATGGGCGAGCGCCCGGGCGCCTTTACCTTTGCCCACGTAAAAAACTCGCTCGTCGCGCGGGTTGACGTACAGGTATACGTAATAGCCGAGCTTGCGTGCTACAGCGGGGGGAATGTTGGGGAAGTTATCCATTCGGGGAGCCGTCCTGCGTGGAGCCTCCGCTCAGTCCCGGCTGCTTCACGGGACCCTGACCCAAGCGGCCAACCTTCACATTGCGGCGCACAATGTAGCCCTGCCAGTCGTAGTACTCGCACAACAAGTCTTCGAGATGGGACATTACGCTGACCCCGAGCTATTAGCCTCGTCAGAGTCTAACGCTGATCAGTGACACCGCTAGAACGGTCTGGTAACTGCCGAGGTCAGCCACTGTCACACCCCTATCCTAGCCTCGTAGGGCACAGCTGAACCATTCAGTGGCTGCCATCAACGTAACCCAGAAGGAGGGACCATCATGGCTCGCAGCCGCAAATACGGACCACTCGGGGAGACCATTCGCCGACTCCACGATCGAACAGGTGTGGAACAAGGGCAGGGTGATCCCGAACTACGACGCCAAGGTCTGGCGTCATGACACTTCCGGTGGCGTGATCAAGCGCGGCGATCACGGGAACGTGAACTCCACGCACGGTTGGGAGATCGACCACATCAAGCCTGTCGCTCACGGCGGAGGTGATGAGATGTCGAACCTTCAGCCCTTGCAGTGGGAGACCAATCGCGGCAAGGGCGACACGTACCCCTGGTCGTGTCCATGATCGCGGCGTGCAAGCGCGGTGGTGGGCGTCGCCTTCTCGACACGGATGCCGCAAATCCGCCCCTCGCTGCCGCATTTTCGCCCTATCTGGCATCTGCTGATACGGTAGCTTCGACCAAACCTATGAAACTCATCCTCGTCCCCACCGAAGGTGTGCGCGACTGGCAACGACGCCTCGCCGACCCCGAGAAGCACTGGCGCACGGGCTACTCTGCGAGGGCGCTGGCCCACGCTTGGGAAGACGCGTCCGGCCTGCCACCTGAGGTAGCGGCCCTACTCGGCCCTCTCGGCAAGGTCGAACTGCTCCTCGCCATCCCCGAGTACGATGTCCCGCTACCTGGCGGCGAGCGCCCGTCTCAAAACGATGTCTTCGCCCTGGTGCGGACCAAAGATGGACTCATCGTCGTCATGGTTGAGGGCAAGGTGTCCGAGTCCTTCGGCCCAACGCTTGAGGAATGGCGGAAGGGGGCTTCCGCGGGGAAGACGGAACGGCTCGCCCACATCAAAGGCAAGCTCGGCCTTGCGAACAACCCGCCGCCCGGGATCCGGTACCAGCTGCTCCATCGAGCCGCGTCTGCCGTGATCAGGCCGAACGCTTCCACGCAAGTGATGCCGCATTGATCGTCCACTCTTTCAGTCCCGAGCAGGCATCGCTCGGCGACTACCAGGCATTCCTTGGGCTGTTTGGGAAGCAGGGAGGGCCAGCACAAATGGTCACGCTCGGCACAGCCAACGGGATTCGCCTTTGGGCAGCGTGGGTGCAGGGCGATCCGAAGTTCTTGAGGGCAGAGTTCGCCCGCGATGCCTGACCTCGACTGGCAGCTCCGCCTCGCCGCCTTCGCCCGTCTCGAGGAAACCAAGCGGACGCGAGGTGGCATCGTGACCGACAAAGACCTCGACGCGGGTTTTCAATTTGCCGGACATACGATCAAGTTCTGGAGCAGCCGACGCGGCATTTGGCGTCCGAAACAGCTCTCGGCCTCGGGCGCCGCTCTCTCGATCACGACGACACCGCCGAACCCCGGGAAGAAACCGCCTTACGACGACCAGGTCGCATCGGATGCTGACTATCTCATCTACCGTTACGAGGGCGAAGGCCGTCAGACGTGGACCAATGTCGCGGTGCGCGCCGCGATGGAGCAGCACAGGCCGCTCATCTACTTCTACGGCATCACGCCTGGGATCTACGACGCGATATTCCCGAGCTACGTCATCGCCGATCATCCCGAAGAACTTGCCTTCGAGATCGCTGCCGACGTTGAAGGCGTGCGGCTCGACCCCGCTACTGCGGGCATCGACGCCGATGCTGCTCGGCGGCGCTATGGGACGGCGACGGTCAAGACCCGACTTCATCAACGCCGCTTTCGCGAGCTAGTCGTCGCCGCTTACCGGGAGCGGTGCGCCGTGTGCCGCCTGGCCCACGCCGAGCTGCTCGACGCCGCTCACATCCTCCCAGACCGCGACGAACGCGGGCGGCCCGAAGTCCCGAACGGACTGTCGCTCTGCAAGATCCACCACGGCGCGTACGACACGGAGATCCTCGGCGTGGACCCCGACTGCAAGGTCCACATCCGCAGCGACGTGTTGGCAGAGGAAGACGGTCCGATGTTGTTACACGGACTGCAGGAACTGGACGGCTCACGCATCGTGCTGCCGAAGGCGGAGCTGCTCCGGCCGAACCGTGATTACCTGGCCGAGCGGTTCGGCCGCTTCGAAGCGGCCTGAGGCGGGGCTTCCTCATCCATGCACCTCTCCGGCACCCAGTTGTTCTTGTCCGCTACGGACCTGTCCAATTTCCTGAGTTGTCGCCACCTCACGGCGCTCGAGATGGCTGCCGCACTCGGAAGGCGCCAACGCCCGCACTGGGACGACCCCCTTCTGGAGATTCTCTTCGCGCGCGGCCTCGCCCATGAGCAGGCCTACGTCGCGTCGCTCCAAGCCGTAGGACAGAAAATCGTCACCCTTGCCGACGAGAAGGAACGCGACGCGGCGGTCGCGCAAACCCTGGCCGCGTTGCGCTCGGGCGTGGACGTGATCGTGCAAGGAGCGTTGCGCGATGGTCGCTGGTATGGCCGGCCCGATGTGCTGCAGCGCGTCCAAAAGCCGAGCTCCCTCGGCGCGTGGTCATACGAAGTCTCGGATACCAAGCTCGCACGCGAGACGCGCGCGGGCACAATTCTGCAACTCGGTCTCTACTCTGAGATGCTCGCGACGGCCCAGGGCGGACGCCCCGAGCATTTTTATGTCGTCACACCGGACCCCACAGCGCCAGTCCACAAGTATCGCGTTGACGACTACGCCGCCTACTTCCGGTTGATCCGCGCCCAGATGGAAGCGACGGTCGCGCAAGACGATGAGGCTATCGCGGCAGCCAACTACCCCGAGCCCGTGGATCATTGCGAGGTGTGCGCGTGGTCCAGCCAGTGCAACAAGAAGCGGCACCAGGACGACCACCTGTCTCTGGTCGCCGGCATTTCACGCCTCCAGCGTCGTGAGCTCGAGTCGAGGGACGTGACGACGCTCACGCAGCTCACGAAGGTCGCTCTACCACTACCGTTCAAGCCGAAGCGCGGCGCCGCCGACACCTACGTCAGGGTGCGCGAGCAAGCAAGGGTCCAACTAGAATCGCGGGGAAGAACCCCGCCGAGTTACGAACTGCGTTCGTTCGAAGACGGCAAAGGCCTGAGCCGCGTGCCCGAGCCGTCGCCGGGCGACGTGTTCTTGGACTTGGAGGGCGATCTGTTCGCTGCCGAGGGTGGACGCGAGTACTTGTTCGGCGTCGTGACGTTGGATACCGACGGTAGACCCTCCTATCGCCCCTTCTGGGCTTTCACCGAACACGACGAGCGCCAGGCGTTCGAGTCCGTCATGGACCTGATCCTGGCATCTTGGGGTGCCCACGATGGGATGCACGTCTATCACTACGCTCCCTACGAGCCGGGCGCGTTCAAGCGACTGATGGGCCGCTACGCGACGCGCGAATCAGAGCTGGACAAGCTGCTGCGCGCGGAACGGTTCGTGGATCTCTACGGGGTGGTGCGCCAGGGCGTCCGGGCTGGGATCGAACGCTACTCGATCAAGAACCTGGAGGTGTTTTACGGATTCGACCGCGCCGTGCCGCTTCCCGAGGCCAACCGCAGTCTCCGCATCATGGAGCAAGCACTGGAGCTTCAATGCCCCGACACGGTCGCGGCGGAAGTCCGCGCGGTGGTCGAGGGCTACAACAAGGATGATTGCCTGTCCACGCTGCGCCTCCGCAGCTGGCTGGAGCGGCTCCGGGCCGACATGGAAGCTCAAGGCACGCCCGTGCTTCGGCCTACACCACAGGAGGGTGAAGCGTCGGAGAAGATAGATGAACGTGCTAAACGGGTCGCCGCCCTACGCGCCCGATTGCTAGACGGTGTTCCCGAGATAACCGGTCACCAGACCGCGGAAGAACGCGCTCGCTGGTTGCTCGCCTACCTACTCGATTTCCACAGGCGCGAAGATAAAAGCAAATGGTGGGAGTACTACCGGCTGAGGGACCTTCCGGAAGAAGATCTGTATGACGAGCCGCAAGCCGTGGCGGGTCTCCGGCATGTCGAACGGGTTGATGTCGTCCGCCACAAGAAGAGTGGGAAACCAACGGGTACGGTCATCGACCGCTACCAATATCCGTTGCAGGAGATGGAGATTCGCCCTGGGGACGAACTGAAGTTGAAAGACGGCAAGAAACTGGGAGCGGTAGTTGCCGTGGATCGGACCGCATTAACTGTCGACGTGCGCAAGGGGGCGACGCAGGCAGACAATCATCCAACCGCCGCGTTTTCGCACAAGTGGGTGAATCCGGGTGTGCTGGAAGGCGCGATCTATGAGATCGGAGAACAGGTGGCGCAAGGGAAGCCAGGTGCTGTGGCGCGAGACCTGCTGCTCGCCCTCCCCCCGCGTCTCTCACGCGGAGAGTTCGTGTCGACACCGGAAGAGACCGCCGTTGAGTTCGCCGTGCGAATCGTCGGCGATCTGGACGAGACGGTGCTGGCGGTGCAGGGTCCGCCCGGATCGGGCAAGACATACAGCGGCGGTCACATGATCTGCGCCCTGATCAAGCAGGGCAAGAGAGTCGGTGTGACTGGGACGAGCCACAAGGTGATTCGCAATCTGCTCGATGCAGTGGCCAAAGCAGCGGACGAGACCGGCGTGCCCGTGCGATTGGGCCACAAGAGGGAGGAGGGTGAAGACGACGACGAGGGACCTCGTGTGACTCCGTTTGGCGACAACCCCGAGGCACTGCAAGCCCTCCAGTCCGGTGAGGCCAAACCACAACAGGGCAGTCATCCGGAAGGTGTGAACACGTCGGCGCTCCAACATATGCTGGGCAAGCATCAGACGATTCCGGCCGATCGCGGCATCTTTCTCCCCGTCACGTGGCGACTCTCTCCCAGCATCTGCTCGTTCACGTCGGAGTTGTTCTACGAGAGCCGGCTCCGGTCCAAGCCTGGGCTCGAGCATCAGCGGTTAGTCGGCACCGACGGGTTCGACGGAAGCGGCCTTTGGATCGCTGACGTGGACCACGACGGCGACCGCAACTGGTCGCAAGAGGAGATTGACGTTGTCGTGGCGTTGGTGACACGCCTCGCCGGATCGGGGGCGCGGTGGATCGACGAGCACGGCAAAGAGAACATCGTGACGGGTGAGCACATCCTGGTTGTCTCACCGTACAACGCCCAGGTGAGCCGCTTGCAGGAGCGGTTGGCTTCGACCGGTGTCCGCGCCGGGACGGTTGACAAGTTCCAAGGTCAGGAAGCGCCCATCGTCATCTACTCCATGGCGACGTCGCGGCCCGAAGATGCCCCACGCGGCATGGAGTTCCTGTACAGCCTCAATCGTTTGAACGTTGCCACGTCTCGAGCCCGCTGCGCCGCTATTGTGGTCGCCAGCCCGCGCCTCTTCGAGCCCGAGTGCCGGACGCCACGGCAGATGAAGTTGGCCAACGCGCTGTGCCGGTTTCGGGAGTTGGCACAGGTTGCAAACGTCCCAGCTCGCTCTTAGGGCCCGGCGGTTTTGCCAAGCTCGGTTCTGACACCCACTATTGGCGAGCGGTACTCCAGAGCTCAATCGACACCGACACTCAAGCTGGGCGGAACCCGTGCAACAACTTTTCTTGGCGCCAGCAAGTCAAGCGAACCTGCATACTATTACCCCGGGGGTCGAGCTCGCCCTTGTCGAGCAGGAGTCAACAAGCGTCGACCTCGAGAAGCTTAGGGGCGCGCAGGTGACTTAGTGCTCCTTGCTGTCAAAGGCTCGGGAGCCTTCACTTACGTGGGTGAGGTGGCGCACGTCCTTGAGTCAGCAACTCTCGGTACACGCTTGTGGAGATTTACGCCCGGAAAGCCGTGGGAGTTGATCTACTTCCTGAAGAACATTAGACGGATTCACATCGGCAAGAGGAAACTGCTTGCCGCTCTGGGTTTTAAAAGGAATGATCCGCTGGCTGGCGTTCGTCGTGTCAAACCGGAGCGCCTAGAGAGGGTCTTGAGTCAGCACGGCTCGCTGAGGGCGTTCCTCGAAAATGTGTCTGGTCGAGGCGCGGCGATGCTCGTGAGCGAAAGTCCTAGTGTGGGCGACACGCGCCTGCGGAGCTTTGACACACCATCATGGCTGCACCCGCTGATCGCCGACATAGGTGCCTTGCGAAGGGATCCGAATCACAAGGAAAGAGCCCATGAATCATTGGTTGAAGACCTTTACAAGCTCCTAGGATATACCCCTCATGAAGACATCAAGTACCGACAAGGATGGATTGACATCAGCATCGAAGGGCAGCAGGGCCCGGTTATTGTCACGGAGGTCAAGAGAGAGTGGAGTTTGTCTCACGACGACGACAGAGCCGTGAACCAGGCGTTCGGTTATGCCCTTCAGGCCGGCGCCCGGTATGTCGTAGTAACCAATGGCGACTACTACGCGCTTTACGATCGTGAGCGTGGGCTGTCACTTGCCATGAACTTCCTGGGCGACCTCCGCGTAACCAATCTCACTTCAGAGGGTCTCGGGTTGATCGAGAGGCTCCGAAAGGAAGTGGTATTCGGTACTGGGAGAGCGCAGCAATCGGAAGGACTGTCTTGATATCGGGTGATTTTGGTTCCTACGCGCGAGCCAGGCCACGGAAGTGATCAAGCCGGTCGTTACTGGTTGCCTCCATGAGAACCGGGCGGTCACACCCCAACGCCAGATTGGCCGATGACTAAGACCGAGCGCTGGCTCAACCTGGGAGTGTAAGTCGGAGGCTCTGGTGAAGGATCTCACGTCTGTGAGTCCGGGGGTGCGAAAGCTCGCGCAGGCCCCTGAGCGCGTCAACGCCGGCCGCTTGTGGAGGGCGTTGTCGGCTGAGGGGCGAACGCGCGCAGCAGCTCTGGGATTGATGCGCGATGATAAGGTGAAGCACCGCGCCGTCCTGGTCATCGAAATCGCCGAGCTGCTGCGGTTTCGTACACAAACCGTCGCCGGTTGGCCGGATGAGAAGATTGTGGCCACGGCGGCGCGGCTCGAGACGCTAGACCCTGATACCATTGACGCGTTTCTCATCGCACTCCACCTGGTCGATCGCCGTCCTATGCTCGGCAGTTTCATGGACGCTTTGAAAGTACCCCATGTACAAGGTTGTGTTGACGCAATGCCCAAGGACCCTCCGGCGGACGACGTTCACATGGCCGCTGCTGCGGGGGCGCTCCTTGATACGTACCCCGCCGATGAAGTACTGCTGTACTTGCTGACGTTGTACTACCAAGATCGGCGAGTGTGGGAGTCGCTCGCGATCTGGCTCCGATCCCTCTTCACGATCACCGAGCCGGAACCCAGGTCGCCAGCCCCAGAGCCGCCGCAGCCATCCGTGATGACCGAAGACCCGGAGGGCTTCACGACACTCGACCGGAGACTGATCAGAGTGGTCGTTGATTCGGCACAAGGGGTTCTGGGGGCGCCGTCAGAGGATGAGCTGGACGACCTCATTGACGAAATCGTCGAGTTGTCGAGCGACAGACACCGGTCGTTCTTCCACGCTGGTTTTCGTGACGCCGTTTTCAAGCGTCCCATACGAGGCGAGCTCGCCGCGGAGAACGCCGACCGACGTCGGTGGTACATCGGTGGTTTCGTTCAAGGATTGGCCCGCCGCGAGCAATGGTCGGCGATTGCGGTCCTATTCGATCAAGAGCCCCACGCGCGTGGTCTGGGCGATACGGGTCGCGGTCCATCTCGGGTGGCCGCTCCGCTCATTTTTCGAGCCCTGTGCGAGACCAACCGCGCCAGGGAGGCAGTCGCATTCTTGAGTGTCACAGCGCTTGTCCAACTCTTGCCACAGTCGGGTGCTGACGTTCTGAACCAGGGGAAACGATTGTTGCGAGCCGACCGCGGCTCGGATGCCAAAGCGACGTTGACCCTCTTGTCGAATGCGGTCGCGGAAATTCACGCCAATGGAGGTGACATCCCCACCGACTTTGACCAGGATCTCCGACGCCGTCTGGCGCATTGCCACCGCCAGTTGGGAGAAGTAACGCGAGCCACAGAACTGCTCCAAGGGCTTTTGGCCGAACGCACGCTTGACCGTCGTTCGATGGTGCTCGTGGATTTGGGGTTGCTTGCTTGCGGCTTCAGGCGCTTGGCCGATCTACGGTTGCCGATGGAAAGCGAGGATCTTGAGCCGTTCAAGGAGACCCTGCGCAAAGGGGAACCATTGTTCCACGAGGCGCTCGAAGTGGGCGATGGTTACGTATCACATGCGCGCTTCTGCTTGGGTGTCCTCGCACTAGTGTCCGGAGAATACGAACATGCGTTACGGCACCTAGACGAAGCCGTCTCTGCATTCGAAGCGAACCCCGGTGTGTACAAGCCGGGAGGTCTCCTGCGCAATGCAAGACTGTACCTAGCCTTGGCCATCTGCCACCACCTTGAGGTCGGCCGAATGGAGCGCGCTCACGAGCTGATTCGCGAAGCGTGTGCAGAAGGTGCTGGGATCCCTCCGTATGTCGTCGAGCCCACTCTGGCTGCACTCGAGATGGTCGAGGAAGCTCTTGGGAAGAGTGTGGCGGAGGCGATTCTGGAGGCAGGGGGTGAGGACGTCTTGGATACATTGGCTGCTTCCCCAGTAACGCGAGGATCTGATGCGGTTGCGACAGCTCTGCGGCATCGCGGTTCTGACGGTTCACGAAGCGTGAACGCACGGCTACACGACTACCACGTCGTCCTACCGCTCCTCCTCCATCAGAAGCGTTATCAACAGGCGGAAGAGGCTCTCGATTTTCTAGAGGAGCAAGCATTGATGGATGTCGGCACGGACCGATTCCTGAGGGTACTCGAGCATCCAAACTCATACGAGCCAGCATGGGAACTCGATGATGCGCGATGGTCGACGATCAATTGCTTGGAGGCCCTCGGGCTTTATGACGAAGCTCGCCTACATCTGGAGGCAGAGTTCCATCGAGAACTGGCCGGTCGCAGATATGGGTACCTCGATGACGCGGCGGGTGTGTTGGACAGAATCCGTTCGTACGGCTTGCCTGAGGAGTCGATCACACACTTATCGAGGAGACTCGAAGCGGAGAGAGTTGACCAGGAACCTACCGGCCGCTCCTCTGCGAAGACCGAGCGTCGATCCGTTCGTGTGCTTGTCGTTGGTGGCAACGAGACGCAGACTCGCTATGATGAAGACATCAGAGCCCAACTCGCGAGTGTTCGTCCGGACATCGAGGTGGCATTCGAGCACACCGGCTGGACTTCCAATTGGGGCAAGCAACTGGAAGACATCAAGCGCCGGTTGTCCCAGTACGATGTGGTCGTGATCATGCGACTGATTCGTACAATGCTTGGTAGGCGCCTGCGTGCGGCATGTGTCAACGTTCCCTGGCGTGGATGCGGCGGTGGGGGTAGAAGAGCAATCCGCGACTGTGTAGTGCTCGCTGCAGATATGGTGCGTGGCCGTGAGCGGCTGTGATCCGGCAGCCGACGCATTGTGTGAGGCGCCGATGTCACACCCCCCGCCTAGTCTGGTGTGTATATGGACCTCGGCCCCGTCATCCGCGTCATCGAGAACGTCCCCGCACGGCTCCCGGTGGAGCGCGAGCCCGAACCCGCGCGCCTCCCCGCCGAGCCCGCGCCGCGGGAGAAGCCCGCGCCCGTCCCGTGAGCGATCAGAAGGGCTACTACGCTCCACCCGCCGCCGGCTATGGGTTGTACGTGCTCGTCCGTCTCTTGTGGCAAGCGGCAAGTAGCGCGAAGCCCACCCCGCGCTCCACACCCGAACCGCTTCGTTCGCCGATCATCACGCCGCCGCCCAAGCCGGCGGCAGCACCAGCGCGCGCGGTTACCTCGCCGGCGCCCGCAGCCAATCACCACGGCTACATCGCCGCCGCGGCCGCGCCGCCCGTGGTGCGGTGGCAAAGCGATCGTGAGCTCCTCGCCTGGCGCGCCTGGCGCCTCGCCATTCTCATGGACGACGACGTGAACCAGATCGGCCCTCGCCTCCTATCCCTCTCCGCCCCCTGTATCTGGGATGGCCCCGCCATCCGGGTCGACCTCACGGTTTCTTCCGGCAAGGAACAGCCCAGCGGGATCTATGCTCTGAAGCCGGACGGCACCGAGCGCTGGGAATGGCGGCGCAGCGAGCGCTGCTGGGTCACAGGATGGGTCGCGCTGTCGGGCAGGGTGGTGGAGCACGCCCGCGGGTACCGCGCCGAGCGTGCCGTGATCCGGGAGCTCCGGCTCGGCGTCGGGACGCATCTCGCGGTGCGCAAAGGGCCCATGCTGCGGGACCTGATCGCCAGCCTCGAGCAGCGCTACCAGGCTCCCGTCGATACCGGCCAAGCCGAGCGGGAGGTCGCCGACCGCATGCTGGCGCACGGCTTCAAGCCGCAATGCCCGGACCTGCCGCTCATGTTCCTGCGGCCGCCGTGGTGGATCGCGTGACCAGACCATGGTGGGTCGTCTGTTGCGCAAAGAAGCTCTGGGAACCTACGATCCGAGCTCGCTCACTGAGCCCGGGCGCAAGCCCGGGGATCACCGAACCCAGAGAGGCCACCGGCCGGTGACCAAGACCGAGCGCTGGCTCAACCTTCTCGCCTTCCTTCTCGACCGAAGATATCCGGTCCCGCGCGAAGAGATCCTCAGCCAGGTGGACGACTACAAGGGCGACTGGCTCAAGGGCGAGGACCGGACCCGCGAGTCGGTGCGCCGCAAGTTCGAACGCGACAAGAAGGAGCTCAAGGCACTCGGCGTCGTCATCGAGCCGCTCAAGGACAGAGTCATGGCCGATCACGCGGGCCAGGAGGTCGAGGCGTACCTTCTCAAGCCGCGGGACTTCTACCTGCCGTACGTCGAAGTCCGCACCGCCAAGGGTTCGCGCGTACCACCGCATCCCTATCTCCTGAATACAGTCACCCTCGACGCGGGCGACATCCCTATCCTCCGCCGGGCCGCAGAACGGGTCGCCGCACTCCGCGACACACCGCTCGGCGCCGCGGCGCAATCCGCGCTACGCAAGCTGGCGTTTGACCTCCCCGAGCTCGGCGTCGGTCATGAAGAGCGGGCCTTTCCGCATTCCCTGCGTCCAGAGGTGGACCAGCAATTCGTGCTGTTGCGACAGGCGGTAGAGAACCGCCGAGCGGTGCACTGCAGCTACTACACGATCGGCCGCGACGCGGAGGAGGAGCGCGTCATCGAGCCGTACGGGCTGATGCTCTCGTGGGGCTACTGGTACTGCGTGGGCCGCTCGCGCGAGCGCAACGCGATGCGCGTGTTTCGGCTCGATCGCATGAAACACGTCGCGCTGGTCGAGGGTGAGCAGGCGGGCTTCCGGGTCCCCGGAGACTTCCGCATCGGCGCCTATCTCGATCGCGCGCCGTGGGAGCTGTCGGAGGAGAAGCCGGTCACGGCGCGGGTGCTGATCGCGTTCCCGCAGTCCCGCTGGGTGATCGGTGAGCGGCTGGGTAAAGTGGTCAAGGCGGTCACGGATGACGGAGGCACCGAGTTCGAGTTCCAGGTGCGCTCAGCCGACGTCTTCGTGCGCTGGCTCCTTCCCCTGGGCCAACAGGTTGAAGTCAGATCGCCGGCGGCGATCAAGCAGCAGCTCGAAGAGGCGCGGGCCCGGCTACGGGCCTTGTACCGCTGAACGATGCCCGAGACCGCGCAGTCGCAGGTCCCGCGGCTCGTCGAGCTCCTCGCGTGGCTGTCACAGAGTGACAGCGCCAAGCCCGTGACCTACCGCGCTACGGCGCGTCACCTCGGCGTGAGGGAGGAAACGGTTCGCGCGGACCTGGACGCCTTGATCGGCCTCTCGGAGGAGCATCGGGACTGGCTCGCGAGCCTGCGGGTGGCGGTCTTGGCCGAGGGGTTCGCGGCGCACAGCCTGGGTGCATTTCGGCGACCGCTGCACTTCACAGGTGAGGAGGGACTCGCGCTGTTGCTGGGGTTGGCGGGCGCCCGTGGCGGCAAGGCGATTGCCAAGAAACTCTCGCAGGCACTGGGCGCAGCGCCGCCCGTGGAGACGGTCGACGCGGCGTACGCGCTCAGCGGCGCACCGAGCGAGGAGCTCGAGCAAGTGCTCGCGGTGGCGCGGCGGGCGCGCGACGAGCGGAAGAAACTCGAGATCCTCTACTGCGCGTCTGCCGGGGAGCCGTCGCGCCGCGTGGTACACGTGCACCAGATCGTCGAGGCGGTGGGCCGGTGGTATCTTGTGGCGTGGTGCGAGAAGGTCAGGGCCTTTCGCAACTTCCGCGCGGATCGCGTGCTCGAGGCCCGCCTGCTCGAACAGGACTTCCGGCCGCAGGTGCTGTTCGGGCCGGTTCGGAAGCCGGAGGAACTGTTGCACGCCGACGAGGTGGTGATGGCGAAGGTAGCGTTCAGCGCGCGGATCGCGCGCTGGCTGAGAGAACGGTACCCGGATGGCCGGGACGCGGCAGGCGGGAGGTACGTCGTCACGTTCAAGGTCGCCGATCCCGCGTGGTTTGTGCGGGAGGTCTTGCAGTATGGGGCTGAGGCTGAGGTGTTGGAGCCCGAGGGGTTGAGGGAGGCAGTAAGGGACGCGGTGGGCAGCGACCGATGAGAGTCGTCCCTCACCGCCGAGTCGAGCACCCTTTGCGTTCGACCTTGTCCTTCGCTTTGGCCTCCTCGGTTGGCTGCCATTGCATGTTGCTTGGGGTGTCTGCGCCGCCACAGGCCAGCGGTACGACGTGATCCACGACGTGCCCCGGCCAGCCCTGAGCATGGCCACTCTGACGCATGAACTGATCCTTCGCTGCCTGACTCCGCTGGATCCGCCCGCGATTCTCGATCGAACCGCGAGGAGTGGACCGCGGATGCACTGAGTGTGAGCGGGGCTCGCTCGAGCGAGCCTGCGGATGAGCTGGCGGTGCTTTGGCGCGCGGACGCTCGGTGCGCGGAAGAGCGGCGTGGCTGCGCGGGCTGCTCGAGTACGTCCGCGGGTGGGAGCGGTGCCCACCGCCCCGCGAGCTGCCTGAGCGGTGCTGCGCCGCGAGGGGCGGTGCGGCAATGAGCGTAATAACAATTGACCAGCTTACGAACTTCCTCTGCATAGGCACCTCCCAAACCACTGGCTCAATCGTAGCCGTAACCTGTGACAATCGCGAGGTCACACCCCTGCGCGACCACAGACCGCGGAGCGGTGTCACACCCCTTCGTCAGCTTGTCACACATGAACGGGATATCGCATGTCTTCCACGACGTTGACACCCTCCTCGAAGGCCTGCGACCCAGACGTCTGGTCGAGGCGCTGGCGGTGGATCGATTCGAGCTCATGGAGCTCCTCCGGCGTTCACTCACTGAGCTACATAAGCACCGGCGCCGCGTCGCGGGCACGGCTGCGGAGCCGGAGACGGTTCATCGGATCAAGTACTGGGATGACATCCTCGGCTGTGTGAAGGAGCAGCAGGGGCCGGAGCTGATTCTCATAGACCGGACGACGTGATGTCACGGTCACCCCTGCTGGTTCGACGCCATCGAGTAAGACGGGCCAGTACTCGGGGCTTTGGTGAGGAACCTCTTGAAGCGCGAGCTGCGCGCCTGTGGCGCATTAGGGGCTGGACGATTACGGAGAGGGGACACAAGGTTAGGGTCCGATCGCGTGCTAAGCGCTTGCGCACGAATCCGACCCGTACCGCGACTATCGAGGAGTGGATCTGCACGGCCGTGTCAACGATGCTCGATCAGCTGCGCGAGTACGTGCACCAGAATCAACGCGTATGCCCAATGCCGCACCGATGGGACGAGCTCTGGAAGATCCTCCCGAACCGCCGCCGTGTGGGCACGGGATGGCACCCTCCGCAGCCTTTGATTCTCGGCGCTTCGTCGGACACTCCCGCGCTCGCCAAAGCACGCCTGCTTCTCGATCAGCTGGAATTTGCGGCCGAACACGGTGTGCTCGCAGACGTCGATCGCTTCCTGCGTAGTCTACAAGAGAACGAGTGGGCTCACTTATCAGACTTCCGGTCCGAGTCTGCTTAACCCGTAGCTCATCGGGCTGGGGACCGGAGCCCCGGACCGCGGACTAGCGATCCGCGGAATCGGTCTAGGTCCTGCTATTCCCGCATGGTTCTAGGCGCTTTGTCGTTATGTTTGCCGAATGTGGCTGTTCGCTAGCTGCCCTGGCCGCTCGCGATGGTCTTCGGGATGATGGGAAGAAAAGGCGGCGTTGGAGTAACCGGTGGTCGCCCAAGAGCGGCTAGCGCTGCGATTCGCATGACCTGGCCTGTCGTTCCGAGAGTTCATTGGGTTCCAATATGCCATTCTGTGACGTTTACATCGGTCGATTGGATGACCCCGATTTCTCATGGGAAGGAGGAGACTGGAACGGCAACGTACCTCATCGCGTGAGTCCGTTCTTTCCGCCTACTGGCGGTCCACGCTATGGAGCGTGGAGTGAGTTTCAACGCCGGCTTTCCGAAGGGCTCTTCAAAGGGCGACAGACGGACTGGGGTGGATGGGTGGTGCCAGCCTCCAAATCAGAGATTGAGGTCTTCGTCGATGATCTCTATCCAGAACACGGGTCATACCATTCGTCATCTCCGCACCTTGCTGATCAAGTGTCCGCGCTGCGCCAGTTTGTGGCGAACATTGAGGATGATGGGCAGTTCGCGATAGTTGCTACCGAGCTATAGGATTGCCCAATCCCCTCCTTTCCGTCGGCCGGACCGAACGCATAGCTCCGTGAAAGGCACGCTTCCATGCCTCGGTGCGCCGCGGCGATACGGCTGCCGAGACGTACTACTTCGCGGACCCCATCCTTCGCCTTCAGTATGGTCGGGCTTTCGCCATTCAAGCGGCGCAGAACTCGCGTCGAAAACGGGTCAGCTTCTGGACAACGCCCGGTGTCACCAGCGCAGGCGAGCAGGACTCTGCGTACCCCTTCACTATCGAAGACTTCTTGCCGCCTCCCCCACCATGACGCGCCACCAAGCGGTCATCGTCTGCTAGGCTCGCGCGGATCGCAGTCCTGAGCACGCTGATCACCATTCCTCTGCCTGGTCCCTGGAGGCTTCGGCCCGGTCTGCCCCGAAAATGTCGGCGAAACCTTGTCGAAGGGGCTTCAGTAGATGTGGAAAGGGCTCGGACCGCACATCAGGAGGGACCGATGTACACTGGCACTGGCACGGGGTCGGCGTTCTGCCAGGGCTCATATGGGTGGCCCGCGGTGATCCACCTTCTAACGCTCGCCACTCGCGTCGTTCGCGCCATCGAACGGATCGCGAACAACGTCGAGACTAACCGGTAATCGATAGATAATCAAAGAGGGCACGCTAGGCCGAGTGCGGATTCCAAGTCCGCAGCGCCAGTCGAAGTCCACTTGCTGCCCGACTTGTCAAAGCACTTTGTCGCAGTGTTTGCCATTGCAACGGTCGTCGAACGCATGCGCCCCCGTTCGCCCCCTGACCGCTCATTAGGAGAGTTGACCAGAACTCTCTGCAAGCGTTTCTCCGGGCATGAGCGGGCACAGGTGTCAGACCGACAGGGCGCCGATGCTCGTCGGGACGCCATTCCCGGTCAAATTGTCCGCTTTTGGGGCCCTGGGGCGCAAGCTCTGGATTAGGTAACCCAGGTTCGAATCCTGGAGGGGCAACTACCGACCAAACTCTCCGGCGAGGAACCGAAGAGTCCTCACTTACTCATGATTCGGAGCTCTTGAGCGATGGCACGACCCCGAACGAATGCGGCAGATCGAGGCTGAGGCATGGGAAGACGTTCTCGACATGACGATTCCGCAGGCACACGTCTGGGCCGCTGAGAACTTCGATCCCGCCAAGGTCCCTTCGGAGGTGACCCTGACCGAGCCGTACCTAATGGGGTCCCACGCCTCCGGGACGGGTGCCTGGGTCAGCGGTCCCGAGGACGTTGCCCCCGAAGAGTACTTCTGGGGCTACAATCGGATGACGACGATTCGAGGTTTGTTTGCCGCTGGTGATGGCGTGAGCGGCTCAGCCCATAAATTCTCTTCCGGGTCGCACACACAAGGGCGGCGCGCTGCCAAAGCAGCCGTGGCATACGTCCACGACAGCCCCGATCTCTCGAACATTGATCCAGAGCCGATGGCTGCCATCCGGAGCGAGATCTGGCGCCCCGTCGCCCAGTTTGAGAAGGCCGCGGGGGCGTCCACTAGGAGCGACGTGAATCCGAACTACCTTCTGCCGAAAGATGCACTGTTACGGCTCCAGAAAATCATGGACGAGTACGGGGCAGGTCGTGGCGCCCAGTACCTGACCAACGAACCAACACTGACCCGAGGGCTGGCGCTACTCGACTCGATGCGTGTGGATCTAGACAAGATGGCCCGCGACCTTCACGAGCTGCTGCGTTGTTGGGAAGTCCGAGATCGTTTTTGGTGCGCTGAGGCGCATCTTCGGCACCTCCGTTTCCGGAAAGAAACCCGCTGGCCCGGCTACTACTACCGGGCGGACTATCCTCGATTGGACGATCAGAACTGGCGGTGCTTCGTCAACTCACGCTACGACGCGGCGAAGGATGAGTGGCTCCTGACAAAAAGGCCTTGTATCCCTCTCATGAAGTGACCGGCGCGCCCCGAAGGACGCCAATTACATCGGAGCCTCTCCATCACCAATCATTCCAACACGGGCGTCCCTCACAGGCGCAGACGCGAGTGCGGTCTTGACGGGACTGATTGCGGCGGTCGGCCTCGCCCAGCGCGTCGGCGTCCAGTTCGTATTCGGCGCGGACGGCGGTGTGCTGCTGCATGGTCAGAATGCTCAAGAGTTTTTGCGTTGCGGCGGCCGGCGTACCCGCACTGGAGCGGCTGCGCGCGGCCGCGACGAATGCTGCGCAGGCGCTGGGGCCCCGCCTGAAGTGGACGCCCCGATATCACTCTAGGTACGGCCGCTGGAAGGCGTAGTTCGCCAGCGCCAGCTGATGGATCTCGTGCGTTCCCTCGATGATCCCCGTTACAGTCGCGTCGCGCAGGTACCGGCTGACGGGATAGTCCGCGCTGCAGCCATTCGCCCCGTGCATGTGGACCGCATCCGTCGCCACACGGATGGCTGCCGCGGACGCGTGGTACTTAGCAAGCGACGTTTCCATTAGCGCCCGCGGATCGCCCTGCTCGCGCAGGCAGGCGCTTCGGTAGCACAGGGCGCGAGAGGCGCTATGAGCGACCAGCATGTCCGCCAGCTGGCGGCGGATTAACTGGAAATCCCTGAGCCTGCCCTCTCCTTGGCGGCGCTGATCGGCGTACGCGAGGCACGCGTCGAGGCAGGCTTGGATGATGCCGGTGCTGCCCCAGGCGACGGAGAACCTCCCGTGATCCAGCGCGGCGTTGGCGACGAAGGTGATTCCCATCCCGGTCCGTCCGAGCTGGCGATCCCTGTAGACTCGCACGTCGTCGAAGCGGAGCTGCGCGAGCATTGAACCGCGGGTACCAAAAACATCCTTCAACGGCTCGACTTCGAGCCCTTCGCTCTCACGGTCCACCACCAGCGCGACCGGCTCGCCCTCGAGCTGGGCGAAGACAACGAACAGATCGGCGATGAGTCCGTAGGTGACCCATTTCTTGGTCCCGTTCAGCAGGTAGGCGTCACTGCTTTTCACTAACCGGGTCTGGATAGTGTGAGCAGCACTGCCCACCTCCGGTTCGCTGAGCGCGAAACCAATGATCTTCCGCCCAGTGCAGAGGTCTGGCAGCCAGCGCGCCTTCTGCTCGGAGGTACCGAACCGCGCGATCGCCTGCGCCGACATGTTGTGGACGGTCAGCAAGCTGCGCACTGAAGAGCACACCTTGCCGATCTCCTCAGTCACGAGGCCGTAGCTGACCGGGTCGATTCCGCCCCCATCCCATTCCGTCGGCAATGCTGCGCCGAGGTAGCCGCTCTCTCGGATTGCGGCCAGCACCGACGTGGGCGTGGCCTGCTCGCGGTCGATTCGCTTAGCCGATGGCGCGAGCGCGATGGCGAACCGCCGCGCCGCGTCGCGACACGCGCGCTGGCGCTCAGTCAACCTGATGTCCATGCCCGGGCTGCGTCGGGGCGGCGAGTCGGAGCTTGGCCTCGACGAACGCGGCCAGGGCGGCAATGGAGCAGAAGTTGCGTATGTCGAGGTCCTCCCTTTCCGCGACGATCGAGAACTCCTTTTCGACGAAAATCACAAGCTGCATCGCGAACAGGGAGTCGACGAGCCCCAGCTCGAAGATGTCGTCCTCGTCGCTGACTGCCTTGGTGATGACCTTGCCGAAGTAGCTTCTGATCTGCGCCCTGACGTCCATCAACGGCCCCCTCGTCCCGTGTAGTCGAAGAAGCCCCGGCCTGACTTGCGTCCGTGCAGACCGGCGTCGACCATCTGTCTCAACAGCCGGCAAGGCCGGTACTTGTTGTCGTTGTAGGACTCCTGGAGCACCTCAAGCGACAGTAGGACCGTGTCCAGACCGATGAGGTCAGCGGTCGCTAGCGGCCCCATCTTGTGGGCCACGCACTTGACGAAGATCTCGTCGACATCGGCTGGGCTGGCGACATCGTCCTGGACGATCAAGATGGCCTCGTTGATCGCAAGCATAAGCACCCGGTTCGACACGAAGCCGGGCATGTCCTTCACGAAGATTGCCTGCTTGTTCATCTGCTGCAGGAAGTCCTTGGCGGCCTGCACGGTGACCTCGCTGGTGTTCGAGCCTGTGATGACCTCAACGACCGGCTTTTGCGCCACTGGGTTCATGAAGTGCATGCCGATTACACGATCAGGCCGCCGCGTCGTGCTAGCGAGGCGGCTGATCGAAATCGCAGAGGTATTCGCCGCGATGATGCAGTCCTCTCGGCAGACAAGTTCGAGCCGTGCGTAAATCGCCTGCTTAACGTTCCAGCTCTCGGTGCCATTTTCGATCACGCTCCGCCCGCGCTCGCCCGAGGATCTCCGGCGTAATGTCGACCAAAACTACCCGGTGCCCGGTCTGCGCGAGGTTCTGTGCGACACCCACGCCCATGACCCCGGCCCCGACGACCCCGACGCTCGCATATTTCATCACCCTCATGTCCCGGTCCCGGATGCACGCCCTCTGCCCAACTTCAGTTCGGCGTCATGCTCTAACCCCAGGTCCTCTAGCACGATCCTCTCGATATTGGCAGCTCCGCCGAGATTCAGGTCCGCGCGCCGGTCGCTGCGCCGATGTGGCGTCAGCCCAGCGATAGCCCGATTGAACAACGTGGGGAGATCGCGGAAATCGGGGGAAACATCGATGTTGACGAACTTTCTTAGGCGCGCGGCGTGCTGGTATTGTTCATCGCGCTGATCTTTGCGCAACGGGAAACAGAGGATGTCGGCCTTGCCCTGCACTGCTTCAAGGAGCGTATTGTAGCCACCCGACGAGATGACTAGGTCGGCGCTTGCGTTGAGATAGCGCATGTGCGGCGCCTCTTTGTGTAGGCGTAGCCGGTCCCGGGCGATGACCGGCGATAGCTGGTCCGCCCAGGCTAGATTTGAGCGGGGGCCTATTACGATGTCGAAGGCGATGTTCGTGTGCATGCCGGCCAGTTCGAGGCAGCCCTCGATAAGCTGCTCACCCAACTGCCCGCCGCCCGCGGACGCGACGACCCAGATATCCCCGTCCTCGAGGCCCCGCTCGACGCGCGTGCGGAGGATCATCTCGGGCGAGATGTTCTGGGTGATGTAGCCCGTGTGGAGCGTCTTCTCGCTAAGCTCGGGATCGATGTTGTACTGTCGGAGAAAATCGAAAACACGCCGGTCCGACGCTGCGAAGATCCTGTCGTAGTGGGTCTTGAGGTATTCGTGCGCCTTTCCGCCGAGAATCAGCCGACGAAGCTCCTCAGTCTCGTTGAGCACGCCCCGCGTGACGAGGTATTTGCGGCAACGGGTGTTTTCCAGAATCGCCGTGAGCTCCTCTTCGGCGCCCAAGGGAAGGTGTTCGACGAAGATAACATCGGGTTGAAAGCCCCGGACAATGCCGTTGAGGATCTCTCTGCGCAGCTGAACCGCGCCCTGCTTGTCAACCCTGATGAACGGTTTGCGTCCCCAGTAGCGCGCCTTCGCCTCGAACAGGCTGTCCCAGCTTGGCAGGCGGACGTACTCGCATTCCTCGGGAACAAACCAATGCGCCGCTGCACGGTGGCCA
>WNGI01000302.1_pt1 | contig 34623 bp, 29 predicted proteins | sample 5400621 | NCBI WGS metagenome assembly WNGI01 (sample SAMN13153374, study PRJNA577476) | soil metagenome | isolation source: 20 cm soil or saprolite under Garry oak tree replicate 1 | place: USA:California | collected 2016-06-15
CTCGTGGGTCGACCCGGCCGCGCACCGCGTCCTCAAGAGCTCGATGAAGGCGACGCTCAAGGCCACCATCGCCGAGTTCGAGAACCAGGTGACGGTCACGGGCACGCAGACCGTCGACCTTGAGCCGGCCTAGCCGGCTACGCCTGCATCGCCTCCCGGATTCGATCCAGCGCGCGCATGTTGGCGATGGACTCGTCGAGCGAGACCTCGCAGTCGGAGCCGTTCTGCACGCTGTCCGCGAACGACTCGACCATCAGCTGATAGGGGTCGTGCGGGTCCTGCCACGCGGTGAAGGGCCGCTCGAGCGAGTACGTGCCCTTCGTGGTGACGGCCGTCACTCCCTGCTCCTCGGCTGATTCGAAGCTGCACCACAGCGATGCGGTGCCGCCGCCTGAGAAGTGCAGTAGCGAGCTCACGCTCATGTCGACTCCTGTCTTCTGGTCGAACCGCGCACGCGCCAGCACGGTGTCGGGCTCGCCGAGCAGCCAGCGCGCGACGCTCACGGTGTAGCAGCCGACGTCGAGCAGCGCACCCCCACCGAGCGCGGGCTGCAGCCGGTAGTTGGATGGATCGCTCAGCGGAAACCCAAAGCTCGCCTGCACGTGCAGCGGCCTTTCGTCGGCACGCAGCCCTTCGACGAACGCGCGCATGCGCGGATGGAAGCGATACATGAACGCCTCCATCAGCAGCCTGCCTGAGCGTCGCGATGCATCGGCCATCACCGCCGCCTCGTCGGCGTTCATGCCAAGCGGCTTCTCGCACAGGACGTGCTTGCCGGCCGCCAATGAGCGCTCCGTCCATTCTTTGTGCAGGCTGTTGACCAGGGGGATGTACACGGCCTCAACAGCGGGATCGGCGAGCACGTCGTCGTAGTCACGGGCGACGCTCGGGATCGCGTGCCGCGAAGCCATCTCGCGGGCCCGCTCGGGGTCGCGGCTCGCGATCGAGACGAGGCGGCCGTTCCGAGATGCGGCGATGGCTGGCAGGACCGCCCGGCCCGCGATCCACGCCGCGCCGAGCACCCCCCAGCCGAGCCGGTCGCCGGCTATATGTCGACCTCGAGGCGCGCGCCGCCCTGCGCGATCGACTGCGTCGCCGACTCCATGACGGCCACCGTGCGCCTGGCTTCCTGCGGGGTGACCGCAAGGGGCTCGTCCCACGCGAGGTGATCGGCGAGGTTGCGGTAAAAGCCATGCTCGTCGCGAGGCGCCAGGGCAAGCCGCTCTTCATGCGTTCCGCCGCCGCTGGCGGGCCGGAGAACTTTGATGACGGCGGGCGCGTCCGCCGGCGGGCTTACGTCCTCGCGCCACTCTCCGAGCACCGCGCCGCGCGTGCCGAGCACGTACCACTTCGGCTTGAGGGCGGCAGCGATGTCGGACTGCATGAATGTGGCCTGCGCGCCGCCGTCAAACGTCAGGTCGACACGAACCTGGTCCGAGTTGGTCACATCGTGCCAAACGCGCTTGTGCCCGACCGCCGACACGTGGCGGACCGATCCCTCGAACAGCTGCAGCACCCAGTCGAAGTAGTGCGAACCCCAGTCGTAGATGGTTCCGCCGGAGATGGGCTCGTGGCTGTGCCAGAAATCGCATGGATGCGAATACCCGCCGATGAAAGACTCCATGTAGAAGAGCTCGCCGACGCGCCCGGAGCGGATGGTTTCGCGCATCGCGAGGTAGTCGGGATCCCAGCGCCGGCTCTGGTAGACGGTGAGGACGCGGCGATGCGCGGCGGCCGCGTCGATCATGCGATCGACATCGTCGACGGTGATCGCGAACGGCTTTTCGCACACGACGTGCTTGCCCGCCTGAAGCGCGCCCACCACCGGGTCGGCGTGGACGCTCGGGGGCGTGCCGACGACCACGAGCCCGATGTCGGGATCGCGCAGCAGCTCTTCGGCGCCCGAGTACGTGGTGACGCCAAGCTCGCGTGATGCGAGGTGGAGGCGCTCGGCCGAGATGTCGGCCACGGCGCGCATGTCCAGGCCAGGCGTCGCCGCGATGGACTCAGCGTGACCGCGCGCGATCGCGCCGTAACCGATCAGGCCGACGCCAACCGTCGGGGCAGGCGCAGCGCCTGACGCAAACAGCACCGCGCGATGCACCAGCTTCTGGAAGTCGGCGTCCTGATACGTGGCGGCGCCGTGACCGAGTCCGATCTGCACGAAACGGCCGTCGCCGTGTTGCCTTTCGTACGCCACGACCTGGTCGCTGTAGCGCCAGCTCGCGCGCAGCAGCACATTCGCCTTCGCGGGCGGGCCTTCCGACACATACAGCTCGTCTTCGACTCGGATCTCGGGCGAAAGCCGCTCGGTGACGGGATGATCCGCGACGCGAATGACGAGCTCGGTCAAGGGCGCCGGCCCGCCCAGCCTCCATCCTGCCATCTCGGCGACGGCGTCGTGCTCGGACCAGGCGGCAAGGGTGCTGTGCAGCAGCACGACGCCTCCACCGCGTCGTACGAACTCGTTGAGCTGCGCCGCCTGATCGCCGGCCAGCGGTACGTCGGAGGCTGCCAGGAGCACGCGCGCGCGTCCTTCATTCAGGGCCCCGAGATCGCCGGCGACCTCTATGTCGAAGTGATGCATGCGCTCGAGCGAATGGATCAGCGGTCGCGCGATGTGCGTGTAGTCGTGCGAGCGGCCGGACAGCAGCGTCAGGAGCGTGAACCGGCTGCGCGACATCGGCTAAAGGGTACGCGCCGGGGTTTTTCGAGCGATCCGGTGCAGGGCGTCGCGCGTCAGGCTTGCTGTGCGCTGCCACGTGAACTGTCGCGCGCGCTCCCTGCCGGCCGCGCCGAGGCGGTCGCGCAGCGTCCTGTCCGTCAGCGCCTTCTCGAGACCGACCTCGATCGCAGTGACATCCTCCGGATCCACCAGCAGCGCCGCGTCACCGGCGAGCTCCGGCAGCGCGCCGGCGGTGCTGACCACCGACGGCAGGCCGTGGGCCATCGCTTCGAGCAGCGGCAACCCGAAGCCCTCATAAAGGCTCGGGAACGCGAGCACTGCCGCCGACTCGTAGAGGGCGCTGAGCGTGGCCTCGTCCACGTGACCGAGGTAGCGCACGCCCGGCTCGGAGCGGATCTTATTGATCGTGTCGCCGTACGCCCATCCAGGTCTGCCCGCGATCACCAGCGGCGGCGCCAGCACGCCGCCGCGCAGCCGGCGGTAGGCGGCAAGCAGGCGCGGGTAGTTCTTGCGCGGCTCGACAGTGCCGACCGCGAGGATGAAGCCAGGGGTGATGCCATCGGGTAGCGGGCCTGCGGGAGCCGATGCCGACACGCCGAGCGGCACCACTGACGTCTTCTCGTCGAGGCCAGGGACGTGATACCAGTCGAGGAGGTCGATCCTTGTGCGCTCGGAGATCGTGAGCACCACGGCCGCCTGCCGCAGCGCGGGTTCGAGGATCGTGCCGAAGTAAAGGCGCTGCTGCCAGGGGACCTCGGCCGGTCGCAGCTTGAACGCGAGGTCGTAGACAAAGACCGCGGCGGGAGGTGCCGACGAGCTGCGCCGCGGCGGGCTCGGCCAGTACGGATAGAGGATCGCGTCGCTGTCGAGCGATGCCTCGACCGCCGGCAGCCAGCGAAGCTTCAGCGCCAGCTCGTGTCGATATGGCGCAAGCAGAGCGTCGCATTTGAGGTCGCGCAGGCTTTCGGGCCGCTCGCGGCTGCACAGCAGCGTGTATGAGTCCGCATCGCCCTGGGTGACGAGCGCACGAGTGAGCTCGGTCGCCACCGTAACCATGCCAACCCGAGGCCGCCAGCAAGCAGTGACATCAACAGCAAACCGGGACATTCTTCGACCGACTCTAGTGGAGTTAACGCCCCCACCCGGCGCTTCGCACCGACCTCCCCGCAAGCGGGGAGGTAACAGCAGAACAGCCCGGGCTATTGACCTCCCCGTAAGCGGGGAGGGTCAGGGTGGGGAGTGAAGAACTTGCTAGTTACATCTGAACCGAGCGAATAGCGAAAACGCAGTCGAACGTTCCGGACACGCAGCCGCACTCGACCTCTTCGACATACCAGTCGTTGGCGAGGCCTGCCCAGCGCAGGATTGCCTCGATCGTCGCGATCCAGATATGGCACGACTTGATGGGCTTGATGCGACCCAGCGCGAACATGTTCGAGAAGTTCACCATCCAGAACTGGTCCTCGTCGACCTGCAGCCACGCGTGCGTGTGCTCGCCCCGAACGTTGTCGAGCGATTCGCAGAACGACTTCACGACGCCTGCGAGCTTGCGTTGCCGGCCCGGGACGAGCCGGCGCATGCCGCCCAGGCCGTGGCGGCCGTCGGCGAGCCAGCGCTCGGTCATCCGCCGCCCCCAAGCGCGAATGGTGTCCTCTGCCTCGGCGCCGTACACGACCTCGAACGCCTCGTTCAAACGGCTGAGGTAGTCGACCGGCGTGCCGAGCTGCTCGTCGTCAGCCGGCTCCTTGTCCAGGTACTGCGCGAACCCCGCCGTGTAGGCCAGCTCGTGCCAGCGGTCGTGCGTGATCTCGCGCGCGGACCGCACAGCGTTCGCCAGGTATGAGTTGAGGATGAACCTGCCTCGAGCCCGGGCGGGCCGCACGCCCATGAGCTCGAGCGTTCTCACCGCGGAAGACGAGCCCGACCCCGAGCTCGGCGTCGGCGGTGGCGGCGAGCCGTGCATCGTCGGCGGGATGACCCGCTGCATGGGCGGAAGCGTCTGGATGGGAGGCACGCCAGGCGGAGCAGAGGCGGGAATGGCCACCCCGACAGGGGCCATCGCAGGCGGGGTGGGCGGAGACGGCGTGATCTGCACCGAGGCGGCCACGACCGCCGCGGACGCAGTGGCAGGCGCCGGCGGCACGGTGGCGCCCGCGCTGGGGCGGCGCTGTGGAAGCTTGGCCATCAGACCAAGCAGCTCGCGCACTGTTTGCGGGCGCTGGTTCGGGTCTTTCGCCAGCACGCGCGAGAGCAGCTGGTCGAGCTCGTCGGGCAGGTTGGCGTTCAACCCAACGGCCGATGGGATCGGCGAGTTGACCGTGGAATACGCGACCTCCATCCGGTTGGCGCCCACATAGGGCAGCCGGCCGGTGAGCATCTCGAACGTCAACGCGCCCATCGCGTAGATGTCGGCGCGGCGGTCGACATCGTGCCCCATCACCTGCTCCGGCGCCATGTAGCCAGGCGTCCCGATCGCCAGCCCGATCGTGGTCAGATGCGTCGGCTGGCCCGCGCCGCGCGCGAGTCCAAAGTCCGCAAGCAGCGCGCGGCCGTCGGCGTGGATGAGCACGTTGGTGGGCTTCAGGTCGCGATGCACGATGCCCGCGTCGTGCGCGTGCTGCAGGCCGTCCCCGATCTCGCGCAGGTAGCGCCACGCGGTAAGCGTGTCCAGCGGGCCGCGCTTCATGATGTCGCGCAGCGTTCCGCCGCGGATCAGGGGCATCGTCAGGTAGGCGACGCCCTCGGTCATCTCGAAGTCATAGATGGTGAGGATGTTCGGGTGGTCGAGCTTGGCGAGCGTCTTCGCCTCGGCCTCGAATCGCTTGACGAAGCCCTCGTCCTGGAACAGCTCCGGAGATAGCGCTTTCAGCGCGACCTCGCGCCCGAGCGGCTGCTGCACGGCTCGGTACACGACCGCCATGCCGCCTCCACCCAGGCGTTCGACGATCTCGTATGAGCCGAGCCTTGTGCCGGTGAGGTCCTTCAACTGACCACCGCCCCGCCAGGCGGGGTCGCACCACCCACCAGCTTGTCCACCACGGAAGTGAGGTCGTTCAGGCGGAACGGCTTGCTGAGCACGTCGTTGGCGCCCGCGGCGAGGAACCGTTCGCGGTCTCCCGCCATCGAATGCGCGCTCGCGATCACGACCACCATCGACGGCTTCTTGGCCTTGATCTGCCTCATGGCCTCGAGCCCGTCCATCCCTGGCATCGCGACGTCCATCAGGATCATGTCCGGCGCGTCGGCGAGCGCGATGTTGACCGCCTCCAGCCCGTCGGACGCGGTCAGCACGCGGTGGCCCGCCTTCTCCAGGACGCGCCGGCACAGCCGCTGCGCCACCTCGTTGTCATCAGCCACCAGCACGGTGACCGCCCTGGCGTCAGGCATGCCGGAGCTGCATCGCGGGCGTGACCGCCTCCAGGGCCAGCGGGATGGTGAAGTGGAACGCAGACCCGTGTCCGACGGCGCTTTCGACCCAGATCTTGCCGCCGTGCATCTCCACGATCTGCTTAACGATCGTCAGCCCGAGCCCAGTCCCGGCGATCGACTGGGCCGCGCCGCTGCGCACGCGGCGGAAGCGCTCGAAGACGTGCACGATCTCGTCCGGCGGGATGCCGAGCCCGGTGTCGGCCACGGTGATCAGGGCGTAACCGCCCTCGGCGCGGCTGGATATCGTCACCGTGCCGCCCTCAGGCGAGTACTTCACCGCGTTGTTGACGAGGTTGCTCACGACCTGGACCAGCCTGTCGCGGTCTCCGGTCACGATTGGCAGCCGGGGGTCGAGGTCTGGCTTGAACTCCACCATCGATGACGCGGTCGCGGCGCGGGCGACCGTGTCGCTGAGCACCTCGTTGATGTCGACGTCAGCCATGCGGATGCTCATCCGGCCGGACTCCATGCGGTCGAGGTCGAGCATGTCGCCGATCAGGCGGTTCACGCGGTCCGCGTCATTGAATATGTAGCCGCCGTAAGCTCGCAGCTCGTCCGGCTCGAGCCCGCCGTCGCGGATGAGCTCGCTGAAGCCCTGGATGCCCGTGAGCGCGGTGCGGAATTCATGGGACACGATCGACAGGAACTCCGTCTTTGTCCTGTCGAGCCTTTCCAGGTCGGCGTTGGCCCGCTGCTGCGCGGAGAGTGACTCCTCGAGCTTGTCCTGCGTCTCGCGCACGGCGGTCACATCCTCGACCATCAGCAGCACGTGCTCCGGCCGTCCTTTCAAGTCCGGTATCGACGCAGCCGACATCTGGAGCCACAGCCACCGCCCATCGCCTGTGGCGGCGCGGACCTGCACGCTGCCCCCGTCGCTGATGCCAGCGAGCAGCGGCGGGAGATTCGCCCTGCCGGCCGCGAGGTCGTACGCGCGCTGCAGCTCGGGCCACGCGTGCGTGCGCAGCGTCTGAATGTCGTGCACGAGCATCTTCAGCAGCGCCGCGTTGCCTTCTACCAGTTCGCCCTCGGCGCTGATGCGCGCGATCCCGATGGGCGCGCGCTCGAAGATCGCGCGGTGGTCGGCCTCGCTGCGCTGCAGCGCGACCGTCGTCTCCGAGCGGTGGATGAACTGGCCGATCTCGGAACCGGCCATCGTGAGCATGGTCATGACCTCGCCGTCGATGTCTGGCCGTCCTCGTCCGAACAGCACCAGGAGACCGCTGACGGTGCCCCCGACTGTGACGGGGCATGCCACCTCGACAGTCAGCCCCGCGCGGCGCGCGGCCTCGCCGATCAGCGACTCGCTCGCGGCCGACACCTCTTCGTTCACCGCCGGCACCCCCGATCGGATGGCCCTGCCCATCAGGCCGCTGTTCGTGTGCAGCGCCATGTGGTGAGCGGCGCGGTCGAACTCGGAGAGCCGCGGATCGTCCGCGTGCCATGACTGGCGCAGCCGCAGCATCTTGCCGTCGGAGTCCGCGCTCCACAGGTGCGCCACATCCCAGCCAAGCTCGCTGCCCATCGCGCTGAGCACTGCAGGCGACGCCTGCTCCCACGTCGCACTCGTCGCGATTGCATGGCGCACGGCGACCATGACGTTCCGCACGGACTCGGCTCGTTTGGCGGCGGAGATGTCCATCTCCTGGACGAGGAATGTGCGGGCTCCGGCGGGGCGGTCGCCCAAGGGCGTCACCGAGAGCGACACCGGGAACGCGACGCCGTCGGCCCGGACCTGCAGCGTCTCGGCCCTCCAGCCGCCGTCCGGCGACGATTCGGCTTGCGCGAGCGAATCGGTGATGGCTCCTTTCAGCGAGTCCGCCGTGACGCCGGGCAGCGACGTGGCCAGCAGGTCCGCCTCCGACCGGCCGAGCATCGCGCCCAGCCTGGTGTTCACGTGGAGCCAGCCGCCGCGCGCGTCGACGATGCCCATGCCGACGTCGGCGTGGTCGAGCGCTGCGCGCAGCCAGGCCTCGCCGTCGCGCGCGAGCTTCGATTCGCGTTCGGCGGAGGCGGCCGCCGAGCCTGCGTCGCGCTTGATTACGGCGACGACGGCTGCAAGCAGCCCGACCAGCCCGACCAGAAGGGCAAGCGCGGCGATCAGGCCGGGAAGACGGGCCAGGCTCAGGGCGATGGCGGCGAGGCCGTAGACCGCGACGAGGCCCGCGATCGAGTAGGGCGTGGCACGGCGAACCAGTCCCTCGGCGCTCGACGGCGCGGCTGCCGACGGTTGGCGCGGGCCTGGCGACACCGGCTCAACCTCACCCCCCCTGACTGGGCTCACGGTGCGCAGGTGCCAAATTTTATCGGCCGGCCGGCAGCGCAGCCCACTCTTAAAGGGCCCGTCCTTACTTGATAAGCTGCGGCGGCGAGTTGGCTCCAAGGTTCCTGAACACGCCGCTGCACCAGCCCGGCCTCAACCGGCGCATGTACCCGTTCCTGGGCCTGGCCATCGTCGGCCTGGTCACCGTCAAGCCGCTCACGGCGGTGGCCGCCTCGCCCGAGCTGATGGTCGCCCTGCTGATCGGGGCCGCGCTGACGCTCGCGCCGCTCGCACCGGATCGACTCCTCCCGGCGGGCCGCTGGAGCGGCTCCACGCCGGTGGCGGTCGGGTTCATCCTCGCCGCCTACAACCTGTGGAGCAGCGGGACGCTGGTCGGCATCGGCGCGACGGTGATCCTGACGCTGCTCGGCTGCGCGCTCATCGTCGTGCCCTGGGAGAAGGTCCCTCGCTGGCTTCACGCGGCGTCGCCCATTGGTGGGCTGCTGATCGCGATGGTGCTCGAGGTCCAGTTCGGCTCGAGCGTGCTGAAGGCGTTTCCGTTCGTCCTCCTCCCGCTGCTGATGCTCGCGCTGTACTACACGTCGCTCGAGTTCGCCATCGGCGCCGGGCTCGCGGTCGCGAACATCGCCACCGTCGCGATCGCAAACCCCGACCTGCCCGACACCGGGCAGGCTCTGCTGGCGGCGCTGACGCTCGTCGCGCTCGGCCTTCTGGTCCGGCGCGTCGTCGGCGCCTTACAGTCGACCCGCGCAACGGCGGCCGCGGCGGAAGGGGCGAAGACCGAGCTGCTCGCCAACCTCGCGCAGCGCAACGAGCAGCTGCAGGAGATGACGCGGATGAAGTCCGAGTTCCTGGCCACGATGAGCCACGAGATCCGGACGCCGATGAACGGGGTGATCGGCATGACTGGCCTGCTGCTGGGCACGGACCTCACGCCGGAGCAGCGCGACTACGTGGAGACGATTCGCACGTCGGGCGACACGCTGCTCGAGATCATCAACGACATCCTCGACTACTCGAAGATCGAAGCGGGCCGCGTGCGCATGGAGACGATCGACTTCAGCCCGAAGCACGTGACCGAAGAGGCGGTCGAGCTGTTTGCCGAACCAGCTTCTAACAAGGGCATCGAGCTCATCGTCGACATCGACCCGGACATCCCCGAAGTCGTCGTCGGCGACCCGGGCCGCCTGCGTCAGGTGCTGCTTAACCTCATCGGCAACGCTGTGAAGTTCACCGACGTCGGCGAGGTGGTCGTGCGCGCGCGTCGTGGCGTGACCAAGGGTCGTGGCGCGCTGCTGCGGTGGGAGGTGTCGGACACCGGTATCGGCCTATCTGAGGACGAGAGGGGCCAGATCTTCTCGACCTACTCGCAGGTCGACAGCTCGACAACGCGGCGCCATGGCGGCACCGGGCTCGGGCTCGCCATCGCGCGGATGATCACGCAGCTGATGGGCGGCGATATCGGCGTCGACAGCACGAAGGGCGTCGGCAGCCAGTTCTGGTTCACCGCGCTTTTCCGCGAGTCCGAGAGCGCGGCCGCCTCCAGCACAACCGGCGATCTGACGGGGACGGCCGTCGCGATCATCGACGACAACCGCACGAACCGCGTAATCCTCGAGCGCTACCTCGATTCGTGGGGCATGCGCCAGCACAGCTATGAGGGCGGACGCGAAGCCCTGAAGGCGATGAGGGATGCCGCGGCCGGCGATCCATTCGACGTCGCGATCGTCGACATGATGATGCCGGTCATGGATGGGGGCGCGGTGGCCGCGGAGATCCGGAGCGACCCGAGGCTCAGCGAGATGGTGGTGGTGCTGCTCACGTCGGCCGGCCATTCGGAGCAGCCAGTGCCCGGCGTCGACATCGAGCTCGTCAAGCCGGTGCGTCCTTCTCAGCTCTTCGACGTGCTGCACACGCTTCTTTCCGCGCGGCCCGAGTACGGAAGGCACGAAGCCGGCGAGCACCTGCCCTCGGTGGTGCGGCCCGACCGCGGCGGGCGGGTGCTCATCGTGGAGGACAACGCGGCCAACCTGAAGGTCGCGATGCGCATGGTCGAGCGACTCGGTTATCGCGCGGACAAGGCGGGCAACGGCGTCGAGGCGGTGCGCGTGCTCGACCGCATGGACTACGACGCGGTGCTGATGGACTGCCAGATGCCGGAGATGGACGGCTACGAGGCCACGCGCCAGATCCGGCGCCACGAAAAAGAAGGACGGCGCACGCCCATCATCGCCATGACGGCGAGCGCCATGGCCGGCGACCGCGAGCGCTGCCTCGCCGCAGGCATGGACGACTACATCTCCAAGCCGATCAAGCTGCACGTCGTGGCGGCGGTGCTGGAGCGCTGGCTGGGGCGCGTGGCTGAGGAGCCGGCGCCCACCGCCTAGCTCATCAATTGCGCGTTTGTATACAAACGCGCGCATGAAGGCGTGAATTTTGTGCGTTTGTATACAAACGGCGGAGTCAGGCCGTGGGGTTCCACTTCCTTCGCAGCGCCAGCACTGTCACGTCGTCCGACATCTCGTGCCCGCGCACGCCCTGAGTGAGGTTGTCGACCAGCTCCTGCGCGGTCGCGCTGCGCCTCACGTCGGCCGGCAAGAGCACATCCTTCACCGCCATGTCCGGTCGCAGGTCGAGCAGGCCGTCGGAGAAGACGAGCAGCGTGTCGCCCGGCTTGAGGTTCGCCCAGCCGATCGTGAACTCCGTGTCCGGGAACATCCCGATGGGCGCGCCGCGCAGCGACAGGTTCTCCTGTCCGGTGCTGCCGCGAAGGATTCGCGCGTGCCCGTGGCCGGCGTCGATGTAGTGGATGTCCCCGCTGGTGATGTCGAAGACGCCGTGGAACACAGTGACGAACGCCTGGTTCACCTCGAGCGGCGCCTCCATGATGCGGGCCGCCAGGCGCACCGACTGCTCGAGGTCCTCCACCTGCGCCGACGCGCGCAGCGCAGCGCGGACGGTGGCCATCATCATCGCGGCGGGCAGGCCCTTGCCCATGACATCGCCCAGCGTCACGGCGATGCGGTTGGCGTCAGGCAGGTACCAGTCGTAGAAGTCGCCGCTGATCTCCCGCGCCGGCGTGAAGTGCGCGGCCACCTCGAATCCTTCGCCGTCGAGCGGCGAGCGGGGAAGCATCCCCTCCTGCACGTGGGCCGCGTTCTGCATCTGCTCCGCGCGCTCGGCGACCATCGTCTCCAGCCGCCGCAGGTTGGCCTGGTACTCGAGCTCGAGCCCGCGGCGGCGGATCGCGTTGACGACCGCCAGGTAGAGCTCGGTCGAGCCGATGGGCTTGACGAAGTAGCCATGCGCACCGTGCTCCACCGCGGCCTTGCCCAGCTCGGGGTCGTCGACCCCGGAGATCATGACCACGGCGATGTCGGGCTTGAGCGCGCGCAGCTCGCCAAGCAGCCCGTAGCCCGATTCGTCGGGCAGGCGCACGTCTAGCAGCACGACCCCGTACTCGGCCTCGGCCAACCGCTGTCGGGCCTCGGCGCCGGAGAACGCGGTGTCGGCCTCGATGTTCCGGCTCTTCAGGATGCGCGCCATCGACCTGGCGAGGGCTTCCTCGTCTTCGACTATCAGCGTCCTGGGACCGGTCTCTGCGGGCGGCACAAGCAGAGTTTAAGGAGGGCGTTAGGCCTTCCCAGCGTTGTAGGCTGTCGATCCGTGAGCCTGGACGTTCAGACGCGTCAGACCGAGGCAGGGGTGACAGTCGTGGTTCCATCGGGCCGGCTCGACGTTGCCGGCGCGCCCGCGCTGAAGGAGGCGATCGGCGATGCTGTCAAAAACGGCCCTCCACGTCTGGTCATAGACCTGGAAGGCGTCAGCTTCGTCGACAGCACGGGCCTGGGCTCGGTGATCGCCGCACTCAAGCTGGTTCGCGGCAGCAGGGGCGACCTGCGACTCGCGGCGCCGAACCAGCAGGTGCGGGTGGTCCTGGAGCTCACCACGTTGGATCGCGTCTTCGCCTACTACCCAACGGTCGAGGACGCGCTCACTGACTTCTGAGTTCGCACAGCCCTTCGAATTCCAGGCCACCCTGACCCAGCTCGACGAGGCGCTGGACACGCTGCACCACTCCATGCAGCTGCTGCGTGAGAAGGGGTCAACCTCCCTGGACGAAACCAACATCATGCTGTTCGAGAGCGCCGTCTCCGAGATCGGCGCCAACGTGCTCACCCATGGGCGGACGGACGGGCCGATCGACGCGCCCGTCGAGTTCCGTCTGACGCTCGAGGGGCACATGGCCCTGGCAACGTTCGTCGATCGAGGTCCGCCCGTTCATAATCACCTGACTCGCGCCATGCCGGAGCCGACCAGCGAGACCGGACGCGGCCTCGCGATAGCCCGCCAGGTGCTGGATGAGCTGGGATACGAAAGAGATGGCGAGATCAACACATGGCGCCTGGTGAAGCGGCTTTGACCGTCACCGGCGAGCCCGAGCACCACCTTACGTCTCGTGAGCTGGTGCACGAGTTCCGCAACCTGCTCGCGGTTATCGTCAACTACTGCGAGCTCATCGCCGAGGAGACATCGGATCCCGAGGCGATCAAGAACGACCTGAACGAGATCCGCACAGCCGCCGAGCGCGCGCTGTCCCTGACAGACAAGATCGCGGTCCCGGTGAGGAATCCTCCATCGGGCTCCGAGGAGCCGGCAGAGTGACCATCGCCAGAGAGGAAGGCACGGCGAGGTCGTTAAGCCGAAAGCCGAGACGCAGCGATCACGAGGTCGTGCTCGTGGTCGACGACGAGGCGCAGGTGCTGCAGCTGCTGAAGCGGGTGCTCGAGCGGGCCGGCTTCGAGGCCATCACCGTCGACGATGGGCGCGCCGCGCACGACGCGGCGGTGGCGTGGCGGCCGGACATCATCCTGCTCGACCTGATGCTCGGGTCCACCACCGGCGACCAGGTGCTGGCCGAGCTGCGAAAGGACTTCCGCACACGCCTCATCCCTGTCGTGTTCCTGACCGTGCGCAGCTCGATCAAGGACAAGGTGGAACACCTGATGGCCGGCGCCGACGACTACGTGACCAAGCCATTCATCGGCGAGGAGCTAGTCGCCCGCCTGCGCGCGGTCATCATGCGCGCCACCACCACGCGGGAGCTGAGCCCGCTAACAGGCATGAGCGGCAACTCGGACATCATGCGAGAGATCTCGCATCGGCTGCACGCGCACGAGTTCGCTTGCCTCTATCCCGACATCGACAACTTCAAGAGCTACAACGACCACTACGGGTTCATCCGCGGCGACGACGTGATCAAGACGCTCGCGTCGATCATCCTCGAGGTGCTGGAGGAGAACTTCTCGCCTTCTCACTTCGCCGGCCACGTCGGCGGCGATGACTTCGTCATCCTTACCGACCAGTCGCTGGCCGAAGACCTCGCGTCGGAGATCATCCACCGCTTCGACCAGGAGGTGCCGGCGCTCTACGACCTGGTCGACCGCGAGCGCGGCTGGATCGAATCCGAGGATCGCACCGGCCACATGCACCACACGCCGCTGGTTTCGCTGTCCATCGGCATCGTGATGTCGAAGCCCGGCCACTTCAGCAGCGCGCCCGCCCTCGCCTCGCGCGCCGCCGAGGTGAAGGGCGTCGCGAAGCGGATTCCGGGCTCCAAATGGATCGTCGACCGGCGGCGTCCGCCGGAGTCTAGACTGCGCTGATCGAATCCATTTCGTATTGGGGCTGAGGGCGGTAATCCCGGTGCTAGCATCGCCGAGAATGACCTGTTTGACTCCTTCTCTTTGCCTCCCCACGATTGTTGGCGAGCCCGGCGCCTGATAACCCATGAGTGAGCTCAGGGTGCTGCCAGGCGGTCCGGAGGGAGCTGAGCCCGAGCCGCAGGCCGGCCTGGTGCCGGTCGCGCAGCGGACCCGCGTCGTCGTGCACCGGATGGAGGGCGGCCTCGAGAACGGAGAGTCCGAGGCGCGCGCGCTCAGCGCGGCGGGCTTCCCGATATTCACGCAGGCGGACCCCGACCGGCCGCGCCTGATCCCGCTCGCGGACATCAAGTACGTCGTCCTCGGCTCGGTCGAGGACCCGAACCTCGAGGCCGATCCGGGCGACAAGGCCGAGGGGCGTAAGGCGATCCTTCGTTTCCGCGACGGCGAGTGGATCCCCGCCTATATGGACCCGAGCCAGGCCAACGACGGGGTCGGGCTGGCGGTCAAGATCCGGCTGGCCGAACGGCAGCGCGTGATCCCCGCGGTCGCCGCGTCGCGTGCCCTGCTCGAGATGCAGTTCGTCGATACCTGGACAACGCTTCCAGAAGGACCGACTCCGCAGCGCCGCCGCTCCGACATCGAGCAGGCAGCGGCGCGGCAGGGCAAGGACCTGCACAAGCTGGCTAACGACTTCCGCGACAGGCTCGCGCTCGTGCGCGATGCAGGCCTCACCACAGGCGACACGCTCGCCTTCTCGCGCGCGGTGCGCACGTACCTTGACCGCTTCCTCGCCGAGGACAGCATCACGCTCAACCCTGGAGAGAAATCGGCGCTGGCCGACATCATCCTTCGTGCAGCGGTCGGTTACGGCCCGCTCGACCCGCTTCTCCATGACCGGTCGGTGAGCGAGATCATGGTCAACGGCCCCGACCAGGTCTTCATCGAGCGCCGCGGCGTGCTTACCAAAGCCGAGGTCCGCTTCGACGACGAGAACCAGCTGCTGGAGACCATCCGGCGTATGGTCGCCACGACCGGGCGCCACATCGACGGCCTGAACCCGATGGTCGACGCGCGCCTGCCCGACGGAAGCCGCGTCAATGCGATCATCAGGCCCGCGTCCATCCACGGTCCGGCGCTGACAATCCGCAAGTTCAAGGACGCGGTGCTCGGCATGGACGACCTGACGCGCGAGGGCAGCCTGAGTCCCGCCATGTCGGAGTTCCTCAAAGCCGCGGTGCTTGGACGCATGAACATCCTGGTGTCCGGCGGCACCGGTTCCGGCAAGACCACTTCGCTGAACGTGATCGCCCGCTTCATCCCGCACAACCAGCGCGTGATCACCATCGAGGACGCTGCCGAGCTACAGATCGACCACCCGCACGTCATCTCGCTCGAGCATCGCCCACCGAACGTCGAAGGCAAGGGCGAGCTGACGATCCGGCAGCTCCTTCGCAACAGCCTTCGAATGCGCCCCGACCGCATCCTGGTCGGAGAGGTCCGTGGCTCCGAGGCCCTCGACATGCTGCAGGCCATGAACACCGGCCACGACGGCTCGATGTCGACCATCCACTCCAACTCCGCGCGTGACGCGCTCTCCCGCCTGGAGACGATGGTGATGATGGCCTCGATCGACATCCCGTTCGAGGCTGTGCGCGCTCAGATCGCGTCAGCGGTGAACCTCATCGTCCACCAGGCCCGCATGCCTGACGGCCGGCGCAAGATCGCGCAGATCGCCGAGGTGGTCGGCTACGACCAGAACGGACCGATCCTTCGCGACATCTTCCTGCTCGGCATGGGCGGCGACCTGCGGCTCGAGTACAACGCGACCGGCTACGTGCCCACGTCGCTGGACAAGGCCGCGTTCTACGGCGTGCAGGTGGACAAGGATCTTTTCGACCCGGTGCAGGCGCGATTCATCCCGGCCGGGTCCGACAGCATGATGCCCGTCGTCAAAGATCCGCTCATCACCGGACAGCGCGGGGGCGAGGAGAAGGTGGTGCGCCAGGTCGTGGTCGTGCCCTTCAGCTCCGATCGGCCCGCGGCCCAGGTGCAGACGCAGGCCACCCCGGCCACCTCATCGCAGGCGATGGCGTCAACGCCCGAGATGCAGGAGGAGATGCGCAAGCTCATCGACGCTGCGCGCTCCGCGGTGGCCGACCTTCAGGCCGCCGCGCCATCGCCAGGACCCGCGGTGGCCGAGCCGCTGCCGGCTTACGAGCCGCCTCCGGTGGCGCCTCCTCCTCGGCCCCCCGCGCCGCTCGCCGGCGAGGTCCCCGCCATGCCCGTGCAGGGAGTCGCGCCCATCGCCGCGGGTCCGGTGCCGGCCGCGCCGCCCCAGGCCTTCGCCTCGCTGGGCGACTCGGTGGCCGCCGCGCAGGCGCTGCAGGCCGCCACCGCGATGGCGCGAGCCACCACCGAGCTCGGCCGCATGGCCGCCGCCGCTCAGAGCGGCTTCATCGCGAACGCGGGCATACTGCCCACGGTTCAATCCGAGGCCGGGCACAGCGGCCTGGGCGTGAGCCGGCGCTTGAAGGCCGTGATCGAGAGCATCGTCACGAACAAGAACCTGAACCTCCGCCTGGCGCCGACGATCACCCAGGTTTTCGAGGGCGCGGAGATCAAGGCCAGCGACTATGCCAAGCCGAACCACCTGTCCAGGGAATCCGCGTCGCGGGAGCTTCGCCAGGCTGCGGAGGCGGGACTTCTCGAGATGGTCAAGTACGCTCAAGGCGAGGCCGGGTTCCGTTCCGGTCCATCACTGCTGCGCGAGGTGGCGGCCGGACTAGGTCAGCCCATCGACGCGTCCTCGCCGCTGACCGCAGACACGATCATCGGCAGCCTCTCGACGGGTCAGACGGAAGGGACGGTCTCGATCATGTTCACCGACGTCGAAGGATCGACCAACCTGCTGTCGACGCGTGGATTCACCGAGTCGCACGAGATCATGAAGGCCTACGAGACCATCGTCGGCGAGAAGATCAATGAGCACGCGGGACGCCGCATCAAGGGTCTTGGCGACGGCGTGATGGTGAGCTTCGGCTCGACCCGGCATGCGGTCGAATGCGCACTCGACATCCAGCGGGCGATCACCGACTACAGCAAGGCGAACCCACACCGCAAGCTTCGGATCCGCATCGGCATCAACACTGGCGAGGTCGTCGAAGAGGCGGGCGACATCTTCGGCGCAGCCGTCAACATGGCCGCCCGTGTCGCGGGCAAGGCGAAAGGCGGGCAGGTTCTCGTCTCCGAGGTCGTCCGCCAGCTGGTCGGGCCCGTGGTCGAGATCCACTTCACGTATCGCGGCCACTACAAGCTGAAGGGATTCCCAGACCGGTGGCGCCTGCACGAGGCGACCCCCGGCGAGATGCCGGCTTTGATCGCCCACGTCGTCACCCCGGGCGACGGCTTCGTCGGCCGCGACCAGGAGCGACTCGACATCCGCCTCGTGCTGGACCGCGCCGCCACCGGGACCGGCGGAATCGTCCTCCTTGCCGGAACGCCTGGCATCGGCGCGTCCCGCCTGGCGGCGGAAGTTTCAGGAGAGGCCTCGCGCAAGGGATGGATCGTCCTGGGCGGCCGCTGCGCCGAGCAGGAGGAAGCGCCGTACGCGCCCTTCCGCGATGTCCTGGCGGGCGCAATCGCCGCGTCCCCGCAGCGACCTCTGCAAGAGCTCGCCGCTGCGAGCGGCGCCATGCTCGCCGAGCTCGTGCCGAGCCTCCGGGCCAAGGTGCGCGGCACGACGCTGGGCTCCAACGACACTTCCGACGGTGGGCGCGAATCGCTGTTCAAGGCGGTCTTCGACCTGCTCGTCGCGTCGCAGGGCGCCAAGCCCCTTCTGGTCGTGCTCGACGACCTGCAATGGGCTGACGAGGCGACAGTGCTGCTGCTGCGCGACCTGGCCGAGCGACTCGGCAACAGCAAGATCGTCGTGCTTGGCACGTACTGGGAGTCCGACCTTGACCCCGAGCGGCCGTTCACCGGTGTGGTCGCGCGACTGCTGCGCCGCCGCCGCGCGCAGCGCATCGCGCTCGGCAGGCTCACCGACGCCGAGGTCGAGAAGATGCTGATGAGCCTCGCCGGCGGCACGCTCACGGCGGTGCAGGTGATCGGCATCCAGGCCGCGACCGAGGGCAACCCTCTGTTCGTCGAGCACTCGTACCTCTACATGGCGGAGTCCGAGGGCCTCCTCGGCGGCGTGCGCGCACGATCGCAGGCGAGCTATACCGAGGAAGACCTGGAGCTGGCGCAGAGCGTGCGCGGCCTCATCGGCCGCCGCCTCGAGCGGCTCAGCGAGCCTGCGCACCGCATGCTCATCGCGTCCGCAGTGATCGGGCGCGACTTCGACGTCGCGCTGCTCGAGGCGTTCGGCGAGCTGTCGGGCGGGGAGCTGCGCGAGGCGCTCGAAGAGGCGACCAAGGCGCGGCTTCTGTCCAAGTCCGGAAACGAGCGCTACCGGTTCTCGCACGACCTCGTGCGCCAGCGAGTGCTGGCGGCAATGCCGCTGCCGCGGCTGCAGGCGTACCACCTGGCCGTCGGCGACACCCTGGAGCGCGTCTATGGCAAGACCGCCAAGGACCATGCGGCCGAGATAGCGAACCATCTGTACCAGGCCGGCACCGCGGCCGACGCCATGCGTACCTCCTCGTTCCTGGCCCAGGCTGCAAAGAACGCTCTTGCAGTCGGAGCCTACGAAGAGGTGCTTCGTCTCATCGAAAGCACCCTCATGCTGCTGCCGGCCGACAAGACGAAGGACCGCGCAGCGGCGCTGACCCTGCGCGGCGACGCGTTCGCGGGCCTCGGCCGCCGCGATGAGGCCCGGTCGGCGTGGGGCGTGGCCGCCCAGCGATTCGAAGACTCTGGAGACAAGCGGTCGGCCTCCGCCGTCCGCTCGCGGCTGCACGCCTCACCGGTCGAGAAGAATGGCGAGCCGGCAGAGCCGCCGGCGCAAGCCGAGGCCGCGGAACCCTCAGGCGACGGGCATGAGGCGGCTCTGCCCGAGGTGCCAGCCGCGGAGGCTCAGCTCGTGACGCCGGAGGCGCCCGAAAGCCTCAACTGACGATCCTTGTGGCTGGGGGCGCCGGCCCGTAGTCGTCTGGGTCGCCGATGATCGTCGGCATCTGGCCCGTGAACGTGATGGTGTCCGCGAGCAGGCCACCGCTCTCATCGGTCCGAAAGGTCGAAGCCTTGGTGATGGTCAGCGAGGCCGACGGCGTGTACACGTAACCGATGAATGCCGAATCAACGGCCGCCGCCATGTTGTTGGAGCAGGTGTTGGCGGGCGGGTTGCCCGCGCCTGGCTCATACACCACGATCCAGTTGTACTGGTAGCCGCTGAAGAAGTAGTCATCGCCTCCTGACCCGGCGTTCAAGCAGCCGCCGGACGGGATGTAGAAGGAGACCGAGCCGGGGGTCACGGCCCCGGGACACGTGACCAACGTCCCGCCAACCGCGTCGCAGTGGTTCTCGTTAGCTCGATCCCCTGCCGGCGGGGCCGCGCGATCTGCGTTCTCGTTGGGCAGGTTGCTCCGGAGCGGCGCGGATTCGGGCGCCGGCGGGTACGCACCGAACGTATCAGCCGGTGCGAGCACATTCGGCACGATCAGGTTGGTCGAGTCGAGCACGATTCCCTCGTTGCCAAGGCTGCAGCTACCCCCCGAGTAGGCAGGACATGCTGCTGTGTTGTTGTTGGCCGGCGTCCCGACCACAGCCAGCGACTCGGAGAACCCGAAGGGCCCGTTGCACGAGCCGCTGGGCGCGAGGTAGATGTTGTAGCCGGTCGCGCCGGGCACGTTGCTCACGCGCACCTGGATGATGCGGGTGGTGCCGTTCGTCTGGACCGTGTAGCACCTCGACGGCGCGCTTTCGCGCAGGTACGGCAGTCCATTGAACGTCGACGTTCTTGTCGCCGTGATGACGATCGCCCACGTCTGGTTGGACAGGGCATTGGGGCCGGAGATCGCGGTCACTTGCGCCGAGCCGCCGCAGTTGATCCCGTTGGTGTTCCAGAACTGGTGTGGCTGCAGCTGCGTGTTGTCGTTGTAAATAGGCTCGTCCGGCGGCCTGAGCTCGTTGGATACGAATGCGCCACTGTTCGTGTAGCCGCCGTTCCACCTGTAGACACCGCCACCAAGGAAGTAGCACGTTCCGCTGGCGAAGGATGGATCCACAGCGTAGGTCCCCGCGGCGATGAGCACATTGGTCGCCGGTTTCGACTGGGACCCTCCGACGACCGTCGGCGGAGGGTAGTTCGGATCGGAAAGGGCGTAGCCAGTCCTGGTTGTTCCGAGCACATCGGGATAGCTGCAGGGTGCGTTGTTACCGCTCGAATAGCACTGACTCTGCAGGTTAGGGACCGAGGCCTGGCAGCGGGCGTACGTGTCGCCGGCGACCTGAGCCGAGCCTGCGATGGAGATGGCACCGTTCGAGACGACGTCCCCGATCACGGCCAGCCCACCGCTGGTCGTCGATATCGCGGCGCCGGGAACACCGCCGCACCCGGCCGAGTTGAGGGCGGCGAGCGTGGGCTGGTAGACGAGGTTGCCGACACTGCTGCCACCCGAGGCTGCGACCTGCGGCGAGCCGCCGTTGGTGAGGATGCGCCCGAACTGGAGCGTCAGCCCTCGCGTGGCGGCGAACGTGAAGGTAGTGCCTCCGGGACCGGCGTTCGCAACGACCTGGGTCAGCGTCGTCCCGTCGGAGAACGTGCAGGTGATCGTCACCGGCGCGGCGCCGGGTGAGATGTACCCAGGCGAGCACGATGGGTTGCTGTACAGACGCAGATTGGTACCGAAGATCTTGGAGGCGGCTGCCTCCGCGGAGGGAAAGTTGCTCGTCCGCTGATAGTTGTCGCCCGCGGCCAGGACCGCGGCGTCGAGTGCGGCCTGCAGGTCGCGCCGCAGCGCGTAAGCGCGCGAGCCGTCGATGGCCAGCGCCGCCATGCCGACCACTGCCACCAGCATCAGCGCCACCAGCACGATGGCCTGACCTTTTTGATTGCGCGGACGGATCAGGATCCCCCGGCTCCAACTGGCGCCTGCGCCGCGCGACCGCATCAATACTCGGTCCTGAAGATGGCCGCGGCGGTGAGCACGATGTGGTCCGCGGTCACCTGCGAGAGGATCGGGGTGATGAGCACCAGGTTGAATCGGAGGGTCACCTGCAGGGTGGTGTTGCCCACGGCCGGATTGACCGCGCTGCAGCTGCCGCTCGCGGGCGCGGCGAACTCGCCACCTGGAGCGTTGTCCGGCGGGGCGGTCTCGACCGTGGAGGGCGGGTTCGGCTCGGTGATGTAGAGCCAGGCCGTGTTCGAGGGAGGCGTGGCGCTCGTCACGGGTCCCTGCGGGCACGGCGCAGTGACTGGTGCGCCTACGAGCTGCTGCATCACCGCGGCCAGCACCGATGCGTCAGTCGGCAGCGGCGTCGACGCGCTGATCGCCTCCCGCGCGCCCTCTCGCGCGGCGTGCGCCAGCGTGTCGTAGTAGAAGACGGCGCGGCCGATGTCGATGATCCCGAACACGAGCAGAAGCAACACGGGCGAGATGAGGGCGAACTCGATCAGCGCCTGGGATCGCTGGCCCGTCGAGGCCTTCGCCGGCATCACGTTCCCTGGACGGTCATGTGCTGATTGTTGGCGAGGTGGAACGTGCCGAACTGACCGCCCAGCAGCGGGGTCAGCGGCGCATACGTGTAGAGGACGATCACGTTCAGGTCTGTGTTGCCCTGCCCGGTCTGCGGCCCGCCGAAGTCCACGCCGGAAGTATTGGAGTAGCAGATGTATAGCCACGTGATGTTCGCGGTCGGGGGATACGCTGCGTTCGCGTACGGCGGGTTGTGGTACGTGTTGCCGTCGGTGACGGCGGGGCATGTTGTGCCCGGGTTCTTCAGAACCGAGGCCGGGAGTGAAGCAGTCGCCAGCTCCTGGTCGACCACCGACTTGATCTCGGCGTCGTAGAGGTAGGGCGACTGAAGGTGGGACGCGTCGAACCAGGCCCCGTGCCGGGCCCCCTCACGAGCCGCGTTCGAAAGCGCCTCCGTGATGTAGATCGCACGCCCTATGTCGACCAGCCCTCCGACCAGCAGAAGGAGCACGACCGAGGACAGCGCAAACTCGACCAGGGATTGGCCTTTCTGGCGCCTTCGGGCGCCTGGAAGAGGCCTCTCTAAGCGGAGCGACACGCGGATATCTTGCCTATGATGGTCCGGCCGTGGCGCGTCTTAACCTGGGCGGACTGACATCTCGGAGACCCTTCACCCTCCTCGGAATCCTCCTTGCCGTACTTGTGATCGCGGCCTTCGTGCTGGTCGCCATCAACGCCAGCGCCGGCCAGGGCACGGCCCAGCAGTCGGTGGTCGTCGCCACGAGGGACCTGCAACCGCGGATCCCGATCGACGCTTCGGCGCTCGAGATGAGGAGCATCCCGGTCGCCGGTTACCCGGCTTCGCTTTTCTTTCACAACAGCGCCGAGGTGAAGGGCATGATCCCTCTGGTAACGATCGTGTCCGGTCAGCCGATCACCTCCAACGTGATCGCCAAGCCGGGCGGAGCGCTCGGCGCCCAGTCCGAGTACCTACCCATTCAGTCGGGATACGTCGCGCTGCAGCTGCCGACCAGCGATCTGCAGGGCGTTGGCGGCAACATCCAGCCCGACGACTACATATCGGTCATCGCCACAGTGGAGACGAACGGCAAGATTGCCACCAAGACGATCTTTCACGACATCCACGTGATTCGCGTCGGATCGGCCTCGGCGAGCGGAGCCTCGGCGGCTGCGACGGCTTCGAGCCTTACCGTCGTGGTCACGTACTGCCAGTCCGAGTTCATCACCTGGTTCCTGACGTACGCCTCGCTCAAGTACGAGCTCGAGTCGTACCACGACTACCAGCCGTCGAGCTCCCAGGCCTCGGATCCGAGCTGCCCGGGCGTGAATTCGGCCAAGGGCGTCACGCTGCAGACGGTCCAGGCCGCCTTCCCGTCGCTGTTCTAACGGCGGTGGCCTTCGTCCACGCTCCCTCACCCCCGATCCCTCTCCCGCAAGCGGGAGAGGGTGCCTGTGCCAGAGTCGACGGTCCCTCACCCCCGATCCCTCTCCCGCAAGCGGGAGAGGGTGCCTGCGCCGGCATCGACGCTTGAGCAGTCAGCTCGTTGCCGTTGTGATCGCGGTGCCGGCCGCGCTGGCCATCGCCATCTTCTTCTGGAGCGTCGACCGGATCCGGCGTGAACGCGCCCCGGCGCCCGAAATGCCCCGACAGCCCCGCGCGACGCCTCGCGAGCTCGTCGAGCGCTTGCTTCGTCCCGCCGCCGACACGCTGAGCCAGCGCCGGAGGGGGCAGGGCAAGCCCACCCTCGCCGAGGACCTCGGCCGCGCCGGCCTCAGCATCACGCCGGCCGAATACCTCCTGATTCGCATCGGCGCAGTCGCCCTCGGGGCGCTCATCGGCCTGTTCCGGTTCGGCCTGTCCGTCGGGCCGCTCATCCTTGGCGTGGTCGGGTTCATCGTCCCGCCGCTGGTGGTCCGCTACCTGCAGAGCCGCCGCCGCGACCGGTTCAACGAGCAGCTGGCTGGCATGCTCCAGCTGCTGTCCAACTCCTTGAAGACGGGCTATGCGATCGACCGCGCCCTGGAGACGGTGGCCGCCAAGTCGCCGCCCCCGGTGTCGACCGAGTTCGAGCGCGTGACCACAGAGATCGCGCTGGGGACCTCGGTGGAGGACGCGTTGAGCTCGCTGTTGCTGCGCATAGACAGCCCGGACCTCGAGTTCATCGTCACGGCGATCCTCCTGCACGTCCGCGTCGGCGGCAACCTGGCGGAGGTGCTGGACAACATCTCGGACACGCTGCGCGACCGCCTGCAGACCAAGCGCGACATGCAGGTGCTCACCGCCCAATCGCGGGCGTCGGCGACGATCATCACCGCGCTCCCGATCCTTCTGGCGCTCGGCCTCTACGTGTTCGTGCCGGGTTATTTCGCGCCGATGACCACCACAACAGTCGGATACATCCTGCTGGGCATCGCCGCGTTTCTCGTCCTCATCGGCAACGTCGTCATCTCCCGCATGACGCAGCTCGAGACGTGAGGGCGTTCTGATGTCGCCAATCCTGCTCACAGCCATCATCGCGGGCTCCATCAGCGGCGTGATCGTGATCGCTTTTTTCATCGCCATCGACGTGAGCCGCAGCGGGGCCAGGGCCACCGCCTCCGGCACCTGGGTCCAGCCCGCCGAGCGCACCAGCGCCCTGAAGCAGTTCGAGGAGCTCATGCGGCCGATCGCCAACCGGCTGCCCGCCCTGGCAGCCAGCCAGCTGCGCGAGAAGCTCAGCCGCGCCGGGGACCCCGGCAGCCTCACGCCGGCAGGCTTTCAGTCAGTCCGCTACGGCCTGGGGGCGCTGCTGGCGATCGTGGGCCTCACTCTCGGCCTGGTCGTCCCGCTGAACCTTCCGCCGCTGCTGCTGGCGCCGGTGGCGGGCGTGGTGCTCGCGGTGGTCGGCTACATGGGACCAAGCATGTGGCTCGAGTTCAGGATCTCGTCCCGCAAGCAGCAGATCCAGCGCTCGCTCGCGGAGGCGACAGACCTTCTCACACTGGTCGTCGAGTCAGGCATGAGCCTCGACGAGGGTCTGCTGAGCATCACCGAGCGGTTCCACAACGCGCTCGGCGACGAGATCGGCAAAGTACTCCGCGAGATCCGTCTCGGGAGGCCGCGCATGGCCGCGCTCGAGAACATGGCCGAGAAGGGCGGCGTCTCCGACCTGCACCACCTCGTGGAGTCGATCGTGCAGTCAGACCAGATGGGCGTCCCGATCGCGCGCTTGCTGCGGGTGCAGGCCACCGAGATGCGGCGGCGGCAGCGTCAGACCGCTCAGGAGCGCGCGGCCCAGGCGTCATCGCGCATGGTGTTCCCGATGGTTGGCTGCATCTTTCCCGTCCTGTGGATCGTGCTCCTGGGGCCGGCCATCATCCAGATCTTCAAGTCGATCCACTGATGAGCAACCGCCTTGGGCTGCGCGCGCCACAGAGCTCCTTCGGCGATCTCGACAAGCCGCTGTACACCATCAGCGTCGCCGCCGAGATACTGGAGACGCACCCGCGGACGCTCATGCTCTACGAGGACGCGAACCTGCTCGAGCCGCATCGCACCGCCACGAACCGGCGGCGCTACTCGCAGCGGGACATCGTCAAGGTCCAGGTCATCCAGCACCTGACTCGCGAGAAGGGCGTGACGCTGGCCGGCGTGCGCCACATCCTGAGCCTGTTCGAGGTAATGAAGCGCCACAAGGTCGAGCCGCCGAGCGAGCTTCGCGAAGTGTTCGACCGTTACGCGACCATCATCTGAACGACTCGCTCGTTTGTATACAAACGCATGGTAAAAGGGGCGCCGTGACGCGCGTCTGTATACAAACCACGCTGGCGGGCTCAGACGCGGCCTGGGTCAGCTCGCCTTCTTGCGCCGTTTGGCCGCGGTGGTCCACAAGCTTTCGAGGTCGTAATAGCTTCGCTCGCCCGGCAGGAACACGTGCGCGAGCACCGAGTCGAAGTCGAGAAGGATCCAGCCGGCGTCTTGATAGCCGTCCACGCCGAGCGGCCTGAGCTCCTTCTCCTTGGCGGCCTCGACCATCGCGTCGGCAATGGCCCGCACCTGCCGGTCCGTCTCACCCTCGCAGATCACGAAGTAGTCGGCGAGTGAGGTCTTGTCCCGGACGTCGATCACGACGCAGTCCCACGCCTTCTTGTCGACCGCGGCGCCGCGCAGCAGCCTTGCGAGCTGCAGCGGCGTGGGACTCTTTTTCAAGGCCATTTCGATTATCCCCCGTAGATGTGATGGGTCGCGATGTAATGCTCGACCGCATCCGGCACCCGGCCGGCGACCGGTCGCCCCGCCATCAGATCGCGCCGCAGCTCGCTGCCTGACACGGATGGCGTCGGGCGCGGGCACAGGATCACCCGTGCTGGATCGAGGCCTGCGGTCTTCACGTCATCGATCGTCGGAGCCGCTCTCCCCGGTCGCGTGATCACGATCACAGGCGCGAGCCCCAGCACCTCATCGGGCCGGTACCAGGACCGCAGCTGCGAGGCAGCGTCCCAGCCGAGGACGAGGAACATCTCCGCGTGCGGGTTCGCGCCGCGCAGCGCCAGGAGCGTGTCGAGCGTGTACGACGGTCCCGCTCGCTCCAGCTCGATGTTCGAGACGGTGAATCGTGGATCGCCCGCGGTGGCGAGGCGGCACATCTCGAGGCGCTGCTCGCCCGACGCCATCGCGCTGGGCCTGTGCGGCGGCGTGCCGGTGGGCACGAAGACGACCTGGTCCAGGTCGGCGCATTCGACGGCGGCCTCGGCGGCGGCCAGATGGCCGAGGTGGATCGGGTCGAAGGTGCCACCCAGCACGCCCAGCTTCATCCGGGGTCCCCGCAAAATCGCAGGTTTTGTGGGGTGGTCACGGTTGGTATTCGAACTCCGTCGGTCCTATCCGCACCGTGTCGCCGGCCTTCACGCCTGCAGACTCCAGGGCCGCGCTGACCCCGATGCGGTCGAGCTCGACCTGGAACCCTTGAAGGGCACTGTCCGAATCGAGGTCAGTCCGCTGGACCAGGCGCTCGATCCGGTCGCCACTGACGCGGTAGCCCCATGGGAAGCGCTGCACTGTGAGCGCCGATGAGACCGGAGCCAGCTTCGTCGGCACGCGGCGTGAAGCGGGTGCCGGCAGCTTGGGCGCGTGGGCCAGCGCTTCGGCGATGTTCTCAGCCAGCTTCGGGATGCCGTCGCCGGTCTTGGCCGAGACGTAATAAGTCCTCTTGCGCCGGGTGTGCGAGCGCCGCGCTTCCGACAGATCCATCTTGTTGACCACCACGATGTGCGGCCGATCGGCGACCAGCGCGGAGAACGAGGCCACCTCGGCGCGCACCACGGCGAGGTCGTGCACCGGATCGGCGGCGGCCCCGTCGATCACGTAGACGAGCAGCCGCGTGCGCTCGACGTGACGCAGGAATCGGAGTCCAAGGCCGGCGCCTTGCGCCGCTCCTTCGACGAGGCCTGGGATCTCGGCCAGCACGATGCCGCGGCCCCCCACCTCCATCACGCCGAGCTCCGGGTTCAGCGTCGTGAACGGATAGTCGGCCACCTTCGGCCTGGCGGCGGTCAGCGCGCGCAGCAGCGAGGACTTGCCGGCGTTGGGCGGGCCGACCAGTCCGACGTCCGCGATCAGCTTGAGGTCGAGCACGACCATCAGCTCTTCCCCCTTCGCTCCGGGCTCGGCATGGTCGGGGGCGCGCCGCGTCGGACTCTTGAAGTGCACATTGCCTCTCCCGCCCGCTCCCCCTCGCACGACCTCATGCCGCGCGCCGGGATGGTCGAGGTCGGCGATCAGCGCACCATCCTCATCCACAACCACGGTCCCCACCGGCACATCGAGGGACAGATCCGCGCCGCGGCGACCCGTCTTGCGACCGCCGGCGCCGTCGCCTCCAGGCTCCGCCTGCCAGCGCACCCGTCTCACGTAAGAAGCCAGGTCGAGCAGGTCGGTGGTTGCCCGCATCCACACCGAGCCGCCGCGTCCGCCATCTCCGCCGTCGGGGCCGCCGCGTGGGACAAACGGCTCGTGCCGAAATGAAGCCGAGCCGCGGCCGCCATTCCCCGCGCGCAGGAGCACACGAGCCGAGTCGACGAACGGCCGGGTACGGGCGCCTGAGCTCTGGCTAGGCCTTGGCGTCTGCGGTCGCTTCTACGTTGACGCGCCGGCCGTCCTTGCCCACCCGCTGGTAACGAACCTTGCCCGGGACCAGCGCGAAGAGCGTGTGGTCGCGGCCGAGGCCGACCCCTTCACCAGGGGCGATCCGGCTGCCGCGCTGCCGGACGAGGATCGTGCCCGCGAGCACGTCCTGGCCCGCGTAGATCTTGACGCCCAGCATCTTGGGGTTCGAGTCGCGTCCGTTGCGGGATGACCCGCCGCCTTTCTTGTGTGCCATCTATTACTTCTTGCCTGCCTTGGCCGTCTTGGGTTCCTTGGCCGCCTTGGTTTCCTTGGCCGCTTTGGGTTCCTTGGTGTCCTTGGTTTCCTTCTTCGCCCGAGGCTTGCGGGCGGCTCCCTTCTTGGGGGTCTCCTCGGCTTCCTCGTCCGACTCGTCCTTCTTGTTGCGGCCGAACGGCATGATCTCGAGCGCCGTCAGGTCCGCGCGAGCGCCGCGGTGCACGCGCACCCTCTTCTTCGACTTATAGCGCAGGACCTCGATCCGCGGGCCGCGCTTGTGCGCCAGCACCCTGGCCTCGATCTCGAGCCCGTCGACGCCAGGCGCTCCAACCTCGATGGTGTCGCCTTCATGCAGCAGCAGGATGCGGCCGAACTTCACGGAAGATCCGGGCTCGGCTGCCAGCCGGTCGACCAGCACGCGGTCTCCCGGGGCGACTCGATACTGCTTCCCGCCGCTGACGACGACAGCCGACAGCGATTGGTCTGGCTTGGGCACGGCGAAGCATTCTACCAACTGCTGGCGGGGCGTTACTTGGTCAGCGCCAGCGTCACCATGATGAGTCCGAGGACCAGGAAGGAGTACGGCGCGACCGCCCGCGTGTACAGCCCGCGCGCCCGTTCCGCGCCCCTGCGAGCGAGCAGCGTGCCTGTCAGCACGCACAAAAGCGCCGCTATGACGCTGATGCCGAAGAAGCGAATCGCACCCGCGACGTCATCGGCTGACGGCGGGAAGAACAGGGTCGTGAACAGCCCGCAATACGGAAACCACAGCATCATTCGGGTCGCATTGAAGCGCGGGCGTGCACGCCGCTCAGCGGGCGGGGACATGGGCCACAGCCGCATCAACGCGGGCACGCAGAGCAGATAGAGAAAACCCGAAGCGACCTTGACGGGCAACAGCGCGGGCACGAGGACGTTGCCGAGCACCTGCGGGCGCAGGCTTTCGGGCTCGATCGCGGGACCGAGCACCGACAGCAGCCAGCAGCTCTGGATGACGAGAAGCAGGCCGGGCCGGGCCACGAGCTCCGGGTCGAGGGCCAGCTCGGCCCAGGCGGTGAAGCCGATGGCGACGGCGGCGATGACCAGGTTGCGATCGACGGTGGGTATTGCATCGAAAGGCGCGGCGAACTGCGTCGCCGCCAGCATCGCCAGCAGCGCGACGATCACCTGCACCGTGGGAGGCCTTCGCCAGCGAAGGTTCGGACGTCCGATGGCCTGGCGCGCGACTGCCGACCACGCGACCTCGATCGCCAACCCGAATACAGCGATGGTCAGCAGCCCGGGGTAGACGAGCAGCGAAAATGTGGCGCCCGCGGCGGACGAAAGCAGCTGTGTCACAGCCCCGCCAGCCCGAGCAGCGGTCGAGGGAAAAGGCCGAACGCCACGCTGACCGCAAGCGCGATCGCCACCCCGATCAGCTGGCGGCCTTTGGGCGCGCCGATCGTGCGCCCGAGCCGCAGCGATCCCGGCAGCCACAGAAGAAAGGACATGGCCAGCACCAGAGCCAGCGGCCAGTACATCGCCGTGGCCGCGCGCAGCAGCAGGATCCGTGCCGGAAATCCTGCAAACGGCGCCGACCCCGCAAGCGCAGCGGCGACGATGAAGTTGATGGGGCGGTCCGTCTGCGCCTTCTCACGCAGTGACTGGCGCGACCAGAGGTACAGCGGGAGGCGCCCGAGCAATATCGAATAGAGGACGAGAAGCGCCGCACCCACGCCATCGGGCACGACGAGCCCGAATCCGCAAAGGGCCAGGCCCCAGTCGGCGATGAAGGAGTAGCGCCACGCCTCCGCGTCGGATGACGTGCGCCACGCGGCGAGCGTCGCGACCACGATGTTGATGAGGCCCAGGCCGATCAGCAGCGCTCCGAACGCGTCCTCCGCCCCCTCGACCATCTCGCCGGCTTTCCCGACAACCACCACCGCCAGGACCGGGCCGACGAAAGCAAGCCACGGAATTGGCGACGTGGCGGTCGACTCGTCTGGATCGAACTCGTGGATGTACGGCAGCACGCCGAGAGCGGCAGCGAGTCCGGCAACCACGCAGACCGCGACGATCCGGGTCAGCAGCGACGGCCCCTGCATCGCCGCCAGCGCGATACCAAGCGCGAGCAGTCCCACCGCGAGCGCAGGCGCGCGGAAACGATTTGCGTAGTCGCGGCGGCCTGCGCCCGACGCCTGCAGTACGACCAGGAGAAGAAGGATCATCACCGCGAGGCCGAGGGTCGGAGCCGCGGCCATGGCGGTCATCCCCGCGAGGCCGCCGAGACCCCATCGAAGCAGTGTCGAGCGCTCAGCGCGCGGCGGCGGCAGCGCCACGAGGACGGCGAGGGCGGCAGAGGCGGCGATGAGGATCGCCCGGCTCGCGGGCGACAGCGTCAACGTGATGCCGAGCTGATCCGAGGTCAGGTCGGCCCTGCTCAGGATCACCGCGACCAGGCCCGCAATGCCCAGCGCCCCGCCAGAGGCAAGGGCCAGCCTCGGCCGGGGCCTCAGCGCAGTCGCGCAAGCCGCGCCGGCAGCCGGCAGCGCTACTGCGAGCTCAGGTTCCACGCGGACGAGGTGTGGCCGGGACAGGCATAGCCGACACCGCCGCCGTGACGAGCGCGGCGAGGCTGTGCGACACGATCCCGTCGCCGGAGACCATTCCCAACACGAGTGCGACGCCGGCCATGGCGGTCAGGACCACGGCGGGCTCGGCGGCCTCGAGGAGGCGCCCGCCGAGCAGCAAGAGCACCGCCAGCGCTGCGAACCTCGCACCTGCGCTGGGGCCTGACGTGACCGCGAGTGCGATCCACAGTGCGACGAGGGCCGCGATGATCGTGAACAGAAGCCGCGGCGTCGAGCCCGGCTGCATCAGGCCCCACCCGTCAGGGCCGATCGTGAACCGCAGCGCCGAGCCCAGCACGCCGCCGGCCAGGAGCACGATCGCGCCGCCCTGCTCGCCCTGCGACCAGGCGATGGCTGCCGCAGCGACGGCCAGAGTCGCAAGCCCCGCGGCCAGCCCGCGCCGGCTGTCGGCCAGGACGACGACCGCGGCTCCGACCCAGGCGACGAAGGCTGCGACCTCGGTCATCTGCTGACTGCGATGGCGAGCGCGACCAGTGACGCCAGCCACAACGCCGGCCGTCCGCCGGCGGCCACGCGCTCCAGTGCTGCGGGATCGAACAGCGATCGGTACTGCTCGGGAACGGCCCACGACCGCACTCGGTCCCGAAGCCTCATCGTCGCGGCCGCGCCCGGCACGTCGAAGAGCGCCGCCTTCGACTGCGCGGCGGTCGTCGCGGGTCCGGGCTTCGAAAGCGCCACCGCTGCCGCGCCAAGAAGCAGCAGCGGCCCGAAGAGCGCCACAGCGGGCAGCCGCGTGGAGACGGTGATGATCGACAGCGGGTCCGGCGCGAGGCCTCCGGTCGGAAGCGTCATCACGCCGGCGATGGCGTCACTCGTGATCGAGGCCAGGGCCGCGACAGCAGGCCCGGCGGCGAGCACGGCCACGGCGAGGACCGCCGCCACCAGCGCGAGAGAGTCAGTCGCCTGCCTGCGCCGGCCTGCGGGCAGGCCCACCGATCGCGCAGCCGCAGCCGCCGCGACCAGCCACGTGGCGGCGCCCGCGACGGCGACCAGCCCGAATGCGTTGCCCGTTTCGAACGCATCGGCCAGGCCCAGCACGCGCCCACCGAAGGCGAGACCCGGCGGGACGCCGGCTGCCGCGGCTGCGACGAGAAGCACCGCAGGGCTGCGACGGTCTGGAAGCAGGGGTAGGGCGGCGGTGAGCAGCGCCGCCGATGCAAGCAGGACCAGGCCGGCGAATAGGCCGACCACGGTTCCGATGGCCATCGACATGAGTGCGAACCCGGCAAGGCCGGGGACCGTCTCGGCCATGTATTCGGAGCGCGTTGGAGCCGCCTGCGCGCGAACGGCGGCACCCAGAGCGACCAGCACACCCCACGTCGCGAGGGCAAGGTTCAACCACGACTGCGGGTACCGCCCGTTGCCGAGCTCGTAGGCGCGAACCAGGAGGTACAGGCCGAGCGGAAGGAGCGTCGCCGCGGTGACGCTCGCGGCGCGAAGCGAAGGCCTCATCCAGATGCGGACAGCCCAGCCGCGCCACGGAACGATTCCCGCACCCAGAAGGGCGGCGATCGCGATGAGCGCGAAGATCTGAGTGGTGAGCGCCGAAACAGGCACGGCTGCATAGGCGGCCGTGCCGGCTTGGATCTGCAGCGTCACGCCGGCCCACGCAAGCGCGACCCACGGGATCATCACCGACGCCCACGAGGGCCTCTCCGCGCGGACGTCCTCGATGTCGAACTGGACCACAGCGAGCGTCGCCGCGGTGCATCCGCCGATCGCGGTGAGGACCATGTTGCCCGACTCGATCGCGAGCACGACCGCCGCGATCGCGAGCGACGCGACGGTGCTCTCCTGCCATCCTCGCCGCTGCAACGTCAGCAGCAGCGCGGCCGGCGTCAGTGCGATCACCCCAAATACGACGCCCACGCCGTCGATTCGAAGGTCGAGGCCGCTGCCGAACCCCAGCGGTCCGAGCGAGAGCTCCTGCGTCGAGCGCACGGTGAGCCAGAGCACGGCGACGGCGGCGAGCGCGGCCCATGCCCCCGCGGCCGCGACCACGCGCGCGATGCCCTCACCGAAGCGCGACGTTGCCGCCGCCACAACCGCGGCGGCTACGGGCAGCGCTATTGGCGCGAGCAGCGCTATTGGCGGCACAGTCGCTTAAGGGTATTTAGTCGCGGCAGGGGCGGTCGGGCTTCGCCCGGCCGCGACTCCACGTGTCTGGAACCAGCAGACGTCGCAATCGCAGGGAGGGAGAGCAGGGCCGCGAATCCGGCCTGCACTACCGGTTGGCTCGAACCGTCGCAAGCAGGCCGTTGAGCGGCCCGATGCAATCAGTAGTGCCTTCCTGCCCGCGCTCGGCGCGCAGAGGGAACCGCGCGGGTTCCCTCTCATTTTGGAGCGCTATCGGTGGCACGCGCTAAGGGTATTTCGTCAGGTCAGGCGGTCGATTGCGGCCCGCAGCTCATCGGCTCGGCCCTGCTGCTTGGCGATCTCCTCGGGCGGGGCCTTGGCCATGAACTGCTCGTTGGCCAGCTTGGCCTCGATGCGCTCGAGGTCATTGCGCAGCTGCGCGACCTTCTTCTCCGTCACCGCCGCGTCCGCGGTCTCGACCTGGGGAAACACGACGGTCCCGCCGTCGAGGCCGAGCGCCTTTCCAGGCGGGAGCTGATCTGCCACGGCCACGTCGCCGATCCGCGTGAGCGCCTGGACCCAGTCGTCGTCCCACTCCTCGTCCAGCTTCACCGCTCCGCCCTTGGCGGGTGCGCCGCTGACCGACTTCCGGTAGGAACGGATCTCGGAGACCATCGCCATCAACGATTCGAAGTCCAGCTCGACCTGGGCGTCGATGTAGCGGCCGGCATCGTCGGGCCACTCGCTCCTCATCACGAAGTCACGCTCGCCCGGGAGGCGCGACCAGAGCTCCTCGGTGACGAACGGCATGAACGGGTGCAGCGCTCGCATCACCGCGTCGAGGCAGTACAGACCGATCGCCTGGGCGACCGGGTCGGCCGTCTTCAGCCTCGGCTTGGCGGCCTCGAGCCACCAGTCACAGAACTCATTCCACGCAAACGCGTAAGCGGCGTTGATCGAGTCCTGGAACGCAAACTCCTCGATCCCTCTTGCGATTGCGTCGCAGGCCGCGGCGAGCTTCGAGAGAATCCACCGGTCCTCGTACAGCACAAGGCTCTCGGGCTCCGGGACCGGGCGCGGCTCGCCTCCGTCGAGGCTGATGAGGATTGGCTTCACCGCGTTCCACAGCTTGTTGCAGAAACGCCGGTAACCCTCGATGCGCGACTCGTCGTATCGCACGTCCTGGCTCGACATCGCCACCGACGCCGCCCACGCACGCAGAGCATCGGCGCCGTACTGGTCGACGATCGATCGCGGGTCGACACCGGTGCCGAGCGACTTCGACATCCTGCGCCCGTCGGCGGCCTGCACCTGGCAGTGGATCGCCACGTCCGCGAAGGGCACCTCGCCCATGAACTCGAGGCCCGTCATGATCATTCGGCTGACCCAGAGAAAGATGATCTCGCGGGCCGTGCAGTTCATGTTCGTCGGGTAGAAGGTCCTCAGGTCCTCGGTCTCGTCGGGCCAGCCGAGCGTTGCGAAAGGCCACAGGGCGGATGAGAACCAGGTGTCGAGAACGTCGGTGTCCTGCCTGAACTTGTCGCTGCCGCAGTCGGTGCACTCGTGCGGTGGATCGACGCTGGCGATGACGTGGTCGTTCTCGCAGTAGTAGACGGGGATGCGATGGCCGAGCCACAGCTGCCGGCTTATGTTCCAGTCGCGCAGTCCGTGCATCCAGTCGAGGTAGATGCGCTCATAGCGCTCCGGGTGCCAGCGGACCTTGCCCGCCTCGCTGGCTGCGACGGCGCGGTCGCGCATCTTCTCCATGCGCAGCCACCACTGCTCGCTGATGAGCGGCTCGATGATGGCGTCGCACCTGTCGCAGTGCCCCACGTCGTGGGTGTACGGCTCTTCCTTGAGCAGCAAGCCGTGCTTCTTCAGGTCTTCGACGACCAG
>WNGI01000581.1_pt1 | contig 34575 bp, 35 predicted proteins | sample 5400621 | NCBI WGS metagenome assembly WNGI01 (sample SAMN13153374, study PRJNA577476) | soil metagenome | isolation source: 20 cm soil or saprolite under Garry oak tree replicate 1 | place: USA:California | collected 2016-06-15
GTTAAATAGGCAGAGGATCGATTGCCTTTCGTTTCCATGAACTTCTCGAACATCGTCTTAAAGTTAACGCTTCTCTCCCGTGCGTACTTCCAGCGAAGCACTTGCTCTACCGCTTCTAGCAAACCAATGCCGGTGCCCTTTAGCTTGTCGAATGCAGCGGCGGCTTCGTCCATTTTGCCCGCCGGAAGGCTCGTTGACGCAGTGCCATAGTTTTCCAGCCGAATACGCTGTTGCGTGCAAAACTCTTTGGCTGCCTTTTTGTTGTCAAAATATCTCCGCTCGCGTTTCGCCGTACTGCTAAGTGCGGGCGGTAGATTTACGACCCAGGGTGCGTGCGGTTTTGTTGTGGGTTTTGGCTCAAGGGAGGGACGTTTTGCCATAAACTTATTGTCGCCCTTATCGCCCTTAAAAACAAGGGATTTTGCGAAATACTGCGAATCCCTGCGTCTCCTTGCGAGGGAGAAGCGCGCGCCAAGCCTATTTCCTCTGACTACGGATCAGAAGGTTTGAGGTTCGAATCCCCACGGGCGCGCATTTCTTTCTCCAAGAATTGTAGGGCGGCGATCTTCGCGCCAATTTTCAAAACCGGCGGCCAGAATGACCGCCCTACAATTGGGAGCCGAAGAAAATCGATAGTCCCCACCCAGCACGCTGCATTTTCCGCGGCGGCAGTCACCTGCCGACGATGCCGCGCGGAGTAGCCATAGCGAAGGCGGGTCAGCGCTTTATCTTTAGGGATGCGGTTCGTCCTCGTCTTGATCGGCACTATCTTTGCTCTCGACGTCCTCTGGTGGGCGGCCTCGGCGCGAATCGCTAGACCGACCTTTGCGCGCATCGCCATCGCCATTTTCGCCCTCGCCCAATTAGCGGGACTGATCTGGCTGCTGACCCAGCGCTTTGCCCACGCAGAATCGACGTCCCTGTTCTCAAAATTCGCGATGGCAGCCGTATTCATCTGGCACATGATCCTTCTGCCACTCCTCTTGTTGCTGATCGTCGGGCTCCTACCGATTCTCGCAATGGTGGCTCTTATCCGAATCGCTCGACGCCTACGTAATTCCAACTCGGCGCCCGTGGATGCAAACGGCGCATTGAGCCGGCGACAGTTTCTGGAAGTTGCCCTCGCCGCGGCGCCACCGCTCTTCAACCTTAGTTTGGCCACCATTGCGATGCGACAGCTCGATCAATTTCGCGTTCGCCGGTTTGTCCTACCGATCGCTGGTTTGCCGAGCGATCTTCATGGGCTAACCATCACCCAAATCAGCGATATGCATGTCGGACGATTCACCTCCGGCCGCGTCTTGCACGAGGTGGTCCGGCTCGTTAACGAGTTACGCGCCGATCTCGTTCTCCTTACCGGCGACTTGATTAATGACGCTCTCATGGATCTTGATCCCGCTCTCGATCTCGTTAGATCCATGCAGGCCATTTACGGCGTTTATCTAATCGAAGGTAATCATGACTTGATCGAGAACGGCTCCGAGTTCGAACGTCGGGTGAAACATTCGGGGATTCCATTTCTCCTCGACGAATCGATCGTGATCCCTATCCGCGGCGCGCCGTTACAACTGCTTGGACTTAGTTGGACGCGAGCGCGTGACAACAGGGATGCCGCGATTGCCACGGCAGTGCACCAGCTCCTCAACCAGCGTCAGACAGAAAGTTTTCCGATCCTTTTGGCGCATCATCCGCATGCCTTCGATGCGGCGGCGGCGGCATCGGTTCCTCTTACCCTCGCCGGTCACACCCACGGCGGACAGCTTATGTTAAACGACCAAACTGGGTTCGGGCCGGCGCTGTTTCGCTACTGGTCTGGCCTTTATAGCAAAGGTGCGAGCAAACTGGTCGTTTCAAATGGAGTAGGCAACTGGTTTCCCTTGCGAGTACGCGCGCCCGCGGAACTTCTGCATCTCACGCTTTTGCGTGCTTGATCCCCAGGCTTTAAGCCTTCAGGTTTCAGGGTTCCGTTCTTCTAACTCTTCTTTTTTCTCTTCGCGGATGATCACGATCCTCGATCACCAGCTACCTCTCACGTTCTTCTGCTCCCTGCCCTTGCTCATGATCCCAATCGTACACCAAACGCGCCGCGTGAGACTTAGTCTTTTACGCGGCGCGAAGTTTTAATCTAACTTGCCGACTTATCGGCTTAACGATTTAACTCAGGTCTGAGTTTTATCTTTGTCGCTCTTCTTGCACTCGGCTTCGAACTTCGCGTACTGCTCCTTGGTCAGAATTGTTTTTGCCTCTTGCATGTATTTGGCCTCGCTCGCTTCGGTGCAACCGACTTTTGCATGCTCGGCCATCACCGAATCCATCTTGGTCTTCTGCTCAGGTGTCAGGTTGAGACTGGCCAATGTAACCTCACAGGCCATCTTCCCCTTGTATCCAGCTTGCTTTGTGCAGTCGCCGTGTTCGCCCGCGAACATCGTTCCCGCCACAAAGAGCCCTGCCGCTACTAACGCAATGAGTTTAGTCATAGTGGGAACCTAGACGCCCCGGATGATATTGTCGTTCAAAAATTTGAGGCCGCGTGATTTGCTGGCAGCCGAGGCGCAACCAATCTATTTTTCTGCTACAATCCAAAGCCCGCATCTTCCTGGAATGAAACCGAACATCGATAACAAAGGCCGCGTTGCCCGCGGTGGAATGGCGGTCGTTTTCCTTCTTTTCGGGGCCTGTCTGATCCCGGAAGCCTCTTTGCTCGCGGCGATTTTTATTCTGATAGGGCTGTTCTGTGCTTTTGAAGCTTGGATTGGTTGGTGCGCGGTCCGGGCCTGCGGCGTCAAAACGCCGTTATAAACCTCGTCGCGATCCAGACAAAACCGTTCCTCAGCGACGTCTGATTAATGAGATCGCTGCCCCGCCGTAAATTTTAGCGGAAATCTTGAATCCGAACGACCGGGTTGCGGCATCTCATAGACAAAGAGCCATGAAAACAATCGCTACTAATCCTGAAACATTCGAATCCACCTACGCACTTCTGGTGCGCTCGGAGGAAAAGCAACGCAGCAGATTCGAAACCCTGGTCTACACTGTTCTTACGGTCAGCACTGTCTTTGCGGTCTTGCAGTTTGGGCGTCAGGCAGCGATGATGCCGTCAAGCATCGCGCATGTGTCGACGACCGTGTCTGTCCCGGCGCAGAATGGTGCGTGATCGACTAACCGTGAGAAATAATTGGTGATTAGCGGGCGCCGAAATTGCTCTTCGCTCGCGATCCTGCGTGCTAGAATGCTGGATACTCCGGGCTGAATGCCCAACTCTCTGAAACTCAAAGCTCGTGTTCCCCGGTAAACTATTCGCAGCGGAGGGCAACCATCGGATCCACGTTCATCGCCCGGCGGGCGGGAACATAGCAAGCGACCAAAGCCACGCCGATGAAAAGGAGCGCAACGCCGGCAAACGTCAAAGGATCTGTGGGCCGTACTCCATAAAGCAGGCTTGCCATTAAGTGCGAAACGATCAGCGCACAAATAACTCCAACTGCAGCACCTGCCATCGCGAGCCCCAGTCCATAACGGAAAACAATATTCAAAATGTTTCGCCTTTGCGCGCCAAGCGCGAGACGAATCCCGATTTCGTGCGTCCGTTCGCTCACCACGTACGAAATCACGCCATAAATCCCGAGTCCCGCGAGAAGCAATGCTGTCAACGCGAAGAGACCGACCATTTCCACTGAGAATTGTCTTTGAGACAGAGACGCGGAAACCGTCTCGTCGAGCGTCTGCGCGCCAGAAACAGGAAGCGTTGGATCAAGAGACTGCACTTGTTCGCGAACTTCATCCGCAATCGCAGCCGTGCGGAAATGTCCGCGCAGAAGTATCGCCAGCCGCTTCGCCCCGGTCTGATATAAGTCCAAATAGATTTGCAGCAGATCCGCTTGGGCGAGCGATTGCGTGCGTGCGTTCGCGATGACGCCGACAATGGTTATCCATGGAGCGCCGGCCTTGACTGACTTGAAGCGCTTGCCCAACGGATTTTCATTGGGCCAATAACTCTGCGCCATTGCCTGATTGATGATCGCGACCTGCGGAGTGTTGTCGTTATCCAATTCGTTGAACAAACGGCCGCGTAACAACGGGATTCCTAGCAAATGAAAATAGTCTGGTGAGACGCTTGATCGTTCGACTACCGTGGAGTGATGGCTCTGAACATCGCGTCCCTCGACCGTGAGAAGAAACTGGCCTTCGGAGATTAGCTTTAGATCGCGCAGACTCTCATCTAACGGAATAGACGCCGTGTCGCCAATCGCTGCTTCTTCGACACCGGGCAAGGTTGCGCATCGGCGAATCAATTCCCGAACAAAGGGCGCTTCCTGAGAAGCCGTTGCATACTTGTCGACGCTTGGATCATTTGGAGAGGGCAATCTGGTGCGAACGCTGATCACGCTTTGCGGCCTGAATCCTAATTGGACGTTCAGCAAATCCCAGAAACTGCGCAGCAAAAGGCCAGCAGCGATCATCAGGACCAAAGACAGCGCAAATTCAGTAATCACCAGGCCGCGCCGCGCTCGCGCACGTTCGCCCGAGCCGGTTGAGACGCGCCCTTCCTGTTTAAGTGCATGATTCAAGTCCACTCGGCCAGCTTGCAATGCTGGAGCCAAACCGAACAGCACGCCGGAACCGACGGAAGCAATAATGGCGAAAAGTAAAACGCTCCAAGTGATCGATATTTCGTTGAGGCGTGGCAAATTTTCGGGCACAAGCCGCAGCAGAAAATCTTTCAGCAAGTACAAAATCGCTAAACCTGCGATGCCACCGAACAGAGAAAGCAGCAAGCTCTCGGTCAACAATTGCCGGGTCAGTCGCGCTTGGCCCGCCCCGACCGCGCGCCGAATCGCCATTTCTCGTCCTCGCGTGCTGGCGCGGGCCAGCAGCAAATTCGCAACATTCACGCAGCTAATCAAAAGAACTAATCCGACCGCGCCGAGCAACAGCACGAGCGACTGACGAACATTGCCAACCACCCTCTCTTTAAGCGGCACCAATTGCACCGTCCACGCATTTTGCGGCGGATAATCGGCGGCGTATTGCTTCCGCAAAGATGCAACCAGCGCGTCCAATCGACTCTGCGCAGCCGCAATCGTCAGTCCAGGTTTGAGCCGGGCGACTGCGGTTGGAAGATTTCGCCGATTCCGTGGCGGGTGATCAGACAAGGGCGCGCCGTAAAAACTTGTCGCCGCCCAGACCTCGATATTCCTTTCTTCGGCCGTTCGTCCCGGCGCGTCAAAACCCGCTGGCATCACGCCAACGATCCGATACAAGTCGGTGTCCATCCGCACGCTTTTGCTCAGAATATTTGGATCGCTTCCGAAGACTCGCTTCCACAGGCCGTCACTGATCACAACTTCGGGAATTAACCCAGGTGAGTGATCCTTCGGATCGAAACCGCGTCCGAATTTTGGTTGCACGCCCAACAGCGCAAAATAATTCGGCGCGACAATAAGCAACCGCACCCGCGCCGGTTGAGAGGAGCCGGTGAGATTATTTTCGTCGAACCAGGTCGGCGACACATATTCGAAAATTCCGGAACGTTGAAGGTCCTGCCACTCGGGCTCGGAGAGCCCTACGTCCCGCGCGCTGGCGCCTGGGAAATCATCCTGAATGCTTACGAGCTGCTCGGATTGGGGGTACGGCAACGGCTCCAACAGCGTCGCGTCTACTACGCTAAAAATGGCGGTGGTTGCGCCTATCCCAAGGGCAATCGTCAGAATGGCGACGACGGCGAAGCCGGGAGATTTCCTAAGGATGCGCGAACCGAAGCGGAGGTCTTGCAAGAACGCGTCTATGAAATTTCCGGCGATTGCTTCGCGGCATTCTTCCTTGAAGCCTTCATGGCCTCCGAACTCGATTCGCGCGCGACGCTCAGCTTCGATGCGACCCAGCCCAGACCGTTCCAGATCATCAGCCCTGAATTGAATGTGTGCGCGAAGCTCCTCCTCTAATTCACTCTCCGTCTGTGAACGATGAAAGAATCGCGCTGCTAATGATCTAAGATACGCCAGGTTCATTTGTTAGGTGCGTCGCGAGTTTCACAAATGCCAGTCCGGCTCGGACTCATATTTCCTGTGGTCGTGCCGCCAGCGCAGAGGCAATAGCTGCGACCAGACGGTTCCATCCGTCCGTTTCCTCACGCAGACGCTTGCGCCCTTTCGATGTGAGTTCGTAAAACTTCGCGCGCCGATTGTTGTCCGACTTGCCCCAGCTTGCCTTCAGCAGGCCCTGGCGCACCAGACGGAACAAGGCCGGATAGAGCGCTCCCTGCTCGATGAGTAATGCGCGCCCGGAAATCTGGCCGATGCGCAAGAGAACGCCGTAGCCATGAAGCGGTCCGAGCGAAACCGCTTTCAGGATAAGAAGATCGAGTGTGCCAGGAAGAAGTTCGGCTTCGTTACCCATGGTGACTCCTAAGACAATTAGGAGGTTAGCACACCCTTTCCTAAACTGTCAAGGAGAGCCCTACATGAAAATTTCCAATCGGAGCCCATGTCGAATCTTAGCGGTGCTTTGAACCCGTGAACCCTAGGACGCTTAAAACTTAAAGCTTAACGCTCTGTGCCTTGTTTCCCCGGACCTATTTGAAAACAACTTTGCTCTCGGGTGCTTCTTCGTAGGTAACCTCATGGCCCGGAATCCACGCGCCGTTCTTCAAATATTCCGCTTTGACATGAAATTTGCCGTCAGGAAGGATTTCGCTGGTCGAGCGTACTTCAGTCACGCCACTTGCGTCGCCTTTCACATCCTCATGCGTGATGAATTTGCCATCTTTAGGCTCAAGGGTGCCAGTCGTCATATAGCCATCAGTGGTGAAATAGTAGAAGGAAATGGTTTTACGCTGCTCATCCCAGATCAGCAGGGTTTCGCCGCCGTACGCGCCGTCATTGATTGAATGAAGAATCCGGATTGCCTGGCCGTTCAGCGTGCGTTCCCACCTTTGCACATCAACAGTAGGTTTACCGGGTTTTGAGTCTTTGAACGTTCCTTTCCGAGTTTTCTCCAGCAACGGACGCAAAGGTTCCAAATGAGTATTGAGCGGTAACTGTTCGGCTGCGATAGCCGCGAGTGAACCGCCAAGGTAAAATAGAAATAAAAAGAGTTTGAGTTTCATATGAGCTTTTGGGTTTCGGCCAGTTTGTCTGGCTCTTAGCCAGGCGTATTGGAAAAATTTTACCTTTATGCCGCCCTGACGAAATTCGGCTCGCCTTCGAGACAACGACCCAGGTATGCCGATGGGTTCAGACCCGAAAATTTGCTAAAGTCATGAACGAAATGGGATTGGTCAAAATACCCACAACTGCACGCGACGTCTGCCCAATTTATCTCTGCGCGTGTTTGAACCTCGAGCAATACTTTCTGAAACCGGCGAATACGGCAAAACACTTTTGGCGACAGGCCGGTTTGCCGCCGGAACAGGTCAATAAAGTGTTTGTGGCTAAAGCCGACCTTGCTTGAAACGGAGGTAATCGTTTGAAGATCTGGCTCGGCCATATACCGATCCAGTGCCCAAGCCACCGCATCGCCATGACGTTGCCTCGATTGACGCTGAGCAAGTCTGTGGCTCAGCAGCCGGTCAAGAATACTGAATTTTGAATCTGGCGTGCGAGCGGCTAGCAATTGGTCACGCCACTCCCAAACGGCGCCACCCCAAACCGCGTCCAACTCAACAACCTGACCGGCCAGTTCGTCAGCCGGCACTCCAAGAAAAGCAGCGGCGCCGCCTGGCTTGAAATGGACACCGATCATTGATGACTGCGGCAAGGCGTCGATAACCAGGAACTTCGAGTGCGCGCCGGAAATCCAACCCCGGTCAAAGGCATTGTAACCAGTGGAATCGGCATCATGGAAGAGTTTTCGCGGAATTTCCTGAAGATTAACGATAAGTTCAAACGTCCCATCGGGTAAGACATGTTCGCGGTCGTGATCGGGCGAGAAATCGACGTAGTACCAGCAGAAATCCACATACTGGTTAAGGGGCGGAGCGGGAATATGCCTATAAATGCTCATAATACGCCTTACCATCCAGGATGAGAGAAGACCGATGGTTTTTCAATCCGGTAAATGCGGCGTTTTGGAGCAGTACGACGCCTAACGACTCCGTTTTCTCTTTTCCTGGAAATCGGAAGCGGGCCTGCAAAACAATCGATCATGAGCATGAGAGCGTCACACCGATCACCTTCTTCCCCTGCTCCTAGCTGCTGAACCCTTCTTTATTCACCACGTACGGCATCTTCGTCGGATCTCCCCCATAGTTCCCTTCCAGCACATCGATCACTGCCTGCACCGCGCGCCCAGCCATCCCTTTTTCGGGATCAACCGACAGCCGCGTGATTTGCGCCCCACTGGCGAAATGATGAAACAGCCGGGCGCGATCGGCGATTTCCGGATCAAGAAGCGGCGAATCCGGCGGCAACGGCTCTTTCTCAAAGACGTCGAGCGCCGCTCCGGCGATGACTTTGTCTTTTAGCGCCTGGGCGAGAGCTTTCTCATCTACGACCGGACCGCGTGAGCTATTTATTAAGTACGCAGTCGGCTTCATCAGTTTGAGTGTCTTCTCGTTGATGAGGTGATAGGTTGGCTTGTCGGTTTCCCCCTCGCGCAACAGCGGCACGTGGATGCTCACGTAATCGGCGCCGCCAAGTGCCTTCTCGAACTCCACGTACTTAATATAAGTTTTCTCCTGGTGGACCCCCCTGGCATAGCGCAGGTCCATCAATTCCTGGATGGCGGCGATATACTTGTCGTTATGATACGCTGGGTCGTAGCAAAGGATGTTCATGTCGAAGCCCGAGCACTTCTTGATCATCGCCAACCCAATGCGTCCGGTGCCAATGATTGCGATGGTCTTGCCCGTCACTTCGTCGCCAAGAAACGGCAGGAACGGATGCCACGACGGCCACTTCTGCTCCCGCACCAACCGCTCGCTCTGCCACATCTTGCGCGCCAGCATGCCCATCATGAAAAAACCGAACTCGGCCGTCGCTTCGGTCAGAACATCGGCGGTATTAGTGAATGGAATCTTGTACTTGTTAGCGTCGGCGCGGTTGATGTTGTCGAATCCAACCGCAATCTGCGCCACGACTTTAAGCGAGTCCTTCCCCGCTTCGAAGACCTCCGCGTCGATCGGATCGCGCAGCGTGGTGATCAACCCGTCGATCCCGCTCTTCACTTTCTCGATAATCAACTTCTTCGGCGGCGCCTCGGGTCCTTGAAATACCTCGAGCTCGTAACCGCGCTCGCGCAAACGATTCTCCGCCGGATCGCCGATGCGAGAGGTAGCAAACACGCGAATGCGTTTCTTCTCAGTCATGCTGGAAGAATGGAAGTGTGTGCTTACTGTGGCAACCACCGATCTTGCCGAATGCTTGCGGCTCCGCCGATCGTCGCCCTACGGTAAAAATTTTCGCGAGAACGCATTGGTAGGGCGAGACTCCGTCGAGCCGTGGAGCCAGCGCGCCAAAGCTCGTCACGATTTACGTTCACTGGTCCGCGTGCTCCCTGGTTCTCTTCCCCCAATAACTGATAACGGAGCGCATGCCCCGCTCCCTACAAATTTTTCTTCGCCCAGTCCCCCACCCGATCAAGTGCCTTCTCGATGTTTTCGATCGAGTTAGCCACACTGAACCGCAAATAGCCCTCACCGAAATCGCCGAATGCCGTCCCCGACAGCGCGGCGACGCCGGCATCATCAAGCAGCGCGTCGGCCAATTTCTTCGATGCCCATCCGGTTTGCTTGATGTTGGGAAAAACGTAGAACGCGCCTTTGGGTAAGCGGCAGGAAAAACCTTTGATCTTATTTAGACCAGCGACCATAAGGTCGCGCCTTTTTTTAAACTCGGCGCACATCGCTTCGACCGACTCCTGCGGTCCGCGCAGCGCTTCGATGCCGGCGACTTGGGTGAAACTGGCGGTGCAGGAGTTGGAATTGGTCATCAGGCGGGCAACGTGTGTCGCCAGGTCGGCGCGCATCACCCCGTAGCCCATTCGCCAACCAGTCATGGCGTAGGTCTTGGAGAAGCCGTCGAGCAGGATGCAGCGCTCCTTCATGCCATCGATCGACATGATGGAGTGATGTTCACCCTCGAAGATCAGGCGACTGTAAATCTCGTCGGTCAATACCATGAGGTTGCGATCGCCGATCGCACGCGCGATTTCGTCAATGTCATTCTTCGTTAGCACGCCACCGGTAGGATTCTGCGGCGAATTCAAAATGATCAGCTTCGTGCGGTCGTTGATCAGCTCCGCGAATTCGGCAACGTCGAGCCGGAAGTCCAACTCCTCGCGCAACTGAATTGGGACGGCCTTCGCGCCGACGTAGTCGATCATTGATTCATAGATGGGAAATCCCGGATTCGGGTAAACGACTTCATCCCCTTCTTCTACCAGCGCAAGGATGCTGAAGAATATGATTGGCTTGCCGCCGGGAACTACGACCACTTCTTCGGGCGTTGCGTTTACTCCACGCGTCTCGCTGACGTACTGAGCGATGGTCTCGCGCAACTGCGGTAACCCGGCTGAAGGTCCGTAGTGAGTGAAACCCTTATGCAGCGCGTCGGTCGCCGCCTCGATGATGTTGCTCGGGGTATCGAAATCAGGCTCGCCAATTTCTAGATGAACAATGTCTCGGCCTTTTGCCTCCAACGCTCGCGCCTTCACCAGGACTTCAAACGCAGTCTCAGTCCCGAGACGCGCCATGCCCTTGGCGAGGCGAAGTTCGTGGGCCTTAGTCACGACGGCGAAATGAGCATTAAAGAGGAGTGGCGCAACTTGTCTTTCTCAGCGCACGATGAGGGATCACTTCTCACCTCTCATTCCCTTCTCTCCTTCGCCCTTCATGCTTCGTCATTGACGGTGAAGCCGCTAGGACATCTTTCCCCATTGCGAGCGCGCCAGAAAGCTCTTCCCAATCGCAACGCCTCCAAAACTCGCGTCCGCGAGGATTATCGTTAGCGACCAAAATGATCGCCCGCTGAATTCCCGCGTCCCGCAATCCAGAAAAGCATTCCTGCACTAAACGCTTGCCCAGCCCGACTCCCTGATACCTCGGATCGACTGCGAGATGATAAATATGTCCACGCCGGCCATCATGGCCGCACAACGACACCCCCACGATCACCGATCCATCGGTTGCGACCCGACTCAGTCCCGGATTCCGGGTAAGAAACCGCACAACGCTTTCTTTGTCATCGCCTTCCGCAATCTCGAGCCCCTCAACTCGGTTCCACAGCTCAACCGCGGCGTCGTAATCGTTGATCGAAAATTCTCTGGTATGAATTGTGTCCTTCATATAAGCGCGAACAACTTTAGCATGCACCGAGCGCTTCTACCGCTGAGCTCATCCTGAGCGAAGTCGAAGGATCCCGTAGAGTTACCTTAAAGCTGTCGCAACGGGATTCCTCGACTACGCTCGGAATGACGGGCTTAAAATTGTCTCTGATATCTAATCTGGACGCCTAATCTAATTCCAGCGAATCTCCCGCGCCATCGACCGTATGGTAGGCAAAACCGAATTAATCCTCATTTGTCTCGTTGCCGTCGCGCTCCTGGCGATTGTTGCCAGGAAAATCCGGGTCCCCTATCCCATCCTCCTGACCATCGGTGGCGTCGGCCTCGCTCTGGTCCCCGGTCTTCCTGCGATTCAGCTCGATCCTCAACTGGTCTTTAATTTATTTCTTCCGCCGCTGCTCTATCCCGCAGCTGTCTATACCTCCTGGCGAGATTTTCGGGCGAACCTTCGCCAAATCCTCCCGCTCGCCATCGTTTTGGTTTTGTTAACGATGACGGCTACGGCTTACCTGTTACACTACCTGGTCGGATTGCCTTTGGCAGTGGGGTTTGTCTTCGGCGCAATTATCTCGCCACCGGACGCGGTGGCAGCGCTGGCAGTGACTCAACATTTGCGCGTGCCTCGCAGGATTATTGTCATCCTCGAAGGCGAAAGCCTGATCAACGACGCCACTTCTTTCATCTCCTTCCGTTTCGCTGTCGCCGCTGTGATGACCGGCGCATTTTCATTGGGGCAGGCGAGCTTGCGGTTTCTCCTCGTGGCCGTGGGCGGAATCTGTGTTGGTCTCGCCGTCGGCTGGCTCGCGACGCAAGTGCAAAAGCGTTTGGATGATCCGCCGGTTCAAACCATGTTTTCCCTTCTTACTCCGTACGTTGCCTATTTCAGCGGTGAAATGCTGCATGTCTCCGGCATCCTCGCAGTCGTGATCGCCGGGATTTATTATGGCTGGCGCGCCCCACGCATTTTAAGCGGGCGGATGCGACTACAGGCGCTGCCAGTTTGGGAAATGGTCACGTTCATACTGAACGGCGTGCTCTTCATGCTCATCGGCCTGCAACTGCCGCAGGTCATGAACGCGCTCGCTCCGGGTATGGCGACGCGCGTGACCGAGCTCGCGCTCGTTGTCGTTTTGGTGATCGTCCTGGTCCGTTTTGTCTGGATGTTCAGCGGTAACTATTTGCCGCGCCTGCTCAGCCGAAAAGCCCGCCGGAAAAACCGTGTTCCCTGGCAGCACACCGCCTTGATTGCATGGATTGGGATGCGCGGGGCGGACTCGCTTGCCGGCGCGCTGGCGATTCCGTTCCTGGTGCCCAATGGCGAGCCATTTCCCGGCCGCAACCTCATTCTCTTCCTCACGTTCTGCGTCATCTTCGCAACGCTTGTTTTACAGGGACTCACGCTTGCCCCCCTGGTTCGTTGGCTCGGAGTTGTGGACGATCATGTCACAGAAAAAGAAGAGAGACTGGCGCGGTTGAAAGCCAACGAAGCAGCCCTGGCTCGCCTAGAAGCAATCGAGTCGTCGAATCGGGCCCGGCACGAGACGGTGGAACGCCTTCGGACCGAATATAACGACCGTATCCGGCAGCTGCGCCGTGAAGGCCCGCATGAAGAAAGCGTCAGGCGCTTGTTCTCGGAGGACTTTGAGGAACTGGCGCGAGAAGCGCTGCAAACCGAACGCGACACCGTTCTCGCCCTGCGCAACGAAGAGGCCATCAATGACCAGGCCTTGCGTCGTATCCAACGTGACATCGATCTGGCCGAAGCTCGCCTCCAACCGGCTTAAAGATAGTGATTCGTGGTTAGTGAGAAGTGATCGGTTATTCCCTTTTACGTTGTCCGTTCAGCTTCTGATCTCTTCGGCTACCTTCTTCCGCGGCCCCATTGATCCTCAAAAGAATTGTAAACTTCGATTTCGTAGTAACCAATGAAGCCATTGCGCCGTTGTTCCATCCTGCGAAAACGTCCAAAGATCGATTGTACTTCTGCGGCTGTGCTTTTTCCGCGGATAAAGATACCCAAACGCGAAACATAGAAGTTGTTTAGTTGTGCCTGTGCCACGTATGCAGGGGCTCGCGACAATCGACCGGCGCGATCAAACTGAAAGGCCAACGCGTCCTCACCGTAGCCGTGACGAAAAGGCTCGGCTGTATCGCTTATCGGTGCGCCTTCCAATCCCAACTGCCGGCTAAGGTGTGAGCCGGGCCGCACGATGTAATATCCGGTTCTCGGCCCTAACGGGACATAGCGAGAATCGTCGTGCCAGGATTGCGCCGCGGCTACGCCTGCCAACAGTAAGCAAACCAGCGAAGGGAAAAATCGAGTCATCGTACTAGCTATCGAAACAGTGAAAACTACGCGAAAACGTTTGGTTCTCGCTTTTTTTATTTCCGCGCCGGGTGTGGTTAAGTCAGTCATGACTGAATCTGTCCGCGAAATACAAACGCGTTCTTCGCTACTTTGCTGTCCTGTCGTCGAGTTGAGGCAATACATCCTGCACCCTGGGAAACGTGATGTCTTGATTGATCTCTTTGACCGCGAATTTGTCGAAACCCAGGAGGCAGTGGGGATCAAAATCATCGGTCAATTTCGAGATCTTGATCATCCAGATCGCTTCGTTTGGCTCAGAGGGTTCCGTGATATGGCCTCACGTGCAAAAGCACTGAGTGATTTTTACGGCGGCCCAGTCTGGAAAGCGCACCGCGAAACTGCCAATGCTACGATGATTGACTCCGACAACGTCCTGTTGCTCCGTCCAGCGTTTCCGACATCCGGATTCTCGCTTGAAAATTTGAAGAGGGTTCCCGTCGGAGCCGATGAAATACCGCTGAGCCTCGTCGTCGCGACCATTTATTATTTTGCGGCTCCCGTCGCACCCGACTTTATCAAGCTCTTCGAGGACACGCTTCGGCCAATGGCGGAAAGCTTGGGCGCGACAATCTCTGCCTCTTTTGTGATGGAAAATAGCGAGAATACTTTCCCAGCCTTGCCGGTGCGCACCGGCGAGAATGTGTTTGTGTGGTTCTCGACCTTTCCGGATTTGGCGGCCTACGAAAATTATCTGGCCGCTCTCTCGCGATCTGAACGATGGTGCAGCGAAGTCTCGACCGCACTGACGCGTTATATGGAAAGAGCGCCGGAAGTATTAAAACTGTCCCCCACTGCCCGGTCGCAATTACGCGGCTGATTCACCAATGCGACAAGCCGATGAAGCAATCCATCACTAACGAATCTGGTGAGCGCGATGGCCGGAGGGATTTCGATTTCCTTATTGGCACCTGGAAAATCCAGCACCGGCGACTAAAACAGCGATTAAAAGGGTGCACGGAATGGGAAGAATTCGAAGGCACCAGTGAAGTGCGGTCCATCCTCGGCGGGCTTGGCAACATGGACGAACTCACGATGGATGGCGCGTCAGATCATGTTCAAGCAGTGACGGTGCGTCTATATAATCCGGCGACGTGCCAGTGGAGCATCTATTGGACGGCAAGCAGCCACCCCGGAAGAATGGACGTGCCAATGGTCGGCAAGTCCGACGGCGCACGCGGGGAATTCTATTCGCAGGAAGTGTTCGAAAGCAGGCACATTTTCAGTCGCTTCATTTGGAACGTCGACTCCTCGGATTCCTGCCGCTGGGAACAGGCATTCTCGGCCGACGGCGGCAAGACCTGGGAGACCAACTGGACCATGAAGTTCACCCGCACAGACCACGGACCACTGACTATAGAGTGTTGATGGTTGATTCTCCTGAACCCCGAACCTGAACCCTGCAACCTGCGACGCTTAAAACTTAAAGCGTCCGGAAAGATAAACGATAGACTGATAACTGAAACGCCTCGCATTTTCCCTTCTCCCACCTTCCGTTAGCTGCCGGCGCGCCTTCGCCAATTTGTTCGATGAATAATAAGAATGACCAGCCAAAGACCGAACGCGAATGCTCCTGCTGGCAGGGTAACGAGCATCAGCCAGCCCATCACCCCGAGGGTATAAAGCAGCTGCCCATAGTCTTTTCCATTGATCATGCAGGAGTGCACCGAACCTTCATCGACCTGGCAGCCGTGTGCGTTAGCAATTAAACCACACGCCACGATAGATCCTACCGGAGCAAACGCGACCAGAACGATGAGGACAAGAACGATCCAATAGAGAATCCAGGGGAAGCGCCTCCGAACGGGTAAAGGTGGCGGGTTCATTGGCCCTCAAATCTCTATCCACAGATGGTCGAACACAATTGCAACGCTTCAATCGGTGGCCCGAACAAAGTAGCGATTCACTCGCGATGATGCGTTTTCTTAAATCCGTCCGTGTATCCGTTCTCAAAAGCCAGGTCCCAACTTTGCTGTTCACCCGATCCCTGCTGCTTGAAATACTTCTGAGCCATCATGTTCAAGTCAGCGTCCGTTGGCAACTTTGCTCCCGCTGGCGCTTGCTCTCCCGCCTTTTCCCCGATTGCATAAGCGGCCCGCTCGTGCGCCGTTCTGCCGTGAGCCGCGCGATGAGTGTAGAACGCCGTCACACCGCACACGATCAACGCCGCCGCTGCCATCATTACAAAAAGCCGCACCGGTTTGAATTCTCGTGCCATGCTTTAGCTCCGAGTTCTCTCCTTTGCTATTTCAGCATCTCAGCTTTTGCTTCCCAGCTGCAAGCTCAACATCCGCGAAGCGATTCAACAGTTTGGTCAGATTGCGAGCAAACTGATATCCATCTGGTAAAATTTGAAGGTATTCTCTTCTCCGCTGTCGCGGCTGGCTACTAGTTGGTAGCGATCAAGAACATCGTTGATGAAGTCCGCCCGTTCTGCCGCAGGTAACCGGCTCATCCATGCCACGCAACCAACCGCGCAGAAACCGGAAAATGCCATCCTCGAGCCAAAATCCCACGCGTGATCTTTGGTAGAAACGCTTAGGATGTGGAAGCCACTGCGCTCCGCCATGGCGCCATACTCTTCCGATGTCAGATGCAGATAAGGATCGTCAAAATCCTGGAAGTAAGCGTTCCATCTGGGCGTTCGCCGTGTCTCTTCGGTCACATTTTCCAAGCTCTTGCGTGCACCTCTCGGTACCAGGCGCAGCTGCGCCTTGCCAGCCGAAACCAAGCTGGAGCGTATGGAACTCAGCGCGGCCTGCTGCTCCGGAATCCAATGCAGAGCATTGAAAGAAACCACGAGATCAAATTCATTTTTGAAGGGCAGACGGCGAGCGTCCGCGACGACGAATCGAAGGTTGGGCAGCGTTGCCGGACCGAAGTGGCCTTGAGCGAAGCTGATCATGTCACGTGACGGATCGACCCCGACGACCGAGCCCTTCGAAGCTCGAGAAGCGATTTCTGCTGTGATTTTCCCGTCGCCGCATCCGACATCGAGGATCCGCCCCGAACCGTTGAGATCGAGTAGATCGAGTACTTCCTGAGCCATCGCTTCCTGCAGCGACGAGCGGCGCGAATATTCGGCAGCATCCCATTCTGTCATGTTCGGTAATCAAGAATGCCGCAAACTATCTCGCATCCGCGGCCGTTTCCAATGATCTCATAGGTCCGAACCGGACTGGCATTTAGCTGCGAAGGAAGCAATGAGCGAGTTTAGGCAACGAGCGAATTTTATTGAGCGAGCGTGGCTTTTACCTGATAACCGTTAACAAACAAGTGATCACTCACGAGCTTTGCTCGTGCTTGCTCGGCGCAAAATTGAAGTGACTGATGCGGATACTTCGCTAAGAATTTAAGATCATCGCCGCGCAAAAAACCGGAGTTTAATGAAAGAGCGAATTGTTCCGATGTTCTTTTTCGCTCTCGTCTCGATAGTTTGCCTCGCGGCCGAGCCTGCCAAATCCGCCGACGGAAACGACGGCTGGAAGTTGGCGACCGAGCGCAACGGCGTCACGATTTACAGCCGACCCCATGCCGGCTCTTCCTTAAAAGAATTCAAAGCTGTGGGCGAAATCGCTGCGCCTAGCCGTGCGGTATGCGAAGTCATAGAGGATGTCGATGCTTATCCGAGCTTCATGCCTTATATGGCAGAGTGCAGACTGCTGCGGCGCGAAAGCGATTCGCTCCTGAGCTATCAGCGAATTTCGCCCAAGGTTTGTTGTGATCGGGATTTCACGCTGCGCACCTACAAAACCTCCTGGCCAGGCCTCGCTGGCCTTGTCTATTCGAACCGCTGGGAATCGGCGAACGCCCTGGGCCCAGCGAAGAAGCCGGGGGTTGTGCGTGTTGAGTTCTGCCAGGGGGCTTGGGTGCTCGAACCGAACGGCGCCGCCAGAACGCGCGCTACTTATTCGGTCTACACCGACACCGGCGGACTTATTCCAGCGTTCATCGCCAATCATTTTAGTCAGAGCGCGATTGGGGAGGTTTTCGCCGCAGTGCGCAAACAGGTAAAGCAACCAAAATACAACGCGGCAGTTAAACCCACATCGATGAGCCCCGGGAACTGATCGCGTCTCGTAGCTCCTCTGTTGCTAACGATTTAACGCTTAACGATTCACGGCGGCGAACCCACTTCTCACCTGATCACGCCTGTCATCTGACTTCTGACCTTTGCTCTCCGAGCTCCGTGGTCTGTGTCTTGCTCTCTCAATGCCAAGTGTTCATGAAAGACCGCTTACGCATTTTAACTGTCGAGGATGAACCGGCCGTCACGCACATGCTTGCGCTCCTGTTGGGCGGTCCCGGCGCGAAAATAACAAACGCGTGCGACGGCTGGATGGCGCTCATGAAGATCGGCGCCGCGGCGGAACCTTTCGACGTCATTATTACCGACCATCGCATGCCGCGCATGAACGGACTCGATTTGGTGCGTCGGCTACGGGTGCGCAAGTTCACGGGCAAGATTATTGTCCTCTCGGCATATCTGACCAAGGAGAACATCCAGGCCTACGAGGAATTGGAAGTGGACATGATGCTCGCGAAACCCTTTGATGTAGGAGAGCTACAGCTCGCGATGGATCTCCTCACCAAAAAACCCTCAGCGCCGATTGCTGCGCCGCTCACAGCGCCGGCGTAAACTCGGGCACCGTCGCGACAATACCCAGCTCTGATCCTTCCGCTCACCAATCACTGATCACGACTGTTCGCCGACCTCTGGACTCCGTCCCCCTGCTCCCAGCTCTCTACTTTGCTATTTCAGCGTTTCAGTGTTTTCAATTGAGAGAAACTTTTAACAGATAACCCGCGAGCTTCACTGGTGTGTGCGCGACACCGGTAGTATCAGGAGTTGGCTTCCAACTCCCGCCTCACGCTGCCATTCCTCGCTCCTCTGCTAACGATGTAGCGATTTACGCTTTAACGTTTACGACGAAGCGCTACTTCTCACCGATCACTTCTCACTTCTCACTTCTCACTCCTCACTCATCATCATCTCCAGCTCCTAGCTTGACTTGCCGCAGGAGATCGGACAGAGAAGAGCGCACCTCCTAATCACGCTGCTTCCCACGTTGTGACAATTTCAAATTCCGTGTTTCGTGAGCGCACTCGACGCGACTTTCTTGCGCTCGCCGGCAAAGGCCTCGGTCTGGCCGCGCTTTCTTCCGCCACGGTCGCGTCATTGCTGAAAACCGTCAGAGCCGCGACGCAGAGCGTGGCGCATTTGACGCCGGAGCAAGCGGCCATGGACGAAGACTACTGGGCCGTCATTCAAAACTCATTCACCGTCACGCGTGGCATCATCAACCTGAACAATGGCGGCGTTTCGCCCAGTCCGCGGATCGTGACCGAGGCGCTGGTGCGTTACACCTGGCAACAGGAAGACGCCACCGCCTACACCATGTGGCAAATCCTCGAGCCGCAATCGGAAACGATTCGCACCGGTTTGGCCGAACTGTTCGGCTGCGATCGCGAAGAGATCGCGATCACACGCAATGCTTCCGAGTCACTCGAGATTCTTTTGATGGGCATGGACTTTAAACCGGGTGATGAAATTCTCACCACCACCCAGGATTATCCGCGCATGCTGACCACGCTCCGTCAGCGTGAGAAGCGAGAAGGCCTCAAGCTTAAGCTCATTCAAATTCCCATCCCGCCGAAGAACCTCAGTGAGATCACCGCGGCTTTTGAGAAAGCGATTACCGATAAGACGCGCCTGATTCTGATCGCGCACCAGATCAACATCACGGGACAGATCACTCCCGTGAAGGCAGTCTGCGAGATGGCTCGCGCCAAAGGAATCGAGACGATTGTAGACGGCGCGCATTCCTTCGCGCAGTTTGATTTTAAACAGAAAGACCTCGGTTGCGATTACTTCGGCACCAGCCTGCATAAATGGTTGCACGCTCCCAAAGGCACGGGCCTGCTTTACGTGAAGCGCGATAAGATCGAGAAGGTCTGGCCGTTGATGGCGGCGGAATCCAAGCAAGCGTCGGACATACGCAAGTTCGAAGAGATTGGTACACACTCGGCGGCGATAAAGCTGGCCATCGGTGAGGCGCTCTTGTTTCACAACGGTATCGGCGGCAAACGCAAGGAAGCGCGGTTGCGTTACCTGTCACGGTACTGGATGAACCGGCTCAAAGATGTGCCAAAGATTCGCTTCAACACTTCGTTCGAGTCGAATCAATCATGCGCCATCGCGAATGTTCAAATCGAAGGAATCAATCCTGAGGCCATTGGCAAGTATCTGTTCGACAAACATCACATCTTCGTCACGCCCATCATTCACGAGGAGTTTCAGGGCCTTCGAATCACCCCCAACGTCTACACTACGCTTGGCGAGCTGGATCGTTTTTGCGAACAGATGGAGCTGATCGCGCGCAACGGCTTGCCCTCGTAGCGGCAAATAGATCACCATTGACCACGGACTACGGACCATTGACTAAGGACTGGTGACGGTTGATGGCCGATTCTCTCGAACTCTTAACCCTGAACTCTGAAACCTGCGACGCTTAAAACTTAAAGTCTTCTGACAACAGATAACTGATAACTACGAAGCTTCGTCTCGCTGCTTCTTGCTCCACGCTTCCGTAGCCCTCGTTGTCCGTGGTCAGTGGTCTGCCCGTCGCTCCTTGTTCTCTGTTTCCAGCTCCTTGCTCTCACCGACCTCCGGTCTCCAATTGGATTACGATTACGAGCATGAGCATGAGTTCCTCATTCGCGCTTTGTCATTCCTTCGTCATTCTTCATTCGTGCTTCGTCATTGCCTGCCCTTGTTCTCGTTAGATGAGTTGGCGCACTAGACTCGGAGTAATGTTAATGGCCTTGACGATCTCTGCCCTGCGTTTAGAGGCAGTTCCTTCCGAAGGGCTTGACGGCATCAGTTTCGCCGACGATCCCCACATGCTCTTCGTTCCGGTTGAGGAAATTACGTTAGCCCTCCGCTGGGAAATGCACTTGGATCAAGAGTCCGGGCAAATCTCCCTGAACCGGCACTTGCTCGATGCCGCACATCTTCGAAAGCTCACAAACGGGACCTTGTTGGTGCCGCTCGATGAATTGCAACGCGCAGGCGCGACGATTACTTGGAGCGATGACGGAATGCAGGCCGTAGTCGCGAGCGACCACACAAAAATCGCGATTCCGTTTGCCAATAAACGGGTCGAGGTGGATCTGGCGAACCAGCGCCTGCGCGCGTATCAAGGAGCGCGACTCGTCCTCGACAGCACCATCAGCACAGGACGCGAGGGAAAGAAGACGCCGGCGGGAGAATTCAGGTCTGGGCCAGTCAAATCGCGGATGCATCGCTCACGGCTCTACCACAACGCACCGATGCCGTGGAGTGTGCAGGTGCACGAGAATGTTTTTATTCATGGATTCAGGAAGGTCCCGCGACGTCCCTCCTCGCACGGTTGCATTCGCCTGCCGCTGACGGGCGCTAATCCGGCGAAGTGGTTCTACAACTGGATCGATCTCGGCACACCCATCAGCATCAAGGGCCACTGGCCTGCCGCCTCCGGCGGGGGTGTTGAAGAAAGCGCTCGTCCAGCCCACCCCTTTCTCCCGAAAGTGGTCATCATCGCCATCGTCATAACAATTGTGTGCTTCGTGATTATCTTGTTCGTGTCGCGACGCGGTAGAAAACTCTAACGAATCGCTGCCCTGTCGCGCTGCCCGCTCGCGAAGAATTTCGGAGTAGCCTTGCGCAAGGGCGGATCCTTGCTCCGAACTTACTGACCACACAACGGACTACGGACCTCCAGGCAACCGCTGATAAGTGATGGCTGATTCTCTCAACTCTGAACCCTGAGCCCAGAACCCAGAACTCTGAAATCTGCAACGCTTAAAGCTTAAGACTTAAAGCGGGCCGGATACCCGATAACTACGAGGCTGCGCCTCACTCCTTGCTCCTGGTTCCATGCTCAGATACTCTCGCCCATGAGCTTCCGCGGCGAACAACGGTCGTTCCTCAACTTGCTTTTCGAAGTCGTCCTCATTGCCGTAGGCGTTTTTCTCGCCTTGTGGGCAAACAACTGGCACGAGAACAGCGAGCATCGCGCGCAGGCTCGGGCCGCCCTGGGCAATTTCGCCGCTGAAATGGAAACCAACCGCCAGGCCACGCAACGCAATCGCGCATATCACGAAACTCTCGGGCGCGAACTGGAGCAGTTTCTCCGCAGCAAAGAGCCGCCGAACGAGGAACGCCTTTATAAGGAGGTCCATTTCGAAGGGGTGCGTCCGGTCATCTTCGAGCACACCGCGTGGGATCTCGCCCTGGCCACACAAGCCTTATCCTATCTCAAACCGGAATTAGCCTTCGACATCTCCAAAGTCTACACCCAGCAAAATGCTTTTCAGACCTTGGAAAACAGTTTCCTCGCTTCTGCCTTCACCCCGGCGAGCATGTCAAGCGACAACCCGAAAGGTATGGCTACTGCCATGGTGTTCTATCTCATTGACGTAAACCAGCAAGAGCCAGCGATCCTTCAGCTATATGACAAAGTAATTCCGGAGGTAAACAGCGCGCTCTCCCATTAGCCAGCAACCCTCACCGCGCAAGGCGCACCCTTTGCGCGGAACCCTTTCAACCTCTCACTTCTCACCTCGTTCCACTTGCTCCTTGCTCCTTGCTCTCTGGAACGGCGAGCGATAAGACGAGCTAGTGAAGGAAACCCGTGCAACGCGGCGTACAAACTACGGCCCGTGGCTTGTCGGGCTCGGCGCGGCCTTGTGGGGAACCGAAAGCGCTTGGCGCATCCCACTCAACCAACTTTTCGATGCGCAGGTGATCGTGTTTTGGGAACACGTCCTCATTCTGCTCATGCTCTTACCACTACTTCTTTCAAGGCTCGCGGATTTGCCCAGGATCGACGCGCGCACCTGGGGTTATCTCATCTTCTCCGGATTCGCCGGCTCGGCTGTCGGCACCGTTTTTTTTACTTTGGCGCTGAAGTATGGGAATCCCACCGTCGTAAATGTGATCCTGAACATTCAACCGGTCATCTCCACGCTCGGCGCGCTCTTTCTGTTTGGCGATCGCCTGACCCCGCGCTTCTTCATTTACGCAAGCATCGCGATTCTGGCGGGAATCTTTTTGTCAGTCGAGCATCCGACGCTCATCGGAGAATCTTTCGAGAAAGCGGGATTGAACCTGGGAACCGGTTACGCGCTAGTGTGCGCGTTATTCTGGGGGCTCTCCACTGTCGCTGGTCGCGGCACGATGCTGGGAACGCCGTTGCGCCTCGCCGCAAGTCTGCGCGTCGTAGTCGGACTGATCTGCATGACGCTCATTCTTCTCATCTACGGAAAAATGAACCGCGCTTTCCTTTGGCCATCCGCCGCTCAGGCGCACATGACCACAGCCATCGTCGCGCTTCTTCTTCTCGCCTCGATTTCCGGCGGCATCCCACTTCTTATTTACTTTGAAGGGTTGCGACTGACCCGCGCATCCACCGCTGGTTACTTCGAAATGATGCAAACGCTTGCCGCTGTCTGCATCACCTGGGGATTCTTCCATGCTACTTTACTCTGGCATCAGGTCGTTGCTGGAATCGTGCTGATCGCCGCGGTAGCGATGGTGCAAAGAGCGCAGGCCGCAGTGGAACCCCGCGTGGCCCCCGATCCATCGACTTCTGATCTCTGATCTGTGGGGCCTCTGATTTCTGGTCTGCTAAAGGACGGATTCGCCGTGGCGAACCTCTGACGCCCAACTAATAACCAATCACGGATAACGCGAAGCTCACCGTTTCAACGAATTACCTCGACCGCCGCACCCTCAAATGTTACAACTTTGCCCAGTTTACGGTGTTTAAATTGTGAACCCTCTACAAACCCTATGAATACGAAATCATTCCTCGTCTGTTTTATTGTCGTCATGTTTGCAACGTCGATGGCCACAGCCGGGACGCACCACGGACACTTCGCGCCCGCTCAAGGCGGTTTCGTTCGCAACGGAACCGGCTCATTCCACGGCGGCAATTGGAACGGCCATTGGAATGGCGGCAATTGGAATCACCACCACCACCACGGCCGCTTTAATGATTTCGTTTTCGTAGGCAGCTTTGGCTTTCCCTTCTTCGGCTATCCCTATGGCTATGGATATTACCCGTACAGCTATGGCTATTATCCCTACGGATACGGATACGGATATGGGTCGGGTTACTATGGTTATGGCGCCGGCTACTACGGGAACGGCTACTACGGCAATGGTTACTACGGGAATCGTGTCTACCCCAGCAGTTATTACTCCGGCTACCGCTCTGGTTACAATGCTAATCGATCCGGCGTTATCGGTCGATCAAACGTTGTCCGCCTCCAGCAACAACTTGCTCGTGCCGGTTATTATCGTGGCGCCATCGACGGAATAATGGGAAGTCGAACGCGCTACGCGTTGCGCGCCTATCAGCACGATCACGGATCGGCCAGTTTATAAGCGTTCAGGTGAATCGGCCGCTCCGCGGGCGATGAGCGGGGTCCGGAGGGACTCGCCGCGGCGAGTCCTTGGACGAGCAGAAGCTCGTCCCTCCGAATTTACCCTTCATCGCTTCAATCATTTCAACGATTAGCGGTTCACGATTCCGCGTTGTCCCGCGGTCTTGTCGTCCTTTAGTCCGGCTGCCGCGGCTCCGCTCCCTGCTCCTGTCCGCCGTTCAGATGGACTTGCCGTAGCGAGCTACAATCTTCTAAGTCTTTACTATTGCTTGTCGTAGTAGGCCTTGTCCGTCACTTTCTTCCCGTTCGCATCGGTGTCGTTTGCGGTAACCACGCGCGACTTCTCATCTTTCGCTACCTCAATCGTTCCCGTCGCAGCGACCTTGCCATCCTTCATTGCGGTGAACTTGTTGGTGCGATCGTTCACCATTTGGTAGGCAATCGTATCCATCGCATTGTTTCCTTTTACCTTGTACTGCTTGCCGTCGAATTTTCCTTCCCATGTCCAATGGGTCGCCTTCCCGTCCTTATCCACGCCTTCCACTGACAGCTTGATCATGCCGTCTTTGGCCTCGCTGTAAGTGACGGTATTGTTCTTAGTACCGCCCGAGAGCTTCGATTTGCTTTCGTTGAGCTTCCAGGTGCCGAGATGAGGGTTGGCAGCCAACACCGCCGCCGCCGTCGTCAACCATACCGCCGCAGCCACTAGCATTGTGCAAGTTATTTTCATGACGCGATTCCGACGTTTCGCGGCCTCGCGGTCAATCCAAATCGACGTCGATGAATGCGGAGTCTGTTTTCTCCCGACACCGAAACAGGAACTGGCCCGTTGCGAAATCTCCCTCCAACCTCACGCGGGGCAGCGGTCTGAGACCGCCGCACTTTGAGATTTCGATCCGGAGGGACCTGCTTCCGCAGGTCCTATGACGAACCGAAGCGCGTTCCTCCGATTAACGATTAAGCTTTAGTGTTCGACCTTTATCTCGAGCTTCGCGTGGTTCATGCGCGTGTCCATGCTGGGCACGTAGTAAACGCTGCAATCGCCGCGATGGAATAGCCGGGTCGGTCCCCGATCGGCGATCTTGAATTGCTTGTTCGTGATGCCTGGTTGCCGATAGCCATAGTTGCCGTTCGTGCGAACGAATCGCATGTGTTCGTAATCAATGAGCGTGACAGTAATGTCGAACTGATCGACACCGTTTACGATGACCTCGACATTCGGGCCTCCGAAAATCCGAAGTTTGACCCGCTGCCCGATCTCCACTTCGAGGCTGTGCGCCTGCTGAGCGAGGGCGGAGCTGGCAAACAGGGCGCCGATACTAATAGCCAGGAGTATTTGTTTCACTTCTTTGGCGTAGCGGAGCAAGTGGCGCGCGGCAATGTTAAAAGGCGCGGCTAAGAGAAAGCCTGCTTCCTATCGTCTCTGCTGGCGTGACCGGAACCTTTCTTTATACAGCCTGTAAGCTGCGAAGAAGGTTGGTCGCGCGATGGGACTTGACCTCCTTGGCTTTCATTCTTCGAGATACAAGCATGCGGCTGGGCAAACTGGATCGGATTGGTAATATGGTGTGATTCTTGTGATACTTTCCTCATCCTCGCGCCCAACCAACCCGCGCTTAGCTCTTCTCGTGATCGCCGTGGTGTTCGCGATCCTGAATGCCGATATCACAACGGTGAACGTGGCCCTGGTTACGCTCGGTAAGGATCTGCATGCAAGTTTGGGCGATCTTCAGTGGGGACTCAACAGCTACATGCTGGCGTTCGCGGCGCTGATTGTCGCAGCAGGCCGTGTCGCTGACGTCTTTGGACGTCGCCGTTGCCTGCTAGCAGGAGCAATCCTGTTTGCGGTGGCCTCGCTCCTTTGCGGAATCGCGCCCACCCTTTTGATTCTCGTAATTGGGCGGGTCTTACAGGGTGCTGCTGGAGCGCTAATGGTCCCCGCAGGCATGGCGATCATTTCTGGCGCTTACGGAGCGGAGCAGCGTGCGTCTGCGCTGGGTATATTAGTAGGCGTATCGGGCGTAGCTCAATCGATGGGGCCGCTCTTGGGTGGTTTCCTTACGGCCGAAGTGAGCTGGCGATGGGTCTTTTTCATAAACCTGCCGCTGGTCGCCGTGATAATGATCGTTACGCTACGGTCAATTCAAGAGTCGCACGCTGAGAACGCTTCACATCGCATTGACATTGCCGGCGTGCTCACTCTGGCGGCGGCCCTAACCAGTTTGCTCCTCGGCCTTGATGCCGTCGAGGGGCCTGACAAGGATCGGATGGTAGCATTCGGATTGATCGCTCTTTCGCTAGTCTTGTTTGTTGTCTTCACCTTCGTCGAACACCGCACAGATAACGCCATTGTCGACGGCAAGCTTCTTCAGCTACCGCCTTTTCTTTGTTCTTGCGTCGCAAGTTTTCTTCTTGGGTTCGTATTCTTCCTTTTCCTATTCATCACCGCGGTTTATTTGCAGGAACGACTCGGCTACAACGCATTGACCGCGGGAATCGCTCTGGCGCCGCTCAGTCTCGTCCTCGCCGTAACCGGAGTTATGTCTGGACGCCTAACGAGTCGGTTTCCATTGCGCATCCTGCTCATTCTGAGCTGCGTTTCCCTCGCGTTAGGACTGACGATCCTGTCCGTCGTGCCTGCATCGTACGGATACATTGGGATGGTATTTCCGTTTCTGCTTGTTGCTGCCGGGGTCGGTCCCGGATTTACTTTGCTGAACACAGTCGGCCTGGCTGCGATTTCCGCGGAGCGCTCCGGCCAGGCAACGGGAATGATCTACATGTTCCGATTTGCCGGAGGTGCGATCGGAGTTTCCGCCGCCAGTGCACTTCACAGCGCGCTCTTTCACCGCCAGCTCGTTTTCAGATTGTCCGAAACTCCATTGTCATTTGCGCAACAGAAGCTTTTGGAGCAGCCGGGTGCGGCCGAACGAATCGGGCAGATCGACAGCGGCCTAATCGCGAGCCAGGTGGAACAAGTCCTTCAGGCATTTCACGAATCGTTCGCGGCGGCATTCGCCGGCACGCTGCGGTTAAATGTGATCCTGCCGATCGCGATCGCGATCCTGGCGATGATGCTGCTGGAAAGGAAGGAAGGAGTTAAGAATGCGCCGAGCAAGGATGTCTTCGGGTAGATTGGTCAGACCCGAGAGGCAAATCAGCGGCGACAGACCACGGACTGTGATAGTTGACGGCTGATTCTCCAGAACCCTGAGCTCTGAAACCCGCGACGCTTAAAGCTGAAGCGTCCCGATAACTGATAACTACGAGGGTTCGCCTCGTCTCTCCTCTGCTCTCTGCTCTCTGCTCTCTGCTGCCCTCTGCTCCATGCTACAATCCCCCATCATGCCGCAACCGTTCCGCGCTGTGATCTTCGATCTGGATGGCGTTCTCGCCGACTCCGAGCCGTGGTGGAACGAGATCGACGCAAAATTGCTCGCCGAAGAGGGCGTCACCTATCGCGGTGAATACCACCGAAACGTGCTCGGGGTGAGTTACCAGCTCGCCGTCGAGTTTTACAAAAAAGCGTTTGGCCTGTCCGCGTCTGTTGAGGAATTGATGCGACGGCGCGGCGAGATCGCGGCCGACTTNNTCGCCGTCGCCACAAGCTCGGTCAGCGCGTCCGCGCGCCCATTTCTCGCTCGGCACGGGCTGACCACCTTTTTCGAAGTCGTTGTTACCGGCGAGGAAGTCGAACACGGCAAGCCGCATCCCGAGATCTACCTCCGCGCGGCAGAAAAACTCGGCATCGGCGCAGACGCTTGCCTCGTGATCGAGGACGCGCTTTCCGGCATCGCCGCCGCCAAGGCCGCGAAGATGCGCGTCGCCGCGATACCCGACACCCGCTTCGTCGATCCACGCGATTACGAGAAAGAAGCGGATTACCTGCTCAGCGGCCTTTCGGAAATCCCCGCCCTGATCCGAAGAGTTAATCTTGCTCCTGAAACCTGAAACCCGTGACGCTTAAAACTTAAAGCGTCCAGGTAACTGATAACTACGAGGCTTTGCGTCGTCTGACCTCTGATCAGGTCTGGAAGCTAATGCGTTTCGCTGTTTTCATGCAGGAATTTTCGGAGGGCAACGCCACAGTCCTGGGGTCTTTCACTCCACATATCATGGGTCGCATTGTGAATCATCACGCGCTCGCTTTCTGGGAACCGCGCAGTTAAGGCAGCAACACACCGCTTCAAGACCGGCAAAGTGTGATCGCCGGTGAGAAGCAACACCGGAGCATGGAACTCTTTGATCAATTTCGTCGACGGCACCGGGAAAGGCGTATCTGAAATTGATAAAGCTTCCCACTCCTGCAGGTTGGATTCGAGGGCGTCGCGAGCGGCGCGCGGCAAGACAGAGTTGCCGGTGAAGTATTTCGTCGCTATCGCCAGAGCTTCCTCCCGCTCGTGTCGAGCAAGCGCTCGCCTCACAGGCAACCAGCAGCGCCGAAAGAAATCTCTTACCAGAGTAGCGTCGCCCGGCTTCTCTTGTAGCCAGGGAAACACCGGCGGTTCGGAGAGGGTCAGACTTCGCAGCAGCGCGGGATGTTCCATGGCAAACAGGAGCGCGACCAGCCCGCCATATGAATGGCCAACCAGATGCACACGCCCGAGGTGAAGTTTTTCGATCAACATTGCGAGGTCGTCCGCGTCCACCTGGGCCGAGTAGGATGGCGTGGAAGAAATTTCGTTGCGATTCGGGAAATTGTAACGCCGGCTGTAGGCGACTGCGCGGTAACGAGCTGCAAGGGCCGCCAGTTGCGCACTCCAGCCGCGATAATCCTCCAGACCGCCGTGCACCATCACCACAGGTTCGCCACGACCGACCGCCACGTAATGCAAGGTGACGTCACGCAATCGCACCGCTTGCAAATGCGGCGAACCAGCGGGCCGAGCCGGAGCTGCGGTCAAAGAAGATGCGCAACCGACAGCGACCGATCCCCAGATCAAGCTAAATCGAAATAGCCGAGGGAACATCTCGTAAAGTAAATCAATATCGCCTCGGCGCAGCAAGCATCCTGAACCCTACGCCGCTTAACACTTAAAGCTTAACGCTTCCTGATAATAGATAACCGATAACTGCGAGGCTTTGCTTCCTCAGACTTCCGATCTCTGACTCGATTACGATTATGAGCATGAGTATGAGCATAAGCATAAGCATTAGTTCGTCATTCGTGCTTAGTCATTCCTTCGTCATTAACGCCAGTCCGGCTCGGACCATTCGTGCTTCGTCATTTCCAATCTCTGATTCTCTGACCTCTGTCCTCTGACTTCGATCACCAACATCGCGCACTTCAGGAGAGACGGAGCTTTGAGCATTTCATAAATTTCCACCGGAATAAATGAAACGGTGGCAACGATGGTGAGATACTCAGCCCAGCGCTTCTCAAAGAACAAACCGGTGCCTTCGACGAGGAACAGTGCGCTGTAAGCGAACGTTAATCCGCTCAGGACTTCGATCTTTTTATCGTCGAGAAGACTCAGTTTTGCTAAGAGCGCGCCCAGATAGCGGTTATCGGGATCAACGCGCAACGCGTCCACCAAAGCTTGGAGCTCTGTCTCGATGTCATGGTGCAACAGCTTAAGGAAACCCACTCCAACCAGGAGCAAAACGAGACCTTTCAACCACTTGAACTAAGCGAGTACCAGCAAGCCTTTGTCATGGCGTCGCTTGTTCTTTTTATCCCGTTCCATTTTCAGTTGCTTTGTGAACTCGCTAGACTCTGCCCAGTTCTATTAACCGATAACGGAGAGCTGCGAGGCCTTGCCTCATCTAGGGCGTGATGAACACTTTGCCAGTATAGGGATCTTTGACTTCGGTTCCGCTGGAAAAGCCGCGAATGTCGACATAGCCGGTGTTGGGCGAATAAGGACTAATCACGAATCCAGGTTTGTTTGGCACCGGAACTCCATAGGGGAGATCTTTTCGCGGCCGTTGCGCGGACACACTGGAGGCGGTTCGAGTAGTCACTGGCTCCTGCGTTTCCGTTGGCTCCGGTTCTTTTAGTTCCGGTGGCCTGAGGTCGTTTCGTTTGACGGTTGTGCCGTTATCCCCCTTCGATTGAGTTTTGGCGGGCGTTCGCTGATGATGGCGTGGATGAGTGATGGATTCGCGAATCCTTCGAAAGAAATCGAACGGTCCGGCTTGCGCGGCAGACAAACCGAAGAATACCTGTCCAACAAGCAGGATGAGAAAGATTTTGCTAAAGGCGTTTCGCATTTGTTCCGGAGAATTTTGACTTATTTGGAGCAATCGTTCAATCGCTACGATAACCGACGCGTAAAGTGAACTCGTGTGCTTTTTCCTGCTCCTCGCTCGATATATCAAGCAAGCGGTCTGCCATCGGGCGAACGGGAGGCCCTGCCAGTTAACTATTTAACAGATAACTGATACCGCGAGGCTTTGCCTCGTCTGGGGTCTGATCTCCGACCTGTGATCCGCCAGAGGACGGATTCGCCGTGGCGAACCTCTGAGCTCTGATGGGGGCGTGTTGACATCCAGTCGTTTCTTTTCTAAAACCGTCGCTACAAGTCCAAACTAACTTTAATAGAAAAGAATATATATGTTTACGCGCATTGTTGGACTACTCGCATCTACCTGCCTCTTCGGCGCCAGCGCGCTCGCGGCCGACGATTCCTTCGTCGGTCAGTGGAAATTGAATCCTGACAAAAGCCAGTTCAGCGGCGTGCCGTACAAAATCGAAGACGTCGGGGGCAACAAATACAACTTCGCTTTCGGGGACGACGTCGAGACCGTTCCACTGGATGGGAAAGATCACCCCACTAAGTATGGCAACACTTGGGCGATCACCAAGACAGGGCCTAACAAATGGAAATGGACGCGAAAACGCGATGGCAAAGTCATCGCCGTTTCCAACTGGACCGTTTCCGAGGATGGACAAATCTTCAGTTCCAGCCGCGAAAGTATGCGACCCGACGGATCGACTTCTCACGAAGAATTGAAGTTTAAACGGACCGCAGGTACCTCCGGACTGGCTGGAACCTGGGAAAGCACGGAAGTAAAAATGACTTCACCTACGACGCTCGAAATAGAGAGGTCGCAGGGGGACGGTTACTCATTCCTGGATCCGGCTTACAAAGAGCGCGTGGACTTCAAGCTCGACGGCAAAGATTACACCCCGAAAGGACCGCTCGTCGCCAAAGGCATGACGGTGTCAGGCAAACGGATCGATGATCACAGCATGGAACTGACCTACAAGTTAAAAGGCAAGACTACCGAGACCAATCGGTGGGAGGTTTCGGCCGACGGAAAAACGCTGACCCAAACCGTGACCTATGCCGGCGTGAGCAAGCCTGAGGTGGACGTTTACGATCGCCAGTAAGACTTTCAAAGGCAGTCGCTCCTCCGATAACCAATAAGCGATAGTTCGATCGCCGCGAGGCTTTGCCTCGTCTGTCCTCCGACCTCTGATCTCTGACCTCCGATTCGCGACGAGTTACGTCGCGTCTATTCTCCCAGCGGGCCGAACCCGTCGAATTCCGTGACTTGAATCGGATGAGGTCCGTATAACTCCTCTTGGAATATGGGACCGGTCAACTGACTACGCTGCGCTTGAAGGGCCTGTTTGTAGGCATTGAATTGCGCTTGCGTGCCACACAAGATCCGATCTTTAGTCGCAGTGGGATACACGTAATATGTTCGCCCCTTGTATTTGACCGCTGAAACCTTGCCTTCTGGCAATGCGTTTATGCGTTCCTGCTGTTTGGGCGTGGTTACCGTCTTCGGTTTGAACCCTGCTTGTAAGAGTAGCGTTTCCTTCTGAGACGCTGTATTCCCGCTAGTTGACGCGGTTTGGCATGCTGTGATCAAACTTAAAACTCCGATCGCGACGAAAAATGAAAGTAATCTCTTCATAAGTTGCACCTCTGGCTCGGATTACGGCTTTGCTCGTTCGAAGTCAAAATAAAAAACTTCTCTCGTTCCGGGAGCGCACACGCATCGTGTGTTACGCCAGTCCGGCTCATACAGACGCAGCCCCCGACGATCGTGAACCTAAACAAACCCTATTTATTGAGCGTTTCAGATCAGCAGCGATTTCGCCAAATTGGGCAAACGGGAGACCCTGCCCAGTTAACCAACGGATAACTGATAACTGCGAGGCTTTGCCTCTGACTTCTGATCTCTGGCCTCTTGCTTCTTGCCCCCAAAGCCGTCCGCTTTTGCTAAGCGTTGGCGGTCGCGGGCGAGCGTGTGGGGACTGGGTCGCGTCTTACGCCAGTCCGTCTCGGACCGCGGTGCAGCGAAGAAGAAATTCGCTGAACAAGCGCCTTATGTCTCCGAGCTCTCTCGCGCTCTTTGAGGACTCGTATCTGGTTGCGAACATGAATCGCTCCGGCCACGAACGGGGCTCGGCCAATGGTGAAAACCGGTTCGCGTTGATAAATCATCATGCGGATACTTTATAGTATTTATAAGAATATGCAACATTTGAGTTCTCGGGAGGTCTGAGATCGCAACAGATGTGCGCGCTTTTAGCTAACAACGCCAATAAGTTATGCATAAATCCCGATTTTTGACCCTCGGTGTCACACAGTTACCTCTTATATATAAGATGCACTGCAACGTCTTCGGGCTGATCAATTTAGATACACTTCGTCCATTTTGGACACTACTCCCAATCAGCGCCGCAGGTCGGACGCGATCTCGCGAATCGGGCGAGCACACCAAGTGAGGTTTCGATCCTTCTGATCTCTGGCCCTGACCTCTGACCTCTGTCCTCTGATTCCAGCTAATGCCCGCCGCCTGGCTCTTCGTTCCCGGGCTTCTTCTTTTTGTTGGGCTGCGCGGCTTGCCCCTTGGCGTGAGTGCTTGCCGCGGGTCCCGCTTGCCGGACCGGCGCTGGCGGCCGATGCGACACTACTTGCGGGTGGTGTGAAGCGCGGTGAGCAGTCGCCGCAGTGTTGGTGGGGTGGGCTTTCGCCGCGTGCGAAGCATGCGCCTCAGCCGACTGTGTCTTGCCATGGACGCTGTTTTGTGAGCCCTTTGTGCGGGTCGTCACGTCGCCCTGTTTATGGCCGAATGCGGAATTCCCATTAGCCGCTTCCTGTTTGCCTTTCGCCTTCCCGGCACCAGCCTGCGCTTCGTTGTTGCGGTCGAGTGCCTTGATCGCTTCGGCTTTAGGCTTCCCTTTATTATTAGCAGCATGCAAATCCGGATTGTTCTTCGCCGCCTCGACGCGTGACTGCTGTGCCGAGGTAGCTGGGATGTGCTCCGCCTTGGCTGCGGTTTCTTGCTGGGCGGTGGGCTTGGCTGTTGTGCCGCCCGGGCCGTTAAAGCTGGCGCGGCTGCCGGTCTTGGTGATGACTTGTTTGTTGACGTAGGTGTTGTGAATCACACTTGTGTTCACCCGGGTCACGGCCCTGTTATAGCGGAACGTATTGCCGACCCATTCGCCACCGTAGTAACCTTGTCCCCCGTAGCCGTAACCGTAATTGATCCCGCCGTAGAACCCGACGGTCGGGCCCCAGTAGCCGTTGTTGAAGAAGTAATTGCTGCCGTTGTAGCCCCAATATCCGGGGGTCCACAGGAATCCGACGCGCGGCGGCGGGACCCAGATGCCAGGGACCCAGTAGTAATCGGTATCGTAGGCCCAGTAGCCCGGGGTCCAAATATAGCCTTCGGCCGGGGGGTAGGGCTGCTCATATATCGGTATCGGGGGTGGCGCGATCCCAATCGATATGCCGATTTGAGCAAAAGAAGACGTCAGCGAAAGCCCTACAAAGAGCAGCGCCGCGAGCGCAATCGAAGAAAATTTCATTTTCATATTCAGGTATAACACCAGTTAGAAATAAGAGACGCTATTGCGCCGCGAAGTATTCAGACGAAAAACCTTCCGGGGCTTCATTGAAGCCATCCCCAACACTATGTAATCGGTTCAGCGGAAGGTGACAACGGCGTTACTTTTAAGAGGCAGCGCGCGGGTGCAAATGGTTGTCAATTTCAGTGACCTCATGAAAGGAGCGTTGCAAGCATGAAAAACAATTCATCACCGATCGATACGCCTACCGAGCGCAGCCTGATTATTTGTCTGAGCTGATTACTTTCGGAGTAATCGTCCTCACCGTCTTCTGGTCGATGTTTGTGTTGGCTGGCGCAATGGCGGGGACGCTGAAATGAGCCGAAATGGGAGGAAAAGAATTTTATGAGCTTATTGATTATTCTCCGTTCTCTCGTGCTGCGAATCCTGGATGATCTGTCGCATCGGTAGCCTGCCGCGAACTGACGATAGTGATCCCCGAAATAAAGCAGCCGATCGTGACAATTTCGGCGATGATGATGTCCGGAATCTTAACTGATTTCTGACCTCTGATCTTTGGCCTCTGGCTTCTGATCTCCGACCTCTGGCCTCTGATCTCTGACTTAATCAGGGCGCCTTGTCCAGGATCGCCTTCATCTCAGAGCTGGTGAAGGCCCGCATTGTCTGCGTGCGGATGTTGCCCAGCATGTCCGCCGCCAGCAACACGCTCGCTGCCGTCACGTCGTTC
>WNGI01000325.1_pt1 | contig 34454 bp, 24 predicted proteins | sample 5400621 | NCBI WGS metagenome assembly WNGI01 (sample SAMN13153374, study PRJNA577476) | soil metagenome | isolation source: 20 cm soil or saprolite under Garry oak tree replicate 1 | place: USA:California | collected 2016-06-15
CAGAAGCCGCCGAACGGCGTGAGCTTGGTGAGCCGCTGTCCCATCGTCTTGACGATGCGCCAGCCGCCGGACATGGTGCCGAGCCCCATCGCCGCGCCGCAGGCGATGATGACCCACGCCGGCACTACGCCCGCGTCCGTCAGATGCAGCGCTGACACCGGAAAGTCGGTGAGGACGCGCTGCTCGGCCACCAGCAACCCGACGATGATCCCCATCGTCTTCTGGGCGTCGTTGGAGCCGTGGCCCAAAGAATACGCGGCCGCCGAACCTAGCTGCAGCACCCGGAAAACACGATCCACCCTGCGCGGTAAGGAGCGGCGCAGCGCCCAGGACAGCGCGACCGTGAGCACCAGCGCGAGCGTCAGACCCATCACCGGCGCGACGACGATGAAGGTCAGGGTAGAGATCCACTTCCCGGGGAAGAGCAGTGCCGTGAAGCCCGCCTTCGCCACGGCGGCCCCGCCATAGCCGCCGATGAGCGCGTGGGAGGACGACGTCGGGAGCCCGAGCCACCACGTGATCAGGTCCCACACGATCGCCCCGATGAGGCCGGCCAAGATCACGGTCGCGTCGACCACCGCGAGATCGACGAGCCCTTTCCCCATCGTCTTCGCGACCGCCGTCCCGAACAGGAAGACGGCGATGAAATTGAACGCCGCCGCCCACACAACCGCCGCGGACGGCGTCAGGACCCGGGTCGACACGACCGTGGCAATGGAGTTTGCCGCGTCGTGAAAGCCGTTGATGAAATCGAAGGCGAGCGCGACCAGCACGATCGCGAGGACGAACCAGGCCGAATGCACCATTAGGCGTGCTTGATGGTGATGGACTCGAGCACGTTGGCGACGTCTTCGCCCTGGTCGAGCGTCGTTTCGAGGTTGTCGTAGATCTCCTTCCACTTGATGATCTCGAGGGCGTCCCGCTCGGTCTCGAACATGTGACCGAGCGCCTCTTGGTAGATCGCGTCGCCTTCTTCCTCGAGTTTTTTCGCCTCGATGCAGTACTTCATGAGGCCAGCTGATGGATGTCCTCGCGATCGAGCGGCGTGATGAATGTGCGATCGAGCCGGTTCACCACTTCGTGCGTGACCTGGTCGGCCTCGTGCTCCAATCGCTTGATCGCCTCGACGTGGGCGATGCGGCGCTCGGGGGGGGCGTCGAACAGCTCGCGCAGATGCTCGGCCGCGACCGTGTTGCGCTGGGCGACCGCGACGAACAGGTCGAAGAACTCTTCTTCACGGGGCAAGAGGCGCACGGTCGTCCTCGCGTGTTGGGGTTGGCGAGCGCCGGAGAACATAGCGGCCTTCCGCGGGAGCCACTAGCTTACGTCGCCCATGGCCACTACCCAGCAGCCGCAGACCGACTTCGTCAAGGCGATCTCCCGGCTCGACGCCACCGCCCTCGTCGTCGGATCGATGATCGGCTCGGGGATCTTCATCGTCTCGGCGGAGATCCTCCGCGAAGTCCAGGCCCCGGGCCTGCTGCTCGTGGTCTGGGCGGCGTCGGGCATCGTCACCCTCATGGGGGCGCTCACCTACGGCGAGCTGGCGGCGATGTTCCCCCGCGCCGGGGGACAGTACGTGTACCTGCGCGAAGGCATCTCCCCGCTGTTCGGCTACCTGTACGGGTGGACCTTGTTCGTCGTCATCCAGACCGGCACCATCGCCGCCGTCGCGGTCGCGTTCGCGCGGTTCACGAGCGTCTTCTGGCCCGGCCTCTCACCCGACGTGTTCTTCGGGTTCACGATGCACTTCCCGAGACCGATCGGCGACATCGCCGTCGGCCTCTCGCCGCAGCGCATCCTCGCCGTCCTGTCCGTCGCCCTCCTCACCTGGATCAACGTGCGCGGCGTGCGCACGGCAGCCCTGATCCAGACGTCGCTCACCGCGATCAAGACCGGCGCGCTGGCGCTGTTGATCCTGCTCGGCGTCACCATCGGCCGGAACGCCGAGGCGCTGGCCGCCAACTTCGGCGGCAACTTCTGGGCCACAGGCGGCGCGGCGGTCGGTCTGGGGACCCTCGGGGCCGCGATGGTCGGCTCGCTGTTCTCGATGGACGCGTGGAACAACGTCGGATTCGCGGGAAGCGAGCTCAAGAACGCCCAGCGCGACCTCCCGCTGGCCATGGGGGCGGGCGTGCTCATCGTGACCGTCCTCTACGTGCTCGCCAACGTCGCCTACCTGAACGTCCTGCCCGCAGCTGCGATCGCGACCGCGCCGCAGGACCGGGTCGGCACGGCCGCGCTCCAGGCCATCCTGGGAGAACCCGGCTTGAAGCTCATGGCCGCGGCGATCATGATCTCGACGTTCGGCTGCAACAACGGCCTCATCCTGTCGGGAGCGCGGGTGTATTACGCGATGGCGCGCGACGACCTGTTCTTCACATCCGCCGGCGTGCTGCACCCGGAATACAAGACGCCGGCAGTGGCCCTCGTGGTCCAAGCCGTGTGGACGAGTCTCCTTTGCCTTTCGGGGACGTACACGCAGCTGTTGAACTTCGTCATCTTCGCAGCGCTGGTCTTCTACGGGCTGACGGCCGTCGGGTTGTTCGCCCTGCGCAGCAAACGCCCGGCGGCAGACCGCCCGGTGCGGGCGCCGGGCTATCCCTGGCTCCCGGCGCTGTACGTGATCGCCACGGCCGTAATCGCCGTCGACCTCCTGGTGCAGGATGCCACCCGGACTTACAGCTTTCTCGGACTGGGCCTCGTGTTGATCGGTGTGCCGGTGTACTTCGGCTGGAGGGCCATGGTGCGGCGCGGTACCGCGACGGCCTAGTCACCGAACCACCGGAAGTGCGCCCCTTGCCGGTGCTCTGAAGGGGTGTCATATTGAGCTTCGGACCCGAACAAATACCGAAGCTACCATGCCTCTCTCGACACCACACCCTTCCCCCGCCCCTCATCCACCGTCACCGACGTCGTCCTGCCCCGATTGCGGTGGCGGGCTGGTGCGCCAATCGGGTTGTCTGGTGTGCGTGCAGTGCGGTTGGGCGAGGTGCGGGTGAGCGGGCCGACAGCCGGACCGGCGGACGGCCGGACCGTGAAGACGAGGCAGCTACCGCTCCTCCAGTCCGACCGTCCGGCCGTCCCACTGTCCATCCTTGATCAGCGCCTGCGCGGCACCAAGTTCGTCTCGCTCGAAGCGAAGTCCGTCCTCAACTCGCCGCAGCAGACCGGCGTCGATTTCTGGTCGCTCAACCCCTACATCGGGTGCGAATTCGGCTGCACGTACTGTTATGCGCGCTACGCGCATCGCTATGCGGTCGAGCGCGCCCACGACGCGGGGCGGCTCTCCGACGAGGAGTTTGTGGAGTTCCGCGGACCGCACGGGTGGGAGGCGTTCGAGCAGCGCGTGTTCGTGAAGGAAACGCTGCTCGGCGCGCTCGAGGGCGATCTGCAACGGTATTTCCGGTCCGCCAGTCCGTCGGTCAGTCAGTCCGCCCCTATTGTCATCGGCACCGCGACCGATCCGTACCAGCCGGCCGAGCGGCGGTTTCGGCTCACGCGAGGGATTCTCGAGCGGCTGGCGCGCTGCGAAGGGTTGAACATCGGCATCATCACCAAGAGCCCGCTCATCGCGCGCGACACCGACGTGCTGCTGCGCCTTCAGGAGCGCAGCGATCTCGAGGTCCACATCTCCCTCACCACGGTGGACGTGGCGCTGATCCGGCAGGTCGAGGCGCGCTCCCCGATGCCGGCGGTACGGCTCCGGGCGCTCAAGCGACTCGCCGACGCGGGCGTACGTGTGGGCTTGATCGTGGCGCCGGTCCTTCCGGGGATCACGGATGACCTACCCCATCTGGAAGCGCTCTTCCAGGCGGCACGGGAGGCCGGCGCCAGGTTCGTGCATGCCGGTCCGCTGCGTCTCTACTCCGCGGTGCGGGACCGCTTCCTCCCGATGCTCGAAGCGCAGTTCCCCCACCTCGTCGCGCGCTACCGGCGGGCGTACGAGGGCCGGAGCGGGGCGCCACGCGACTATGCGCGCGCTTTGGCCGCGCGCATCAAGAAGCTGCAGGCGCGCTTCGGGTTCCCGGTGAACGAGGGGATGGCCGATCGCTACGGGCGACGCCTGGCACCGGCGCAACAAGAGCTCGGATTGTGACGGCTCAGGCGACCTCGCTCGCGGCTTTGCCCCGGCGCGGCTGGTAATACCGCACCAGGTCCTGTACCCAGCGAGGGGGGGAGAGCCGGCGCGCTTCGTAGGTCTCGACGAGCAGGCCGGCGAGAGCCCGTCCCAGCTCGAGGGTGTGCTCGGGGGAGAGGTCGATCGACAGCTCGTTCACCAGGCGGACGAACTGACCCACGTTGGGCGGTCGGGTGACTTTGCCCTGAGCGGCGAGCCAGCGCTCTAACCTGATTCGGGTGACGCTGCGGGGAAGCGCTCCGGTCAGAAAGCCGCGCAGCCCGTTGGGGCTCATGCCCACCTCGCGGGCGACGCGCCGCAGCGAGGAACCCGCCGTCTCGCGCGCGAGTCCGTCCCGCAGCAATGGCACCGGGAGGGTCGGAACTGCCGAGCCAGCGGTCACGTGACGCCCGAGGACGGGGGGCGCTAAGGCGCCCGCTTCCGCCCGTAGTAGGCGATCAGCTCTCGGACCCAGCCCGGGGCTTTTCCTGGCTTCGCGCGGTACGCCTCACGTAACAACCCCGCAATGCCGCGCCCCAGCACGACGCCGTCGTGTGAGCCCACGCCGGTGCTCAGCGCCTCGACCAGGCGGACGATTTCCGCGGTCTTGGGAGACGGGGCCCGCTTGCCACGCTTGGTCGCCACGTCAGCACCGATTCAAAGAGAAACTGCACAAACTTCACAAGGAGATGTAGCGCAAACGCAGCGGGGTTGCAAGGCCCCCGCAGGCAGTCCCTTACGCGACTTCGCTGGCCGCTTTGCCCCGGCGCACCCGGTAATGCCGGAGCAATTCCTGCACCCAGCGGGGTGGGGACAGCCGGCGCGTCTCGTACGCGGCGGCGAGCAGCCCCGCGATGTCGCCTGCGAGTGCCGCCGTCTGCTGGGTGGAGAGGTCGCCCGCAAGCTCATTCAGCAGCCGCACGAGCTGACCGACGTTGGGGGGCCGGCTGACGCGCTGTCGCGCGGCGAGCCAGCGCTCGAGCTTCACGCGCGTGGCGCTGCGGGGCACCGAGCCGTTGAGGAAGTTCCGCAGACCGTTCGGACTGATGGAGATCTCGGTTGCGGCGCGACGCAATGACAGCCGGGCTGCCTCCCGCCCGACCGCGTCACGTAGTACGGGAACCGGCAGTGTGGGAACGCCCCGGCTGCTAGCGCTCATGGGGACTGTGCACTTTGTGCGGTACTGAAGAGATTACACGTCATAGCCTAGCCCGAGTCGGGAAAGCTCGCAAGCGTCCCGGCGCTACCCCCCCTCTCTTCCATCATCTCCACGAGCGCCCGGATGGTCCCCGGCGCGTTGCCTTCGAGCCGGTTGTTCACGAGGATCAGCGCTTCCATATGACGCCGCATCACCTCGGCGACGAGACGCAGCAGGTCCTGGCGCACCGCGGGCTGCGGCTCGCGGATGCGGTCGTAGGGCTCGAACAGCCTCACGGCATCGGCATACGCCCGCCCGGGGCGGAGTAGCGCCCGCGCCACGGTGAACCCGGCCGGGAACGTCCACGGCAGCTCGAGCTGCTCGCCGATCGCCGGCATCTCGTTCCAGGCATTGAACACGTGGGCCACGCCGTGGCGCGCCAGCACCGCACCATGGGCGTCGGTCAAGAGCTCCGGGTTCCGCAGCTCCACGGCGTAGCGGAAATCGCGAGGCAGTCGCCGCAGGAAGCCGTCGAGCTCCTCCGCCCACCTGGCCGCCTCGGGGAGATCACGACCTCGCATTGCCTGAAACTCGAACACGAACGCGCCGGCATGGTCCGAGAACGCCCGCGCGTGCGGCCCGAGCACTGCCTCCTTGAAAAGATCAGCGTTCAAGAAGTCAGGGTTCCGCTGACCCGCGAGGTTGCCCCAGCGCGGGTCCTGCGTGAAGCGTCGCGCCGTGATCCGATCCCACACCTTGCTCACGCACGGAAAGCCGGGGGGCAGCGCCCGCGCGTACGCCGTCAGGACCTCTTCTGACGGCGGCTCGTAGAACGCGCTGTCGATCCCCACCGTGCGGAACAGGGGATAACGCGCGTACTCCTCAAGCCGACGGGCCGGCTGGGCGCTGCGATAGGGCCGATGATAGACCTCGCCCGCCCAGCCGTCGTACGTCCACGTGGAGGTACCGAACCGGATGGACGGCGGGATGTGTTGGGCGAGCGAGATCAGGGCGGCGGGCGGTGGAGGCAGCGCGGCGAGGTCGTCAAAGAGATTCGGCTGATCACGCCTGGACATTAGAAGTTGAAATATATCAATAGCTTACCATCCAAGTAACGGTCCTTGCGATATCCTTGTTCTTCGGGATATATTCGGGTCCCACTTATTACCCGGCGATGCCAAATACGCCCCACCTGACGAGCGAGTCCGCGGCCTGCTGTTGGATGCCGCTGTTCGCGCTGCGATCTGAGACTGCCCGGCGACCCGAGCTCGCGGCGCATCCCGTGGCGCTCGTCGCGTCCGACGATACCCGCCGGGTGTGGCAGATCTCGCCGCTCGCCCGGCGTGCGGGGGTGAAACCAGGAATGACGGTCAGCCAGGCGATCGGACTCTGTCCCGCGCTCAAGCTATGCGAGCCCGACCCGGTGCATTACGACGAGCAGTTCGAGCAGCTCATCGCTGTGCTCACCGCGGTAAGCCCCGTCGTGGAGCCGGGGGAGTTGGGGCGGGTGTTCGTGGGCACCGATGGTCTGGAAAGACTGTATGGCAGCGTAGAGCAGATCATTGAAGCGATCAAACGCGGAACGCGGAAGTGGGAACGCGGAACATGCGAGCGACCTTCCAGCCCCTGTTCCGCGTTCCGCGTTTCACGTTCCGCCTTTCGGGTGGGGTGGGGCATCGGAAAGTTCATCTCCTGGGTCGCGGCCACGCGCGCGCGACCGGGGGCGGCCGTGATCGTGCGGCCCGGGGAGGAGGGGGAGTTTCTCGCTTCCCAACCGCTCGCCGTGCTCCCGCTCGACCCCGACACGCATCGCCGGCTGCAGCAGCTCGGCGTCAAGACTCTGGGTGCGCTCGTCGCGCTTCCGGAGGAAGCCGTCGTGTCGCAATTCGGTGGCCCGGGCCGGCGGCTGTGGCGGCTCGCGGCGGGACTCGTGTCGGAGCCGGTGGTGGGACGGGTCGTGCCCGAGCCGATCGTGGCCGCTCTCACGTTTTTCACCCCGGTCGGCGAGCGGGACCTGCTCGCCCACGCACTGGACAAGCTCGTCGACCGCGCGCTCGGAGATCCGCGTCGCAGCGGCTGGCGCGTGCAGGTCGTTCGGATGCGCGCCGAGCTCGAGCACGGCGCCTCCTGGCTCGTCACCGCGACCCTCAAAGACCCATCCGCGACGCGGGAGCACATCGCGGCACCGCTCAAGACGCAGCTCGAGCGATCGCCGCCCGTCGGTGCGGTCGAGCGGCTCGTCGTCGAGTTCACCGCCTTCGCTCCCGGCACTGCTGAGCTGCAGCTGTTCGCGCATGATGCGAGCGCCGCGGCTCGCGCCGGGCGACGGCGTGCGCTCCAGGGCGCCGCCCGCGAGATCGCGCTCCGGATCAGACGGCCGATGCTGTATCACGTCATCGAGGTGCAACCCTGGTCCCGCCTTCCCGAGCGGCGGTATGCGTTGATCGACTATGAACCGTGAACAAACGCGGAAGTTGGAACGCGGAACGCGGAACAATGCGGACAGGCTTCGGGCGCTCAACGTTCAGCAGCAGGTGAAGGTCGATCTGGAAGACGGTGGAGTGCCGGTAGTCGTGACACGGGAAACGGGAGATGGGAAACGTGTTGAGTCGATCGGTGAGACGTGGCGGATCGATGATGAATGGTGGCGATTGCCAATTGTGCGGCAATATGTGGAAGTGATTCTCGAAGGTGGCGGGCGGGTTGTGTTGTTCGAAGATCTGTCGACGGGCGAGTGGTGGATCCAGAAGCCCGCCTGAACGTTCCGCGTTCCGACTTCCGCGTTCCAACTTCCATGTACGTCGAGCTCCACTGCCACTCCGCTTTCTCGTTCCTCGACGGCGCCTCGCTCCCCGAGCAGCTCGCGCTCACCGCGTCGCAGCTCGGCTACCCCGCGCTCGCGCTCACCGACCACAACGGCCTGTACGGCTCGATGGCGTTTGCGCACGAAGCGAAACCGCTCGGCATCCAGGCGATCACCGGCGCTGAGCTGACGCTACTCGACGGCTCTCACGTGACGATTCTCGCGGAGACGCCTGAGGGGTACGCGAACCTCTGCCGGTTGATTACGGAGGCTCATCTCGGTCGTGAAGACCGGCGCGACCCGCGGCTCGATTTCGCCTCGCTGGAAGCCCGGCATGCAGGGCTCATCGTGCTGTCGGGATGCCGCAACGGGCTCCTCCCTCAGGTGCTGCGGCGCGACGGCCCGGCCGCGGCCCGTCGCTTCGCCGAGCGGTGTCGTGCGGTGTTCGGGAAGGACAATTTTGTCGTCGAGCTGCAGCGCAATTACGTACGGGGAGATCTGGCCCTGACCCGGGCGCTGAAAGCCCTCGCGGACGACGCGCAGCTGGGCGTCGTGGCGTCGGGCAACGTGCATTATCACGCCCGCCCGCGTCACCGTCTGCACGACGTGCTGGTGGCGATTCGGCATCGCACGACGCTCGACGGCTCGCACGACGTGCGGCATGCGAACAGCGAGTTCTTCCTGCGCCCGCCCGAAGAGGTCGAGGCGCTGTTTCGTGACTGTCCGGATGCTGTCGCTAATACTCTGGCCCTGGCGGAGCGCTGCCGGGGGTTCGATCTCACGCGGGATCTTGGATATCGGTTTCCCGATTTCCACGGCGCCGAGCGCGCCCCCGCCTCGCGGGCGCTCGCCGAGCTGTGCCGGGCGAGACTGGAAGAGCGCTACCCTCCGGATTCCCCCCACCGCGACGACGCGGAGCGGCGGCTCGCCGAGGAACTGCGGCTGGTCGAGCGCCATGAGCTCTCGGGGTTCTTTCTCGTCTATCACGACCTGTTCGACCTGGCCCGGGAAGTCGCCGTCGACGTGCGGCGCGGCTCGCGGCGCGCCAGCGGCGACCTCCTCCCAGGGCGGGGGCGCGGCTCATCGGTCTCCTCCGTCGTGTGCTACCTGCTCGGCCTCTCGCACATCGATCCGGTCGCCACCCGGCTCTTCATCGGACGGTTCCTGAACGAGACCCTCGCCTCGGTGCCGGACATCGACCTCGATTTCCCGCGCGAGATTCGGGAAGAGCTGATCCGGCGCGTCTACAAGCGGTACGGCGACGAGCACGTCGGGCTCGTCTGCTCGTTCCCCACCTACCGCCTGCGCTCGACGGTGCGCGAGATCGGCAAGGCGCTTGATCTGCCGCCGGGCGAGATCGAGCAGGTCGCGAAACTGGCGGACCGGCGATCCGGCGGACTGGCGGACGAATTGGACCAGCTTCCCGGATTCGCGGGGCGACGGAGCGCGCCGCTCTGGAAAGAGATGTGCGAGCTCGCCGAGGAGATCACGGGGCTGCCGCGGCACATTTCCCAGCACGTGGGTGGGATGGTCATCTCGAGCCGGCCGCTCGTGGAGATCGTGCCGCTCGAGCGCGCCGCCATGGAAGACCGGGTGGTGTGCCAGTGGGACAAGGATTCCTGCGACGACGCACGCTTCATCAAGATCGACTTCCTGGCGCTCGGCATGCTGTCGCTGGTGGAAGAGTGCGTCGAGCGGATCGCCGTGCGAGAGGGAACGCCACCCGACCTCTCGCGCATCGACTTCGAGGACCCCGCGGTGTACGACCGCATCTGCCGGGGCGACACGGTTGGACTGTTCCAGATCGAGAGCCGGGCGCAGATCCAGATGATCCGTCGCACCCGACCCACCAACCTCGAAGACCTGGCCGTCGAGGTCGCGATCGTGCGGCCCGGCCCGATCGTGGGTGGCGCGGTGAACCCCTACGTGCGACGCCGCGAGGAGCAGCGCCGCGCCCGGGTCGCCGGTCGCGCCTATGAGCCGCCGCTCGAGCATCCCCTGCTCAAGGAAGCGCTCGCCGAAACGCTCGGCGTGATCCTCTATCAGGACCAGGTGCTGCAGGTGTGCCAGGCGCTCGCGGGATTCACTCCGGGCCAGGCGGAGGCGCTGCGGCGGGCGATGAGCCGGCGGCGCAGCCGCGAGTTGATGGCGGGGTTCTGGGAGGAGTTCAATGAGGGCGCGGCGGCGCGCGGCGTCCCCGAGCAGACAGCAGAGCGCGTGTTCACACAGGTGATCGCGTTCTCGGAGTTCGGTTTCCCCAAGTCGCACGCCGCGGCGTTCGGCCTGCTCGCCTACCAGTCGGCGTGGCTCAGGCACTATCACCCGGCCGAGTATTATTGTGCCCTCTTCAACAACCAGCCGATGGGGTTCTACTCGCTCGACGCGCTGGGACGCGACGCCCAGCGGAACGGCGTCGAGATCCGGCTGCCGGATGTGAATCTGAGTGACGTGTGGAGCACGATAGAGCGGGAGAGGGGAAACGGGAAACGGGAAACGGGAGGCGTTCGGATCGGGCTCGGGTTCGTGCGCGACTGGAGCGAGGAGACGGCGACGGCTGTGGTGACCGAGCGCGAACAGCGCGGCCAGTACCTGAGCATCGGCGACGTCGTGCGCCGGGCGCCGCCCAAGCTCAAGCGCACCGCGATCGAGCATCTCGTGTGGGTGGGAGGATGCGACGGCTTCGGGCTCACCCGGCGCGAGCTCCTGTGGCAGGTGGGGCTGTGGCTGCCTCCGGAATCGGAGCACGGGGTGGACGCGCGCGCACGGCGGCAGCTCGAGCTGGCGCTCAATCATCCCCACGAGGGACTCCGATTCGGCGGCCTCGAGGCGGCCGAGCGGCTGCTCGCGGAGTACGACGTCCTGGGGTTCGCCGCGAGCGGCCATCCGCTCTCGCTGCTCCGCGGGGCGCTGCCGCCGGGTATCGTGCAGAGCGACACGCTCCCCAGGCTCGAGCACGGAGCGTGGGTCGAAGTCGCCGGGCTGGTGGTCGCGCGCCAGCGACCCGAGACGGCGAAGGGATTCATATTCGTGCTGGTCGAGGATGAGGCGGGGATGGTGAACGTGATCGTGCGGCCCGACGTGTACGAGCGCTATCGTACCGCGGTCCGCGGCGAGCCGCTCTTGTGGGTGCGCGGCAAGCTCGCCAAGGACGACGGGACGGTGAACGTCATCGCCGAAGAAGCGCGGGGCCTGCGGCTGAGTGCGGAATGTGGAGTGCGGAGTGCGGAATCGACAGACGACCCTTCTACTCCGCATTCCACACTCCGCACTCCGCACTCGCCATATGAGTTTCTGAAGACGTTTCGTCGTCTTGCGCCCGAGTCCAAGGATTGGGGGTAGCGGCATTGACATCGTCACGGCGCCGGATAGCCTTGCTCCATGCCGATCCCCACCGAACCCATTGGCAGCATCCCCAGACCCCCGGAGCTCGTCGCGGGGATGCAGCAGTTCGCCACCGGTCGCCTCACGCGCGACCAGTTCGCCCGACTCCAGGACGCGGCGATCCAAGACACCATCCGGCGGTTCGAAGCGACCGAGTCTCCCGTCATCACCGACGGTGAGCAGGCGAAACCCAGCTTCGCCACCTACCCGATCCACGGGCTCACGAACCTCGCACCCGACGGCGTCACGATCCCGTTCGCCGACGGACACACGCGGCAGCTCCCCCGGCTCACCGCCGGGCCGTTCCGCTATCAGACGTACGCCGACGCATATCTCGCGAGCGCGCGAGCGCACGCCCACGTGCCCGTCAAACAGGCGGTGATCGCGGCCTCGGCGCTCAGCCTGCTCTATCCGGAGGACGGGATTACAGGGTATCCGCGCGAAGCGTTTCTCCAGGATCTCGTGCGCGAGGCGGAGACGGACATCCGCCGGTGTCTCGCGAAGGGTGCCCACGTGGTGCAGCTCGATTTCACCGAGGGCCGGCTCGCGGTGAAATTCGATCCATCGCTGGGCCTGCTCAGGATGTTCGTGGACCTGAACAATCAGGTACTCGAGCGCTTCACGGCCGACGAGCGCCGTAGGATCGGCGTTCACACCTGTCCGGGCGGCGACCGGGACTCGACGCACAGCGCGGACGTGGACTACGCGGACCTCCTGCCGACGCTGTTTGAGCTGAAGGCGACGAACTTCTACATCCAGTGCGCGAGTGAGCCGGACCGCGGCAGGGTGCTGCGCCTCATGAAGGAGCACAGCAAGCCTGGCCAGCGGATTTTCGTTGGCGTGATCGATCCGATCGATCCACGGCTTGAGACGCCCGACGAAGTCCGGGACCGGGTCCTGGAGGCGGCGGAGTACATCCCGCTCGACCGGCTCGGCACGACCGACGACTGCGGCTTTGCGCCCTTCGGCGACGACACCTCCACCGACCGCGAGACGGCATTCGCCAAGATCCGCGCCCGCGTGGCGGGCACCGCGCTGGCGGCCCGGGCGCTGCGGGCGTGATCACGCCTTGCCGCTCAGGCTAGCTTTCCCCAGAACGCGGAAAGGGGATGTGCGGATGCCGCAGCGCGAAGTGGGAACCCTCGCCGGCGGGTGCTTCTGGTGTCTGGAAGCCGCCTTCCAGGACTTGAAGGGTGTCGAGAAGGTTCAGTCGGGCTACGCCGGGGGGCGCGTGGCGAACCCGTCGTACGAGGACGTCTGCACCGGCACGACGGGCCACGCCGAGGTCGTTCAGATCACCTTCGACCCCACCGTCGTGTCGTTCAACGACCTGCTCCACATCTTTTTCACGATTCACGATCCGACCACGCTCAACCGCCAGGGCGGGGACGTGGGCACCCAGTACCGCTCGGCCGTCTTCTACCACACCCCGGAGCAGAAGACCGTGACGGAACAGGTCATCAGGGAGCTCGAGGCGGAGCACGTCTGGGACGATCCGATCGTGACCGAGGTGAAGCCGCTCGAGGCCTTCTATCCGGCCGAGGAGTACCACCGCGACTACTACCGCCGCAACCCGAACCAGGGCTACTGCCGCGCGGTGATCGCGCCCAAAGTGGCCAAGGTGCGCAAGCTCTATTTCGACAGGCTGAAGCAATCGGCGAATTGAGGGGAGACACGATGCGCTGGTCGATATTTGCGCTGCTTGTCGCGGCGCCGGTGTTGGCGCCGGCCCAGGCGCCGCCCGCCGGCGCGAGTGAGCCGTTCGTGGTGGAGTATTACTACAAGACCCGCTGGGGCTTCGCCGACGAGTTCATCCGGCTCTTCAAGAAGAACCACTTCCCGGTATTGAAGCGCGAGATCGAGCTGGGGCACATCCAGCGGGTCACCGCGGAGGCGCCGAGGTTCCACGGGACCGAGGAGGGCCGCTGGGACTATCGCGTCACGATCGTGTGGAAGAACGCGGCCGCGCCGCACGAGCCGTTCCCCGAAGCGGAGCTCAAGCGCCTGTTTCCCGACCAGGACACGTTTCGGCGCGAAGAGCAGCGGCGTTTCGAAATCCTCGCCGCGCACTGGGACCTTCCGGTGGTCAGCGTGGATCTGACGCGGCCGTAGAGGCGGGCCGGCTCTTTCCGAGATACGTCCGCACGAGCGGAGCCACGCGCCCGCGCACCAGAGCGGACTTGAGCCGCTCCCGTTCTTCCGGCGTGACCTCCACCAGGTACCGCTCGCCGCTCCCAGCTCCCTCCTTGATCGCAACGGGGATCCCGTCTCGATACAGGATCCGGTTCGTCGCAACCCCGGCGAGCACGTCTCCCGGCGTCACGATCCCTACCAGGTTGAGCGGGTCGGCCCCGCTCACGGCCACCAGCTCCCCGCGTGGCTCCTCGCGCCGCACTCGGCGGAGCAACCCCACGGCTTCCGGCAGGGCGTACTGCTCGCCCGAGAACCCGCCCACGAAGCGCCCGCCGCGAATCTCGCCTCGCGCCTCGAGCCGGCGGTACACCCGCAGGATATCGCGCCACGGCGTGAGCAGCGTCTCGCGCGTCACCAGGCGACGGAACACCACCCCGTAGCGGCGCAGCAGCTGCCACGCGACCGCTTCCGCGACGGCCTCTTCCTGGAGCGGCGCTGCCGGGCGCCGCACGCGCGACCATCGCCCGGCCGTTTCGACCCCGAACGGCGCCAAACGCCCCCGCCGCCGGAACCCGCCCCCCCCGATGGGGCGGCGCCGGTCGGACGGCACGAGCAGCGCTCGCAGCCCGGCGAAGCTGTCCGAAGTCACGAGCCCCCACGCGACCAGCTCCCCGAGTCCCTTCTCCACTTCGGTGCGTAACAGTCCGGTCGCGTTCGCGAGGTCGCCAAAGAACGACGCGCCGCGCTCGTCGAGCGCCTCGAGCACGGCCCGGGCCGAGTGTGAAAGTGACAGGTGCGCTGGATCGGCCTGCACCGTCAGGGACTGCCAGACCACTCCCCGCTCCCTGCGAAACAGCGCAATCGGCGTGGTGCGAATCGGCCCGGCTTTGTGACCCCCCCCGTTCGACGGCGCCGCCGGCGACAACCGGCCCCAGGCGATCTCCCCGGACAGGCACAGGCCGTCGAGCCACAGAGGATCGTAGTCGCCGAGCCGCGCGGGGAGCACGTCCGCCTCCCAGGCCGCTGCCGGCGCCTCGTATCCGTCGAGCAGCTCGAGCACTGCACTAAGCCCTGCCGGCCCCTCGGCCCGGGCATCGGGTGCGGCGCGCTGCCACTCGAGCAGGAACCGCATGAAGTCCGCCGCCGTGACCGGCTCGATTTCCTGGCGCAGCCGGTCGAGCGTGTAGCGATGGATGCGGGCGAGCAGACGCCGCTCGCACCACTCGCGCTCTACGACGCCGGGAGTGAACCGGCCGCGCAGCACGAAGCCCTCGTGCTCGAGCGCGCCGAGCGCGAAGTCCACGTCCCCGGTCGGGACACCCAGCGAGCGTGCGATGTCGGCGGCCGTCGTGGGACCGACAGCCTCGAGCCGGCCGCGCACCACCTCGCGCACCGCATCCTCGCGCGTCCATGCCTTGGCCCGATCTCGTTCCGGCACCACCAGCGGCGGCTCGCACCGAGCTCCCGGGAACGCCGCCTCCAGCATCGGCAGCCGCTCGGCCGCTACCCAGAGCTTCGATTCGGTTTGCAGCACGCCCGCTCGCCCGGCCTTCGCCAGCTCTTCGAACTGCCCTTGCCATTCCGCGTTCCGCATTCCGCATTCCGCAATCGGAATCGCCCCGATCACGAGCAACGCGTCATGCAGCTCGTCGGCGCTCGCGACCTCCGGCCACGCCTCCTCCTTCACCCGATCAATCGCCGCCTGATCGAGCTTGCCCAGCTCCTCGGCGGTCTTCACGTCGAGGCCCCGTCGTGTGATCACGGCCTGAGTGCGGCGCTCCTCGAGCGGCGCGTCGTCGAGGAAGGCGTAGGGCTTGGCGTTGATCACCTCGTGGGCGAGCGGCGACGGCTCCGTCGTGTCGCGCGCCACGAGCGTGAACTGTCCCGCCGCCATCCCCTCGAGCACGCCCTTCAGACCCGGGAAGTCCATGGCTTCGAGCAGACAGTCCGCGATGGTCTGCTGCACCAGCGGATGGTCGGGAATCTCACGGTCCCCCACGAGGTTCTCAGGGCACGCGAGCTGGTCGGGGAACACGGCGGCGACGAGGTCCTCGGCATCCATGCGCTGGAGCGGCGTAGGCACCTTCTTCCCGCCCCGCGCGCGCAGCACGGCGAGCGCCCGGGTCGCGTTCCAGCGCCAGCGCGAGCCGAACATCGGCGCGTCCAGCATCGCCTGCACCAGCAGGTGCTCCGCGGTCTCGGGCTTCAGATACTGGAACACGTCCTCGAGCGGGAAGCTGTGCTGGGGGCCGAGCGACAGGACGATCGCGTCCTCGGTGGCCGCGGCCTGGAGCTCGAAGTTGAAGCTGCGGCAGAACCGCTTGCGGAGCGCGAGTCCCCACGCGCGGTTCACCCGACTCCCGAACGGCGCGTGCAGCACCAGCTGCATCCCCCCCGCCTCGTCGAAGAAGCGCTCCAACACGAGCGTCTCCTGCGTCGGGGTGACGCCGAGGATCTTCTTTGAGGCCTCGAGATACTCGACCACCTGGCGGGCCGCGGCCTCGGGGACGCCTGGGATCTCCCGCGCGAGCCATGTAGTCGCCTCGCGGACGTCCCCCAGCCGTGCGTCGACGTCCCGGCGCAGGCGAGACACCTCTTGCGACAGCTCCGGCGTGCGACCCGGCGCCTCCCCCAGCCAGAATGGGATCGACGGGGGCTGGCCCTGGGCGTCCACGACTCGCACCTGGCCCGACTCGATCCTCTCGATCCGATACGATCGGTTGCCCAGCTGGAAGATGTCGCCGGGCATGCTCTCGATGGCGAAATCCTCGTTGAGCGTTCCGACGAAGGTCTCTGTCGGCTCGAGGATAACGCGGTAGTCGCCGATGTCGGGAATCGCCCCGCCCGACGTCAGCGCGGCGAGCCGGGCGCCGCGCCGCGCGCGCAGCCGGCGATTCACGCCATCGTAGTGGACGTAGGCGCCGCGCCGCCCGCGCCGCGTCGTGAATCCCTCGGCGAGCATCTGCACGACGGCGTCGAAGTCCTTGCGGGACACGTCGCGGTACGGGTACGCCCCGCGCACCAAGTCGAACAGGCCGTCCTCCTGCCACTCCTCGCACGCCACCGCAGCCACGATCTGCTGCGCCAGGATGTCGAGCGGGTGCGCCGGGATGATCAAGCGGTCGAGCCGGCGCTCCTGTGCGGCCCGCACCAGCGCGGCGCACTCGATCAGCTCGTCGCGCGACAGCGGGAACAGCCGGCCCTTGGGAACGGCGGCGAGATGGTGTCCCGAGCGACCCACGCGCTGCAGGAGCGTCGCGATGGAGCGGGTCGAGCCGATCTGACACACCAGGTCCACCGCGCCGATGTCGATCCCCAGCTCGAGCGACGCCGTCGCGACCAACGCCTTGAGCTTTCCCTCCTTCAGCCGGGTCTCCGCGTCGAGGCGCTTTTCCTTGGAGAGGCTGCCGTGGTGCGACGTGACCTGGTCCGGGCCCAGGCGCTCGGAGAGATGCAGCGTGAGCCGCTCCGCCAGCCGGCGTGTGTTTACGAACACCAGCGTGGTGCGATGCTCGAGGATCAGCTGGACCAGGCGCTCGTAGATCTCCTCCCACACCTCGGCCGCCATGACCGCCTCGAGCGGCGAGGAGGGAATCTCGATCGCCAGGTCGAGCGTGCGGGCGTGGCCGGAGTCGATCACGCTCGGGGCTTGGGACTCGGGGCTGGGGGCTCGTTTGGTGCCCACCAGAAACTGGGCGATGTCCTCGATGGGCTTCTGCGTCGCCGAGAGCCCGATGCGCTGGAGACGCCGCCCGGCGAGGTGCTCCAGCCGTTCGAGCGACAGCGCCAAGTGGCTCCCCCGCTTGTCGCGCGCCACGGCGTGGATCTCGTCCACGATCACGGTGCGCACGCCGCGCAGCATCTCGCGGGCGCGCTCGGACGTGAGGATGAGATAGAGCGACTCGGGCGTGGTGACGAGGATGTGCGGGGGCCGCCGCACCATCTCCTGGCGCTCCGCGCCCGGCGTGTCGCCGGTCCGCACCAGCGTGCGGATCTCCACATCCGGCAGGCACGATGCTTCCAGCGTGCGGCGGATCTCGGCAAGGGGCTCCGCCAGGTTCTTCTGAACGTCGTTCGAGAGCGCTTTGAGCGGCGAGACGTACACGACCTGGGTGCCGTCGGTCAGCGTGCCGTCGAGGCCCTGACGCAGCAGTGAATCGATAGCGGCGAGGAAGGCCGCGAACGTCTTACCGGAGCCGGTGGGTGCGGCGATCAGGGCGTTCCGGCCCGCCTGGATGAGTGGCCACGCGCGCCGCTGCGGCTCGGTGGGCTCGCGGAATCGCGACCCAAACCAGCGCTCGATAACGGGGTGAAAGCCAGACAACGACATACTCAAATATGGCGAAGATTTACCGAAGCAGCGACACCCCTCGCGCCGCGGCGATCCGCTCGACGGTCTCCCCAATCTTGTTGTTCGGGGTCGACGCGCCCGCCGTCACTCCCACGGTCAGGGGCCCCGCAGGGAGCCAGCCGCTCACGCGCCGCTCCTCCGTGGCCCCCGGAGGGCGGAAGCGGATCGTCCCGGCCTCCGCGTCGATACAGCTCGCATCCTCGATGTGATAGGTCGGCGCCTTGTCGTGGCAAATGGCGGCGAGGTGCGTCGTGTTGCTCGAGTTGTATCCCCCGATCACGACCATGAGGTCGAGCGGCTCGGCGATGAGCTTCAGCACCGCATCCTGACGGTCCTGCGTGGCCGAGCAGATCGTGTCGAACGTGCGGAAGTGCTCGGGCAGCGCGGCCTCACCGTACCGCTGCGCCATGCTCCGCCGGATCTCGGCCGCGATGGCGAGCGATTCCCCGGAGAGCATCGTGGTCTGATTGGCGACGCCCACGCGGACGAGGTCGCGATCGGGATCGAACCCGGGCGACAACTTGTCCGCGAAGAGTTCGAGGAACCGCTCCCCGCTCCCTGCTCCCTCGATGTACGCGCAGACTTCACGCGCTTCGGCCATATCGCGCACGACGAGGTACTTTCCGCCCGGGTACTTGGTGACTTGGCTCGAGGTGGCCTTCGTCTCCTCGTGGTAGTACTTGCCGTGGATGACGGCGGTGAACCCGTCCTTCGCGTAGGAGTCGACGCGTTTCCAGACGTTGAGCACCGATCCGCAGGTCGTGTCCACGAGGACGCATCCGACCGCGCGCAGCCGCTCGAAGTCCTTCACCGTGACCCCGAAGGCCGGAAGAATGACGACGTCCGCGGGGGTGATCCCGCGGAAGTCGAACTCACCTTCGTCCGGCCGGTGGAGGAACTCGACCCCCATGCCCTGCAGCTTCTTGTTGACGTGCGGATTGTGGATGATTTCGCCGACCAGGAACACCCGCCGCTCGGGGAACTTGGTGCGGGTTTCGTAGGCGTATTCGACGGCGCGGTCCACTCCGTAGCAGAACCCGAACTCGCGCGCGAGTTTGAACGTGAGGTCGCCCATCGTGAGGACGTAACCCTGGGCGCGAATGCGATCCACCACGCGGCTGTGATAGTCCGCCGCGAGCGCGCCCTCGATGTCGCCCTTGAGGCCGAAGCCGCGTCGAAAGTAGGTCTGCTCCACGAAGGTCAATCTAACCGCGCGCCACGCCCGTCGCGCACGGCGTCCATGACGCGCTGCACCGCGAGGCCGTCGTAGAACGTGGCTGGCTCCCCCGCGGCGCGCCGACCGTCGAGCACGGCCACCAGATCCCGCATCAACCGCACGAACGAGCGGGCCCACATGTTGTTGGGAACCGTCTGCTCCCACAGGTCGTCGGGGACGCTGGCGTCCTCGAGCGGCGCGCCCGAACGGCCCACCTCGAGCGTCGTCTCGCCCGTCAGCACGAGCGTGCCGTCGCGGCCCGTGATCTGGGCGAAATGGCCGGGCCCGTGCGCCCCCACCGTCGTCAGCGTGATCGTGGCGACCGCGCCACTCGCGAGCCGCATCACGAAGCTCGCGTATTCGTCGGCGGTCACCGCATGCCGTACCCGCCGCTCGTCGGAACGCTCGGGCACGAACGTGGCCGTGCGGCCGCTCACCTCGACGACCTCACTCCCGGTCCAGAACCGGCACAGGTCGATGAGGTGCGACCCGACCGCGCCCAAGATGCCGCCCCCTCTCGCACCATCGTACCACCAGCTCCAGGGAGCATCGAACGCCTGCGGCCGCCCGTCACCGCGCACATAGGGCCGGAGCACGAGCTCGAGATGGAGGACCGGGCCGATGGTGCCCACCTGGATCAGCTGCCGCACCTTGCGTCGATTGGGCTCGTAACGCAGCTCGTGGTCGATGCGGGCCAGCCCGCGGCTCCGCTCCGCGATCTCGAGCATCTGCTCCGCCTCCCGGACCGTGAGCGCCATCGGCTTCTCGCACAGCACGTGCTTCCCCGCTTTCAGCGCCGCGATCGTGTGGCGCGCGTGGGCGTCGGGCGTCGAGGATACGATGACGAGGTCGACCTCGGGAGCGTGGGCGAGCGCTTCACCGCCCTCGAATGCGTTGGGAATGCCGAACTCCGCCGCGACGGCGCGGGCGCGCTCCACGCTCCCGCTCGCGATCGCCGTCACCGCGACCCCCGGCACGAGGCGCAGCGCCGGGATCTGCACCCGACGCGCGAACCCCGTGCCGATCAGCCCGACCCGGAGCGTCACGGTCTTGGCCAGCAGGAAGCGCTGTCCGTCTCGAGCGGCACCGCATCGAACGACGCTTCGAGCGCCACGCGCCCCGCGGCCATCGTCTCATGCCCGGTGCCACGCGCGACGACGGTGAAGACGTGGGCGGTCTCCCGCACCTCGACCGCGCCGCTGTCGAGCGGCAGGCCGTGCGCCACGGCGTTCAGCATGTAGCGCACGCCGACGGTCCCGCCGCGCGGCGACATGGTATCGCCCCGCTGCAACAGCGGCCACGGGCCGACGGCCAGCGAGTCGGTCCCGCCCCCACGCAGCCAGATGAACACACCGTTGCCGTCGCTCGACCCCTGGAGCACCAGCCCGCTCCGAGGACCGCCGCTGCAGTGGTGCGCGCGGGCCGGAGCTTCGAATCGGATAGTGTCCTTGGGCGGGTGGGTCACGAGGGCGCGGACCCGCCCCGCCTGCTCGGGCGCGCTGCCGCACGCCCCGCCCAGCAGGGCGAGTGGGAGGGCGACGATCTGAGCCGGTCTCAGGGGGACGCTCGCGCACTCGGCGGGGTCGTGATGCCCAGGGTCGCGCGCGCGGCGACGGGCACCAGGGTGTGCGGAGCGAGCGCCGCGACCAGCCGCGGAGGCAGGGGGTGTGGCTTCAGCCCTTTCCGGTCCACGCAGACCAGCACCATCCACCCCGCCGCCCCGAGCCGCGGCGGGTCGTCGCGCAGCACGTCGAAGTTGAGGGTCATCGACTTGGTGCCGACGCGGCCGACATACGTCGCCACGCGCAGCCGATCGTCCAGCCGCGCGGGGAGGTAGAACTCGCTGTGCACCGCCTTGCGCGGGAGAAAGATGTCGTAGCGGTCGAACACCTGGGCATAGGCGAGGCCGCAGGCACGGAACAGCTCCGTCTCCGCGATCTCGAAGAAGCGGATGTAGGACCCGTAGAAAATGATGCCGGCGAAGTCCACGTCGGACCACCGGACATACTCTTCGATGATGTACGGCGTGGCGGGCATCGCTTCCCGAACGGTGGAGCTCGAGCGGGAAGCTAGGGGCGGGCAAACGCCCACGCCAGGACGGCGCGGCGTTAGACGCGCGTGGCCGGTCCCTGGCCTCCCCGCCCGTTGGCCGGCAGCCCATAGGCTCGCAACCGGCGCCACAGCGTGGTACGGCTGATGCCGAGCCGTCGTGCGGTCTCCGCCAGTTTGCCGTGCGTCGCCTCGAGCGTGTCGAGGATGGCCTGGCGCTCGCGCTCGGCCAGCGTGGGGCTGTCGCCGCCGTCCGGCAGGAACACCACTTCACCGAGCTCGAGCGAGCCCTGTTTCAGGGTTCGGGCCCGGCCGCCGAACGCCATGAGCCGGTCTCGCAGGTTCTCGCCCCGATGCGGCGTGCCGTCCGCGAGGGCGTCGAGCGTGTGCCGGGCCCGCTGGTTCGCATACAGCATCCGGCCGTAGGGGTCGAACACGACCACACCCTCGCTGAATGTTTCCATCACCGCCTGCCCGAGGGGGGCGAAGCTGGACGGAGTGGGGAGACTGGGGTTCTTTTCTCTCGCAGCCATACGTCCTTGGATAGCCAAGTTTCTGGGTCAAAGTTCCAGAGAGCACCGCCATAAGCAAGACCCGCGGAGCGTCCAGAAGTCACAGCGCCCGGGCGGATCTTAGCGACGCCGGCCCCGCCTGCCGCCCCGCGCCAGGCGCTGCCGTTCTCCCCGGGAGAGGCCGCTCAGCTGGCGACGCAGGTCCTCCAGCGAGTCCGACCGCACCGCCTCCCGCTTGCCCCGCAGGACCGTGAAGCGGACCGGCCGGTCGAACGGGGGAAGATCCCGCGGTTGCAGGCGCCGCGCCTGGCCTTCCTTGAGGCGCAGCCGCACCACGCCGATCCCCTGCTCCACCTCGTAATCGACCGGCACACGGTCTCCGTAGAGGTGGGCAGATGCCGGGAGCGCTTCCAGCGCGTGCCGCTCAGCTTCGGGGACCATTTCGTCTACGTCGAGCACCAGCCGAGCGTTGATGAACTCATCCCACGAGCCGACCCGTGAGAGCTGGGCGCCGAGCCTGGCGCTCAGGTGCTCGGTCGCCGCTTGCGTGAGCCGCCCGCCCGAGCGCCGCCAGTAGAATCCGAGGCGCTCGAGGGCGCGCCGCACACGTGCCTGATCCGGGTGTGGCGAGTGCCCGGCGAGCAGCGCCTCGACCAGTGCCGCCCGCGCCGCGTCGGCGAGGTCCGGTGGGAACGGGCTCGGGAGCGGCTCGACGTCGCGCTCGAGCAGGAATCCGAAATAGGTGACCGTCCGGACCCGCATCAAGCCCTCGTGCCGGCGTTGCCGCTCGAACACCACGGTGGGCGCGCCGCGGCGTGCGTAGCGGCGGATCGCGCGCTCGCTCAACGCGGTACCCTCAATGCTGGCGCGCGGCACGCCGAAGCGGTCGGCGAAGTAGCGCAGCGTGCCGGCGACGGCGCCCCAGCTCGAGCACACCGACCCGCGGCTCACCCGGGCCTCGCGGCCGTCCGCTGTTTCCTCGTCGATCACCAGGTCGAACGGTTGGATCTTGGCCACGAGATCCGCGAACGCCGCCAGGGTCTTCTCGCCCGCGTGGGGCAGCCGCCCGGGCAGTGGCAATTCGAGCTGGCGGTACACGGACGCCATCCCCAGCGCTACATCCTCGATCGCCTTGACGAGGACGCCGCGGTCTTCGGCCCAGCGATCGATGCTCTCGCGGAACAGGTGGCGGGGCAACCCGTACACTTCCCCCAGATCACCGTGCTTGTTGACCGCTTCGGCGTAGACATTGTACGCCGTGAGGTGATCGCTTCCGGAGACGATCAGGCCCCGCAGGTCCCGCTCCTCGCGGGTCATGCGGTGCAGCGACTCGACACTCGCCGCGACGGCCACCATCGGAACGAGCTCGGGATCGGCGTGATAGAGCAGCTCGCCCCAGGGTCGCTCGACCGGCATCGCTTCCACCTCGCGGCCGTAGCGGGTCAGCCGCCCGCGCTCGATCAACCCGCGCTCGGTGAGCAGCGCCACGGCATCGCGGTACGCCTTGCGGTCCAGCGGCACAGGCAGATCGAGCTCGCGCGCGTCCACGCCGAGCGCCGCGCAGGTGATCGCCACCCGCTCCGCGTCTCCGGCGAGCTGGAACTCCGGCGGCGTCGGCTCGAGCTGCTCGAATACGAGCTCCCGGTCGCTCAGGATGTAGACCTCGCCGCTCTCCACGCGCCCGTGCACGCGGCCGGCCATCTGGAGGATTTCGTTTGCGCCGAGGTACGCCCTCGTCAGCACGTTGCGACCCCGCTCAACGACATTGGCGTAGCGCGCGTCGTAGATCACCACGGTGTCGAGTCCGCGGATGTTGAGGGCGGACTGACCCGCCGCGGTCATCGCCAGCAGGAACGGGCGGCGCACCTGACCGTCGAGGAACGGTCGAATGACCCGGATCGGCTCGCCCCCGTGGTAGAACGCGGTCGGCAGTCCTTGCCAGCGGTCGCCGAGCTCCTTGGCGATCTGCTCCACTTCGGCGCGGGTGGGCACGAACACCGCCACGCCGCGCCGCTCCCGCAGGACGCGCTTCACGAAGCGATCGTTCAGGAACTCGAGCGGCTGCTGGGCCAGGACGCGCACATCGGCCGCCCGGGCGGGATCGAACGCCCGGGTCTCGAGGACCTCGACCGACCCCAGGTAGCGGGCGTAGAAGGCGGGATCCACGGTGGCGGAGAGCCAGATGAAGCGGCAGCCCGCTCGCTTGCCGAGGGCCAGGCACAGCTCGAGTTCCGCCGACGTCTGGTGGATCTCGTCCACCACCAGCGTGTCCCGCGCGGTGATGAGGCCGTCCTCGAACCAGCGGCGCGCGATCCCGGTCGTCACGATCACGACGTTCCACGTCGGCGTCTCGGGCGTGGCTTCGCGCTCACGGTTCACGACGCCGACCTTGAGCGGCGCCTGCAGGATGGTCGTCGCGATCGAGCGGATGGCGAGCGTCTTGCCGGTACCCGTCCCCGCAACGATGCCGAACCCCGGCCCCGACGCCGCCAGGCGGCGGATGTCGTCCCCGTGCTCCCGGGCGAGCAGGGTGTCGATGTCGAGGCTCATCGCCAGCTCGATCGTCTCGCAGGCCGCGCGCGTCGGGGCGATCACCACGACCCGGCCGGTGGCGGGCTCCGCGGCGCGGAAAGCGTTGGGATCGGGGGGGAGGAAGTGGTCTCGGGAGATTCGCACGGTCGCAATATAGATTGGCGGAGCAGGGCAGAGAGGCTCTGCGCGCGACGAAAAGAAAACGGGAGGCGTGCGTGCGCGCCTCCCGTTTTGCGACCATACCTGCCGCACTGCCTAGGGTGCCGGCCGCCCCACCTCAGTCATGGTCGCAGTCGTAATCGTAGTAATAGGCGTGATGATGCCGACGATGCCGGGCTACGTAGCCGCGCCGCGCCACGAAGAGCGGGGGCCGGTACCGGTAATAGAATGCACGCCGCGCTGGGTAGTAGACGTGTGGCCTTCCAACGATCACGACGCCAGTCACGTACGGCCGCGGCACGCCGAAACCAACCGCGACGCTGACGCGCGTCTGCCCCGCCATGGGCGCGGCACCGAGCGCGAATGCCAGTCCAACTGCCAAGAGCACCCGTTTCATAGGTCACCTCCAGGCGGCCTTGTTCGGAAGGCTCGTGCCAGACGGGCCGCGCGATCGCAACGACAACTGCGAAGGAGACTTAGGGCACCGGGTGGGGAAGCGGCGGGAGCGGGGAGTGTCACCTGCCCGGGTCGACTGTCCTCCGTGCCTGCAACGGATCAACGTGCGGGCGGCGGCGTCGCCTGCCGCATCAGCCGTACGACTTCACCGGGCTCGGCGTGGCGTCCCTGCGCCTTCTTGGAGAAAATGCGGCGACCGTCGACCTCGACCTCGAAGACGCCGCCCGACGACTGGATCAGCTTCACGTCGGCGTGGGGGTAGGTCTTGCGAATTTCGGCCGCCAGACCGGCGGCGCGCGGCTCGTAGTTTCAGACGACGCAGTATTCGATCGTGACCCGCATGCCGTAAACGATAGTCGCGCTTGACAGGTCATGCCAAGGGGCCGACTTTGCTCCCAGCTTCCCCATGGCTGCCCTCTCCCGCCTCAAAGCGTCGCCGGGCCTGCTGGTACGGACGCTCGTCGCGCTCGGCGCCGTCGCGGCGATCGCCGCGGGGCTGGCGGCGTTCGCGACTCGACGCGTGCCGCTCGGCGCGGATGTCGCGGAGGCAATCGTGGTGCTCGTCGTGGTCGGGGCGCTGACCCGCCGCTACGGCATCGCCCTCCCGGGCAACGGGTTCGCCTCGTACATCCTCGGCGTCACGGCGTACGCCATCCTCGACCGTGGCTGGCCCTTCGCCGTCCTCGTCGCGCCGCTCGCGATGGTCGCGGGCGACCTCGCACTGCGCCGTCTGCCCCTGGCCGCGGCGCTCGATAACGCGGCGCACCTCACGACGGGCGCGGCCCTCGCCGGGCTCGCGTACGCGCGACTCGGCGGGGCCACGGGCGCCCAGGCGCTCGCCGCGGGCAACCTCGTGCCCCTCGTCGTGTTCCTCGTCGTCCTGCCCTGCGTCGTGAACGGGACCTTCTACATCGAGTTGGCGCTCGGCCGCAGGCTCGCCTGGGTCGACGCCGCACTCACCGCCCGGTGGGAGGCCGTCGTCTACGCCTGCTCGGCGGGTCTGGCACTCGCGTCCGTCGACCTTGCGCACGCGGGCCTCGACATGATCGGGCTTCTGGTGATCGGCGCCCTACTCGTGAGCGCCGCCGTCGCGAGCGTGTCGGTCATCCGGCGCGGGGTTCGTGCCGATGAGCTCGCGCTCATTCAGGGCCTGTCACAGGCGATGGCGCGAGACATCAGCCTGGCGAAGAGCTTCCCGCGGATTCAGGAGCTCGCCCGACGCTTGGTCCCCTGGGAGCACATGGGCTTCGCGCGGTACGACGCGGGGACGAACGAGATGGAGCTCGTCGCGGACACGGCGACGGGCGATCGGGAGGGGCGAACGGTCCGCTTCGACGCGAATGCGGGGCTCGCCGGCGAGGCCGTGCGGCTGCGGCGGCCGGTCGTGGGCCGCGGGGTCTCCCCCGGGCAAGTGCTCGTGCCGGGGCGGGAAGCACCCGGCTCGGAGGTGCTGCTCCCGCTGTACCACGCCGGACAGCTGGTGGGCCTGTGGAGCGTGCGACACTCGGATCCCACCATGTACCGTGACGCCGACGCCGACTTGCTGGAGCTGCTGGCGCCGCAGCTGGCGCTGATGCTGGCGATCGAGGGCTCGGTTCTGCCGGTCGTCGGGGCGTCGGATCGCGCGAGCGTTTACGTGCAGACCCTGACCGCGACGGCCGAGGAGATCCACGCCGCGAGCCAGGAGGTGGCGGCCTCGGCGCGGCGCGCCAGCCAGGGAGCCGCCCAAGCAGCGAGCCTCGTGAGCGCGCTGGCCCGCGACTCGGAGCAGCTGACCCAGCACGCCGGCGAGGTGGCGGCCGCGGGGGTCCAGACCCGCGATTCGGGCGCACAGATGGAGCAGACCACCGCGAAGGTCCGTCTCGCGACGCAGACGGCGGTCCGTCGCCTCACCGATCTCGGTGTGACCACCGAAGAGAGCGCCCGCGAGGTGCGGCGCCTGCGCGACGTGGCAGAGCAGGTCGAGAAGTTCTCGGAAACGATTGGCTTCATCGCGAATCAGACGAACCTGCTCGCGCTCAACGCCACGATCGAAGCGGCGCGCGCCGGCGTGCACGGCCGCGGTTTCGCGGTGGTCGCGGACGAGGTCCACAAACTCGCCGAGGCGAGCGGTCGAGAGGCGCGCAACGTCGGCAAATCCGCCCAAGAGACCCGCCGGGCGCTCGACCGGGCCGCGCAGCTGCTCGAGCGTGTCCGAGGCGACCTCGGAGACGTCGTGCGCTCCTCGACCGACTGGGTGCAGGACCTGACTCGAATCGCGGAGGCAGCGGGCGGCACGGCGCGCGCCGGGAAGCAGGTCGCGGAGCTGGCGCAGGGCATCAGCGAGCGGGCGGGCAGGATCAGTCAGTCACTCGAGCAGGCTAGGGCGGGTGCTCGCGCCTCTACTCAGGAAGCCGAAGCCGTCGCCACCGCCGCCGCGGAACAGCTGCAGGCCATCGAAGGACTCGCTCACGGCGCGACCGAGCTAGCGGCGCTCGCCGACAACCTCGCCAGGGCCGTCCGGTTCGTACGCGGCGAGAACGGGCGACAGTAGCTCGGTGACCCACGTCACCACGACTGCTCTCCGGGGTTTCTAACCGGAGCCCGAGTTATTACCGTAGGGCCGGCCCTAGAGGAGAAGCCGGTCCGTGCGGACACTCGCGGTCCTGGGAGTAGCGCTCGCGTGCGGGACCTCCGGCCTCGGCGCGCAGCGCGCGCACGAGTTCGAGTTCGGCGCGTTCGGATCGTTCACACGCTACGACAGAGCCTTCAACCTCGACAACCGGATGGGCGGCGGCGGCCGGCTGGGCTATTTCTTCAGTGACGTCGTCAGCGCGGAGCTCGACGCGGGATATCAGAGCCCCAATCCGAAGACGGGCAGCGCCTCCCCCACACTCACCCACGGCAGCGCGAGCCTGTTGCTGAATTTCGGCACCGCCCGCAACCTCTTCTATCTGCTCGGCGGCTATTCCCGGCTCGACTTCGAGAAGACGGCGCCATACCGCTTCACCGATAACGCCGTCCACGGCGCGATCGGCGACCGCATCTTTCTGGGCGACCGAGCCGCCCTGCGCCTCGAGGTGCGTGGCGCGTACGCGCCCAGCACGGGATTCACCGGCGGCGACTGGGCGGGGCACGTCGTCGGCTCCCTCGGCTTGTCCGTCTTTACCCGGAGCAGCCCGGCAGCGGACACGGACCACGACGGGGTTCCCGACCAGGGGGATGTATGCCCCGACACGCCCCTCGGCGCAGCGACGGACGCTCGCGGCTGCCCCACTGACTCCGACCACGACGGGGTGTACGACGGCCTCGACCGGTGCCCCGGCACGCCTGCGGGGGCACGCGTCGACTCCAGGGGCTGCCCCGCCGATGCCGACGGCGATGGCGTGCTCGACGGCCTCGACCAGTGCCCCAGCACACCCGCCGGCGCGAGCGTGGACGCCAAGGGATGCCCCGCCGATGCCGACGGCGACGGCGTGCTCGACGGCCTCGACCAGTGTCCTGGCACGCCCGCCGGCGCGGTGGTCGACACGGTCGGCTGCCCGCTCGACGCGGACAAGGACGGCGTCCCGGACGGACTCGACAAGTGTCCCAACACCCCGCCCGGAGCGGAGGTGGACGACGTCGGCTGCCAGCGCTTCAAGGACTCGGACGGCGACGGCGTGGACGACACGAAGGACCGCTGCCCGGGCACGCCCACCGGCGCGCGCGTGGACGCCGCCGGCTGCCCGATTCTGTTCACGCCGGAGCGCACCCCGGTCATCCTGCGCGGCGTGATCTTCGAGACCGGCAAGTCGGCGCTCAAGCCCGAGTCGTTCACGGTCCTGGATATCGTCGCCCAGTCGCTCAACGCCAATCCGGACATCCGGATCGAAATTGCCGGCTACACCGACAACACCGGCTCGGACGCCACCAACCTCCGTCTGTCGCAGGCCCGGGCGGACGCGGTGCGCGCGTACCTCGGGAGCAAGGGGGTCGCGCCGGGCCGCATGGTGACGAAGGGGTACGGCGCGGCGAACCCGATCGCCCCGAATACGACGGTCGCGGGGCGCGCGCAAAACCGGCGCGTCGAACTGCACCAATTACCTTAAGCGCGATGCGCGCGGGAGCCGACATGGGACGGTTCGGGATGCTGGCGGCGGGGCTGGTGCTCGCCGCAGGACGCCTCGCAGCGCAGCACGCCGGGCAGGTCGAAGTCGGCGCGTTCGGCTCCTATACGCGTTACGACGCCACGTTCGGGCTCGCCCACAAGATCGGGGGCGGCGTCCGGCTGGGATACCTGCTGGGCAACATCGTCGGCGTGGAAGGCGACATCCTGTTTCAACCCGAGTACACCGTCTCACCGGGCGGCACGCCCACCACGCTCGAGCCGTTGATCGGCAGCGCGTCCCTTGTGATCAACGCGGTGCATACGAGCCGACTCATGGTCTACGTGCTCGGCGGCTACTCCCTGCTCGACTTCGGCACACGCGCGCCCTACAGCTTTACCGATAACGGCGCCCACGGCGGCGCCGGCATGCGCGTGTTCCTGACCGAGCGTGTCGCGCTGCGTGCCGAGGGGCGGGCCATTTACAGCCCGAGCACCCGCTCGACGTTCGGCCCCAAGACGGCCACGCACTACGTCGCCACCGCCGGGCTCTCCGTGTTCCACCTGGGTACGCCGTCCAAGGATGCCGACCACGACGGGGTCCCCGACAAGAAGGACGCCTGCCCGGACACCCCCGCCGGAGCGGCCGTGGACTCGAAGGGTTGCCCCATCGATTCCGACCATGACGGCGTGTACGATGGGATCGACAAGTGCCCCGGCACGCCGGCGGGCGCGCACGTCGATGCGACGGGTTGCCCCACCGATAGCGACGCCGACGGCGTCCCCGACGGGATCGATCAGTGCCCGGCCACGCCGGCGGGCGTGCACGTGGACGCAAAGGGCTGTCCGGTCGACTCCGATGGCGACGGCGTCCCCGATGGCGTCGACCAGTGTCCCAATACGCCCGTGGGCGTCACGGTCGACGCGGCCGGCTGCCCGCTGGACTCGGACAAGGATGGCGTTCCCGACGGCATCGACAAGTGCCCCAACACGCCGGCCGGAGCCACGGTGGATGCGAGCGGGTGCCCGCTGGACGCGGACCTCGATGGCGTACCGGATGGGCTCGACCAATGTCCCAACACGCCGGCGGGTACGAAGGTGGATGCGGCGGGCTGCCCGCTGCCCGTCGGGGCGGAAAAGACACCACTGGCGCCCACGCCCACTCCGGCTCCCACCCCGGGCAAGTGCCCGCCCGCGCCGCCCGGAAGTCAGGTGGATGCAAACGGCTGTCTCATCCTGTTCGCACCGGAGGCGGCACGGTCTCCGACGCCGGGGGCGCCGCCGCGACCCACGCTGATTCTGACCGGTGTGAACTTCGAGACCGGTCGGTCGGCGCTGACGCGCGACTCGTATATGGTCCTCGACGCAGTCGCCGCGTCCCTGCTCGCGAACCCGGAGATTCGGATCGAGATCGCGGGATACACGGACAGCACAGGGACGAAGTTCTCGAACCTGCGGTTGTCGCAGTCGCGCGCGGTGGCCGTGCGCTTCTACCTCGCGCGCAAGGGTGTGACACCGGCCCGCATGGTGGCCAAGGGGTATGGCGCCTCCGGCTACATCGCGCCCAACAGGACCGCGGCCGGGCGCGCGCAGAACCGTCGGGTGGAGCTGCACAAGCTGCCGTAGCGGTGGTGGGCGGGGCCTCGGTATGTTCTCCTGCCCCCATGCTCCGCCCGCAGGTGCTTCTGTTCGCGTTGGCGATCACCGTCGCGCCGGCTCCCCCTGGCGCGGCCCAGCAACCGCGCCGCACGCCGCCGGCCCGACGCCGGCCACCGCCGGTGACCGCCCACCGGATTCCAACCCCGCGGTCGATCCTGGGCTTCGAGCCCGGCGACGACCGGAAGCTCGCCGACTGGCCCACCCTCGTCCGGTACTACCAGGCGCTCGCTTCCGCGAGCGATCGCTTGCGGTACCGCGAGCTGGGGCACAGCACCCTCGGAGCCCCGCTCATTGCGCTCGTGATCTCGAGCCCGCAGAACCTGCGGGGCCTGGACCGCTACCGTGAGCTCAACGCGAAGCTCGCAGACCCGCGGGGTTTCAAGACCGCTCGGGAGTCGGAGGACGTGCTGCGTGACGGCAAGGCCGTCGTGCTCATCACGTCGGGCATCCATTCGACGGAAGTCGGCGGACACCTGACCCCTGCCGTGCTCGCGTACCGGCTCGCGAGCGACACCAGTCTCGCGACCCGGACGATCCTCGACAACGTGATCCTCTGGCTGGTGCCGTCGCTCAACCCCGATGGGGTCTCGATCGTGACCCGTTGGTACAACCGCACGATCGGCACGGCAGCCGAGGGGACGGATCCACCCGAGCTGTATCATCACTACACCGGGCACGACAACAACCGCGACTGGTACGCATTCACACAGATCGAGACGCAGGTGGTCGTGGACTCGATCCACAACGTGTGGCACCCGCAGATCGTGCACGACATTCACCAGCAGGACACCGACGGGTCGCGGCTCTTCCTGCCTCCGTACCTCGATCCCATCGAGCCGAACGTCGATCCCCTGCTGGTCGACGGCGTCAACGCCCTCGGCACCGCCATGGCGTGGGCGCTCGCCGGGCAGGGGAAAACGGGGATCGTCATCAATGCCGTCTACGACGCGTGGACGCCCGCCCGCGCCTACCAGCACTACCACGGCGGCGTCCGCATCCTCTCGGAAGCGGCGAGCGCGAACCTCGCGTCGCCCCTCGATCTCGCGGCCGACCAGCTCGCCACGCGCGGCCGGGGCTTCAATCCGCGCGAGCGCTCCTGGAACTTCACGAATCCCTGGCAGGGCGGTCGGTGGACCCTGCGCGACATCGTGGCCTACCAGACGGACGGAGCCTACGCTCTGCTCGAGAACGCGGCCCGCTACCGGGACCGCTGGCTCGCGAACTTCCTGACGGTCGAAGGGCGCGCGGTCCGCGGGTGGAAAGGCTGGCCCTACGCGTACGTCATGCCTCGACAGCATCAGGACTCCGTCGGACTCGCCACGTTGCTTGGCATCCTGCATCGCGGCCAAGTCGAGATTCGCACCGCGCTCCACCCGGTCGCGCTCGGTGTCCAGCGGTTTCCGGCCGGAAGCTACGTGGTGGTGCTGCGGCAGCCGTATGCCGGGTTCGCCAAGACGCTGCTCGAGCCGCAGCGCTATCCCGACCTTCGACTGTATGCGGGTGGTCCGCCACTCCCGCCGTACGACGTCACCGCCCACACACTGCCGTTGCTGATGGGCGTGACCGCCGTGCCGGCGCGCGATTCACTGCGCATCGCCCTGTCCGCCCCGGTCGAGCCGCCCGCCGCGAGCCCTGGGTATCCCGGCTTCGCCGGCCCGGAGGCGCCGCGGATCGGGCTGTACCGCTCGTACGCCGCGCCGATCGACGAGGGGTGGACGCGCTGGGTGTTCGATACGTGGAAGGTGCCCTACGTGTCGGTCGTCGACTCGGTGGTGCGTGCAGGGAAGCTCAGAGACCGTTTCGAAGTGATCGTCCTGCCGGATCAGTCGCCCCACGAGCTGTTCGACGGGCTGCCGAGCCAATATCCCGCGCCCTACGCCGGAGGCCTCGGCCAGGAAGGCGTGGAGGCGCTGCGCCAGTTCGTGACCGACGGCGGCACGCTCGTCGCCCTCAATGACGCGAGCCGCTTCGTCGTCCAGCGGCTCCTGCTTCCCGTGCGCAACGTCCTCGAGAGCGTGGCCGACGACGAGTTCTACGCTCCGGGATCGATCTTCCGGCTCGAGCTCGACCCGAGCGACCCGATCGCTCGAGGCTTGCCCCCCCAATCTGTGGCGTGGTACGAAAGCGGTCCCGCGTTCGAGGTGCTCGATTCCAGCGCTGCGCGTGTGGTGGGGCGTTATCCGGCTGATGCGGATAAGGTGCTGCTTTCCGGCTGGGCCTTGCATCCCGAGCGGGTGGCCGGTCGCGGCGCCGTGGTGGAAGCCAAGCTCGGCACCGGTCGGGTCGTCCTGTTCGGCTTCCGGCCCCAATACCGAGGGCAAAGCATCGCTACTTACCCATTGCTATTCAACAGCTTGCGGCTGACGCCACGGTAAAGTGATGCCCGTCTCTTGTCCGATTGTCGAGTGATTCCTATCGTGTAGCCCCCTATGATTGTGGTCCGGCAGGCAGGCATTCTCTTGCTGGCCGCGCTCCTCACGAGTCGCGGCCTTTTTGCACAAGACAGCGCCGCGGTCGCGACCGCCAGTCCCACCGACCAAGTCGCCAGTCCCGCTGACCAAGTCAAGGTTCTGCTGCGGCCAACCGAGATCCGGTACGTCCACCAGGAGTCCGTGCTGCTCCCGCCGACTGCGAAGATCAAGGGACTGTACGTCAACGCGTGGGCGTTCGGGTCGCCAAAGCTCTGGCAGCTCGTGCGCCTCGCCGACGAAACCGAGATCAATGCCTTCGTCGTCGACGTGAAAGACGACACCGGCTGCCTGCTCTACCCCTCGACCGTGCCCACCGCCGAGCAGATCGGCGCGAACCGGTGCGTGCGTGCGAAAGACGCACGTGCGCGGCTCGATACTCTCGCGAAGCACGACATCTATGCCATCGCGCGGATCGTGGTCGCCAAGGATCCCCTCCTCGCGGAACGGAAGTCCGGGTGGTCGGTCAAGGAGCGCGTGACGGGTCAGCTGTGGCGGGACCGGATCAACATCGCGTGGGTGGACGCCTACAACGACTCCGTCTGGATCTACGCCGCCCAGCTGGCGCAAGAAGCCGCGCAGATGGGATTCCGGGAGGTGCAGTTCGACTACGTGCGGTTCCCGGACGAGCCCCGGGAGCGGATGGCCACCGCCATCTTCCCGGCGCACCGGTCGGGGCAGACCCAGCGCGCAGCGGTGCGCGAGCACGTGGCGCTGCTCAAGGACCGGCTCAAGGCATCGGGCGTACCGGTCACGTTCGACATCTTCGGGCTCACCGCGTCCGCCACGAGCGACCTCGGCATCGGGCAGGTGTGGGAGGACTTCGTCACCGTGGCCGACGTGGTGCTGCCGATGGTGTATCCGAGTCACTACTACCGAGGCGCCTTCGGGTACGCGTGGCCCAACGGCCAGCCGTACCGCGTCGTGCGCAGCGCCCTGACCGAGGCGCTGAAACGCTCGGAACCGCTCCCCGGCTCGGCCGAGATCCGCCCCTTCTTGCAGGCGTTCACGCTCGGGCGCCGGCTCCCCCGCTACACGCCCTTCGAGATCCGCGAGCAGATCCGTGCCGTCGAAGACCTGGGGATCACTTCGTGGGTGCTGTGGAATCCGCGGAGCGTGTACCAGCGCGGCTCGCTGCGACCGAAGCAGGGCGCCGAGTCGGCGGCGGGACAGGGCCTCTCCAGCAGCGGCGGCCGCTAATCGGCCCGACCGTCAAGCCGACGGCTCGGCGAGCGCCATCCCGGGCTGCCACTCGGCGATGTAGCCGGCGATGGCCGACGCGGCGACGGTGTAGGGATTGGCGAGGTAGAGTTGTCCGGGCCCCGAGCGACCCGGGAAGTTGCGGTTGATCGCGCTGATCGTGACTTCGTCCTTGGTCTTTGAGACCCCGGGCCCCGCGTTGATGCACGCA
>WNGI01000307.1_pt1 | contig 34436 bp, 30 predicted proteins | sample 5400621 | NCBI WGS metagenome assembly WNGI01 (sample SAMN13153374, study PRJNA577476) | soil metagenome | isolation source: 20 cm soil or saprolite under Garry oak tree replicate 1 | place: USA:California | collected 2016-06-15
AACTCGTCGGGGTGCTCGAGGTTCGGCAGGTGCGCCGCGTCGGGGATCACGGCCTTCCTCGCGTGCGGAATCTTGGCCATCAGCACATCCACCGCATCGAAGATCGTGGGCACATCCTCATCGCCGACCACGACCAGCGTCTGAGCCATGATCTCATCCAGTCGCTCGATCGCCGGCGGGGCGAGCTCGTCTTGCGGTGCCGCTTCGAAGTCGCTGCTGAAGTTGCCGCCGTTCATCTCCAGGAACAGGTCGCGCACAGGCTGCTTGACGTAGCCGCGCTTGCGTCGCGGACCATCCAGCCACAGGTGCATCTCGGCGCGGTTGACAGCGTCCATATCGCCCGCCTTGTCCGCGGCCTCCACCTCACTCCAGAGCTCCGCGTACTTCTCGTCGAACTTCATCCCGCCGATGCCCGGGCCGACCAGCACCAGCTTGGAGATGCGTTCCGAGTGATCGAGTGCGAAATCGATCGCGACGCGTCCGCCTATCGAGCACCCGACCACGTGCGCGGGCTTCAGGTGCAGCTCGTCCATGAGGGACGCTATGTCCTTCAGGGGCGACCATCTCTCGGGCGGCAGCTCGGACTTGCCGAAGCCGCGCATATCGGGCGTGACGACGTCGAAGTGCTTCGCGAATGCCTTGAGCTGCGGCTCCCACATGCGGGAATCCGCGACCCCGGCGTGAAGAAAGATGATCGGCAGGCCTTCGCCCGCGCGCTCGTAATGAATGCGCGCGCCGTTGATTGTCGCTTCCATCAGACGAGCGCGGTCAACAGAGCCTTGAATTTCAGCTCGGTTTCCTCGAGCTCGCGCGCGGGGTCGGAGTCCGGCATCACGCCGACACCCGCATAGAGCCGCGCGCCATCCTCCCAGAGGAGGCCGCACCGCAGGGCGACCGCGAACTCACCATCGCCGCGTCCGTCGATCCATCCCACCGCGCCCGCGTACCAACCGCGTTCCATTCCCTCGAGCTCGTCGATGAGCCCGTCAGCCGCCGCTCGGGGCCAGCCACCTACCGCGGGGGTGGGGTGCAAGGCGGCGGCCAGCGTCAGAACGTCCGCGGGAGGGTCGCTCAGCTCGGCCTGGACCGATGTCGCAAGGTGCTGGATGTTGGTGAAGCGAGCCACCTCAGGCTCGCGCGCGCGAACCGCCGAGGAGAAGGGGCGCAGCGCTTCCTGGACAAACGTCGCAACCACTTCGTGCTCGGACTTGTCTTTTGCGCTCTGGGCCAGCTGTCGAGCCAGGCGATCGTCCTCGACGTCCGTCGCTCCACGTGCGACCGAGCCGGCCATGGGCTGCGAGAAAGCGCGGTTTCCGGTGCGCCTGACCAGGAGCTCTGGCGACGCACCGGCGAGCGCGGTGCCGTCGGCGCCCGCGACGAGGTAGGTGAAGCACGACGGATAGGCGGCGCGCAGCCCTCGCACGACCATCCCCGCCGAGACGACGCCGTCGCCGCGGGCGAGGACCTCGCGCGCGAGCACGACTTTTTCCGCCTCGCCGCTTCGCAGGCGGGCGGCCAGGTCCTGTACCGCCGCGGTCCACGCGAGCGGATTGCGGACCGGTGTGATGCTCAACGTGCGGGCACCTGGCGCCCGCACGGCGGTCGAGCTCAGGTCGAGGAGGGCTTCCGCGTCGGGTGTCGCAGCGGTGACGAAGGTGCGGCCGCGCCGGCGCATCACGGCGAGCGCGGGGACCCGGATGAGCAGCGCGGGAAACCCGGACCACGCGCCGCCTGGATCGCGATCCGGCCGGTACGCGAAGCCACCGACCGCGATCGCGCCTTCGGCCGGCGCCACCCGCCGCCACAGGCGCGCCGCCGCGAGAATGCGGTTGCCGCTGTCGTCCTTCTCCTCCTCGATCGTCCGGCCGGCCTCGTCTTCCAGCGAGACGCCGCCGGGTGACGCGACGATGTCGAAAGCGCGTCCGATCGCGGCCACGCTCACCGCCTCGGGCATGGGACGCTCGATGAGCATCACCTCGTGGCCCGCGTCGCGCGCAGCGCTGACGAGGTCCACAAGGTCGGGAGTCCGGTCGAGCTCCCAGGTCCTGACCCCATTTATCGGGAGGTGGTCCGCAGGGCCCGAGGGGCGCGGCCGGAGAGGCGAGCCTGCGGGACGCTTCATCCCCGTTTCTCGATGTGTTCGCGCGCGGCGCGCAGCAGCGTGCGCTCGAAGTGGTGGCGGACCAGCGTCCCGCTCGCTTCGAGCAGGTCGTTGAAGGTCTGGAGCAGCCTGCGCTCCGCGGCCTCGGTCTCGCCGCCCTCGGCCTGGATCCTCTCCCGCACGTGACGGTCGAAAAGGTCCACCGCCTGCCGAGCCGTCCGGTCGACCGCGGCCGCGTGATCCTTGCCGAGCTCCATCAGCGCGCCCAGCGGGACCCCGGCCGAGATCAGCTTCATCCCGGCGGCGATCGCCTCGAGGTCGTCGGCGGGGTAGAGGGGCTCCTCACCGCCGGTGATCGGGACCAGCAATCCGGCCTGCTCCAGGCTGGCCAGCAGCGGCTCGGCGACTCCGCTGCGCTCGGCGAGCTCGCCAAGGGTCAGGGTCTGCGGCGCGGCCGGATGGGTGACCGCGGCGACCAGCGCCTCGTCCGAGGCTTCTAGCTCGCCGGCGAGGAAGCGCTGGATCACGGTCAGGGTGAACCCCTGCTGCTGCAGCTCCTTGATCCGTTTCAGCCGCTCGACGTGCCCGTCCCCATAGAAGGTGACCCGGCCCTCGCGCCGCGGTGCCTCGAGGAGACCCTTGCCCTGGTAGAAGCGGATCGTGTCCACGGCCACCCCGGCGGCCCTGGCCAACTGTTCGATCCGGTACTCCATGAGTACTTACTCTAACGATCCGCTCCTATAGCTGAGGAAAACCGTCCCGTTGCCAAAACGGCGCTCGTCGAGGAGCTCCAGACTGCTCGAGACTCCCTCGGGGAGCGCCTTTTTGCCGCCCCCGACGAGCACCGGCGTCAAGAACAGCTGGAGCTCGTCGACGAGACCTGCGCGCAGCGCGTGGCCCGCCAGCTCGGGGCCTCCGACGGTCATGTCGCGCTGCGCGGCGGCCTTCAGCGCCCGGATCGCCTCGACATCGAAGTCCCGCCTGATCGTGGTCCGCGCGCTGGACGTGTGATCGAGCGTTCTCGAGAACACGACCTTGTCGGCCGACTGCCAGATATCGGCGAAATCAAGCGCGAAGGGCGGCTGCCCCGGCTCGCTCTTCGCCGTCTCCCAGTAGCGCATCGTCTCGTACATGCGCCGCCCGTACAGGTAGGTTCCGACCGGGCGCTCGAGCTCGTTGACGAAGCGGTGCACCTCCTCGTCGGGCGCGGCCCAGTCGAAATTGCCTGTCTCGTCGGCCACGTAGCCGTCGAGCGACATGAGCGCCGAATAGATGAGCTTTGCCATGGAGATCTATCCGAAGGTGTCCCAGTAGTACATCCGGTCGAGCCAGCCCGGGTCCGCCCGATACGCGCGGGCGAAGGACTCCACCGAGTCGACGTAGTCGTAACTCAGGTTGTAGTGCCAGATCGCGGTCCGCATATCGTATGGAGCGCCGTAGTGGACCAGATACCGGGCCGCGGCCAGGATCGCCGCGTGGGGATCCATCACGTTGCCGCCGTTCCCGTAGTTCGCCCAGGTGGACGGCAGAAACTGCATCGGCCCCAGCGCGCCGGCTGACGACGGTCCGTTCACGCGGCCGAACTTGCTCTCGATGAAGTTGATCGAAGCCAGGTAGCTCGCGTCGATCCCGTAGGTGTTCTGGGCCTCCACGTAGTACGACCGGAGCGAAGCCAGCGGCGCCGCGTTGGAAAACGCGAGCGTGAAGTGCGGGTTCACGAGGTAGTACTGGTCGATTCCCCCGAGGATGTAGAGCGAGTGGAGGCCGGCGATCGCATTGTTGAGCGGGCCCTGCACGCCAGCGGGCAAAAGCGGAAGGACCGAGGACTGCACGTTCGCGTAGCCGGCGAGCTCGTACACGCGAAGCTGCTCCTGGCGTGCGGCCTGGCGGAAGGCGAACGTCGCCGCCGCAACCGCCAGCTCGTGCCGGATCGTCTCGGCCAGCCCCGCTGGCTTTTGAGCGGCCAGCGCCTGCAGGCGGCTCGCCGCTTCCTGCATCGCGAGCTCGGCGGAGATGATGCGCGCCGCCTCGTGATGGGCGTTCGGCGCCGCGCCCGGATCCTGCGCGTCGGCGCTGAGCGGCATGCTCGCGGCCAGCACCGCGACCAGCAACGAGACCCCGAATCGAATCAGGCGGTTCGCTCCACCGCGATCGCGGGCCGGGCCTCTGGAACCTCGGGCAGCGCTGGCGGATAAGGGTCGGCGTCCGTCGTCATCCGCAGTCCAACGGATCCGAGCAGGCCGGTGATCTCGTCACCGACCAGCTCGCCCTGCGCGATCAACGCCTCTGCGGCCTGGTCGATCGCCTCCTTGTTGACGTTCATCAGCCGCCAGCAGTCGATGTAGGCGCTGCCGAGAAGCTGCGCCACGACGCGGCGTCCGTGGCGGTTGTTCAAGACCGCGCCCTGCCAGGTGCCCTGCTCGTGCATGCCCGCCGGGATCTCGGCGACCGAGATCAGCTCCTCACCGATCTTGATGGCGCGCTCCGACATCTCGGGCGAAAGATTGTCGGGACCCATGCCGATGGTGCCGACCATCCGGCAGGCGATCGATGTCGCACCCATCAGGTCGCCAAATACACCACTCGTGTTCTCACCGTAGAAGACGTGTTCGCATGCCAGCGAGCCCATCGAGTGGCGGATCTCCGCCGCGAGCTGCGACCGAAAGTGGAGCCACTCCTCCTCGGTCGGCAGTGACTTGTGGTAACCGCCGATCTCACCGTGCGTGGTCGCGCGACGCCGGATCGACAGCCGCACGTGCGCGTGGTCGGTCTTGAAGAAGTGAGAAGCCACAGCGTGGCCGAGCTCGTGCCTCGCGACCGCGATCCTGTCGCGCTCGGTGTACTCGACCGGAATCGCAAGCCCCGCTTCGACGTTGCCCATCGCCTCGCGGATGTCTTTCCACTCGAGCTGGCTGCGGCCGTCGTTGAATGCATAGAGCAGCGCCAGCGAGAGCACCTGCTCGATGTCGGCCGGAGAGTACTCCTCGGTGATGCGCGCAAACTCATCGCGCCGGCTTGGGGTGTCGAGCGAGGGGTCGTGCTGCTTCTTGTCGAAGTAGAGCGCCGCGATGTCCTTGCGGTCCTCGCGGTTGGGCAGCCGGAACACGATCTGGCGGCCAAACCGACCGGGTCGCGTCAACGCTTCATCCATGACCGAAGGTCGGTTGGTGGCGCCGATGAACATGATGTTGTAGGCAGGTGCCTTGAGGGCCGGGATGCGCAGGTTCCACTTCGTTCCGTTCATTCCGATGACGCGTGGGATGAACAGCCCGTCGAGCGTCAGATTGATGAGGCCGCGGCCCTGCCGCACGAAAAATCCCGGGTTGTCGATGCCGTCCATCAGCACGAGCAGCATGTTGAGACCGAGCTGCCCTCCGCCCATCATCCCCATCATTCCGCCCATCGCTCCGCCGCCCTGGCCCGAGCGGCGCTGACCGAGGGCATCGATCTCGTCGATGAACACGACGCAACCGCCCCACACCTTCGCCCGCTTGCGGGCGGCGCGGACCATCAGGTACACGCTCAGGGCATCGATGCCGAGGAACATGCCGGCGAACGAGCCGCCGTTGGCGATGTAGATCGGAACGTTCAAGGAGGAGGCGATCGCTTTGGCGAGCATGGTCTTGCCGGTGCCAGGGGGGCCGACCATGAGCACTCCGCGCTCGCGCTTGCCACCCGCCTTGACGAACATCCGGCCGTGCTCGATGAGGTCGAGGATGCGGCGCATCTCTTTGACCGCGGCCTTCTGGCCGCGCACGTCCTCGATGCTGACGCCGAAGTTTGCGTCGTCCGGGTTGATGATCGTCTTGCCGATCCGCGTGTAGATGTAGAACGGCCCGAAAAAGAGCAGGAAGTTCGCGCCCAGCAGGAAGAAGAGGTAGATGAGCTGCGTGAAGACCTGGGCGAGCAGGGCAGGCAGCGCCAGGATGGCGTCCTCGGGGGCCAGCCCGAAGACGTAGAACATCGCAACGAAGTAGAGGACCGGGACGGCAGCGACGAAGAGAGCACGGCGCCAGAAAATCGCGCGGTTTGTCTCGACGGTGCGCTGCATCGTGTCCGACTCCGGAGACAGCCGCTCGTGGACGATCAGCCAGCGGCGCACCATGCTCAAAATGCCGCGGGTAAGCAGCATCGCGAGCACCGCGTAGGCCAGCGACCAGCCGATCCCCAGCTGGAGCGCGATGAATCCAAAGGAGAACGCAGTTGCGCCGACGAAGAACGTGAAGATCCAGAAGATGATCACGGCGGGGTCAACTCACTATACGTGTTGGGGTTGCGGTCGAGATGAAGACCGCGACCGCGATTCCGATGGCGATCAAAACGTCGCCCAGGCTGTACGCCTCAGGCACTGGATAGAGCGTGATCCAGTCCCCGAAAAAGTTGAGATTGGTACCGGAACCCATCACGGTGTATTGCCCGAGCGTGCCTCGGCGGAGCAGTGACCCGGCGATCTCAGGGGCCACCGGCATGCGGCCTCGATTGGCCGCGATCACGATCAAATTGAGCGCACTTCCGGCGGTGATGAGCCAGATTGCGGGCAGCCTGTTCAAGTTCCAGATGGTCCATGCCACGATCGCCGCCAGGGTGATCAGGTAGGCGTACTGGGCGCCCTCGATTCGGTTCAGCGGCGAGAGCAGGACGACCTCCCGCACCAACACCGCGACCACTATCAACCATGGCCATCGAAAGCGAATCCGTGCCAGGTTGGTGATGCGACCGCCGACCAGCAGACCCGCGAGAACCCCGAGAACGATCGCGAGGAGGAACAGCAAAACTAGTGGTCTGTTCGGAAGCCGGCACGCCAAGGCGCGGCATGGGCGGCCGGAGCCAAGGAGGCGACGAGCACGCGAGGGAGCGCATCGCGTAGATGCGTGACCGAGCGCGCGCAGTAGACGACGCCGGCTTCAGCGCCCGCTCGGGCCCCCGCGAAATCGCAGATTTCGTGGGGTGGGCCGGCGCCCGGCCGTCCAGGTCGATGGATTGGCGGGCGTGCTTCCGGACGGACCACTAGGAACCGGCGGCGAGTCGAGACGCGGCGCCCGCGAGGACCTTGACTCCGACCGGCAGCGCGCTCTCGTCGATGCGAAATCCCGGTGAGTGATGCGCCGGCGGCGTGTCGCCCTCAGGCCTTGCGCCGAGCATGAAGTAGCAACCAGGAATTCGCGTCAGAAACTCCGCGAAGTCGTCGCTGACGGTCAGCGGCCGGCCGAGCACGCTGGCCCTGTCACCGATGAGCTCATCGCCGACCTCGAGGACTTTGCGAGTCACGTTCGGCTCGTTCATGAGCGGCACCGTTCCGTGCACGAGGTCGACGTTCGTCTTCACCTCGAACTCGCTTTCCGCCTCACGCAGCAGGTCGTGCAGGCGATCCAACGCCTGCTCGCGAAGCGAATCGTCGAATGTCCGCAGGCTGCCCTGGACCAGGACGCCGCGCGGGACGATGTTCCATGCGCCGTCGCTGCTGATGTTGCCGACGGTGGTGTGGCACTGGACGCCCTCGTGCTCGAGCCCTTCGACGATGGTGTGCAGGCGCTCGACGAAGAAAGCCTGAGCCGCGAGCACGTTGCCGCGGCGTCCCATCATCCCGCCGTGGCCGCCGGGCCCGGAGAACTTGACGTCGAACGCGTCGGAGCCGGCCCACAGCAGTCCAGGCCTCGTGACGACCGTGCCCGACTCCATGAAGCTCACGATGTGCAGCCCCACGACGACGTCTGGCCGCTGCTGTTCGAGGAGGCCGCGCGCGATCATCGCCTTGGCGCCTTCCACGATCTCCTCGGCCGGCTGGAAGACAAACACGTACTTGCCACTGACGTCCCCGATCCGGTCGATCAAGGTGCGCGCGACGCCGATCATGATCGCCATGTGCGCGTCGTGGCCGCACGCGTGCATCCGGCCGTCGGTGCCCGAGGAAAAGTCGACGCCCGATTCTTCGTGGATGGGCAGCGCATCGATGTCCGCGCGGAGCATCACGGTCTTGCCCGGCCGGCCCGTGTCCAGCATCGCGACAGCACCCGTCTCCGTCGGACAGGTCTCGAGGTCGAGACCGAGCTCGCGCAGCCGTTCCTTCAAATAGAGCGTCGTCTCGTGCTCGCTGAAGCTGACCTCGGGGTGCTTGTGGAAATACCGCCGCAGGTCGAAGACGTCGTCGAGCACGGACTTGCTCGGCAGCGGCGTCGTCGCGCGTTCGTCAGTCATGTAGGGTGACCAGGCTGTAGCCGCGCGCGGACGCATGCACAAAGGTCGCCCCGAGCCCCGGCTCGAGCTCGTCGAGTCGGCGCCGCAAGGTCAGCAGAGCCGAGTGGACGGTCGAATGCGCCGCGTTGTTGCGAAAAAGCCCCGCCTGGATGAGGTCCCGCGCCGTCGCCGGCTTGGAACCCTGGGCGAGGAACAGCACGAGGGCCGCTTGCTGCTGCGTCAGCCGAGTCTCGCGCTCGCCCATCTGCACCGTGCGTCGCGTCGGATCGAACACCAGCCTGCCGAAGCGGTAGCTCCCGGGTCGCCCTGTGCCGCGCTCCACGAGTCGCGCGGCCAGGTCGGAGTAGATGTGCGCCATGGGCACGTTGCCCTTGACGAAGTAGGAGCTGGCGCCCAGCTCGTAAGCCCGCCGGATGGAGGCTGAGTTGACCTGCGCCGCCGAGAGCACGATCACGGGCAGTCCCGGGTGGTGCTCGCGGATCCAGGTCAGGAGCTCGAATCCCGAATCCTCGCGCTCGTCCAGCACCAGGTCGAGGAGCACGGCGGCCACACGCTCGTGCTCCAGCAGCTCGCGAGCTTCAGCCACCGTGGCGGCAACCGAAGGCCGGTAACCGAGGTCGTGTAGGTCGATCCGCAGCTGCTGGAGCATGGCGGCCTCGTCCTCGACGACCAGGACCGAGGAGCCGAGGACGTCGGCCGGGCGGTAGACCTCCAGGCCCGGTGGCAATGGCGGCAGCCGGACCTCTCGACGGGTTCCGTTCTGTTTTTGGCGGCTCAAAATCCGATTTTCCAAGGGTGTCCCTACACTATTTTTAACGATTATTGACTACAGTAAAGTGGTCAAGTACGACTGGCTGGCCGCATACTTTGCACCGGACCTGGCGTAGTTGGAAAAACAAAGGGGTAAATTGGGGATGACATGGCGATTGAAGGTCCAGGGTGTGCTGATCTCGCTTCTCGTGCTGGGTGCGGTCGCGGCCGCGTCGGGCGCCAGCTGGATCGAGGCATATGCCTGGGGTTGGGGCTGGTAAGCAACTAGTCGGAGTCCCGGCGCTCTCGTGAGCGCCGGATCGCTACCGGGAGAAGGGCGTAGAGGTCCGCCCGGTCGACTGCTTTGCTCATGTATCCGACCACGTCCGGGTCATCCGTCCCTGACGGGAAGACCGGATAGGCGGTATAGAAGATGACGGGCACCTTCTGGCCGCGCGCGCGAAGCTCGTTCAACAAGCCCCACCCATCCATCGGCTCCGGCAGCATCAGATCGATGATCGCCACCTCCGGTTTGTCTGCCTGCGCCCTGACCAGGGCTTGGTCGGCATCCTCTGCCATCGACACTTTGTAGCCAAGCATCTTGAGGTCGGTCTCCAGGATCACGCGCCAGGCCCGCTCGTCATCGACCACCAGCACGGTAGAACCCCGAAGTTCCTCAGGAGTAGGCGCGATTGGTTTGGGCGGTGTGAACGGCATCGGGGGCCCTAGTGTGCCGCCAAAAAGGGCGCTGAAGCCTGCGTCGAAGCGCGCGGCGCCGCGCCACCATCGCCTTGGCTCCGGCCGCCCAGGTAGCGCCTATGCTGCGGAATTCCGAAGCGGCCCACTCTTGGCGCAGTATATCCGTGGCAATGGCTACCCCAGCTCGGCGTAACACTGGTTCCCACCGCTCGCCGACGGCGGTAAATCGAACCCTGACGCTGCCCACGGCCGGCGTCCGGCCGCGCGTCGTGGGCAAGGCGATAGGCCCTTCCGCCGGAGCGCTGGTCCAGGAGCTCGGCACGTGCGTCACCGAGGCCGACCTCGTCCAGGTCCTCTACCGCGGACTCCGGCCCCGGTTCGACTACATCACCATCAACCTGCAGGTTCTCGAGCGGCAGGGCTGGTATCACTCGCTGCCGATTGACACCGGCGTGCTGCAGGACGTGCGCCGCAGGCTCGTCGGCGAGTCGGCGTTCGCCCGCCAGTTCGCCCACCCCAAGACCACAGTGCTTCCGCTCGCCTCGCTCCGCCAGCTGACGGGCACGGGGCCCGGCGTGAGGGTACGCAGCAAGGTGGCGATCTGGGTCCCGGTCATGCACCAGGGCGAGCTGATCGGAAGCGTCATCTACCACACGTCTCGGAAGCGCCGCGTGCCCCCGGCCGAGCTCGCCTTCCTCGAAGAAGTGCACCGGAGCCTCGGCATCCTGCTCGCCAACGCCTCGCTCAACGAGCTGACGCGAAACCAGGCTCGGCGGCTCGAGGCCTTGAACAGCATCGCGCGAGCGATGACCTCGACCCTCGACGAGACGAGCGTTCTCGCGGGTCTTTACGCGACCCTCCGCGAGCTGCTGCCCGTCGACGCGCTCGAGATGATCACCCTGCAGGATGGCACCGACCGGGCGCGCTACCTGCGCATGGAGGGCGACTCCGTCCCGCGCTCGCGGTGGCTGCCTACCCGCTCGCCGCTGGTCGCCATCGCGCGTGACGCCGTGGCCAGAAACCGGCCCGTGATCGCCTACGAGCCGACGTCGTCGCTGTGGGTTCCTTTGAAAGAAGGCGGGGTCGGGCGCGGTGCTCTCGGCATCCGGTGCTCCCGGGCCTATGCCTATGAAGACTCCACCGCGGCGTTCCTGGAGCTGGTCTGCGACGAGGTGGCGCTCGCCCTCCGCAACGCCCGCAGCTACGAGGCGATCGAGGATCAGCGCCGCCGCCTCGAAGTCGTCAACTCGGTCGGGCGGCGGCTTGCGTCCAGCCTGGACCGCTGGTCGATCATGCGCACGCTGCGCGAGGAGCTCTCGGTCAACCTGACGTTCGACGGTTTCATCCTTGCCGCCATCACCCAGACCGCCGAAGGCCCGGTGGCCGAGGGTTACCAGTACGTCGGCGGGGTGGAGGAGGTCGTGCCGCCGGTTGCCCTGGCGGTGACCGGACCGTCCCGCGAGGCGTACGAAACCGGCAAGCCGGTGCTGGTGCGCAAGTCGCCCTGGGCGCGCACCTTCGAGGGCAAGGAGCTGGAGCGCGAGGTCTGGACCGTCGCCCAGGGCGCCGCAGTCTTCGTCTCCGGTCCGCCTTCTGACAACCGAAGGGTGTCGAAGTCGTTCGTCTGGGTGCCGGTGCTCAGCGGCGATCGGATCACCGCGATGCTCTCTCTGCAGTCGTACAGCGAGGACGCCTTCGACGACTGGCACGTCAAGCTCCTCCAGGATGTTGCCGCGCACGTGAGCCTCGCCCTCGCGAACGCCGACCACTTCGCTCAGGCGCAGACAGAGCGCGCCCGTCTCGAGGCCCTGCACCTGCTCGAGCTCGGCGTCGCGAGCGCGTCCGACGAGCGCCAGCTGTCGGAGGCGGTGTTCGCGGTGGTGGACGACTACCTCGGTTCGACGCACACGGTGCTCGCCTATGTCGACGTCGCCGGCCAGGTCGCCGGGTTCGCCGCGGCCCACGGCGAGCCTTCGACGCCGATCGGCCCGGTCGCCATCGAGAACGCTCCCTTCTTCCGGCGCATGATGGAAAGCGGGACGGAGGTGCTCGACGCGGTCGCCCATGAGCCGTCGGACCTGGGGGGCCCCATCGGCAGCTACCTCTTCAGCCGCTCGCCCAGTCATGTCGTGTGGGCGCCGATCACGCAGAACGATCGCGTCGTCGCCGGCCTCGCGGCGATGCGCAACGACGGCGCCCGCTTTCAGGCGACGCACGTGAAGCTGCTCGAGTCCGCGATGCCTGTCGTGGGGATCGCTCTGCGCACGATGCGACTTCACCACGCCAACGAGCTCGCCCTGGCTCAGTCGGTTCGCATCCAGGAGCTGGCGGCGCTCGCCGGCCACGAGCTGATGAGCGTGGTCGCCAACATCGCCGACCAGGCGCGGACGATGCTCGAGTGCGCGGGCGCGGTGTGCTGGGCGTTCGACACGGAGGGTCGGGTCACCGCGACACGCGGCAGCGGCGACGCCGCGGCCGAGGAGGTGCTGGCCTGGGCGGGCCTGAACGCCGACGACCGCGTAGCGCCGGCCGGGATCGTCAGCGGCACCGCCCACGACTACGCTTGGAACCTGGTTCCGCTGTGGTATGGCGACCGCCTCGTCGGTGCCATCGGCGCGGTGCATGCCTCGACGCTGGTCCCGGAACCGAGCGCGGCGGCGCTCGACTTTGCGCGTCACGCGGCGGTCGCGATCGAGAACGCCCGCCTGGTGGCGGAGACCCGCGGCCGCATCCGCACGCTGGAGGCCGTCGCGGCTTTTGCCGAGCTGACCCCGACCGAGCCCGATCGCGCGCGCTCGGAGATGGCGCGGCTGGTCAACAGGGCGCTCGCCGGGTCACAGGGCGAGCTGTGGCTGCTCGAGGACGGCGAGCTGGTGCGCCGCTCCGACGACGGCGACGCCTCACCCCGGGTGCCGGTCACTGACAGTGCTCAGCTGCTTCGTGCGCTCACTTCGTCCGCCGGAGCGCGGCGCCTCCGGGCGCTCCTTGACCTCCTGGGGGCGACGCCCGACGCTTTCGCGATCCCGATCCAGGTCGAGGGCCGGCTCGCGGGTCTCCTCACCGCCCGCATCACCTCGGGCGGCGCGGAGACGCGAAGGCTCGCCGGCGTGCTGGCCGGCCAGGCCGCCGTCCTGCTTGGCCAGCTCGAGCTGGTGGACGCTCTCGACCGCGAGCGCCGGATGATGAACGCGATCCTTCGCCACTCGCCCGTGGGAGTGATGCTCGAGGACGCCGCCGGCCGGATCGTCTATGCGAACCCCGAGATCGAGGCGATCTACAGCCTCCAGGCGTCGGAGATGCCTGGACGCAAGCCCGACGAGGTGTACGCGGCGGCGGGCGCGATCCCGGCCGAGGACGGCGAGACGGACGGGACGATCGAGCTGCGGATGCGCGAGCCCGACCGCACGGTGCACGTGCGCCGGGTCGTCATCCCCGGACTCGAAGGCGAGCCTGCAGGCGTGCTCACGTTGCACGAGGACGTGACCGTGCAGCGCCAGGCGCTCGAGGCGAAAGACCTGATGCTGCGCGCGATCGGCCACGAGGTGCGCAGCCCCGCGGCCGCGATGAAGAACACGCTCGCCGGGATCATGCAGTGGGACGACACCATCGACACGCTGGGACGGAGGACCCTCCTCCAGGAGGCCTACGAGTCGTCCGACCGTTTGCTCAGCCTGGTCGAGAGCCAGCTGATCATCGCCAAGCTGGAGACGCGCCACTTCGAGCCGACGCCAGAGCCGGTGGACCTGGCCGCGGCGCTGCCGGGCGTGCTCGCGGTTTTGAATCACCGTTACGCGGAGCGGACCGAGGCCGTCGAGGTGAACATGCCCGAGAACCTGCCGCCCGCCTTCTGCGAGCCGGCCCACCTCGCGCAGGTCCTGACAAACCTGATCGGCAACGCCCTCGAGTACACGAGCCGGTCGGTCCAGGTCGAGGCGCGACAGGTCCAGCGGGGCTGGCTCGAGGTCACGGTCGCGGACAACGGCCAGGGACTTCCGGCCGGCACGCTGGACACCGTGTTCGAGAAGACGGGTCCCGCCGGCCGCAGCCGCTCCCAGGGCGGACTGGGTCTGGGGTTGTACCTGTGCCGCCTGGTGGTGGAGCGCTCGTTCGGCGGACGGATCTGGGTCGCCGCGAGCGACAAGCGCGGCACCACGTTCAGGTTCACGGTTCCAGCGCGGATTCGCACGTAGCGCGTACGGTGGCGACTCCGACAAGAGATCGGGTGGCCAGGCGGGCCAGTTGCCAAGCGCGGCCGAGCACCGGAGCCAACGCACTCTGTTGATGCGTGAGGAGGGAGGAGCGGACACTTTTCGGGGTCCCTATGCCGAAGGCATGGGGGCAGTGGCCTGCGTGCGCGCCGGAGATCCGTCGCGGGGCGCCAGCCGGACGCTCCCGCTCCGTTAGACGCCCTTATGAACGCCACCGCGCCGTTGTGGGTTCGGGTCGGCGGGGGTCTGGAGTTCGTGCCCGACCATCTTCGGCACGGCCCGGCCGACGTTCAGTACCCGCCGCCGGGCGGCCCGTGGGAACCGCTCATGCTCAACGGCCGGCTCGTCGGTTGGGCGGAACGGGGTGGCCTGAGGGTCGCGCGGCAGTCGGCGGAGCTCGGCCAACGCCTGGCGCATGAGCAGCGCGACTATCTTCTAGGGCGCCTCGGCCACAAGCTGCGCTCGTCCGTGCTTGCTCTTCAGGAGTCCGCGAGGCAGGCTGCGTTCGGCCGCCCCGAGATGCTGGAGGGCCTGTTCGAACAGGCGCAGGAGGTGGGACGCAGGGCCGCAGGCCTTGAAGCGGCCGCGGTCGAACCCAAGGATGGCGCTCGGGGCGTCGTCCTTGGAGCGGTCATGAATCTCGCCCTGCCCGCCGCCACCAAAGACGTGCCCCCCATCGCCGCCGTGCTCGGTTCCGAGCCGTTGCTGGTGGAGGCGTTCAGCCGGGCGAAGGACTGGCTGCTCGGCGACTCCCTCCACGTCACCGCCCAGCCGATGGGAGCCTGGTGGAAGATCCGGATCACCACCCAGGGGGAGCGGACCGCGCTGCCGGTGCCCGAGCTCGGCGAGCCCCTGGTTCGGCTGATCGTCGATACCCAGCTGGATGGCTGGCTCGACGCGAGCCGGCCTGACGGGGCCGACATCTATCTGCCCGCCTACCGCCCTCGTTGACCTAGAGTCAAGGTCAGGGATCAGACGGTGGCTCTGGTCACGCGAATCGTCGCCCCCAACCCTGGGCCATACACCGGACCGGGCACCAACACGTGGATCGTCGATGCCGGGCCGGTCGTGGTCGTCATCGATCCTGGCCCGGACGATGACAGTCATCTCGCCTCGCTCAACGAGCGACTTGCCCAACGCGCCGTCGGCGTCGTCCTCGTCACCCACTCGCACCCCGACCACCTGCCCCTCGCGCAGCGATTCGCCGAGCAGCATCGTGCTTCCGTGCGGCGCCATCCCGACCTCCGCGACGGCGACATCGTGCGCGCCGGCAACCTCAACATCACAGCGCTCTACACGCCCGGGCACAGCGCCGATCACCTCTCGTTTCTGCTTGCGGACGATGGCGCGGTCTTCACCGGCGACTTGATCCTCGGCCAGGGCAGCTCGATGGTCACGTATCCGGAAGGCGATGTCGCGGCCTATCTCCGATCCCTGGACAAGCTCGCCGCCCTCCAACCGCGCGTTTTGTTTCCCGGGCATTGGGACCCGGTGCCGGATGCCATGGCCAAGATCGCCGAGTACCGCAACCATCGCCTCGAGCGCGAGGCGCAGGTGCTTGCCGAGGTGCGCCGCGGTGGGGGCACTGCGGCCGACCTGACCCGCCGCGTCTACGGCGACCTCGATCAAAAGCTGCTGGTCGCCGCGGAGATGACCATGCGCGCTCACCTTCGCAAGCTCGTCGACGACCGCGTGGTGCGCGAGCGTGGGGGTCTATTCGAAGCGTCGGTACAGTAATTGCCCGATGACGCCGATCCTTTCTCTGTCCGCGCCTGAACTCGAGATGTGGCTGGCGGGCCACGACCACCCCGCGTACAGGCGCAAGCAGGTCTGGACGTGGCTCGCGCGCGGGGCCAACTTCAGCGCCATGCGTGACATCCCGCGTGCGCTGCGCGAAGAGCTCGCACGTGATTTCCGCGCGACCTCGCTCCGCCCGCTCACCGCCCTGCAGGCCGACCGCGGGACGACCACGAAGACCCTCTACGAGCTCGACGGCGGGCATTCGGTCGAGGCGGTCGTGATGCGCTACTCCGACCGCTCCACGCTTTGCATCTCCTCGCAGGCGGGTTGTCCCATCGGATGTCCTTTCTGCGCGACGGGAAAGTTTCCGTTCGGACGCAACCTGAAGGCGCACGAGATCGTCGAGCAGGCGGTCGACGCGCAGCGCTTGCTGGCCGCAGAGGGCCGGCGCCTCTCGCACATCGTCTTCATGGGCATGGGCGAGCCCATGGCGAACTACGCCGCGGTGGTCGAGTCGGTGCGACGGCTCAGCGATCCGGACCTCCTGGCGATCAGCCCTCGCCGAATCGTCGTTTCGACCAGCGGGCTCATTCCTCGGATCGAGCAATTGGCCGAGGAAAGCCTTCCCGTCACCCTCGCCATCTCGCTTCACGCCGCACGCGACGAGCTGAGGGACGTGCTCGTACCGATCAACCGCAAGTACCCGGTACGCGACCTTGTCGATGCTGCGCAGGCATACGCGGACAAGACCGGCCGCCGCGTCAGCTACGAGTGGGTGATGCTCGCGGGGGTCAACGACACCGAGCGCGACGCCAAGGAGCTCGGTGTGCTGCTCAAGCGCAAGCTCGCGCACGTCAACCTCATCCCGTTCAACCCGGTCGAGGGCACGCCATACCGCGCGCCGGACCGCGCCTCGATCAGGTCGTTCAAAGGATTCGTCGAGGCGCAGGGCCTCAACGTGACCGTGCGCGACACACGCGGACGCGAGGCTGACGCCGCCTGCGGACAGCTCCACGAACGCGTCATGCGAACACGCCAGCCAGTCGAGGCGTAGCACGACCCTCTATACGGGGACGTCCGGCTTCAGCTACGCGTCGTGGAAAGGCGATTTCTATCCGAACACGCTCCCCGGCGCGAAGATGCTCGCCTACTACGCGGGCAGGCTCACAGGCGTGGAGCTGAACGGAAGCTTCTACCGCACGCCGCCTGAAACCACGCTTCGCAAGTGGGCGGAGGACACGCCTTCGAGCTTTCGGTTCTGCATGAAGGCGAACCGAGGACTCACGTATTCCGCCGAGGCGTTCGACAAGGTGGGCCTGGCGAAGATCTTCACGGAGAGGATCTCGGTCCTCGGCGACCGGTTGGGGCCCGTCCTCCTGCAGTTTCCGCCCACTCGCCAGAAGAACCTCGCGCTGCTGGACTCCCTGCTTGCCGCGCTGGGCCGGCCGGCGGCCGCAGAGTTCCGCCACGAATCGTGGTTCGACGATGAGACCTACGCAGTGATCCGCCGGCACGGCGGCGCGCTGGTCGTCACGGATGAGGCGAAGTGGCCTCGCGCCCCGCTGGTGGAAATGGGGCCTGTCGCCTACTACCGGCTAAGGCGTGGCTACCCAGGCGTCGCGTTTCGGCCGTGGATCGCGGAGATCCAGGCCGCGGTCGCGACACACGACGAGGTCCACGTCTACTTCAAACACGACTCGGCGTCGCCGGCGCTTGCGCGGCGCCTGCTCCGGCTCGCCGCAAGAGAATCGGGATCGCGATGACCGCGACGCCGACCATCAACGCTGACGCGAGCTGGGCCTGCCGCAATCCGAGGAAGACCGAAGGGTCGGTGCGCAAGTAACTGAGGAAGAACCGGCCGGCGGCGTAGACCCCGAAATAGATCAAACCCAGGACGCCATCTGGCAGGCGCGCCTTCAGACGCTGGTGAAAGGGGAGGATCGCGCCGAGGATGAGAAGGCACAGCACCATCTCGTAGGCAACTTCCGGATGAACGACCTTGCCCGGCTCGCCGAGCGTGTTCTGGTTGACGTACTCGACACCCCACGGGAGGTTGGTCGGCGTGCCGTGATGCTCCCCGTTGATGATGTCGCCGATGCGGCCGACCGTGAGTCCGATCATTGCGCCCGCGCCACCCGCGTCGATGATCTTCCAGAACGAGAACTTCGATCGCCGCGCCCAGATGTAGGCGCCAACCATCGCGCCGAAGAGCCCGCCCCACTGGCTGATGCCGCCTTCGGTCAGCGCCAACGCCCGCAGGGGGTTGCCCGAGAAGAGCCGGAAGTTCTCCCACACATATAAAAGACGCGCGCCGATCAGGCCGATCACGACCATCCAGGCGAGCCCGTCTCCCGTCCCTCGCAGATTCGGTACGTCCTTCTCGAGCAGCCAGAAGCCGAGGCGCGCCGCGGCGAGGATGCCCAGGACGGAGAACACGCCGTGCCATGTGATCAGCAGCGGCCCGATGCGGGCGATGTTCGGGTCGAGGTCGATGACGATGGTGAGCAGCATTCAGTAAGGCCCTTCCTGGTCGGGCTTGCCCGCCATCAAACCGCGGCGCTGATCGCGCGCTGGAGACGACCAAGCGCGACGTCCTTCGGCAGCAGGGCAAACGTGTAGTGGATGGGGAGCGAGACCTTCTTGCCGGTGACGATGTCACGAAGAGGGTTGTAGAACTTTCCCTTGCCGACGCCGGATTCGGCAACCGCCCGCTCCAGCTCCGCCTCGATGGGCTCAGGAGCCCACTCCACGCCCTGCAGTGCCTCGGCGGCCATCCGTACACGCCGCGCGACCTCTCCATCGATCGCGGGCGGGGTCGGATCGGTCCACAGGTAGTCGAGGTAGTCGACCGCCTGCGCCAGCTTGTGCAGTCGCGTCTTCAGCGCAGGCACCGCGCGCCGGAGCGTCGCCTCGTCGACCTGCGGCACGAATGGTTTGATCCGCAGCGCAAGCTCCTCATCGGACAGGGCGCGGATGTACTCGCCGTTGATCCAGTTGAGCTTCTCCCAGTCGAAACGCGCGCCCGCGTGCTGGACGCGCTCGAAGGTGAAGGCCTCGACGAGCTGCTCGAGGGTGAAGATCTCCTGCTCGGTGCCCGGATTCCAGCCCAGCAGGGCCAGGTAGTTGAGCAGCGCTTCGGGCAGGTATCCCTGCTCGCGGAAGAGCGCGAGGTTGCTTTCGGGGTGCTTGCGCTTGGACAGCTTCGAGCCGTCCTGGGCAAGGATCAGCGGCATGTGGGCGTACGCGTCAGGCCGCTCGTAGCCGAGCGCGTCGATCAGCATCAGCTGGTAGGGCGTGTTGGAAAGGTGCTCTTCGCCGCGAATCACGTGCGTCATCTTCATGAGCGCGTCGTCCACCGGGCTGGCGAACTGATAGGTGGGGTACGTGTCCGACTTGATGATGATGAAGTCGCCGATGAGGTCGCCGTCGAAATGCATCTCGCCTCGCACCATGTCACGGAACCGGATGTCACCACCGGGCACTTTGAAGCGCACGGCGAAGACGGTGCGTGCCTCAGGCGGGTCGAGCAGGCAGCGCCTCGAGTATTTGTAGGGACGCTTCTCGAGCTGTGCCTGCTTGCGCTCCGCCTCGAGCTCTTCGGCGGTGCAGTAGCACCGGTAGGCCTTGCCGTCCTTGATCAGCCGCGCCGCCGCTTCGCGGTACTTGTCGAGTCTCTCCGACTGCCGGTACGGCTCGTGGGGGCCACCTTTGTCGGGGCCTTCGTCCCAGTCGAGCCCGAGCCAGCGCAGGCTTTCGTAGATCAGCTGCTCGTACTCGGGCCGGTTGCGCTCCATGTCCGTGTCATCGATGCGGAGCGCGAACGTGCCGCCGCGCTGGCGCGCAAACAGCACGTTGTACAGCGCGGTGCTTGCGGTTCCGAGGTGTGCAAAGCCCGTCGGGCTCGGCGCGATCCGTACGCGGACTGACACCGCCATATCCTACGGAGTGCCTTGCGACGGAGGACCGACGCATGTTTCGCGTCATCGACGGCCGGAGCCAAGGAGAGGGTGGCGCTAGGAGGAGCGCAGCCAAAGCTGCGGGACGACGACGCGCCGGGCCCCTCGACGCTGGCTTCAGCGCCGCGGCGCCAGCCGCCGCGCCCGGCCGTCTAGGACGCGAAGATGCGAGGTACTTCCGGCGCAAGGCACTCTGTGTCTGAGGCGGCCGGATGGCTCGCTCTTGTCGGCGGTGACGAGTTCAAGCCGGGCAATGAAGAGCAGGACCGCATTCTTGCGGCCGCCGCAAAGCGAGGCCCGGCCTATGTGGTGCCGACAGCCGCGGCGCGGCAGGGTCCGCAGGATGCGGTGGACCACGCGACCAGCTGGTTCAAGACGCTGGGACTGTCGCTCGAGGAGCTCCCCGTGCTCAAGCCCGCCGACGCCAACTCGAAGGAGCTGGCCGCGCTCGCGCGCGGCGGAGGCTTCTTCTACCTGGTAGGCGGCGATCCGGGCCTGGTGGCTCAGGTCTTGCGCGGCTCGCGCGTCTGGACGGCGATGTTCGACGCTTGGCGCGACGGCGCGTCGCTCGCCGGGTCTTCCGCCGGCGCGATGGCGCTGTGCAGCCACACGCTGATCCGGGCCAGCTGGCCGAACCGCTTCAACCGACGGCCCAGCGACGCCTTGGGCCTGGTTCCCGACACTGCGGTCCTTCCGCACTTCGACACCTTCGGGTACCGCTGGATCGAATCGGCTCAGCGCGAGCTGCCGCAGGTAACCCTTTTGGGCATCGACGAGCGCAGCGCCGCGCTGTGGACCGGCGGGGAGTGGCGAGCGGCGGGACCAGGCTCGGTGACCGTGATCGACGGCTCGGAGACGGCCACCTTCAAAAGCGGGACGAAAATCGCCGGGCTCCCGGACCCCGTCCGTATGCTTCCGGATCAGTGATCGAGGCGGCGCAGGCGAAGACGAAACGGGTCAGCTCCGGGTTTGTCGACCTTGGGTCGCTGCGTGTCCACCAGATGCAGGGCGGCCGCGGCGCGCCCGTCGTTTTCATCCACGGCCTCGGCTCATCGGGCTACATGGAGTGGCGGCACAACCTCGAGCCGTTCGCGACGAGGCATCGCGTCCTGGCGCCCGACCTGCCTGGATACGGCCGCACCGACAAGCCGCGCGCCCGCTACACGATCCCGTACTTCGCGAGGTTCCTCCAGCGCTACATGTACGACCGCGGTCTTCGCTCGGCGACCGTCGTCGGCGCGTCGCTCGGCGGGCGCATCGCTCTGGAGCTCGCGCTCGAGGAACCGAAGCTGGTCCGCAAGCTGGTCCTCGTCAACACGCTTGGCCTCGGCCGGCCGCAGGTGCGCATGGCGCAGATGGCGTATGGCCTGGTCACGATCCCGCGCGTCGGCGAAGCGGTGATGGGATTTGCGCGCGACGCGCTTGCCTGGGCGCCGCGACAGGTGATCCGCCGCGTGGCTGGTCGTTACGCGGGGACGACCGCCGACCTCGCGCAAACGATGGACGACACCTACCTCGACGACCTGCGCGAGATGTACGCCGCCGATGGATTTCACAACGCCTACCTCTCGACCGTGCGGTCGCTGGTCAATCCGCGCGCGCTGTTCGGCGGCCATCACGACGTGACGCGGCGGTTGAACGAGCTGAAGATCCCAGTGCAGCTCATCTGGGGAGCCGACGATCCACTGTTTCCGTTGGCGCACGCCGAACGCGCGCACGCATTGATCGAGCGCTCGCAGCTCGCCGTGATTGACGGCGCGGGTCACTCGCCGCAGGCCGAAAGGCCTGCAGAGTTCAACCGCGTGCTCCATCGATTCCTCGACGGCTAGCCCTCCGGACCAAGACCGCTACAGGAGTCCCGAATACCGGGAGCTGGTCGCCGGACCGCTCGACCCGCTCGTCCATCCGACGCCGATGGATCCGCCGCGCTTCTACCTCTTCATCCGGCGCCTCGTCCGCTGGATCGTCACGCACCTGTTCCGAGTTTCGTTGACGGGGCTCGAGGACATCCCGAAGCCGCCCTTCATCATCGCGGCCAACCATCAGGCGTGGTTCGACCCCGCTTTCATCATTCCGTTCTTTCCGGAACGGCCGTTGATCTACACGATGGCCAAGCGGGAAACCGTGTTCAATCGGGCATGGAAGCGCAAGCTGCTGCCGCTGATCGGGGTCTTTCCGATCTCGCCGAACAGGGGCGAGCTCGATGAGCAGGGGCTTCGTACCGTCTACCACCTGCTGGAGCGTGGTGGAGTGCTGCTGATCTTTCCGGAGGGGCGCTACTCGCGCGGTCGGGCGCTACGGCCGCTGAAGAACGGGATCGGTTACTTCGCCCTGCAGGCCGGCGTGCCGATCTGCCCGGTGGCGGTTCGGGGAACGGACTCGCTTCGCCCGTTCAGCCGGGTCGAGGTCTCGATCGGCCCTCCGATCCTGCCCGATGTGCCCGCTTGGTGGGAGCTGAGCCGGCGGGTGTCCAGCGTGGTCGACAGAGTCCGCACCTCGATCGCGACTGCCCTGGCCAGGCGCCGGGCATAGAATCTGGCGGTTTTGCATCTGGTCATCGGTGCCGGCGAGTTTCTCGGCCGGCACGTGTCTCGCGCGCTAGCCGAGGACGTCGCGGTCATCGAGCTCGACAGCGACGCCGACGACGAGACCCTGAACGACGCGGTCACCGGCGTGGAGGTGGTCGTCTTCTGCGCCCAGACGGTCGTGCCCGGGCACCGCGTTCGCTATCGGAAGAAGCCGCCGCACCTGCTGGAGCGCGTGGTCGAGGCTTCGCGGCGAGCTCGCGTCCGGCGCATCGTCCACGTCTCGACCGCAGACGTATACGGATCCGGCCACTTCACACGGATCGCCGAAAAGTCGGAGCTCAAGCCGACATACGCGTACGAGAAGGTGAAGCTCTTTGAAGAGGAATGGCTGCTCGCGGCGGCGGATGACCTCGAGGTCGTCGTCGTCCGGCCGGCGCACGTTTTCGGGGCGGGCGAGGACTGGATACTTCCTCGACTGATGGCGGCCATGGTCCAGGGCCGCGTCCGGCTGCCTGGCGGAGGGCGCGCCAAGCAAACCTTCGTCTCCGCAGAGGACGTTGGGCGCGCGTGCCTCGCGGCTTCGGATCGCGGCCGCCCCGGCCACCGCTACCTGGTCGGCGGATTCGACTCGACGTGGCGGGAACTTCTGACCTCGGCCGCGCGCGCCGTGGGTTTCGCGGCCGAGGTCTCGTCGATCCCGTATGACGTCGCCTTCCTCAGGGCGCTGGGCGCCGAGACGGTGACCCCGACGGGAGGCGCCGTGTGGCCCGGCACCTACGCCATCGATGTGCTCGGCAAGCCGCGGTACTACGACGACTCGCATTCCCGGCGCGAGCTGACGTGGTCGCCGTCGGTCGGCAGCTTCGAGCAGGAGATGCCGGCGATGACCCCGTGGCTGTCGAGGCTGCCGGAGGTCGCCGCCGCGCTGGCCGAGCCCGCACCGCTGGTGGCCGGGCCCACGAGCCGGCCGGGCCGCCGTCCCCAGTAGCGGGGGAGGAGCGGCGGGGCTACTTCACCGCAAGACAGGTGATCGTCTTGAAGACTCCGTCGATCTTCTGGATCTTGTCGACGATCAGCGATCCGATCGAGTTCACGTCGGGGGCTTCACACACGGCGATCACGTCGTACTCGCCCGTGATGGCATCGGCGGCGGAGATGCCCGACACGCCTTCCATCTTCTTGGCCACCTCGAGTGCGCGCCCCGGAGACGCGTTGATGAGTACGTACGCCTTCATCGCCTAACCCCCAACCTGTTCTCTGGACGGAACCGCCTCAGCGTATCGCTTCAGCGCTTGTTTTTCCGGGTGCGCTTGTCGGCCAGGTGCTGGGCGAGCTTCTTGATGCCAGGGTTTACCGACACGACCTTAGGCCCGCGCACCTTCTTGTCGCGGGCTTTGTTGCGGGCGCTCTCCCGCGGCGCGACCCGGTCCAGCTCGTCGCTCAAGCGACTTAGAAGGTTGCGGGGACGATCGCCCGCTTGTGGATGCCGGAGCCGAGGAGCTTTTCGCCTTCGCGACATTCGACCTCGAAGTGCAGCTTGTTGCCCTTGACCTCGGTCAGGCGGGTGGTCACGACGATCGTGCGCCCCGGCGCTGTCGGCGCCAGGTGTCTGACGTGAACCTCATAACCGACGGTTGTCTGTCCCACCGGCAGCATGCGTTGTACCGAGCGATGGCTGGTGAGCTCCATGAGGCCGATCATCGCGGGGGTCGCGAACGTTCCCTTGCCGCCCACGTGGTGGGTGAGAAGGTTTCCCTCGACCACGCGCTCGAGTCGTCCTTCGAGGCCTGGCTGAATACCCTCGATCGTGTTCACCCTATAAATTGTCGTCAATGACAAGGCCTTCGGTGCGCAAGGCGATCTTCCCGGCCGCGGGTCTCGGCACACGCTTCCTGCCCGTCACCAAAGCGCAGCCGAAAGAGATGCTGCCGCTCGTCGACAAGCCGACCATCCAGTACGGCGTCGAGGAGGCGATCGCGAGCGGGATCGAGCAGGTCATCATGGTCACGGGCGGCGGCAAGCGTGCGATCGTCGACCATTTCGACCGCTCGCTCGAGCTCGAGCACTACCTCGAACAGCGCGGCAAGAGCGACCTCCTGCGCATCCTGGCCGAGGTCGACGACCTGAGCAACCGGCTCGACATCACCTACATCCAGCAGAAGGAGCCCCTCGGGCTCGGGCACGCGGTCTGGACCGCGCGCCGGCAGGTTGAGGGCGAAGCCTGCGCTGTCCTGCTCGCCGACGATGTGATCCTCGGCGAGGAGCCGTGCCTGAAGCAGCTGATCGATGCCCACCGCACGACGGGTGCCACGGTGCTCGCGGTGAGACGCGTGCCGAAGAGCGAGGTGAGCCGCTACGGGATCATCGCCACGGGTGGGTCCAAGGACGGGATTCACGAGATCGTCGACATCGTCGAGAAGCCGCCCGCCGACGACGCCCCTTCCGACCTGGCGGCCCTCGGCCGCTACGTCCTGCTTCCGGCGGTGTTCACCGAGCTGGACCGGGCGGAGCCCGGCGCGGGCAACGAGATCCAGCTGGTGGACGCCATCAAGCGCACGATCGGCCGCCAGCCCGTGGTCGGGGTCGAGTTCGAAGGCGACTACTACGACACGGGCACGGTGCCCGGGTATCTGAGGGCCAATTTGATGCTCGCGATGAAGCGGGAAGGCCTGCGGGATGAGCTCGCTCCGCTGCTTCGGGAGCTGCTCGAAACCCCAGTTCAGGACCCCGCTCCCCGGAGCCTATAATCGATACACGCTCAATGAGCCGCATCCCCGCCCGAGTGATTTACCTATGGCTGTTTCAGGACGAAGAAGATTCGACGACGACAAAGTTGTTCGGTATGAGACCGCGGAGAAAGACTTCGAGGTCGAAGTCTCGCGCACCCTCAACAAATGGTGCGTCACCGTCTACCAGCAGCCGGACCACCAGATCCTGGTTCAAGACTTCTTCCCGGAGCGTTGGAAGGCGCTCGCGCGGGCGCAGGACTTCATCCGACTCCTGAACCAACGCAAGAAGAAGGAAGAGGAAGGCCTCTCCAACGACGACGACTTTTAGCCGTCTGTAGAATTTCGCCTTCGTGAACTGGGATGTGCTGCGTCGGGAGTGGGGGGCGGTGACCTTCGTGCTGACCGTGATCGCCGGCATGATCGTGGTCCCGATCGCGCTTTACTTCGCCAACCAGGGGCCAGGCGCCGTGACTCTGCCGAACCTCAGCACCTCGAGCAGCGCTCGCGCCAGCTCGGTGCACAGCCCGAGCCCCTCGCCGTCGCACTCGGCCTCGCCGAGCGCGTCATCGAGCCCCTAGCGCAGCTCTAGGAGGCAAGCCCCCAGAGCAATCGCTCTCCGTTCGGCCGCACGATGTCCTCGAGCGGAAGGACGAACTCGGCGACCGAGCGGTTGTCCGCGCTGACCCGCATCTCGATCACGTCGGACAGCCGAAGGTGGGCGATCGCCGCGCAGTCATGCAGGAACGTGAACACCACGGGCTGCACAAGGTTGAGCACGTAGTCCGCGATGCGCGCGCCGTCGGAAAGGGTCGTCCCCTCCACGCTGCGGTCGCGGAAGGCGAGGATCACGACCTCGTCGCTCAGCATGACGGGGTCGGTCCACGTGTACTTGGTCGAACGCGAGCCGCTGAGCATCTGCAGGATCTCCGCCAGCCGGCGCATCGGAGGCTGGGGGCCCTCGAAAAGCAGCGGGACGTCGCGCAAGGGCTCGTTGAACTGCTGCGCGCGGTACTGGGCCGTAAAGCCCAGATCCGAGAGCCCGGCGAACGGCGCCGGGACCTTGATCGACATCTCGCCAAGATGGTGTGTGGGACGCATGCTGGGACTGGACTCTTCCATGCCGTATTAACGCATGGGTGACCGCCGAAAGTCTCCTACTAACGTACGAGGAGAATTGAACTCGCCATGCCGCTGACGGGAATCCGCCTCCTCGACCTGACGCGGCTGCTGCCCGGCGCCTACTGCACGCTGCTGCTCGCCGATATGGGAGCCGACGTGATCAAGGTCGAGGAGCCTAAGACCGGCGACTACATGCGTTGGACCCCGCCGCTCGTCGAGGGCCAGAGTGCGTTGTTCAACGCCATCAACCGCAACAAGCGCAGCGTGACCTTGAACCTCCAGGCAGACGCGGGTCGCGAGCTGTTGCTCCGCCTTGTCGAGGGAGCCGACGTGCTCGTCGAGGGCAATCGCCCCGGCGTCATGCAGCGTCTCGGCGTCGGATGGGATGTCCTGCACGCGCGCAATCCCCGCCTCGTCATGTGCTCGATCACCGGCTACGGTCAGGACGGGCCGTACGCGTCGCGCGCCGGCCACGACCTCAACTACATGGCGACGGCCGGCGGACTCGGCCTCAACGGAGAGCGCGACGGACCGCCGCTCCCGCTGGCCGTGCAGGTGGCCGACATCGGCGCCGGTGGGCTCCAGCCCGCGGTCGCGATCCTCGGCGCGCTGCTGGGCGTGCAGCGCGGCGGCGAGGGACGGTGGGTCGACGCGTCGATGACCGACGGCGCCGTGAGCTGGCTGGCGCTGGCCTTCGCCGCACGCGACGCCGGCGAAACCGTCACCCGCGGGGACCAACGTCTGGCGGGCCGCTACGCGTGCTATCGCGTGTACGCGTGCAAGGAGGGCGGCTACTACAGCGTGGCCGCGCTCGAGCCGAAATTCTGGAAGGCGTTGTGCGACGCCCTGGAGAGGCCGGACCTGGTTGAGCAGCAGTACTCGGAAGATCGTGCGACGCAGGCAGCGCTCGAAGAGATATTCGCGTCGCAAACCCGACGCGACTGGCAGCAAAGGCTGGCGACGCTCGATGCGTGCTGCGAGCCGGTCCTCGAAATCGACGAGGTGCGTCACCATCCACAGGTCACCGCCAGGCAGCTGTTCTCGAACCAGGCGTCGGGCCTCGAGATCCGGCCCGCCGTCATCCTGGCGGACGCCTGGCGGCGGCGCGAGCCGCCTCGCCTCGGTGAGCACAACGAAGAGGTCTACGCGTCGGTAGGCGTCGACGCCAAACGAATCGAGGAGCTGCGCGAACAGGGCGTCATCTAGCCGGCGCCAGCTCGGACCAGACCTTGGCGACCTGCTCGCGGGTTGCCTCCCGGCTTCCGCTGTTGTCGATCACATGCTGCGCGCGGCCGCGCTTCTCGTCGATCGGCATCTGGGCTGCGATGATTGCCCTCGCGCGCTCTTCGCTCAGCCCACGTTCTTGGACCAGTCGTTGCAGCTGGATCGGCTCCGGCACGTAGACCAAAACCACAGCCGAGTAAAGAGTCTGCAGGTCGTTTTCGAAGAGCAGCGGTACGTCCTGTACGAGGATGCTTGCGCCGCGCATCAATGCCTCCGCTGTGCGCGCGGCCATCCACTCGCGGACCAGCGGATGGACGATGGCATTCAGCCGCTGCCGAGCGCCTTCGTCATGGAAGACGAGATCGCCTAAACGAGCGCGGTCGACGCGACCGTCTTTGACGTACGCAGGGCCAAATTCCCCTTCGATCAAATCAGCTCCCAGACTGCCCGGCTCGTAGACGGTATGCGTCGCCTCGTCTGCATCTACGACCGCCGCGCCGAGGTCGCGAAACATCGCTGCCACCGTCGACTTGCCGGACCCGGCGCCGCCCGTCAGCCCAATGAGCTTCAATTTGACTGAATGTCCGACGACGAGAAATTCGACGCGGTCGTCGTGGGCGCCGGCCCCGCCGGCACGGCGGCCGCGATCACGATGGCCAAAGCGGGGCTGCAGGTCGCTTTGCTGGAGAGAGGCGCGAAGCCCGGATCGAAGAATGTGATGGGCGGCATTCTCTACAACCACTACCTCGAGGAGATCGTAGGCGACGAGTGGAAGAAGGCACCGCTCGAGCGGCCGATCATCGAGGAGAGGCGGTGGCTGATGACGCCGGAGGCCGCGGTCGGTCTCGACTACAAGAACCTTCGCAACCGGGCGCGCCCCCATTCCTATTCAGTGCTGCGCGCGAAGTTCGACGCGTGGTTTGCGGAGCAGGCGGAGAAGGCAGGGGCGATGCTGGTTCCGGAGACCGTCGCTGATCGCCTCATCGTCAAGAACGGACGCGTTGTCGGCGCCGGCACAGGACGGGGCGACGACGTCTACGCAGACGTGACGATCGTCTGTGAGGGCATCGGGCTGGGCACCGGCCTGCTCGAGAAGACGGTCATCAACGGCAGGCCGCTGCGTCGCAAGCTGCGCGACAACGAGGTCGCGATGGCGATCAAGGAGATCATGCAGCTTGATCCCGGGCTGATCGAGGAGCGGTTCAACTGCGAGCCGGGCGAGGGATGCACCATCGAGTGCTTCGGCGATTCCACGATGGGGATGTCAGGGTTCATGTTCATCTACACCAACCGCGACACCCTTTCGGTCGGAGGTGGTGCGCTCCTCAGCGAGTTCAACCAGACCCTTCGCAACCCCAACGACCTGATCGAGCACTTCAAGCAGCATCCGGCGATCAAGCCATTGCTGCGCGGAGCCGAGACGGTCGAATATCTGGCGCATCTGATACCCGAGGGCGGCTACCGAGGGATCCCCAAGGTTTACGGACCGGGCTATCTCGTGTGCGGAGACGCGGCGATGCTTTCGAACCCGGTGCACCGAGAGGGCTCCAACCTTGCCATGGAGTCGGGTCGTCTCGCCGGCGAGACCGTGATCCACGCCAAAGAGGCGGGCGACTTCTCAGAACGAAGGCTGGCCGAGTACAAAGGCAGGCTCGACCACTCCTGGGTGATGGCCGATATGAAGAAGTACGACAAGGCGGTGCCATTGCTCGAGCACAACCCTCAGCTGTTGACGAAATATCCAGCGGTCCTGGACCGTGCGCTGGACGAGTTCCTGCGCGTGGACGGGACATCGAAGTGGGACAAGCAGCGAAAGATCCTGAAGATGGTGCGCAAGGAGGGCGGGTTGCGCATGCTGTGGGACCTCGCCAAGTCGGGATGGGCAATGAAGTGAAGAACACCCTCCAACACACCGACGACGGAGTCGCGTTCGAGGACGGCGTGCTGACGCTGCGCGACGGCCGTGAGCTAGGGTGGCGCTGGTGGGGCGACCCTGACGGCACCCCGCTGCTGCGCATCCAGGGCACCCCGTCGTCCCGCCTGCAGCGGAACCCCGACCAGAGCATTCAGAGCGATCTCGGCGTTCGCTACCTGATGGCCGACCGGCCGGGCTACGGCCGTTCCACGCGCAAACCCGGCCGGGGCATCGCGGACATCGCCGATGACTACGCCGAGCTGCTCGACCACCACGGTCTGGAACATGTGCCTGCGATGGGAACAAGCGGCGGTGGTCCGCACGTGCTGGCGCTCGCGGCGCTGCATCCCGACATGCTGTCGGCCGTGACGGTGGTGGTCGGGGGGACGCCCCTGGTCGAAGACGAGGTGGCACAGCTCGTCGGGGTGAACGCCCGCGGCTACGCCCTGGCCGAGCAGGGCTGGGAGCCGCTGCACGAGTTCCTGGTCGAGGTGCGGGAGCGGCTGATCGGCGACGAGGGCATGCAGGGAGTGCTGAGCGACGCACCGCCCACCGACCGGGCAATCATGTCCGACCCGGTGTGGCAGCGGATGTCGCGCGAGAACATCGCCGAGGCGATGCGCCAGGGCGCCGAGGGCTGGACCGACGAATCATTCGCGATGCACGGCAGCTGGGATTTCGACCCGGCCGCCGTCAAGACGTCGGTCACGTGGTGGCATGGCGACGACGACAAGAACGCACCGCTTTCCGCGGCGCGTCGCGTGATCGCACAGCTTGGAAGGGTCGACTTGCGGATCTGGACCAACGAGGGCCACTTCGTGTCCCTCACCCACGACCGAGAGATCGTCCAGGAACTGCTGAACCGACCGTAGGCAGAGCACATCCCTCTCCCCTGCGGGAAGAGGGATTGTGCCTACCCCGACACGTTCACGTGGATCGTGTGGTACCCGCTCGAGCCGCTCGGATAGCTCGGCGCGCTGCTCGGGTCCTGGAGCGAGCCGGACCCGTCCGTAGCTCGCACCTTGAGGGTGTAGGCGCCATGCGAGGCGGGCGTCCAGGTGCCACGCCAAACCACCCAGGTCAGCTTCGACAGCGGCGGGTCGAAAGCCGCGGCACTCCAGGTCGAGCCGCCGTCGGTCGTGTACTCGACCTTGCTGATGCCTCGCAGGCCGGCAAACGCCACGCCGGCGACCTGGATCGCCCCGACCTTGATGATCTCGCCGTCCCCCGGGACGTCGAAACGGGCGGTCGTCTTGACCACCGCGTTGTGATCCCAACCCTGCTGCTCCCAGTAGCCGCGAGTCTCCTGGGTGACCAGGTCGATGCTGTCCAGCCACTTCGGGCCCTTCATCCCGTAGTGCCCCGGGATCAGGACGCGAGCGGGATATCCGTGGTTCATGGGAAGGGGAGCGCCGTCCAGCTCATACGCAACGAGAACCTCCGGGGCGGCCGTCACCAGGCTCAGCGGGATGCTCTCGGCGTAGCCGTCCCGCGCCTTGAAGGCCACCCAGCTCGCCTGCGCCTGCGGACCGGCCATCGTCACCAGGTCGCGCAGGGCCACGCCCTTGAAGTTGCCCGTGCTGATCTGCGGGCCGCCGACGTTGTTGCTGATGCATTCCATCGTCACGTACTCCTGCGTCGGGGGGAGGGCGCCGAGGTCGGAGAGTGACAGGCTCAGCGGCTTGTCGACCAGGCCGCCAACGCGGAGCCTCCAGCTGTGGCCGTCGACGCTGGGGTCGATGAAGTTCTTGGACACGACATAGAAGTCGCCGACCGGGGTGATCTCAGGGGAGATCCCCTGCAAGCCAGACCCAGCCGGTTTGAAGATCGCCTGGTACCAGTCTGGAAACAGCCGCAGGCCCAGGCCGCCGATGCTCACGGCGGCGATGCCTACCGGGATGGCCCCGAGGAGGCGTCGGCGCCCGAGATCGACGGCAGGCGGGCCAGTTCCGCCGTACTGCAGCACCACCGCGTAGATCGCGAAGAGGGCCGCCCAGGCCAACGGGGTCGCGGGGCCATCGTTCAGGCCCAGCATGCCGACGCCCGCGATCGGCAGCAGGATCGCGATCACCACGATCCAGCCGAGCGCCGCGAACACGAATGGCACCCAGGTCGACGTCCACCTCAAGTTCGCCACCGCCGCCGCGGCGCCGAGCACGCCCAGCGCGATGACCATCGCCACGATGAGGCCGATCTCCTCGACGACCTTGCCCGCGTGCTGCAGCGTGTCGATGAGGAAGCCGAACACGAAGCCGGGCATCAAAGAAAGGATTGGCTCGTTGAGCAGCTGCGGCAGCGGGCGCAAGCCGAGATACGCGCCGGCCCAGTACATCAGCGCCACGAGCGCCGCCCCGCCGACGCAACCCCACCCGAAGCCGCTCAGCGCCGCAGACTTTCGTGTCACCCGTGAGGTTGTACCACCGAAAGGTACGCGCGCGGTGTGAGGATTCGTCGGCTGCTGCTAGCATCCCGGTAATCGGATGCCGGCCCCGATCACCCCTGAGGACCTTTACCGTTTTCGCTGGATCGACCACGCCCGGCTGAGCCCCGATGGGGAGCGCGTCGCGTACCAGGTCGGTTGGGCGGACGCCAACGCAAGGCAGAACCGGAGCCGGATCGTGGTGCGCCGGCTGCTCGATCCCGAACCCGTCGAGCCGACCGCGGGTGTGCAGCGAGATCACTCGCCGGAATGGTCGCCTGACGGCCGCAGCCTGGCTTTCGTAAGCAGGGTCGGCGCGGCCGATCAGCTCTTCGTGCTCGACCTCACGACCAGCGGCCCCGCGCAGCAGCTCAGCGCGATCCCCGACGGCATCGGCGTCCCCCGATGGTCGCCCGACGGAAAGCGAATCGCCTTCCTCGGAGCCGTGCTGGCCGACGCAGACGCCGTCGTCGATGACCCTCGACCGCCCGAGAGCCGCGAGCAGCTTCGCCGCGCTCCGGTCGCGCGCGTGGTGCGCCGCCTCGATTACAAGCACGACGGGCGCGGGTATGTCGACGGCCGGCAGCACCACCTGTTCTCGGTGGCCGCCGCTGGCGGCGAAGTCAAGCAGCTGACCGACGGACCCTGGGACGTCAGCGACTTCGACTGGGCGCCGGATGGCTCGCGGCTGGTGGTCGCCGGCAACGCGGAGCTCGGCGCGGACCTGCAGCGCGAGCTGAACCTTTATCTGGTCGACCTCGACGCGAATCTGGTCCGTCTCGGTGGCGGCTTCTACCTGAGCTCGCCGATCTGGTCGCCGAAGGGCGACCTGATCGCTTTCATCGCGCCCAACGGCCTCGACGCGGGACTGCTCGAGCGCTTGTGGGTCGTGCCCCTTGCCGGCGGCGGGCCGCGGTGCTTGACCCCGAACTTCGACCAGGCGGTCAACGACAGCGTCATCAATGACATGCGAGCGGGCCACGCGACGCGGGTCACCTGGTCGGCCGATGGCGACCGCATCTATTTCCCCGCCAGCGGATCCGGAGTGACTTCGATCCAGTCGGTGGATCTCGAGGGCAACCTTCGTGAAGAGGCCGGCGGGCAACGCCGGATCTACGACTTCGACGTGGCCAAGGGCATGCTTGTCTTCTGCGCTTCGGACCCGACCCAGCCCGGCGAGCTTTACATGCTCACGCAGGGCGCGGAGGCGAGGGTCACCGATATGAACCCGTGGCTGCACGACCGCTACGTGGCGCAGCCCGAGCAGGAGTACTTCACCGCGCCGGACGGGTGGAAGCTCGAAGGTTGGGTGCTCAAGCCGCCCGGCTTCGACCCGAGTCGCCTCCACCCGACCGTGCTGGAGATTCACGGCGGCCCGCACGCCCAGTACGGCTGGTCGTTCTTCCACGAGCTGCAGATCCTGGCCGGGATGGGCTACGTCGTCTTCTACATGAACCCACGCGGTTCCGACGGATACGGCGAGCGCTTCCGCCGCGACGTCGTGCGGGACTGGGCGGGCCGAGACTACCTCGACATCATGTCGTCGCTCGATCAGATGATCGAGCGCGCCGGCTACATCGATGCGAACCGGCTCGGCGTCGGTGGCGGCTCTTACGGCGGCTACATGACCAACTGGATCATCGGCCAGACCAACCGTTTCTCGGCTGCGGTCTCGATGCGCTCGATCTCCAACCTCGTCAGCGAGTACTCGCAGCACGACATCGTGCTGTGGGGGGTCCTGCAGCTTGGCCCGCCACCCTGGCCGAACCTGGACGAGCTGTGGCGCCGTTCGCCGATCCGCTACGTGCAGAACATGAAGACGCCGCTGTTGCTGACCGCAGGAGAGATGGATCTCCGGTGCGCGATGTCGCAGTCGGAGGAGCTGTTCGGCGCAATGCGGCTGCTCGGCAAGACTGTCGAGCTGGTGCGGTTCCCGGAGGAGTCGCACGACCTGTCGCGCAACGGCCGTCCTGACCGTCGCGTGGAGAGGTTGCGGCGGATCGCCGGCTGGTACGCCCGCCACCTCGGCACCGCGGCGGTCGACCGTCCCGCGCAAGAGGAGGCGACGCAGATCCTGCCCGTCCCCTCGGAGGCGCCTCACGTGTGGGCGAAGACCGTCGCGATCGCCAATCGGGCCGAGGCCGCGGAAGCTGAGGTGATCCAGCCGACTGTCCCCGACGACGCCACCGCGGAAGCGCCGATCATCCAGCCCGAGGCGCTGCCGGACCTGCCTGGCCCGGGCGAGCGTGAGGGCGAGATAGCGGCCGGGGCGGCGCCAGAAACTGTGGGGGCCGAATCCGAGCCCGTGGTTGCCGAGACGACCCCGGAGCAAGAGCCCGAAACGGTGACCGCAGAGTCGACCCACGAGCCGGAACCGGAGCCAGTCGAGGCGGAATCGACCTCTGAGCCGGAGCCTGTAAGTGAGCCCGAACCCGAGCGTGAACCTGCAAAGGAGCCTGAACCGGAGCCAGAGCCGGCGATCGAGACGACGCTGGAAGCGAAACCTGAACCCGAGGCTGAACCTGAGCCGGTCGAGCTCGTTTCGGCGATCAACGAGCCCATGCTGTCCGCCTTCGAAGAGCCGGATTCCTTCGACGAGCCGGCGCCCGCGCCGGCCCAAGAGCCGGAGCCTCAGCCAGAACCGGCGCCTGAGCGTGCGTTCGCCGAGGCTTTCGCGACGCCTTCCACCCCGGAACCCGAGCCCGACCATGTGACGGCCGGCGCCTTCGGCGAACCCGCTGCCGAGAAGGCCGGTGTCCCGGACGTGAGTGCGACCCTGGAGGCGTGGCCTTCGGGTGCACCGCCGGCCGCACCCCACAATGGGGCGCCCGCCGAGGCCGGATCCTTCGAGGA
>WNGI01001500.1_pt1 | contig 34401 bp, 26 predicted proteins | sample 5400621 | NCBI WGS metagenome assembly WNGI01 (sample SAMN13153374, study PRJNA577476) | soil metagenome | isolation source: 20 cm soil or saprolite under Garry oak tree replicate 1 | place: USA:California | collected 2016-06-15
AATCTGGAGAGGCGGGTCCTAATTTTGCGGGCGGAGGCAGGGACGGTTACCTGGAGCTTCAATTGCGCGCGGGCCACTTTGCGGGATGACTGCCGAGCGGCATCGCCGGCCGCGCCCAGAATGCCGGCGTTTTTGACAGCACGGCCGAATGGCTGACCGACAGCAACGGACCGAATCCCGAGGGCACCTCTTCCACAAATGATCCGATGGCGTCGGCTTTAAGATCCTCGGTCTTGAAGCCATTGGCGACGCGGCCGAGATTCCATAGCCATCGCCCGGTCTGGGCCAGCGACACGCGGACATGCCAGCTACCGCCTTCGACCGACTGGCGCGCCCGCGCCATCATCGCGCCGAACGCCATCAGATAGCCCGTGGCATGATCGAGCATTTGCGCCGGCAATTCCTTCGGCCCATCGACGCCGGCGGCCAGCCCTTCGGCATGGTTGAAACCGGTCGCGGTCTGCACCAGCGAATCGAACCCGCGGCGCTCCGCCCACGGCCCGGCATGGCCATAGGCCGACAGCGACACGTAGACGATGCCGGGACTGATCCGCGCCGCGTCCTGGGGCGCGAAACCGAGGCTCGCAAGCGCGCGCGGACGATAGCCTTGCGAGAAAATATCCGCACTGGCCAGGAGATCGCGCAATACGCCCCTCCCCTGTTCGCTCTTGAGTTCAGCAAAACTCGTCAGCTTGCCCCGGCCGGTATCAATGGTGAGCCATGGAATCGCCGGCAGATCGGGACCGGAGATCAGTAGCACGTCGGCACCATGGACGGCGAGCGTACGGCCGGCGACGGGACCGGCGATCACCCGCGAAAGGTCGAGCACGCGGACGCCTTCGAGCGGACGGTCGCCCGCGGACCAGGGTTTTGGGGCGGCATCGCCGATTTTCTCGATCGAGATCAGCGGCAGTGCGGCCAGTGCCTTGGCGTGAGGCAGATCAGACCATTCGTCGTGCGAGCGCATCAGCGCGACGACGCAGCCGCCGGCATAGGCCGCGGTCTCGAAGGCTTCGCCGTCCCACTGCATCAGCGCGGCCTGAACCTCGTCGCGTTCCGGCTTGCAGTTCAACACCTTGCAGACGGCGTCGCGGTGATGCCTGAAATTGGTGTGCAGTCGCACGAAGCGCTGGTCGCGGGTCCTGTAGATGCCAGCGATCGCGTCCCAGGCCGGCGGAGGCGGTTTGCCTTCGACGCGCAGGTAACGCTCGCTGCGGCATTCGACAACGGCATGACGCATATCGACCGCGACATTCTGCGATTGCTCCGCGCGCAATTTCCAGATCTGCGCGGCAGCAAGTCCAGCCGCCGCAATGCTGGCTTGCGCCGCGGCGGCGACGCGAAACGATGACGGCAGTTGCGGTTCTTCTCCCGTCAGCGTGACGGCGTCGAGCGCGGCAAGGTCGCCGCCGGCCAATGTCCAGAGATCGGCCAGAATTTCCCTGGGGCTTTGCATGAGCGTCACTCTTGCCTAACGTTCAAAAGCTCTGCCTTGGAGCCTGTTCGGTTCTGATTGCATCAGAACCGGGCTCTACTTTTTGCTTTGACGCGCTTTCCTCTCAAACCGGTACCCAGTTTGCTCGAAAACGCTATGGCATGGAAGGACTTGCAATGGCTGCCATCGATCCCTTGACCGCCGGGGGCGTCCTGCTTGCGACTGCCGCAACCGATGCGGTCTATGTCATGTTCACCTCTGCCGTGGTGGCGCGCAAGCGCGTGCCGGCGGCGACCTGGAGCAGCATATGGTATCTGCTCTCGTCCTACGCCGTGATCAGCTATACCGAAAACTGGATCTACGTCGCCTTCGCGGCTCTTGGTTCGTGGGTGGGCGCATTTGTAACGATCACCTACTTGCATCGGCCACCCGGCGGTCCGCCGATCGGTGCCGCGCCTGAGTAGATTCACACTCATTGCGAAGGAGCCAACGGGTCGCGCGAACGCGCGCCCGATGACAGGCTCCGCGACGAAGCAATCCATCCTTCCTTTACGCGGCGAGATGGATTGCTTCGCTTCGCTCGCAATGACGTGGAAAATTCTATGTCTCCGAAAATTTCATGTCTCCGCGATCTCGCGGCGCCTTTCGCCCGAGGTTTTGCAAGAACGTTCGCCCCGAGAAATCAGAGGGCGCAGGGAATGCCGGGCGCGCAATGCACCCGCAGCCTCGTGTGTGATAAAAGTAAACACACGAGCATAGTCACCACGGTCACACCGGAACGACCCGGCATTCCCCGCGCAATGGTTTTACGGCTTACTTCGCGCTCTCCCCGGTGACCACGCTTTTTGACACCGTCATCTGCGCTTCTTATCGCAGACTTGACGCCAACGATTGGGGCGTCAGAACGACACGACTTCGCCGTCCGCGTCAGCACCATTCGTCAAGTGCGCTGCCCGCGTCCACCGCATCCAGCCCCGCGTTGATGACGTTGCGCAACGCCCCTCTTGTCGAGACCGGACGGGGCGAATCAGTGAACTGATTTGGGTCGGGAGAAAACAGAAATATTTTTGCAAATGGGGCTTGACACGACTTCGGAAAAACAGAAGTGATTTGCCCGTCAGGCAATCTGATGGTTCTTGCGACCTGAGCGGACATCGCCCAAATGGGCACCACCCGGCTTTGGGCTGCAACCGGAAATGCTGTCAAGATAGCTTAACTTTGTCGAGAAACGGTTTCCAGGAGAACGCCTCACTGTTGGCCTCGTCAAAATAGCCATCCTCCAAAAGCTTGCCTACACATTTGAAGTATTCACAAAGGAATGACGCATCGGGCAATTGGTAGACGTGCTCATTCGGGACCCACAAACCAAATTTTTTGGCGGAGACAAGTGCGGACAGGATCGCAGGTCTTAGATCACGTACATTGTCCGGCCATCCTGACAACGCGGTCCGAGCTTTGATGTTGTCTGAAAGACTGCGAAATTTGGAGCCGAGGCTTCGGAGCTCGAAGGCTTTTTTTTCGTCCGACTGCCGGCTTAGCCATTCCAATGAAACGCCAATTACGATTCCGGTCAAAAAGACCAACGCAAATTTGAACCAGCGCTGTTGGCCCAGTGCGAGGAGATTGTTAAAAACGGTCGAGGCCATGGCATCAGCAAAAATCGTCGTGGCCATGCCGTTGGAATCGGAGAGAATGTTTTCCTTCAGCCATTTGTCGAGGATAGGCGTGATCAGCGGGATCAGCAGAAGACCCCAAATCCCAAACAGAAACTGTTTAAGCCATTTTGACATCGAGCCTTATTGGTTAGCACGTTCGTGACCGCTAGGCAGCCCCGCGGGGCTAAACCCGGAATGACAGGGTGTGGGCCGCGACCCTTCGCTCACGGTGACTGTCAATGAAAATCCCTTGATGGCGGCAGGATGCGCACGTTGCGCGGATGGCGGATTTTCTGGGCCGGATTGTCCGGGTGCCGGCGCCGGTCGTCGTGCAGCGGTTCGACCAGCGCGGGACCTGCCGGCACGACATGCTTTCGGCTGAGCGCGTCGTTGGCAAGATTCACCAGGTCATGCGAGCGGTCGAACAATCGCTGGGCGACCAGATGCGTCACCTGTTCGGGGCTACTCTGGATATAGCCCTCGACCAGAACCAGCCGCGCACCCATCACCTCCTTGCGGTAGCGTTCCATGACCTTCGGCCACACCACGATGTTGGCGATGCCGGTTTCGTCCTCCAGCGTCATGAAGACGACGCCCTTGGCGCTGCCCGGACGCTGCCGCACCAGCACCACGCCGGCGCACCGGACATATTGCTTGTCGCGCTCATGACAGACGCTTGGGCAGGCGATGACGCCTTCTTTGGCAAACATCGGCCGCAAGAATTCCATCGGGTGGCCCTTCAGCGACAGCCGGATGGTCTGATAGTCCGCAACCACCTGTTCCGGCAGCGGCATCTGCGGCAGGGGTTTTGCATTCTCGTCGGGCTGCTCGCGTGCGGCGGCAATTTCGAACAGCGGCAGCGGCACGTCATCGGGCAGACGCCGCACCGCCCAAAGTGCCGCGCGGCGGTCAAGCCCGATGGAGCGAAACGCATCGGCGTCCGCCAACAGGATCAGCGCGCGCTTGGGAAGCGCGGTGTCGCGGGCGAAATCTTCCAGCGAGGTAAAGGGGCGGCGGTTGCGCGCGGCGACGATGCGCTCGGCCCAGTCGTTCATCCCTCCACCGTCATTCCGGGGCACGCGAAGCGTGAACCCGGAATCTCGAGATTCCGGGTTCGTCGCTGCCGCGACGCCCCGGAATGACGCCTGGATGCGCTTCAGCTTCTCCTCATCAGGATCGGCCCATCTGAAGCCGTCGATCTGGCGAAAGCCGAGCCGCACGGCGTGATACTTGCCGCTTTTCTCCTCCAGCGTATTCTGCGCATAGCTGAAGGATACGTCGATCTCGCGCACCTCGACGCCGTTCTTGCGGGCATCGCCGACGATCTGCGCCGGGGCGTAAAAGCCCATCGGCTGCGAATTCAACAACCCGCAGCAAAACGCGTCGGGATGGAAATGCTTCAACCATGACGAGACATAGACAAGTTGCGCAAAACTCGCGGCATGGCTTTCCGGGAAACCGTAAGAGCCAAATCCCTTGATCTGGTCGAAGCAGCTTTTCGCGAATTCGGGATCGTAGCCGCGCGCGATCATGTTGTTGATCCCTGGAACAGCGGCACGCCGAGGGTCTTGTGCAGGACCTTGTACAACTCATCCTTTTCGCCGTGCTGAGGCGACGGCGATGGATAGCTCACCTTCTCCTGGCGATTCCGCCGCCGCAGATAGGGATGCACCATGTCGCCCTGGATCGGACCCGGCCGCACGATCGCGACTTCGATGACGAGATCGTAGAATTTCCGCGGCTTCAGCCGCGGCAGCATGTTCATCTGCGCACGGCTTTCGACCTGGAACACGCCCAGCGATTCGCCCCTTTGCAGCATTTGATAAACTTCGTCGTCATCGACCGATTTGATATCGGCGAGCTCATAACGCTCGCCTTTATGATCCGCGATCAGGTCAAAACATTTGCGGATGCAGGTCAGCATGCCCAGCGCCAGCACATCGACCTTCATCATGTTCAGCGCATCGACATCGTCCTTGTCCCATTCGATGAAGGTGCGGTCATCCATCGCGGCATTGCCGATCGGCACGTAAGTATCGAGCCGATCCTGCGTCAGCACATAGCCGCCGACATGCTGCGACAAGTGCCGCGGGAATTCGATCAGTTCGCTCGCCAGCGCGACGGCCAGTTCGACCATCGAATTTTTGGGATCGAGCCCCGCCTGCCTGACCTGCATGTCGTCGAGGCCGTCGCCCCAGCTTCCCCACACCGTATCGGCCAGCGCCGCCGTCACGTCTTCCGTCAGCCCCAGCGCCTTCCCGACATCGCGGATGGCGCTGCGCGGCCGATAGTGAATCACGGTTGCGATGACGGCGGCGCGGTGACGGCCATATCTCCGGTAGACATACTGCATCACCTCCTCGCGCCGCGAATGCTCGAAATCGACGTCGATGTCGGGCGGCTCCAGCCGTTCCTTGGAAATGAAGCGCTCGAACAGCAGATCGATCTTGGTCGGATCGACGGAAGTAATGCCGAGCACGTAGCACACGGCCGAGTTCGCCGCCGAACCCCGGCCCTGGCAGAGGATTTTTTGCCCGCGCGCGTAGCGAACGATGTCGTGCACGGTGAGAAAATAATGCGCGTATTTGAGTTTTCGGATCAGGCGCAGTTCCTTGTGCAGAACCTTCCTGGTCTTGGGTGAAATCCGGACCGGGAATCTTTCGTGCGCACCCTGCCAGGTCAGATCCTCCAGATGACGTTGCGCGGTCTTGCCCGGCGGCACCGGCTCGTCGGGATACTGGTATTTGAGCTGAGCAAGCGAGAACGTGATGCGGCCTGCAAACCGCATGGTTTCCGCCACCGCCTCCGGCACATCGCGAAACAGCCGTGCCATTTCATCGGCAGGCTTGAGATAGCGCTCCGCATTGGCTTCAAGACGCTTGCCGATGGTCTCGATGGTCATCTTCTCGCGAATGCAGGTCAAAACATCCTGCAAGGGGCGGCGCGCGGGATGGTGATACAGCACCTCGTTGGTCGCCAACAGCGGCACGCCGGCGGCCGCGGCAATGCGCTGCAGCCGCACCAGCCGGCGCCTGTCATCGCCGCGGTACAAAAGGCTCGCCGCGAGCCACACGCCATCGGCGCGGCTGCGCTGCAACTGACCGAGAACATCAAGCGCTTTCGCCGTCTCGAAGCGATGCGGCAGCATCACGGCCACAAGCTGACCTTCGGCGAATTCCAGGAGGTCGTCGAGATCAAGATGACATTCGCCCTTTTCGGTATCCTCGCCTCGCTTGCCGCGGGTGAGCAGCTGGCATAGCCGGCCGTAAGCGGCGCGGTCGCGCGGATAGACCAGAATGTCCGGCGTGCCGTCCATGAAGACGAGGCGCGAACCGATCAGAAGTTTTGGCTTGAATTTTACCTTGGGATTTTCGAGCTCCACGTAAGCACGGACGACGCCGGCCAGCGTGTTATGGTCGGCAATGCCGATGACGGGAAGACGCAGCTCGCCCGCCTCATGCACGTAATCCTGCGGATGCGATCCGCCGCGCAGGAACGAAAAATTCGTCGTGATTCCGATCTCCGCATAGGCCGGGGTAGTCATGCGAACAATCCGTGCATGAACCAGTTCGGCTGAACCGTCTTGTTTTCTTGCTGTTCGATCTCGCGATCATAAAGCCCGTCGCGATACAGCCAGAACCGCAAGCCGGCCTCATCCTCGACGCGGAAATAATCGCGCGTCAGCATCTCTCCTTCCGGGCGCCACCACTCCATGGCGACGCGCTCGGGACCTTCGGCGCGGACCACGGCGTGGGTGGCGCGACGCCAGACAAACCGGGCGGGCGGGCCATCCGGCACCTGCGCGATGACTTTGATCTGTTCCGGCCGCTCGAACAGCCGCAACGGCCGCAACGGCGGCTCCCCCTCCACGCGTGCCGGCCAGACCGCATGGGTAGCAGCGGTCAGGCGATGCTGCGCCGGCACCGCCAGCACCGCGCGCTCCGGAATATGGGTGTCCTGCGGCAGATGCACGACCACGCGCCGTCCGCCGATGCGCGCGGCGATACGGTCGATCAGGGCCGCCAGCTCGTCATTGTCGTGCACATTGGCATCGAGATCGCGCTGCTGCTGCACGACGATTTCGGTGCGGCTAGCGGACAGGCGAATGAGATCGAACCCGAAGCCGGGATCGAGCGGATCGCTCAAAGCATCAAGCCGTTCGCGAAACAGGCGGTCGATCACCTCAGCTCGGGTCGCGGGTTGTCCGGTGTCGACAATGATGGTGCGAACCGCGCCATCGGTGCGGAAGAAACGGGCCTCCAGCCGCCGCGCGCCCTTGCCTTGCTGCGCCATCGCCAGAACCAGCATCCCGGCCAGGCGGGATAATGTCGCCGATATCACCACGTCCGTCGCCACCGGATCGGCGAAACGCTTCTCCACGATGTAATCCGGCAGCGGCTTGCGCGGGCTGATCGGCGCATCGTCCTGCCCAAGCGCGTGTTCCAGCAAGGTCGTGAAGCCGGCGCCGAATCTTGCCGTGATTTCATGGCGCGCGCGGGAGGCGACATCGCCGATGGTTTTCAGCCCGGCGCGGCTTGACCGCATCGGCTTCCTCACCGTCGCGGACGATGCGGCCATGGGCATGACGGGTGATCGTCCGTGCGCATACCGAGGTGCCGGCGATGGCGGCGCTGACGGCAAAACCTTGCGCGGTCAACACATCACACATCAGCCGCATCATTGCGGCCTCGCCGCCGAACAAATGGGCGCAGCCGGTGATGTCGAGAAACAGGCCATGCGGGGAATCAAGCGCGACCAGGGGCGTGAAGCGGTCGCACCATTCGGCGATGTCATTGAGTGTCTTGGCGTCGGAAACTTCATCGGCATCGAACACCCTTAATTGCGGGCAGATGGCGCGGGCATTGGCAAGCGGCAGGCCGACCTCAAGACCAAGACGCGCGGCCGCGTCGTCGAGCGCAAAAATTTGCAGCGCATTGTTTTGCTTGGCGACGACAATGCTGGGATGCTCACCAGAGTTTTGGTTATTAGCCAGCGCGGCGTTGCCGCGCGCGAACTGGCGTTTGATGCGGTCGATGGGCAGGCGCGGCAGCCATAGGCTGAGGATACGCCTCCGGTTTACTGAAAAGGCACTCATCACATTTCCATTCCATGATCCACCGCCCGACAGGGCCATGACGGTTGCGGACAAGCTGCGCGTCGAACACCGGCGCGCCCCATGTGCTGCAAGCCGCCGCAGGCATTAAAGGTGCGGGCGGCGGCGAATGCGCCACGCGCACGATCCATCTTGTCTCCGCTGTCGAGGGTTGTGGCTCCGCCGCCAGGCGCAACAACAGGCCGGTGACGCCCGACGCCTGCGCCGCCAGCGTCAGCTTGCGGCTGGCGACGAGATCGAGCTGTCGCGCTTGCCCCCAGACTTCCAGCACGACGGCGCCGAGCGCATCGCAGGCGAGCGCATCGGCGGCGGTCCGCAACGCGGTGTCCACATCGGCCGCGCGCACCGTCACCAACAGGCGCGGATCGAGGCCGAGTTCGGCTAGCCCGCTCATCGACAGCGCGCCCGATTCAATCTCGGCAAAATCCTGACGCACCCAAACCAGCGGCCGCCGTGCCGCCACCCGCCCCGCAAGGCCCGCGACAAAACCGGTCGCCGCGGCACTTTGCCGGCCTGCATCGGTGAATACCTCGTGCATCGCACCCACGGCGAGACCGCCCTGCAGCGTCGCATCGGCGTCGGCATGCCCGAGCGCCACCCTGCCAGGCGCGCAGGCGTCGCCATGCGTCTCGATGCGCTCGATGCTGCCGCGCAAAGTCGCAAGCGTGCTCGTGCGTGCGGCGCATAATCCGCCAAAGTGTGAGCGGTTTGGCGACAAGATCATGCGCTTTTCCTAAAATGAGAGCGCGATCCGGCGCAAAACCGGTTTCCACTTTTGCTGATCGCGCTCTCGCATTGCGCTTCCCAGAAGATGTTGGGCCGTTGCAGGTTCTCTAAGGTAAACCTGCAGCCAGCTCATTTGTTCATGATATGTTCTAATATAAAGCTAACATCACCCAAGGAGTCAATCCTGTCAGGCGGCTATGATTTTCGTGAGGAATCCCAATGGGATCGAAGGAACCTTCGGCGGCCTGCCGGCATTGAGCCCTCACTCGCCGCAATTGCCATCCCAACCGGCGACTGGAAACGCCCATGACAACGGCGGCACGCATGTCCGGCCTCAGCCTCAAGACCCTGCGCGAAGAAGCCGGCCAGTGCCGCGCCTGTCATCTCTGGAAGCCTGCGACGCAGACCGTGTTCGGCGAAGGCCCGCAGAATGCGCAGATGATGCTGGTCGGCGAGCAGCCCGGCGACAAGGAAGACCTTGCCGGCAAGCCGTTCGTGGGACCGGCAGGGCTGATGCTCGACCGCGCGCTGGAACAAGCCGGCATCGATCGCAGGAAGGTCTATGTCACCAATGCCGTAAAACATTTCAAATTCGTGCGGCGCGGAAAAATCCGTCTGCATCAGAAGCCGAATACGGCGGAGATCAAGGCGTGCCGGCAATGGTACGAACGCGAACTGGCCGCGATCAAGCCAGTGCTGGTGGTGGCAATGGGCGCCACTGCCGCACAAGGCGTGTTCGGAAAAATCACGCCGATCAACAAAAATCGCGGACGCCTGATCGATCTCGATGACGGGATCAGGGCATTGGTGACGGTGCATCCGTCGTATCTGTTGCGGCTGCCCGATGCCGAGTCCAGGACGCGCGAATATGCGCGCTTCGTCGACGATTTCAGGATTGCCGCGGCGGCGTTGAGAAAATCCGCGCGCGCAGCGTAGGTGAACTTGTCATCCCCGCGCAACGGCTTTGCCGTTGTCGCTGGAGGTGCGAGCTCTTGCCAGCCTCGACGGATGACAAGGAAAGTGCAAGCTTCCATCCTTCGAGACGCGCGCAAAGTGTGCGCGCTCCTCAGGATGACGGTTGGTACGTGGCATGTGTCGCCGGCGATAACCAAGCCGCCGGCGATGCTTCTCTCAGGCCGCGGCCTCGAGATTCACGGAAGCTTCCGCGAGCGACGTCAGCGCCTCGTCGGTCTTCCTCTCCTCCTGGAGCGTCTGATCGAGCAGCCGAACCGCGTCCTTGATGCCGAGCTGAAGCGCCCATTGCTTCAGCGTGCCGTATCGAGCGATTTCATAATGCTCGACGGCCTGCGCCGCGGCAACCATGCCGGCGTCGAGCGCCTCGGTACCCTTGTACTCTTCCATGATCTCCTTGCCCTCGTCGAGGATGCCCTGGATCGCCTCGCAGGTTTTGCCGCGCGCCGGTTTGTCGATCAATTCGAAAACCCGCTCAAGGCGCTCGACCTGGCCTTCGGTCTCGCGGTGATGCTTTTCGAATGCCGCGCGCAGCTGGTCGGAATGGGCGGCCTTCGCCATCTTCGGCAGCGCCTTTAGAATCTGCTTTTCGGCGTAATAGATATCTTTCAGCGTATCGAGGAAGAGGTCGTTGAGATTTTTGTCTTTCGCCGACATGTGGCACTCCGTTTGGCAAGAGCAGACAGGGGACGTTCTGGGTCTCAACGCCACCTGATGTGCAATGTTCCGGCAATGGCAAAAGGACGCACGCTAGCGGCTACTTTGGATCATCTATGGCCAGCTTGCGCACACCAAACCGCCGGAAGAGATCCGGTAACGGCGATCGCCAGCCTCAGGCCGCCAGTGTATTTTCGACCAGCTTGATCCAGTACGACGTGCCGTAAACGATCGCATCGTCGTTGAAATTATAGGCGGGATGATGCAGGCCGGCGCTGTTGCCGTTGCCGCAAAAGATGAACGCACCCGGCCGCTGTTCCAGCATATAGGCGAAATCCTCGGCGCCCATCAAAGGCGGCGTTTCGTGCACGTTGGCATCGCCGGCAATTTCCTTCGCCACCTGGGTTGCGACCTCGGTCTGCGAGGCATGGTTGACCACGACAGGATAGCAGCGCTCGTATTCCAGGTCGATCCTGGCGCCCGTCATCTGCGCAACGCCTGCCACAACCTCACGGACCCGCTTCTCGACGAGCTCCCGCACTTTCTCCGTCAGCGTACGCACGGTGCCCCTGAGGTCAGCGGTTTGCGGGATCACGTTACGTGCGTTGCCGGCGTGGAATTCACACATCGAAATGACCGCAGATTCCAGCGGATCGATGCTGCGCGACACGATGGACTGCAGGGCCGTGATCAGTTGGGCGCCGACCAGGACGGAATCGATGCATTTGTGCGGACGCGCCGCATGTCCGCCGAGCCCCTCGATCCGGATGTCGATGGCATCGGTCGCGGCCATGATCGGACCGGAGCGGATCGCGAACGAGCCGACCGGAATTCCCGGATAATTATGCATGCCGTAGACCTGGTCGACGGCAAAGCGGTCCATCAGCCCGTCCTTGATCATGGCGGCTGCCCCAGCGCCGCCCTCTTCCGCCGGCTGAAAGATCACAACCGCGTCGCCCGCGAAATTCCGCGTCTCGGCGAGATAGCGGGCCGCGCCGAGCAGCATCGCCGTATGCCCGTCATGGCCGCAGGCGTGCATCCTGCCCGGCGTCCTGGAGGCGTAAGCGAGATTTGTGGCCTCCTCGATCGGTAGCGCGTCCATATCGGCGCGCAGCCCGATCACCCTGATGTCGCCTTTGGGCGCAGGCTGGCGGCCCTTGATGACGCCGACAACGCCGGTACGGCCGAGACCCGTGGCGACTTCGTCGCAGCCGAATTCCCGCAACCGTTCCGCCACGAATGCCGCAGTGCGGTGCACGTCGTACAGCAATTCCGGATGTTGGTGGATATCCCGGCGCCAAGCCTGGATGTCGGGTTGCAGATCGGCGACGCGGTTGACGATGGGCATGGCAATTCTCGGTTACGGGTTTGAGCGTTTTATGATCTCTAGCACGCACCCGCGATCCGCCCAATACTCCCGCGCGGCAGCAGCCGAACTCTCAGCCATGCCTCCCGAACAGGTGTCGGCTATGTCCCCGAACGGAACGCTTGTCCTGGGCATCGGCGTCTGACTGAATAAAACCAGGCAAGACGTCATTCGCAGCATGAAGCCGGGCATGACGACACATGATGGATCGGGCGGAAACTCAAAAAATGCCGAAACGGCTGGAAGGTGATTTCGACTACATCGTCGTCGGCGCGGGCACCGCGGGCTGCATTGTCGCCAACCGGCTGTCGGCCGACCCCAGGAAGCGCGTGCTGATCCTGGAGGCCGGCGGCAGCGACAACTGGATCTGGTTTCACATCCCGGTCGGCTATCTGTTCGCGATCGGTAATCCGCGTTCGGACTGGATGTTCAGGACCGAGCCGGAAGCCGGTCTGAACGGCCGCTCGCTGGCCTATCCCCGCGGCAAGGTGATCGGCGGTTCATCCGCCATCAACGCCATGATCTCGATGCGCGGCCAAGCCGCCGATTACGACCACTGGCGGCAGCTTGGCCTTGGCGGCTGGGGTTGGGACGACGTCAAGCCGGCGTTCCGGCACCTGGAGGATCATTTTCTGGGCGAAAGCGAGCAACATGGCACCGGCGGCGGCTGGCGGATCGAAGCGCCGCGGCTGTCCTGGACAATCCTGGACGCCGTCGGCAAAGCCGCGGAAGAGATGGGCGTTCCAAAAATTCCGGATTTCAATACCGGCGACAATGAGGGCGTCAGCTATTTCCACGTCAACCAGAAGCGCGGACGCCGCTGGTCTTCCGCGCGCGGTTTTCTGAAGCCCGCGCTGAGGCGGCCCAATCTTCGCCTCGAGAAAGACGTGCTGGTGGATCGGCTGATCATCGAGCAGGGGCGCGCCGCCGGGGTGCGCTTCATTCAGGCAGGCGAAGTCGCCGAGGCCCGCGCCAGGGGCGAGGTGATCCTGTGCGCCGGCTCGATCGGATCGATTCAAGTGTTGCACCGATCGGGCATCGGCCCGGCCGATTGGCTCGCGCCGCTTGGGATCGAGACCGTGCTCGACCGCCAAGGCGTCGGCCGCAATCTGCAGGACCATCTGCAGCAGCGTGCGATCTACAAGGTCACGGGCGTGCGCACGCTCAACGAGACCTATTATTCGCTGCTGAGGCGCGGCCTGATGGGCCTCGATTACGCATTCCGCCGCCGTGGGCCGCTGACCATGGCGCCGTCGCAGCTTGGCATTTTCACCCGATCGGACCAGCGCCGCGAGCGCGCCAATATCCAGTTCCACGTTCAGCCGCTGTCACTGGACAAGTTCGGCGATCCGCTGCACCGCTTTCCGGCGATCACGGTGAGCGCATGCAATTTGCAGCCGACCTCGCGCGGCACCGTGCGCATTCGCTCGGCCCAGGCCGACGAGGCGCCTTCGATCGCGCCGAATTATCTATCGACCGCCGAGGACCGTCAGGTTGCCGCCGATGCCATCCGCACCACGCGGCGGCTGATGAAGCAGCCGGCGCTGGCGCGCTATCGCCCCGAAGAATTTCTGCCAGGCCCTGAGGTGGGCGATGATGACGCGTCGCTGGCCAAAGCCGCCGGCGACATCGGCACCACGATCTTTCATCCCGTGGGTACGGCCAAGATGGGCACGGCCAACGATCCGGTGGCGGTCGTCGATCGACGGTTGCGTCTTTATGGCGTTGCCGGACTTCGCGTGGTCGACGCCTCGGTGATGCCGACAATAACTTCCGGGAACACCAACACGCCGACCGCGATGATCGCCGAAAAGGGCGCGACGATGATTCTCGAGGATTCGCGGTAGAACACGATCGCTGGACGAACGAAGCTGCTCGTCCGTCAAGCCGATTTGCGGATGGCGTTGTCGACCAGCGTCTTGCCCAGCGACCAGATCGCGCCGGGAACCTTGTGGCTGGAGGCGATGACGGAATCGAACGCCGTCTCGATCCAGCTGCAATCCTCCTCGGTGATGGTCAGCGGCGGCAACAGCTTGATGGTGTGGCTGCCGTGGCCCGATACCTGGGTCAGAATCTTGTGGTCCTTGAACAGCGGCACCGTAATGAGTTGGCAGAACAGACCCTTGTTGGCTGTTTCCAACACATTCCATGATGCCTTCAGGCGCAGCGATTTCGGCGGGCCGAACTCTACGCCGATCATCAACCCCTTGCCGCGAACCTCCTTGAGCAATTCATACCCGGGGACCATTCGGGTCAGCGCCAGCCGAAGCTCGGCGCCGCGCTTGGCCGCCGCCTCGACCAGTTTTTCGGACTCGAGCACCTCAAGCGTTGCAATGCCGGCGGCCATCGCGAGATCGTTTTTCGCAAACGTCGAACCATGCACAACCGCGCGGTCCATTTGATTGAAGATCTTGTCGAACACGCTCTTGCGGGTGAGCAGCGCGCCGACCGGCACATGACCGCCTGACAGGGCCTTGGCGAGCAGCACCATGTCGGGTTCGACGTTCCAGTGTTCCACCGCGAGGAACCGCCCGGTTCGTCCCATGCCGGTCTGAATTTCGTCAGCGACCATCAAGGTGCCGTACTTGCGGCATAGCGCGGCTGCACCCGGCAGAAACTCATCGGTGGGCATATTGACGCCCTTGCCCTGGATCGGCTCGACGATAAAGGCGGCAACCTGGCGCGACGACAGCGCCTGTTCCAGCGCGGCCAGGTCGTTGAAGGGGATAGATGCGCACCCGGGTAGCAGGGGCTCGAATCCGACACGGAAGTTTGGATCGTCGGTGAGCGAAAGCGCGCCATAGGACAATCCGTGGAACGCATGCGCGCAGTACACGATGCCCGGCCGGCCGGTGGCGCCGCGTGCGAATTTAATCGCAGCTTCGACACATTCTGCCCCAGAATTCGCAAAAAAGACCTTGTCCAGGTACGGGACGTATTTCAGCAGGCGTTCGGCCAATACTCCCGCCAGCGTGGACACATCGAGTTGCACGAGATTGGGCAGATCGCTATCGAGGACGCTCTTCAACGCCTGACGTAGCGCCGGATGGTTCCGGCCAATCGCAAAAACGCCAAAACCGCTCAGTAGATCGAGATAGCGGACGCCGTCGCGATCGAACAGGTACTGCCCTTGACCCTTCTGGAAGCCGACGTCGTAACCAATCGTCTTCAGGACCCGTACAAGTTGCTCATTCAAGTAGCGCGCATGCATGGAACTGCGCTGGGACTGGCGGTCCACAAACATCTCGGAAACGTCTAGATTGGAATATAGCATCAGTTACATACGTCGGTTGATGGCCATTTCGTCAACTGAAAACAGTCAACGCTGCGGCGTTTTGCCCTCGATCGGATCATCTACTTAAGCATAGGTTTGACCCATGTTGCACTGCCCACGAAATGTCATGCGCACAGTAACATATTCCGGATTGTTTTTGGCGACAGGCTTTGCGTCGGCCCTGGCGGCGGATCCCACCGGCGATTGGAGGGTGGCGGACGGCGTCGCCAATATCCGGGTCGCAGAATGCAACGGCAGCATGTGGGGCGCGGTTGCATGGGAGAAAACGCCGGGCGGCCGCGACAAGAACAATCCGGATGTTTCAAAACAGAACAGAGCGACCTTGGGAATGCCCATCCTGATCGATATGAAGAGGAAGCCTGGCGTCGATCAATGGCAGGGCCAAGTCTATAACGCCAAGGACGGACAGTTCTACAGCTCAACGATCAGGCCGATCGGGTCCGATCAACTGGAGATACAGGGCTGCGTATTGGGCTTTCTCTGTGGCGGTGAAACCTGGACCCGTGTCGCCGGTCCGATTCCCTCCAGTCCCGCCAACAGCATGGCCAAGGGCGCGCCAAAGACCACGGGCGCATTACCCCGGACCGCGGCACCAGCAACAACGGGCGCCGCGCCGAAGACCACCGGCTCCGTCAACCCGGCCCCCAAAACATCGGGTCAAAAGTCCGCCTCGGCCGATCCGGTCGGCGACATCTGTCTACTCCCGGATATCGCGCGGTTTCCCCATTAACGCCGGCTGGAACAACAGCACCGCGGCGAGCGTCGTGAGGAGCGAGAGCGCCAAAAGCTTGCCCATGCTCGAAGTGCCGGGATGACTCGATAACCACAGGCTTCCGAACGCCGTGGCTGTCGTCATCGCACTGAAAAATATCGCTCGCGTCAGGCTCGACTGCAGCAGATTCGTTCTGCCCGACCGCCAAGCCGTTACATAGTAAATCTTGAATGCAACGCCGACGCCAAGCATCAACGGCAGCGCGACGATGTTGGCAAAATTGAGCGGCAGCTCGATCAGCACACAGATTTCCAGCGTCACCGCCCCCGCCACCAGCAGCGGGACAAGCGTCAGCAGCACGTCGGTTATTCGCCCCAATGTCAGCCAGAGCAAAAGACTGATCACGACCAGCGCCCAAACGCCGGCCTCGATAAAGGCTTTCACGACCAGTTCGCCGGATTTCAGAATCGATACCGGTCCCCCGATTGCGGTCGGCTCGGCGGCCAGAACCGCGGTGGCAAACCTGCGCAGTGTCTCGTTGTCGTTGGGGTCGCCGCGCGGCAGTGCCTCGACCCGCGTCAGGCCATCCTTGGTTTTCCAAGAGCTCACCAGATCAGACGGCAGGGTTTGCAGGCTGATCGGCTGTGCCTGCAGCGTGTTCTTGAGTTGATCGAGCACCACCTTCAACGGCGCAACGAAGATCGCCTGGGTCTTGTCTCGCGTGGCTTGATCGGACTGGGCAAGCCTTGACAAGGCATCGGCCAGCCGCCGCGATGCGACCGCTCCGCGACCCTTGGCATCGCCGGCGGTCTTGCGCAGGCTGTCCGCCGATGACTTCAAGGCTTCGACATTCTCGTCGTCGGAAGGCGCGGCATCGACAGATTCCGGATTGAGCGCGGGACCAAGGATTTTCGCCCCCTGGGCGATCAACCTCAGCTTTGCCGTCTGGTCTTCGGGCACAAAACTGTTCAGCGACCTGACGCTGAGGACCTCCGGCAGCTTGCTCAGCCTGGCCTCAATTTTTTTTACATCGGATTCCGAATTCGTCATCACATTGATGGCGTTGGCGCCGGTGTTCGGATCCTTCCTCAAATCGAGAAATGTGGCGATCGACTCGACCTTGGGGCTTCGCAAGTTGATCGGGTTGAAATCGAACCTGAGGAAATAAAGCAGCGGCAGACCGGCGACTGCGACCAGAAGCGTGCCGACGACAATGATGACGCGATGCTTTTCGAGGAAACGATCGACCGGCGCCAGGAATGCATAGCCGACCGGCTCCTTCTCGCCGGGTGGGTTCAGCAACTTCAGCAAAGCCGGAAGCACGGTGATGCTCGAGGTAAAGGCGATGAGCATGCCTACGCCAGCGATGGCGCCGAGTTCCGAAATGCCCTTGTAATCTGTCGGCAGGAAGGAAAGGAATCCCGCCGCTGTCGCCATCGCGGCCAGTGAAAGCGGGACTGCAGAACGCTCGGCTGCCCTCTCGAGCGCAGCCCGCAGATCCTCACTCTTGAAGCGCTCCGACCTATAGCGAACGCTGTACTGAATGCCGAAGTCCACGCCCAATCCAACAAACAGAACGGCGAACGCGATCGACAGCAGGTTCAGCGAACCTACCATCATGAGGCCCAGCGCGGTGGTGATGGAAAGGCCGATGAAGAGATTGACGAACACGGCGAAGATGATCTTCGGCGAATGCAGCGCCATCCAGAGGATGAACAGCACCACAAGCACCGTGCCGATCCCGTTGACGACAGCGCCGTCCTGAACGGTCGCGTACTCTTCGTTGGCGATCGGAACCGGTCCGGTCAGCCTGACCCGCGCCCCATATTCGCCTGCGAGATTGAGATCCCGGGCCGCCTGTCTGATGGCATCGGTCGCCTCCTTGCCCGGTTCCAGGGCATTGAAGTCCAGGACCGGGCGGAACTCGATGAAAGCGCGTCGGTCGGAGTCGGTCAAAGGCTTGTCGCTTACCAGTTCGCGCCAGGAGAACGTTGCGTTTCCCGTGTTCAACACCTGCTCGACGGTCTGGGCGATCAGGTTGAAGGGCCGTTCGGTGCTGTCGAGTTTGATTTGCCCGCGCTTGACGCCGGCGAGGCCGGTTTCCAGCGCGCCGGTCAGTCCCCGTATGCTGGGATCGCCGGCCATGATCTCGATCAGGGGCGCTGCGGATTCGAACTGCCCAACGAGCCGTCCGACGTCGGCCACCGGAAGGAACAACAGCCCGTTCTTTTCAAAGAATTCGCCGGAGCCCAAAGGGCGAATCGACACGAAATCCTTGGTATCGCCAGACAATTTCGCTTCAAGCGCCTTGGCCGCAACGTTGGTCAACTCCGGGGTCGGAGCATCCACCACGGCGAGGATCGTTCTGTCCCGATCGAATGCGTGTTCAAATTGATTGTCGCGCTGACGCCAATCAAGTTTCTGCGAAATCAGCGTGTTGATGTCGGTGTTGATTGCGAAGTGGCGGGCGGTGTAGAAGCCCGCCCCGATCGCAAGGACAAGGCCGACCAGGAGAATGAGAGGGGCAAACCGCGTGCAAGCCTTGACAATCGATACGACAATACTTGTCAGCACAGTTTTTCTTTCTGGCGCTATGGACATGCCTCGAACGCCCGCTATCTACCCGAGTTCCACGAGCCGATCTAATCTTGTTTTGGGTTGTTTTCTGAAGCGCACGGGTACGCGGCGCAAAGATGCCGAAACCGCGATGGAGGCCTTTCATATAGCGGGGATTGCCGGCGATAAAGTGACGAACAGGTGAATGATCAAAGGCTTCTTTTATCGCGGCTTGGCAAATTCGGTATCTAAATACCCAGCGCCATCCGGCCGCCGGCGGGTCTGCTGGCAATCCGCCTTTTCGAGCCGATCTTTTTTTGACACAAAGCCCGTACCCCGGGAACCGATGGGTGCGGAACTGGATCGCGGTGCGGATATTGCACATATCCAGGCCGGACGGAGAGGCAGAAATGGGTTTGGTGCAACTTGCGTAACGGGCATCCCATGGAAGTGTATCTAGCGCAGCCCCGCGGATTTTGCGCGGGGGTTGTGCGTGCAATCGAAATCGTCGAGCGCGCCCTCGAAAAGTATGGTCCGCCGGTCTATGTACGCCACGAGATCGTGCACAATAAATACGTGGTCGAAAGCCTGAAGAATAAGGGCGCGATCTTCGTCGAGGATTTGTCGGAAGTTCCGCCGCTCGCCGTCACCGTATTCAGCGCCCATGGCGTGGCAAGGAGCGTGGAGGAGGAGGCCGCCGCGCGCGGCCTGCCCGTCCTCAATGCCACCTGCCCTCTGGTGACCAAGGTCCACAATCAGGGCAAGCGCTACATGTCAAAAGGACGGGCGCTGATTCTGATCGGCCATGCCGGGCACCCCGAGGTCGAGGGAACCATGGGCCAGGTTCCCGGCCCGGTGCTGCTGGTCCAGAACGTCGACGAGGTGGCGGCTTTGACGATGCCCGCGGACACCCCGGTGGCCTATATTACCCAGACCACACTCAGCGTGGATGACACAAAGGACATAATTGCCGCCCTGCACCAGCGTTTTAGCGACATTCAGGGCCCGGACATCCGGGATATCTGCTATGCCACACAGAACCGCCAATCTGCGGTAAGGGACCTCAGCAAGCTCGTGGACGTCATTTTGGTGGTGGGGGCCACCAATAGTTCCAACTCAAACAGGCTCCGCGAGATCGGCACCGAAGCCGGGGTCGCGAGTTATCTGATTGCCGACGGCAGCGGGCTGAACCCGGACTGGCTCGAGCACGCCAAGGCCGTCGGCATCACCGCCGGCGCCTCGGCGCCCGAGATTCTTGTCGACGACGTGATTGAGGCCCTGAGGCGAATCGGGCCGGTCACGGTGTCGGTACTGCCTGGCCGGGAAGAAAATATCGAATTCCGGCTTCCAGCCGAACTCGCGGCGGGCTGATCCACTTCTCTATCGAGACCAGAAAGAAAACCTGTAATGCCAATACCGTTCTTCAAGGAACTGAAAATAGCTGGGTACGTGGTCAAGCAGAAATTGCTGGGCCGAAAGCGCTATCCGCTGGTGCTGATGCTCGAGCCGCTGTTTCGCTGCAATCTCGCATGCGTCGGCTGCGGCAAGATCGACTACCCCGACGCGATCCTCAATCGCCGGATGTCGGCGCAGGAATGCTGGGACGCCGCCGACGAATGTGGCGCGCCGATGGTCGCAATTCCCGGCGGCGAGCCGCTGATCCACAAGGAGATCGGCGAGATCGTCCGCGGTCTGGTGGAACGCAAGAAATTCGTGTCCCTCTGCACCAACGCGTTGCTGTTGGAAAAGAAACTCCATCTGTTCGAGCCTTCGCCATATCTGTTTTTCTCGGTGCATCTGGACGGTTTGAAAGACCACCACGACAAGGCGGTGTCGCAGCCCGGTGTGTTCGATCGCGCGGTCTCCGCCATCAAGGCCGCCAAGGCCAAGGGTTTCACCGTCAACGTCAATGCCACGATCTTCGACGGGCATGCCGCCGAGGACATCGCCAAGTTCCTCGACTTCACGACCGAACTCGGCGTCGGCGTTTCGATGTCGCCGGGCTATGCCTACGAACGCGCGCCTGACCAGGAGCACTTCCTCAACCGCACCAAGACCAAGAAGCTGTTCCGCAACGTGTTTGCGCTCGGCAAGGGCAAGAGGTGGAATTTCCTGCATACCGGCCTGTTCCTGGATTTCCTGGCCGGCAATCAGGAATACGAATGCACGCCGTGGGGTATGCCGGCACGCAACATTTTTGGCTGGCAAAAGCCCTGCTATCTGCTCGGCGAGGGCTATACCAAGACGTTCAAGGAACTGATGGAGACGACGGACTGGGACAGCTACGGAACCGGCAGGTACGAGAAATGCGCCGACTGCATGGCGCATTGCGGCTACGAGCCGACCGCGGCGACCGCCGCGCTGAACAATCCCCTCAAGGCGTTGTGGGTGGCACTGCGCGGCGTGCGCACGACGGGTCCGATGGCGCCCGAGATCAATCTCGATAATCAGCGCCCCGCGCAGTACATCTTCTCGGCGGAAGTGCAGAAGCGTCTGTCAGAAATCCGCCGCGACGAGGCCCTCGCCGCCCAGCAGAAAGCCTCGACAGCCGCGTAGGCTGCGCAGCGCGCGATTGAAGTCGATCCCCGTCGACACCAGCGAGCGCAGAGTGAGTGGATTGCGCGCGACGCCGCGCAGGATCTTGCGCAGATCGATGTCGCCGTTCGGCTTGATCGCAGCCATTACCAGCGATGGCAGAGCGCGGCTGGCGGGGTCGCTGATGACGCGCAGCGCCGCGAATGGAAGCCCCACCTCGGCGGCATAGGCTGCCGCGATGTGGCTTTCCATATCGACCGCGGCTGCCCCTGTCTCCGAGTGCAGGGCGGCCTTTACGGACCGGGCGGCAACCACCTGTTCCACACCGGCGAGACGACCCCTGACCACGCGTCGGCGCCCCAACCCCACGCTCGCAATCATTCCTTCGTTCAGGGCCAGCCCGGCCAGCCACCTTGTATCGCCGGCCAGCACTTCGGTCGCCATTACGACGTCGCCTGATTTCAATGCGGGGTCCAGACCACCGGCGACGCCGAAGCTGATCACGCCTCTGATCGTCAAGGGGTCAAACACCGTCAGAAGCGCACGCAATTGCCGCGGATCGCTACTGCTGCAGATGACGGTCATGCCGGGGCCGGCCGCGATGCGGGCCTCCTGCGCCAGGCCAGTCACTATCAGCACCGGCCGCGGGTCAATTGGACCGCCCGCCGACGCTTCGTCCCCCGCCCCCAAATTCACATTCCGACCCCTACCACCCTGTTGTTGGTGTTCCTCAGATTCCGATACCGCGCCAACGCCCAGAGCGGAAAGAACTTCGGATATCCATGATAGCGCAGATAAAACACCCGAGGAAAGCCTGTTGCCGTGAAGCGCTGCTCATCCCACAAACCTTTTTCGGTCTGTGTGGCTATTAGGTACTCCACGCCACGCGCGACCGCCGGATGCCCTACCTCCCCGGCAGCCATCAATCCGAGCAAGGCCCATGCGGTTTGCGAGGCGGTCGAGGGTGCACCCTCGAAGCCCTTATAGTCGAGTCGATAACTGATAGCATCCTCGCCCCAGCCGCCGTCCTCATTCTGGATCGAGACCAGCCAGGCCACGGCCTTGCGAATCGCGGGATCCTGGTGGTCGATTTGGGCGGCGTTGAGCGCGCACAGCACCGACCACGTGCCGTAAACGTAGTTCATCCCCCAGCGGCCATACCATGACCCCTCCGCAAGCTGGGTCCGGCGCAGATAGGCAATGCCGGCCGCGAGCGCCTTGCTGCTTTGCGCGGTTTCGCCGAGTTGGGCCAGCATCGAGACGCAGCGGGCAGTAACGTCTTCGGTCGGCGGATCGAGCAGCGCGCCATGATCGGAGAAAGGAATATTGTTGAGATAGTATTCGAGATTATTGACGTCGAAGGCGGCCCAGCCGCCATCGCGGCTCTGCATGCCTTCGATCCATTCGCAGCCGCGCGCGATCGCGGTATCGTATTCATGGCCTCGGGTAGCGCGCCGCGTGCGATCCATCGCCATGACAACGACGGCGGTGTCGTCGAGGTCGGGATAATAGGCATTGTTGTATTGGAAGGCCCAGCCGCCCGGTCGAATCTCGGGTCGCTTCACGGCCCAGTCGCCCTTGATATCCAGCACCTGCCTTGGCAGCAGCCAGTCCAGACCCTGTTTGGCCGGAGCAAACGCCTCCTCACCGCCGGCCTCGATCAGGGCATGACAGGCCAGCGAGGTATCCCACACCGGCGAGACGCAAGGCTGGCAATACGCCTCGTGCTCGCGGATCACCAGAAGCCTGTCGAGCCCCCTGCGTGTGATGGCGCGGGGCGGATAATCCGCGGGCTTGCCAAGCACCTCGTACATCATCACGGTGTTGGCCATCGGCGGATAGATCGCGCCCAAACCATCTTCGCCGTTCAACCGTTCCTCGATGAACGCAACGGCGCTATCGATTGCGCGCGCACGCAATTTCCTGGGAAACAGCGGCTCGATCACCCGCAAGATGGCGTCCAATCCGCGAAACAACAGAAACCAGCCCCAGCTCTGATGCGGCGCCTTGGCGGTCATTCCGATTGAATGCGGCGCCTGCAGGAACAGCTCATCGATACCGACGCCGCTGACATTTTTCGCCCGTGGCTTCAGCGCCGCCAGAACCATCAACGGCACCATCGTGGTCCGCGCCCAATACGAAATCTTGTTGATGTGAAACGGCGACCACATCGGCAGCAGCATGATCTCGATCGGCAGCACCGGCGTGCTGCGCCATTTCAGCACCCCGAACATCGCCAGCAGGAAGCGGGTGAAAACGTTGCTGTGGATGGCACCGCCACGCGACCGGATCGCCTCGCGCGCACGCGCCATGTGCGGCGCGTCGACAGAATCGCCGATCATCTTCAGCGCGAAATAGGCCTTGACGCTGGCGCTTATGTCGAAATCGCCGTCGTGCACCAGTGGCCAGCCGCCGTGGGCGCCCTGGACCCGCCGCAGGTAATTTGCGATCCCGGCTTCGAGCACGGCGTCGACCGGCTCGCCGAGGTAATGACGCAGCAGCACATACTCGGCGGGAATGGTGGAATCGGCCTCCAGTTCGAAGACCCAATGCCCGTCCGGGCGCTGGAGGTCGACCAACGCGTTCGTTGCCGACGCGATGCTCGCCTCCAGCGCGCCGTTCTCAATTCCTGCTGCCTTGTTGATGGAATGCATCTGGCTCGACATCCCCTGATGAATTTGAAATGACTTACCCGGCAATGCCGAAACCGCCTGTGATCTCGATCACGCCCGCCGCATCGCCAGCACCAGATCGGCGGCGCGGTCTCCCGAGCGCACCGATCCTTCGATGGTGGCCGGCAATCCCGTATCAGTCCAGTCCCCCGCGAGAAACAGGTTTCTCCACTTCGTGGACGCGCCTGGCCGCAGCGCGTTTTGCTCCGGTGTGGCTTCGAATGTCGCCCGGCGCTCGCGCACGATCTGCCACGGCGGCAGTTCGCCGCTAACCCCGCCTGCCTTGCAGATGTCCCGCCAGATCGCCTGCGCGAGCTCCTCACGCGGCATATCCACCAGCCGGTCGGCATTGCTGATGGTGACCGACAGGCGCTGCGGAAACGCGAATAGCCACTCCACCAGGCCGCCGACAATTCCGAGAATCGGAGGCAGGTCCCTGGGGGGATCGAAGCGGAAATGCGCGTTCACAATCGCCCGGAATTTGGACGGCGTTTGCAGGTTCGGCAGCAGCGACGAAGCCGCGCGTGGCGGAACGGCCATCACCACGGCGTCGCCGGATTCGACAGCGACGGTATCGTCGCCAAACTTCAATTGCCCAACGCCGTCCGCCGACAGGGCAAATTCGCGCAGTTCATGTCCGAACTGGATGCTGGCACCCTTTTCTTCCAACAGCTTGATTGCCGGTTCGATCAGAACCGCGCTCAAGCCGTCGCGCGCAATCAGTGGCCGGCAAGCCGCTCCGCCCGCCAGCAGGGTTTCCCGCACCACCGCGCCGGCAAGGCCCGCGGACCCTTCGGGCGGATCGACGTTCAGCGCCGCAAGCAGCAGCGGCTGCACCAGCCGCTGATAGAGCGTGCCCTCGCAGCGGATGGCATCGCCGACCAGTTTGCTTGGCGCCGCCCAGATCAGGGGCATCAGCGCGAGATAATCGAGCAGGCCGGTGTCGGGCACACGGCGGGCCTCATCGAATACCCACAGCGGCAGCCGGCTTTCTCCGAGGTCGAGCTGCCAACGCTTGCCGCTGCCGAGATCGACGAACGGAAATTGCGCTCGCTTCGGCCCGACCAGTCCGGCTTCGGTGCCGATCGATCGTGCGTAAGCCAGTGCGTGACGGTTGCCCGAGAGCAAGAGATGGTTGCCGTTATCGATCGTCAGGTTGGTCGCGGCATCGAAATACGAGCGGCAACGGCCGCCGGCCTGTTGCGTAGCCTCGTGGACATGCACCTTGAAATTCGCGTGCGCCAGCCGAACGGCCGCCGAGAGGCCCGAAATGCCAGCGCCGATGATGTGAACCGTCTTCTGCATCAGATGAAAGCGTAGCGCAGAATAATGGCGATGCGGGCCATCTTGTTGAGGCGAACCGGCGTGCGCGGCGGGGCGAACCCTCGCGCGACCAGCAATTCGAGAATCGCGCGATAGTATTTCGACATGATCCTGGGCGCGCGCACCACCCGCCGCGGATTGCGGTCCATCACCTCGTCGGCTTTCTCAAAGTGCGTCCGCGCGCGCTCGACGAGCGGCGTGCATGCTTTCGGCAAGGCCGGATCGGCGATGACCTTCACGGGATCGAAACCAGTGATCCCGGCGTGCAGCAGCGCTTCGCGCGGCAGGTACAGCCGGCCGATGGCGGCATCTTCATCGACATCGCGCAGGATATTCGACAATTGCAACGCGCGGCCAAGATGGTGGGCGAGCAGGATGCCGTCCTCCCGCGCCAGACCGAACACCCGCACCGACAATCGTCCGACCGCGCTGGCGACGCGGTCGCAGTACAGATCGAGCGTTGCAAGATCCGGTGCCCTGATATCCTGCGGCACATCCATCTCCATGCCATCGACGATGGCCAGAAAATCCTCGCGCTGCAGGTCGAAGCGCCGGACCGACGCGACGTAATCCACCAAGCGCGCCGGCGGACGGTCCTGGTACAGGGCGTCGATATCGTCGCGCCATTGTTGAAGCGCCGCCAGCCGTTCCGGCCGCGGACCATCGGAATCGGCGATGTCGTCGACCTGCCGGCAAAAGCTGTAGATCTGAAACATCGCCTCGCGCTGCTCGCGCGGCAGAATGCGCATCGCCGCGTAGAACGAACTGCCGGAAGCGGATGTCCCGTAATTGGCGTTGGCTGCCGCCGCCTCAAGCGTCATGCGCCCGCCGCCGGCTTGGACACAGGCCGCCGTCCCACCGCCCGGCGAGTGATCTCGCCCGTTACGCCAGCGACGCCATAGGCGAGCAGTTCAATCGGGCGCAGATGCACGGTCTCGCTGAGGGGATCGCGCAGTTTCAGAAGATGAACGATTCTGTCGGCGAAACCCTGGATCACCGAAATTTCGAGCCCCAACCGATAATCCTTCACTTCGCCGCTGAGCGATTTGCTTTCATTGAGCAGACCCTCGGTCCGCGCCGCCAGCGAATGCACGCATTGCAGCAGGGCCGCCGATGCCCGCGCCTCGCCGAGCGCCTCGACGGAAGCACCGTGAGCCGCCAGCGCATCAAGGGGAAGATAGACGCGATTGAGGGCTCTGTAGTCTTTGCCGCAGTCCTGAAGGTGGTTGTTGATTTGCAGACCGGCGCATAGCGCATCCGAGGCCGCCCAGGTCGAGGTACTCTCGCCGTGGACGTCGAGCATGAACCGGCCGACCGGCATGGCCGAATAACGGCAATAGTGGATCAGTTCGTCCCAGTTTTCATAACGAAGTTTGGTGACATCCATCCGGAATGCGGTCAGAACATCGAGCGCGTGGCGCGGCGGCATCGAACGCTGCGCCAGCGCGCGGCGCAGATTGACGGCTTCGGGCTGGCTGTCGCCCCGGCCCAGCAGTTCGGCTTCGAGCAGATCGAGAGTGTCGAGCTTTTCGCGCTGACCGAGCATGGCGTGATCGGCGATATCGTCGGCGGTTCTGACGAAATTGTAGAATGCCAGGATCAACGCCCGGTGACGCGGATGAATGATCCAGGACGCGACCGGGAAATTCTCGTCGCGGTGCGTCTTGCCGGATCGCAGTTGGCTCGCAGTGGTCATCAAGAGCTGGCTACATTGGTCTGGGCACGGGGACTTCGCATCCCCTCATCCGCGAATGCCGATAGGCCGCAAACCCCATATAAGGGAATATGCTACCAAAACCAATGCTATCTGCGATTTCTCGCAACCGCCGGCTGCGGCCAGATTATCCGAATAACAGGCGCGCAGCGGCGATCATGGCGTGCTATTGCCCGTGGTTTCTCAGCACCTGATCACAGGCCTTGGCCAATTTGGGACGATGTTGCTGAAAGTCGCCCTGATCCATCACCAGGCGGCAGTAGCGCTGGACATCGCGCGTGCAAGCCTTCTGTTCTTCCGGTGTGCCGCTCCGCTGCTGCTGGGCAATGGCCCCGGTGGACACCGATAACGACAACAGGATAAGGGCCAAGAAAAATTTACGCATCGTGTTCCTTCATTTTGACGGTGTGGAATCCAACCCGAATAGCACATGGCACGGCCGGGACAGATTATTCAGATTGCAAACGCCGCGAACGGCAGCAGCGAATAAATCACAGGTGCTGGCAAATGCAGCCAAATTTGCGGCGCCCTAATGCAGAAGATCAGGCGGTTACGAAATCAGTTCGAGAGCTTAAGATAACTGTCTGATATTCCATCCCTATTTGGCGACTCTTCCTGTTGCTAATTGGCAACATGCTCCAACCAAATTTGGCGACATCTGAGGCTTCTACTGACGCAAAAAATGCCGTTCGCATGTCCCAGTTGGCTTGTGTATTTTATAGACATCCGATCCAACTGCGACGAACGGTCGGCCATTGCAGGCGGCACCGTCATTGTCATTTGAACCTGACACACTGCGGCAGGCACTAAATTTTCGATGCGGCGCGACGTCTCGGGCGAGAACGTCCTTTTGAATGGGAAACTCACATGCAGCTTAGTTCCAGTTTTCTCGGGCAGGCAATCAAGGCCGCAGGCGTCGGCGCCGCCCTCATGTTGTCGGTGTCGGCGGGCTACGCCCAGTCTGGCCCGTTTGCCGGCTTTGACGGAACATGGTCCGGCAACGGAACGGTGGCGCTTTCCGACGGATCGACCGAGCGCATCCGTTGCAAGGCCGACTACAAGGTCAACGGCAATGGACTGGGCCTGAAGCAAAATCTCCATTGCGCCAGCGATAGCTACAAATTCGACCTGAGCAGCGATGTTACGAGCCAGGGTGACCGCATTTCCGGGAACTGGAGCGAAGCGAGCCGGAATATTTTCGGCAATCTGCAGGGCACGGCGGGGGGCGGCAGGATCGACGTGTTCGTCGAGGCTTCCGGTTTTGCCGCAAACCTGACGCTGCGCACCAACGGCAACAAACAGACCGTACAGATCAGCTCCAAGGGCGAGATCAGAGGCGTGACCATTACGATGGTGAAGAGCTAGCGCTGCACCTTTACTCCGACGGCTTGGCGTGACTTGCCGTCCCGCGAAGCCGCTGCGACAGGTTGATCAGGAACATCGCCGTCGGCCGCAGGATGAAAAGATCCGCGACCAGCGCCGCCACCATCGAGAATGCGCTGAGCCAACCGAACAGGCGCAGTGACGGCAGGTCGGAAAACACCGTCACCACAAGACCGCAGGCCAGCACTACCGTGGTCAAGATCAGTGCCGGACCGACCAGCACGGTCGCGCGCTCGACTGCCAGTTCCGGAGTGACGCCCGGCCTCGACTCGAGCCTCAGCCGATTGAGGAAGTGAATTGTCGCGCTCAGTCCCAAGCCAAAGGACACCGTGAGCGCGACGACGCTGGCGAACTGCAGTCCCTGCCCAAGCAACCACAGTACCGTGCCCGACAATACCACCGGGAAAATGCCTGGCAGGATGCACGAGAACATCACCACTACCGAGCGGAACGCCAGCCCGATGAAGATCGCGACCAGCGCGAACTCGATCGTCAGCCCGCGGTTGAGTTTTTGGATCATGTTGGCGCTGTTGCGCGCAGCGATCGCCGATAGGCCGGTGACGGCAATCTCATAACCCGGATGCTTTTTCCGGACAACGTCCAGCTCTGCATCGAGCTTCTCGACCACCGGCAAGAGCTGACTTGAATCGAGGTCCGGCACCCTGCCCGACACCACGACAGCATCCTGATCGGCTGATATGAAGCGCCGAACCAGGTGCTCGGGAATCACGCTGACGTATTCCTTCAACGTCGCGACGTCATTGCTGCCAGCCTTTTCCGCGAGCCAGCGGCGCAACGTTTCGAGCGACCAGACATTACCGACGCCGGCCGTCTTTTCGACCGTCGCGTGAACATCCGCGATCGCCTGCAAGGTCTCCGGCGCATATAGCGAGGCGCCCTTGGGGAATTCGATCAGGACGTCGATCGGATTGGCCCCGGTCAGCTTGGCATCCAGCCGTCCGCTCGCCTCCACCGCTTGCCGCTTGTCCGGCACCTGATCGGCAAGCCGATAGCGCGGCTCGAGATTGGCATAGACAACGGCCAGACCGCCGACAAACAGCACCGCAATAAGACTGAACAGCCCGGGACGGCTGACCATGCGCACCGCGATCCAGTAACAAAAATTGCGCAGCATCTGAACGCCGGCATCGGCGCCCTGGAACTTGACCGCAAAAACTCTTTCATTGCGTACAAACAGCACCCCGAACACCGGCACCAGCGAGAGCACCGCGACCAGCGCGATGATGGTGGCGGCAAGTCCCGCCTCGCCGAATTTGCGGATCAGGTCAGAATCCGAGAATTGCAGGGCAATAAACGATATGCCCGCGGTGCCATGGGTGAGCACGCAGGCCGGCCCGACCACGAGCACAGCGTTCCTGAACGCGGTGTACTTGTCCTGGCCCGCAATCAGACGGTCGCGCGCCGCAAAGGTCAGCTGCATCGAGTCGGAAAAGCTGATCACCATGATCAGCGGCGTCATCACGTTCAAGAACATGTTGAGGTTGAAATTGGCCCATCCGAGGCCGCCAAGCGCCAGCAGAATCGCGATCATCGGAGGGAAGGCGGCGACGACCATGAACGATATCTTGCGGAAGAAGATGATCGCGATGATGCAGCCGGCCAGGATGCCGAGGATGTTGTAGGTCAGCCCATCGCGCTCGACCGCGTTGCGGATTTCGAGCTGCATAACGGGCACGCCCGATAATTCGGCTTTGAGTCCGCTGTCCGCAAGGTCTTCCACCATCAGCTTGCGGATATCGCCGACCACCTTGCTGAGCTTGTTGCTGGCGACGACCTCGGGCTCCAGCGACAGCACGATCAGGGCCAGCGTGCCATCTTCGGACAGCAGCTTGCCGCGGATGATCTCGTTGGTTTTGACGGTCTCGATGAACTTGTCGTAGTCGGCGCCCTCCGGCAGATCCGTCGGGAACAGCGCCGCCGGCAGCTTGCCGGGCGCCGGCGCCTGGCGCGCCGAGAACAGTGAAATCAGGCCGCGCGTGCCTTCGACGAGCTGCAGGTCGGTGACGAGATCGCGCAGCTTCTCGAGATTGTCGCGCGCCAGCAGGGTCTTGCCCTCGACCACCACCAGCACGTCGAATTCCGTCGCCGGGAAGCGCTTGGTAACGGCTTCGTATTGCCGATACTCCTTGGAGTTTGACCGGAACAACTGGCTCAGCGAATCGTCGATCTTGATGCGGTCGATACCGAAGATCGCGCCGATGATCAGCACGACAAGAACGATGCAGGACAGGATCGGCGCCTGAACCGCAATCAGCCCGAGTCGCTCCAGCCCGAAGGCGATGCTGGCCATCGGCCGCTGTTCGATCTTCTCGACATGGACCTCACTATCGCTGTGCTTTTCGAGCATGCCCTATCCAATTCTTACGTCAGCTCAATCTGTATAGCTTAAGTTCCCGGACGCGAATGAGGCCTCGATCGGCTATGTATGCTCGACGCTAGCCCTTGAAAACATGCGGAAAATTTGTCGCGGGGAGGTTTAGCAGGTCTCTACCGCGTCTCGCAAGCGCAGCCGGCCGCGCAGAATCACCGCGTATGCGGGGATAACGGGCCTCAAGTTTCGACTTTGTCGTGTCGGCTCGAATGGATCATGACGCGCTGGGACGTTCGGCCGCTCTCATCCTTTAGTGCAACACCGGTGACTTGCCGGGCCAGTCCCTCGCGAATCAGCCACGCGATCCTGAAGGCGGCTTCATCGTAACCGAGCCCCGAGCCGTGGATGTTGGAGACACAATTGCGCTCGGCGTCGGTGAGGCCAACTCTCGGCGCGAAGGTCAGATAGGCGCCTAGACTGTCCGGGGCCGAAAGCCCCGGCCGCTCGCCGATCAGCATGACAATCATGCGGGCGCCAAGAATCGCGCCGATCTCATCGCCCAAAGCGACCCGCGCACCCGATGCCACCACGGCATGACCGATCTCGATTTGCTCGGCGGCCAGCCGCCCAATGAGGCTTCGGACGAGTTCGATCGCGTGAGCATGGACCGCCGTCGGCGACAGGCCATCGCCGACGACGATCGCAAGCCGACACGGGCTGCCGGCGCGGCTCGCCAGAAGCTCCGCCGAATCCGGATCGAGCGTTCGTCCGAGGTCGGGCCGCCGGAGATAATCCTTCCGGTCGCGTACACGGCTGGAGACATCGAAGGCCGCGAGACCGATATCGCCGAGGCCCGAGATCATCGCGGGAACGTCGAAGGCGGCATGAACTGCGTCGCGAGCGCGCGCGTGGTCCAGGGTAAACCCAAGCAACGCCTTGGTCGGCATACTGGCGCCTGCCCGGCCAAGCCCGACGCGCGCCGGCGTGAGGTCCCGCAGATCGAGCATCGAAGGGGACGACGGCGCCGGCGGTTTCATTCGTTATTACTCGGCAGGAACCGATGCCTCGCGCAGCCGGAGCGAATAGTTCGACGCGTTCTGCTGGCCGACCGACGCCGCGCGCGCGAACATGATCAGGTGATGGGCGATCAGGGCCGAGCCGATCAGGCCTTCCAGGTCGCCACGCCGCAAACGCCCCAGCGCAAACTTCCAGAACACCTTGCGGTAGTCGCTGAGTACGCCAACCTTCCAGAAAATCCTGCGCAGCATGATCAGTCCGCGTCTGATATTGGCCCAGCTGACCTGTTGCGCGCTGGCCAGCAACTTCAACTGATTGGCATAGGTGAAGTCGCATTGATACTGGTAACGCGCGTACAGCCGTTCGGGCTGATAGGCGATCTCCATGCATTTGCGCCACGAAGCAAGAACTTGATCGTATGGCAGCAGAAAATCGACGTTCGAGTCCCGGCCTTCGTCGTGGATCAGACGATTTGCACGTTCCAGCCGGTCCCACAACGGGGTCTTTGGAAGCGCCTGCAGGAGATTGATCGTCAGCAAGGGAATCTTGGATTCTTCGATAAAGGCGAGCAATGCTTCGCCGGTTTCGGGCTTGTCGGTATCGAGCCCCATGATGATTCCAGAGACGACCTCCATCCCGTAACGGTTGATGGTGCGAACGCCCTCCAGAATCGGGACCATCATGTTGTGGTCCTTGTGCATGGCCTTCAGCGCGTCAGGATCCGGCGTTTCGATGCCGCAGAAGATCGTGACAAAGAAAGCCTCGCGCATTTTCTCGAGAATCTCCGGCCGCTTGGCGATGTTGAGCGTCGCTTCGCAGGCCAGGCGCATGACGTAACCGGTTTTCTTCTGCCACTCGATCAGATGCGGCAGCAGATCGACCGCTGCCTTCCGGTTGCCGATGAAATTGTCGTCGACGAAATACACCGAGCCCATCACCCCGCATTCGAGCAATTTGTCGAGTTCGGCGGTGATCTGCTGCGGCGTCTTGAGACGGGGATTGCGGCCGTAAAGTCCCGGGATGTCGCAGAATTCGCACTGATAGGGACAACCGCTCGAATACTGGATGCTGCCGAGGAAATACCTTTTGACCTCGGCGAGTTCATAGGCCGGAATTGGAAAATCGGACATCGCCACGCGGTCGTTGGTCTTCAGCACCACCTGCTGCGGAGGCCGGGAGGGATCGCGCGCCAGCCGTGCGATCAGGTCGTCCGTCGCATCGCCCAACTCGCCGACATGGAGATAGTCGAACGATGGATAGTAATCCGGGCAGGCGCTGACCGAGGGGCCGCCAATCGCAACGGCCAGATCGAACCCATGCGCGCGGCGGCAAATATCGTTCATCTGCTGACGCTGGATATGCATCCCACTGACGAATACCGCGTCCGCCCATTCGAAGTCTTGCTTCGTGGCCACACGAAGGTTTTCGTCGACGAAGCGGACTTGCCAGTTCGCGGGCAGATAGGCGGCAATCAGCAGCAGGCCCTGCGGCGGCATGAAGGCCCGCACGCCGTCGGTCAGGGGATACGAGTACTCGAACGTGCCAAAAGAAGACGTATAGCGCGGAAAGACGCACAGGATGCGTCGCACCGTTTCAATGCCCTCAACTCTCATCGAACTTCCTCTACGCGACCCTGCAATTTAACCACGCTCTCCAAGGCTCGGCTATAAATTCCTCAGGATTGTGGCAACGATTCTTACCCAGGCACGACCGGATGGCTGCGCGGCAGCCTCGGGCGGAGTGTCCCTTTTTGGCGCCTTCAGGCCAGCAGCCGCGAGGCAAAATCGGGCAGCCGCCCCGCATTGCCGACCAGGCGAAAATCGGCATCGGCGAGGCCGACACGAAATAGCCAATCGTCGAACTCCGGCGCCCGCTTCAGCCCGAACAGGTCGCGGACATAGAGCGCGTCGTGGAACGAGGTGGATTGATAATTCAGCATGACGTCGTCCGCTCCGGGCACCCCCATAATGAAGGTCACGCCGGCAGCGGCGAGCAACGTCAGCAGATTGTCCATATCGTCCTGGTCGGCCTCGGCGTGGTTGGTGTAGCAGACGTCCACGCCAAGCGGCAGGCCGAGCAGCTTGCCGCAGAAGTGGTCCTCAAGCCCAGCACGGATGATCTCCTTGCCGTCATAGAGATATTCCGGGCCGATAAAGCCGACCACGCTGTTGACCAGCAAGGGATCGAAAGCGCGCGCAACCGCGTAGGCACGCGCTTCGCAGGTTTGCTGGTCGACGCCGTGATGGGCGTTGGCCGAAAGCGCCGAGCCCTGCCCGGTCTCGAAATACATCACATTGCTGCCGACACTACCGCGCCGAAGCGAGAGTCCCGCCTGGTGGCCTTGTTTCAGGGTTGCGAGATCGACGCCAAAACTCCGGTTGGCGGCCTGCGTTCCCGCAATCGACTGAAACACCAGATCGACCGGCAAGCCCTGATCGATCAATCCGAGCGTGGTCGTCACATGGGCCAGAACGCAAGCCTGGGTCGGAATCTGCAACCGCGCAATGATGTCATCGAGCAGCCGCAACAGCGCGCCGATCACCGCCGGATCGTCGCTTGCCGGATTGATGCCGATGCAGGCATCACCGGATCCCAACACGATGCCGTCGAGGATCGAAGCAGTGATGCCCTTGGCATCGTCGAAGGGATGATTGGGCTGCAGCCGCACGCTCATCCGCCCGCGCAGGCCGATCGTGTTGCGAAAGGCTGATGTCACCTCGCATTTTTTCGCCACCAGGATGAGATCCTGGTTGCGCATCAGCTTTGATACTGCCGCGGCCATTTCCGCGATGATCCCGCGCGCCAGTTTTCCGAGAACTTCGCCGCTCGCCGTGTCGGAGAGCAGCCAATCGCGGAACGACCCGACGGTTAGCGAAGAGATTCCGGCAAAGGCTGACGCGTCATGGGTGTCGATGATCAAACGGGTGACTTCGTCGTC